>Ga0105044_10007983_pt1 | contig 14578 bp, 13 predicted proteins | sample MAT01_FD_78092 | JGI IMG/M metagenome (GOLD analysis project Ga0105044, IMG submission 78092) | Freshwater microbial communities from Lake Fryxell liftoff mats and glacier meltwater in Antarctica - MAT-01 | ecosystem: Environmental > Aquatic > Freshwater > Ice > Liftoff microbial mat | place...
GGCCAGGGTGGGTCGGTTACGGCCCGGGATGTGGTGGTCACCGACGATGGCAAGGGCAACGCGCTGCTGACCTTTCCCGAAGGCGAAACGCTGGTGCTGCTAGGGATCTCCCCGAAGCAGATGTCCACGGCCCAGCAACGCTATGCGGCGGGCATTCCCTGCCTTACCGCCGGCACGATGATCCTGACCCCGCAGGGCGAGGTGCCGGTGGAAAACCTGCGCCCCGGCGATCGGGTGCATACGCTGGACAACGGGGTGCAGCCGCTGTTGTGGGCGGCCCGCCGCCATATCCCGCAGGCGACGTTGCAGTGCCATCCCGGTTTTGTCCCGGTCCGGTTCAGCCGGGCCTTTACCGGCACAGAACGCAGTTTGCGGGTCTCGCCGCAGCATTGCCTGCTGCAGCGCCAACCGGGCCGCGAGGTGCTGGTGCGGGCGGCGCATCTGGCGGACCTGCCGGGCAATCAGGCCCGCCGGGCGGTGGACGCGCCGGGCGTGACCTATGTTCATCTGATGTTTGCCCATCATCAGATCATCTGGTCCAACGGCGTGCCCAGCGAAAGTTTCTATCCAGGGCCCTGGGGACTGGCCATGCTGGACCCTGCCGCACAACTGTCGCTGGCCCGGCTGTTTCCAAGGCTGGCGGTATTGGGGGCGCTGGTCGGCTATGGCCCGACGGCGCGCACCGTGTTGCGCCGGTCCGACCTCGCCGGGGGACCGGACGGGCTGTTGCCCCGATCGCGACTGGCGGGTCGGCTTTTGGCCTGATCGTCAAAAGGAACATGTTCTGTTCCAGCGCTGTTTCTGGGCCATCATCCCGGCATTTGGCATTTTGAAGGGCGTTTGTTGCGTGTTGCGGCAAAACCTGCCGGTTTTGGGCCAAGGCTGTTGCATCTTGGCGCGGCCTTCGGTCTAGTCTGGCATCAGAAGTGCAGAAAAATCTGCCGCCTGCCAGGGAGATCGACGTTTGGCCGACAGCCTCGCCGCTGCGTTCGTGGAGTTTGAGCGCGTACAGAAAAGCTATGACGGCGAAACGCTGGTTGTGAAAGACCTGAACCTTGCCATTGGCAAAGGCGAATTCCTGACAATGCTCGGCCCCTCGGGCTCGGGCAAGACCACCTGCCTGATGATGCTGGCCGGGTTTGAAACCGCGACAAATGGCGAGATCCGGCTGGCGGGCAAGCCGATCAACACGGTGCCGCCGCACAAGCGCGGTATCGGCATGGTGTTTCAGAACTATGCGCTGTTTCCGCACATGACGGTCAACGAAAACCTGGCGTTCCCGCTGGAAGTGCGTGGCATGGACAAGGCGACGCGCGAAGCCAAGGTCAAGCGGGCGCTCGACATGGTGCAGATGGCGTCATTCGGCTTTCGCCGCCCGGCGCAACTGTCAGGCGGCCAGCAACAGCGCATCGCCTTGGCGCGGGCTTTGGTGTTCGAGCCGGAACTGGTGTTGATGGATGAACCGCTTGGCGCGCTGGACAAGCAGTTGCGCGAGCATATGCAGTTTGAAATCAAGCATCTGCATGAGCGGCTTGGCATCACGGTGGCCTATGTGACCCACGATCAGGGCGAAGCGCTGACCATGTCGGACCGGGTGGCGGTGTTCAATGACGGGCGGATCCAGCAACTGGCGACGCCATCGGATCTGTATGAACGGCCAGACAACAGCTTTGTGGCGCAATTCATCGGTGAAAACAACAGGTTGCGTGGCACAGTTGATTCTATCGCGGATGGCCGCGCCATAGTGCGGCTGGATAGCGGCGAACTGATCGCATCAACCCCGGTCAATGTGACGACCAGGGGGCAGAAAACCCTGGTGTCGATCCGCCCGGAGCGGGTGGAATACAAACTGGACATGATGCCGGAAGGTGCCACGACCATCGAGGCCGAAGTGCTTGAATTCATCTATATGGGCGATATCTTCCGCACCCGTCTGCGGGTGGGCGGAAGTGATGATTTCGTGATAAAGTCACGAAACACCCAGAACCAGCGGATGCTGGTTGCGGGTGAAAAGATCAGGATCGGCTGGGCACCGCAGGATGCCCGCGCACTTGATCCCTGAAACCCCGCAAAGGGGATGCCGCCAACTGCGGCGCGTTGAGACCGACTTTTCATAACTGGGAGTAACGATATGAAAAAGCTGCTGATACTATCCACTGCCCTGACCGTCGTGAGCTTTGCCGCGCACGCCGATGTCATCGTGATGTCGTGGGGCGGGGCTTACGGGGCCGCCCAGACCGAGGCGCATCTGAAACCCTACACCGCGATGACCGGCGTCAACACCAAGATGGTGGACAGCGACAACCCGGCCACCCCGATCAAGGCGATGGTCGAGGCCAACAACGTGACCATCGACGTGGCAAATGTGGAATATGCCGATGCGATCCGGCTGTGCGACGAGGGCCTGCTGGAACCGATCGACTTTGCCAGCCTGCCCGCAGGTGCCGATGGCACCCCGGCTGCCGAGGATTTTCTGCCCGGTGCCGTGACCGATTGCGGGGTTTCGACCGATATCTGGGCCACGGTGTTTGCCTATGACACCACCAAGATCGCCGACGGCCCGAAAACCGTGGCCGATTTCTTTGACCTGACCAAATTCCCCGGCAAGCGCGGGTTGCACAAGGGCGCAAAAGCCGTGCTGGAATTTGCACTGATGGGCGATGGCGTCGCCCCTGCCGATGTCTATGCGGTTCTGGGCACCCCCGAGGGGGTTGACCGCGCCTTTGCCAAGCTCGACACCATCAAGGCCGATGTGGTCTGGTGGGAGTCTGGTGCCCAGGCTCCGCAATTGCTGGCGGACGGCGAAGTGGCGATGACCACCGCCTATAACGGCCGGATCTTCAACGCTGCCGTGGCCGAGGGCAAACCGTTCCAGATCGTCTGGGACGGCCAGCTTTACGAAAACGAAATGTATGTCGTGCCGAAGGGCGCGCCGAACAAGGACGAAGCGATGAAGTTCATCGCCTGGGCCACCTCGACCGAGGGGCTGCGCGCCCAGGCCCAGCAGATTTCCTATGGCCCGGCCCGCAAGTCGGCGATGAAGGAAGAGCTGATCTTCAAGGACGGCAAGACCGTGATGGGGCCGCATCTGCCGACAGCACCGGAAAACCTGAGCAATGCGCTGGGGTCATCGTTCGAATTCTGGGTTGATCGGGACGCCGAACTGAACGAGCGCTTCAACGCCTGGCTGGCCAGCTGAGGCTTTCCCAACAGCGGGGGGGCCCATGGCCCCCCCGCACCCCCCCCTTGTTCCCAACCGGATACCGATGACCCTTGCGCCCGATACTGCGATGCTGACCACCGCGATGCTGACGACCGCCGACGGTCGCCCGCTGAAGCAGGCGCTGGTCCTTGCCCAGTCACGGGCGCGGCGGCGGGCCTTTCTGCTGGTTGTACCGCTTCTGGCCTTTGTTCTGATTTCCTTTGTCGTTCCGATCATCCAGATGCTGCACCGGTCGGTCTACAATGACGGGCTGTCGGCAAATGCGCCGGCGCTGGCAGTCTGGCTTGATGCAAACCCGCTGGGGACCGCGCCGGATGAGGCAGCCTTTGCCGCCCTTGCCTCTGATTTCAAGACCATGAAGGCCGACAAGACCGCCGGGCTGGCCGGGACACGGGTCAACTATACCCTGTCGGAATCGCGATCGCTGTTCACCGCTACCGCCCGCGTCGCCGACAGTCTGGCCCCACCGTACAAAGAGGCGTTTCTGACGATCAATCCGAAATGGGGCGAACCGGCAGTCTGGGTGGCCATGCGCGCTGCGTCGCATGCCTATACCAGCGATTTCTACCTGACCGCCCTTGATCTGGAACGGGCCGACGACGGCAGCCTGCGGTGGGTCGATGACAAGGGGCGGATCTATATCTATCTGTTCGTCAAGACCTTTATCCTGTCTGGTGTCATCACGCTGGCCTGTCTGGCATTGGCCTTTCCGGTGGCGCACTTGCTGGCCACGCTGCCGATGGCCAAATCCAACCTGCTGATGATCCTGGTGCTGCTGCCGTTCTGGACATCGCTGCTGGTGCGCACCACAAGCTGGATCGTGCTGTTGCAGGGGCAGGGGGTGGTGAACGACCTGCTGGTGGCAGCCGGGGTGCTGACCGACGATGGCCGCCTGTCGATGATGTACAACCAGACCGGCACCATCATCGTGATGACCCATATTCTGCTGCCGTTCATGATCCTGCCGCTCTATTCGGTGATGCGGACCATTCCGCCCTCCTATGCCCGCGCGGCGCGCAGTCTGGGTGCCACCAGCTGGAGCACATTCCGCCGCATCTACCTGCCGCTGACGCTGCCCGGCATCGGGGCCGGGGCGCTTTTGGTGTTCATTCTGGCGGTGGGCTATTACATCACCCCGGCTTTGGTCGGCGGGGCCGATGGCCAGCTGATCTCGAATTTCATCGACTTTCACATGGACAAGTCGAACTGGTCGATGGCGGCGGCGCTGTCGGCGATGCTGCTGGCGGGGGTGCTGGTGCTGTATTGGCTGTACGACCGGCTGGTCGGCATCGACAATCTGAAATTGGGATAAAGCGCGATGGCCCTGCCAACCTATGCCAGCCCGCTGGAAAAGCTGTGGCACCGCACCTACCGGGTGATGTGCGTGCTGGTATTCCTGTTCCTGATTGCGCCTATACTGGTGGTGATCCCGCTGTCTTTCAACGCGGAGCCCTATTTCACCTTTACCCCGAGGATGCTGACGCTGGATCCGGCAGGCTATTCGCTACGCTGGTATGACGATCTGCTGACCTTTGGCATGCAGGCACCGGAACTGGTGCGTGATCGCGCCTGGTGGGCCGACATGTGGGAAAATTCGACCTGGGTCAATGCCGCCAAGAATTCGATCATCGTCGGATTCTGGTCAACCATTCTGGCGACGGTGCTGGGCACGCTGGCGGCACTGGGGCTGAGCCGCCCCGAAATGCCCTATCGCCGGGTCATCATGGCGATCCTGATTTCGCCGATGATCGTGCCGATCATCATCATTGCCACCGGGATTTTCTTTTTCTATTCGAACCCCTGCGCCGTTCTGGGGTTTTCCTGTGGTCGGCTGACCTCGACCTATACCGGGATCATCCTGGCCCATACCACCCTGGGCATCCCCTTTGTCATCATCACCGTCACCGCCACCCTGACCGGGTTCGACAAATCGCTGTCGCGCGCTGCGGCGTCGCTTGGCGCATCGCCGGTGCAGGCGTTTTTCAGGGTGGTGATGCCGCTGATCCTGCCCGGGGTGATTTCGGGGGCCTTGTTCGCCTTTGTCACCTCGTTCGACGAGGTAGTGGCGGTGTTGTTCATCGCCGGCCCGGAACAGCAGACCATCCCGCGCCAGATGTGGAACGGGATACGAGAGGCGATCAGCCCATCCATTCTGGCGGTGGCAACGATATTGGTGGTGATTTCCATCGGGTTGCTGGCCACGGTGGAACTGCTGCGCCGCCGGTCAGAACGGCTGCGCGGGGTCAGCCCGGGGTGAACCCTACGGTATCAGTTGCAGCCAGAACCAGATCGTCACCATCGACAGCGCGGTGGCCACCAGCACCGAGGTTGCCGCCACCCGTTTGGCCACGCCGTAGAGATGGGCGAACATATAGGCATTGACCCCGGGGGCCATCGAGGCCGTTACCACCGCCGAGCGCATCTGGTGGATATCCAGCCCCAGCACATAGCGGCCAAGGCCGAACGTCACCAAGGGATGCACCACCAGCGACAGGGCGCAGATCATCGCGATGGTCTTGCTGTCGCCCTCGGGCCGGTAACGCAGCAGCACGCCGCCAAGCGCGAACAAAGCCGCCGGAATCGCCGATTTCGCCAGCATGTCGATGCCGCCGGTCAGCGCACCGGGCAGCGGCAGGCCCGACAGGTTGACGATGAACCCCGCCGTGATCCCAAGCACCAGGGGCTGCAGGAAGATTGCCCGCACCACCTGCCGCGCCAAAGCCCGCGCCGCCAGCCCCTGACCATGGTTGCGCGCCAGTTCCATGCAGGTGATGCCGAAGGCATAAAACAGCGGCGCATGGATCGAGATGATGGCATAGTTGCCCGCCAGCGCATCGGGGCCGTAGGCGCGTTCGGTGATCGGCAGGCCGAGGAGCAGCGAGTTGGAAAACAGGCAGGCAAAGCCGATGGCAATCGCATCACTTACCGGGCGGTCAAACAACCGCCGTGCGCCAAGGTATCCAAGGCCAAAGCTGACGAAGGCCCCGACATAAAAGGCGGCAAACAGGTTCAGGTCATAAGTTGCTGCCAGATCCAGCCCGGCCAGATTGCGAAACAGCAGGCAGGGCACCGCAAAATTCTGGGCATAGCGCATCACGCCATCAACGGCGCTTTCAGCAAACAGCCCGCGCCATGCGGCGGCATAGCCAAAGCCGATCACCACGAACACCGGCAGGATCACGTCGATCAGCGCCTGCACCTAAACCTCGTAAGCGATGGTCATGCCGTCGTGGGCGGGCGTGACATTGGCGGGGGTTTCGGCATCCACCGTGGCGTAATCCAGATCGATGTGCATGTTGGTCAGCACGGCGCGGCGCGGTTTGGCGCGGGCGATCCAGTCCAGCGATTGCGCCAGATGGGCATGGGTCGGGTGCGGTTTGCGCCGCAGCGCGTCCAGCACCCAGCAATCCAGCCCCATGAGCTTTGCCCAGGTGTCGGGATAGATCCCGGACACATCCGGCAGATAGACGAGGTCACCGATGCGGAAACCCCAGTGCATCCATCGTGCCGTGCTGCACCGCAATCGGCTGCAGCGTCACGCTGCCCCCGGCGCCGACAATGGTCACATCGCCGTGGATGGTGTTCATGTCAAGGATCGGCGGGTAGGCGCTGTCTTTGGGCTGGACAAAGGCATAGCCGAAGCGGGAATAGAGCGCCTCTTGCGTCGGGCCATCGGCCCAGACCTGCAGGCGGCGGCGCAGGTTGAACACCACCTGGCGCAGGTCGTCGATGCCGTGGACATGGTCGGCATGGTTGTGGGTAAAGACCACAGCATCCAGGGTGCCGACCCCGGCATCCAGGAGCTGCGCCCGCATGTCGGGCGAGGTATCGATCAGTATCCGTGTGGTGCCGCTGGTATCAAATCGCTCGATCAGCACCGAGCAGCGGCGCCGCGCGTTGCGCTTGTCTGCCGGATCGCAATCGCCCCAGTCGCCGCCGATGCGCGGCACCCCGCCCGACGAGCCGCAGCCCAGAATGGTAAAGACCAGCCGCGCCATCAGGCCGCCTGCCGTTTCACTGCGGCCCGGGTGAACAGCCGGTCGAAATTGGCACTGGTGGCGCGGGCGAATTCGGGCAGGCTCAGGCCAAACACCGCAGCCCCGGCCTGTGCGGTATGGGCAACATAGGCGGGCTCATTGCGGCGGCCACGATAGGGTGGCGGCGCAAGATAGGGGGCATCGGTTTCCAACAGAATCCGCTCCAGCGGGGCGGCGGCAAAGATCGCCCGCAGGTCGGTGGAGCGGGGAAAGGCGGCAATTCCCGACATCGACAGATAGAACCCCAGCGCCAGCATCCGTTCGGCCAGCGCGGGCCCCGATGAAAAGCAGTGCATCACGCAGGTGTAAGCCCCGGCGCTATATTCGCTTTCCAATATCCGCGCCATGTCACCATCGGCGTCGCGGGCATGGATGATCAGCGGCAGGAGGGTCTGGCGCGCCGCTTCGATGTGGATCAGCAGACTTTGCTGCTGCAGGGCCATGCTGTCGGCGGAATAGTGGTAATCCAGCCCGCTTTCGCCGATTCCGACCAGTTTCGGATGGGCGGCCAGCGCCACCAGTTCGGCCACCGTCGCCATCGGCTCTTTGGCAGCGCTCATCGGATGGGTGCCGGCGGCATAGAACACCCCGGGATGGGCCTCGGCAATCGCGCGCACCTGCGGTTCCTGCCGCAGGCGGGTGCAGATCGCGACCATCCGCCCGACCCCGGCGGCATGGGCACGGGCGATCAAAGCCGGGATTTCACCGGCGAAATCGGGGAAATCAAGGTGGCAATGGCTGTCTACCAACAGGGGCAGGTCAGCCAAAGTGGGCAAGTTCGGCGGGCTCGGGTCAAGCATGGCGGCCTCAGCGGGCGGCCAAGGCGGCGGCCGTCTGGTCTAGTCTCAGCACCATATCCAGCAGAAGCGCCGCAGGGTCAAGGTTGACCGCCTTGCCTTGCCGCACCCGGGCGCCAAGCTGCTGCTGGACCCCGGCCCAGTGCCGCGCCGCGTTGCCATCGGGCGACAGGCGCGCCAGCAGGGCCGCCTCGCCGGGGGCTGCCTCGGGTGGCGGAGCGAACAGGCCGGTGCGGGCCAGCCGGGCGAGGAATATCTCGGTGAGCCGCACGAACAGATCGAACCGCGCCTCGTTCGCCTTGCCCACGGCGCTTTCCGTCAGGGCCAGCGCCCGGTGGCGGTCGAGCCGGGGCATTGTGGCCATCAGCGCCACCAGATCGGCATAGAGCTTCAGCCCGTCATGGTTCAGCAACCGGATTGCTTCGCCTACCGAGCCACCCGCCAGTTCCGCCAGTTCGCGGCTTTGGGTGGTTTCGGCCCCGGCCCCGGCCAGCGCCAGCGCCATATCCTGCGGCCCCAGCGTCGCACAGCGCAGATCGCGGCAGCGCGAGCGGATGGTGGGCAGCAGACGCGACGGCTGGTGGCTGATCAGCAGCAGCACCGCATCGGCGGGCGGTTCCTCCAGCAACTTCAGCAGGGCATTGGCGGCCTGGGGGTTCATCTCATCCGCCGCGTCGATGATGACAACCCGGCGGCCGCCATCGGTGGCGGACAACTGGAAAAAGTTCTTCAATGCCCGGATGCGTTTGACGGTGATGACGCTGTCAGGCTTCTTGTCCTCGTCATCCCAGTCGCGCCGCACCAGTTTGAGGCGGGGTTCCGACAGGGCGGCCATGCGGCGGATGACCGGGTGATCGGTGGGGACATCAAGGCTGTGCGGTGGCTCGGCCTCGCCAAACAGGCCCACTTCCGGCTTTTCCCATGTCAGCAGAAACCGCGCGATGCGCCAGGCCAGCGTGGCTTTGCCGACCCCGCGCGGGCCGCAGATCAGCCAGGCGTGATGCAGCCTGCCACTGTTCACAGCCGCCAGAAACGCCGCCTCGGCGGCCTGCTGACCATGGAGGATCGCGGTATCGCGGGGATGCGGCGCACCCTCGACCCGGTCAAACTCGGGGTTGGTCTCGTCAGCCATTGCGGTTTCGGGCAAGCCATGCCGTGGCTTGCGCCGCAACCTCGCCCGCGATCTCCTCGGCGGCGCGGTCACCCGCCACCACCCGGAACCGGGGTGCGCTGGATGCCAGCGCCAGAAAGCCCGCCCGCATCTTTTGCTGCAGGTCCAGCCCGAAATCCTCGAACCGCTCTTCGCTGGTTTGCCGCCCCTTGGCGCGGGCCAGGCCCTTGGCCGGATCAAGGTCGATCACAAAGGTCAGGTCAGGTTCCACCCCGATCATCAGCCTGTGCAGTTGATCGACCACCGCGCCCAGATCGCCACGGCTGATGCCCTGATACATCCGGGTGCTGTCGGCGAAGCGGTCGGTGATCACGATATGGCCAGCGGCCAGAGCCGGGCGGATGGTCTTTTCCAGATGGTCGCGGCGGGCAGCGGTGAACAGCAATATCTCGGTCTCCGCCGACCAACGGTCGGGGTCGCCCTGCAGCACCAGCGCGCGGATTTCCTCGGCCCCCGGCGATCCGCCGGGTTCGCGGGTCAGCGTGACCACATGCCCTGCCTTGCGCAGATGCTCTGCCAGCATCCGGGCCTGGGTCGATTTGCCGGACCCGTCGATCCCCTCGAAGCTGATGAACGCTCCTCTGGCCACCATGGTCAGGCGCCGGGCTCCGCTCTCGTGCCGCCAGAGCCGATGACATCGCCGTAAAGCACGCCTGCCGCCGTCAAGAGCCGGGTGACGATCCCGGCCTTGCCGACCGCAGTTTCCGCCACCAGCGGAATGCGCATCTCCCCCATGTCAGGCAGGCGCAGCACCAGTTCGGCCAGTGGGGTACCAGCCTCGAACCCGCCCTGCACCGGGCCGGTATAGACCACTTCGGCGGCGACCTGATCGCCCAGTTCGGCCGGCAGCAGCATCCTGGCATCTTCGGCCACCACAAGACCGACCGTTGCTGCGTCGCCCATCCAGACCTCGGCCTCGGCAATGCGGGTGCCCTTGGGTGCCACGGTTTTCAGCACGAACTGGCGAAAGGCCCAGTTGGCGATCCGTTCCGCATCTTCGGCGCGGATCGCATCGCTGTCCATCCCCGTCAGCACGAACACGATCCGGCGGTCGCCCTGTTTGGCAGAGCCGACAAGGCCATAGCCCGCCTCTATGGTGTGGCCGGTCTTCAGCCCATCGGCCCCGATGGTCATTTTAAGCAAGGGATTGCGGTTGAAGCGGTTATCGACGGCACGGTCTTTGTAGTTGTATTCGGTTTCGGCGAAATAATGGTAGAATTCGGGAAATTCCTCGATCATCCGCTGGGCCAAGATGGCCAGATCACGCGCCGACATCCGTTGCGCCGGGTCGGGCCAGCCCGAGGAATTGACCAGCGTGGTGCCCGCCATGCCCAGCGCCCGGGCGCGGTCTGTCGCCTTTTGCGAAAAGGCCTCCTCCGACCCTGCCAGCCCTTCGGCCACCACGATCGCGGCATCATTGCCGGAATTGACGACGATGCCCTGGATCAGTTCCTCGACCGTCGGCTGATCCTGTTCGTTCAGGAACATGGTCGAGCCGCCTTCGCCGGTGATCGCCTTGGCCTTGGCCGACACGCTGAAGCGGGTATCCATCTGCACCCGGCCATCGTGCAGCGCCTCGAACAGCATGTTCAGCGTCATCAGCTTGGACATGCTGGCGGGGGGGAAAGGCTCATCGGCGTTCCTGGCCAGCAGCACGGTGCCGGTCGTCAGATCAACGACATAGGCCGCCTTGGCGCGGGGTTCAAAGGCCGCCAGCGGTTGTGCAGCCACCAGACCGGCCGCGCATAGCGCCACAAAAAAGCGAATGAGCATGATGGCCCCCGTTCCTCAGCCAGACACGAAATAGGCGTCGCCAAAGCCCAGCCCCTTGGCCTTGGCCAACAGGGCGTCACGCTCGGCACCCGTGCCGGCCGGCCCTGCGATCACCCGCCAATAGGTCTTGCCCTGACTTTCTTCCCTGATGACCTGTGCCGTCAATCCCGCCGCTTCCAGCGACCTGGCTGTGCCTTCGGCATTGGTTTCAACCGAGAAAATCCCGACTTGCAGGAAGGGCTTCACCCCGGCGGCCGCCGGTTGGGCGGCAGCTTTCGCCACTGGTTTGGCGGCTGGTTCTGCCGCAGGGCGCACCTCTGGCGCGGCAGCCGACAGGTCGCCCGACGCAGGCTCCGGCTCAGGTGCTGCCGCAATTGCGGCGGCGGCGCTTTCGGCAATCGGGTCCACCGTGGTTTCAGCAATCGCGCCACCGCTGCCCAGCAGCGCCTCGGCATCAGCCGGGTCCACCACCTCTTCGCGGCGCAGTGCCGTGACATTCAGCTTGGCCGGCGCACCCGCCAGCATTCCCAGCGCATCGGCGGCATCGGATGAGACCTGAAGCCGGGGCCCCGGGTTTTCCCGCTCACGGCGGAACAGCGCCCCAATCACGAAAGCCCCGGTTTCCATGTTGCGGATGATGACGCGCTCGGGGTCGCGGACATCGGAATAGGCGACCCAAACCCCGCCCAGCGACGGGCGGCCATCCCACAGCCCGCTGTCGGTGACCTGAAACACGTCGGGCGCTTCGACATCGCGGTCGATCATGCGCACCGAGGGGCGGGTGGGGGTTGCAGTTGCGGCGGCGGTGGTGGTGCTGCCGTCGGCCGGTCTGGCCTTCAGAAAGCCGAACAAGCCTTTGCGCTCCCTGACAGGTGCTGCGTCAGCCGCTGGCGCATCTGCGGCCAGATCAGCGGCCGCATCTGTTACGGGGACCGTGGTGTCTGCGGCAACAACCCGGGCTTCGGCCAGAGCCTCACCTTCACCGGTCTGCGCAGCGGGCAAGGCCGCGACTTCCGCCAGGCTTGGGTCGCCTGCAAGACTGTCGGTGCTGTCAGCCGTTTTCGGTTTCAGAAACCCGAACAGACCCCTGCGGGCCGGGGCAGCGGGCCGTTCGGCCGGGACAACCAGCGGATCGACCAACGGGCCGGCTGCCACGGCGGCATCATCACCCGGCGTTGCGGTGGCATCGGGGCTGTCAAGCGATACGGTTGAGATGTCGGCGCTGGCCAGCGCAGCCGCACCCGGATCGCCATTGCCACCTGTCGACGCTGCCTCGCATCCGGCCAGCAAAAGCGCTGCACCGATGCCAAAGGCCAGTTGCCTGATCCCCGTTCCCGCCATTTCGCCCCCTTGCGCAGCACTTCGTTCCTGCGCGCCACCGTGTACCCGGCCTGACTGCTGTGCCCCGTCGTGCATGAAGCACGTTTCGTCCCGATCATCCGCAGTGCCAGCCCGCACGCGGGCCGGCGTAGCGCGCACCCGTATCAGCCGAACAGCACACCTTGGCAGATGTGCACAAGCAGCCGTCGAGCGTCATTGTAGCGCTTGAAATCGGGCAAGGAAAGGGAGCCTTGGCCCAACGGCGATTTTCGGCCTGAGGGCGACGGAACCAAGTCTTTCAGAATCACCCGCCACAGGCTATTGCGCATTCCGACCCGGAGGAGTGGCAGAGTGGTCGATTGCGGCGGTCTTGAAAACCGTTGAACATGAGAGTGTTCCGTGGGTTCGAATCCCACCTCCTCCGCCATACATTTTATGTAAGTTATTGTTATGACTTGATTATCTGTAAAATTGAAAAAATGCTTCCCCCAAAAAATCCCCCTCGTCTTGTGGGATGCCGTGGGAATTAGTTGGATTTTGGCCCACTTCACCGCCTTTGCATTTTCGGTTGGCCACCCTTGCGACAACCGCGACAACTGCGACAAAGGGGGCGGGAACGACGTGCTCTGAAGGCTGAGGCCAATGCGGCCCGGTTGCCCGAACCTTGCCCCCATTCGTGCCAATCTCTTGCCAAACAGCTTTTCGGCTCCACTGCAGCACCCCCGGGGTCAGCCCGCGCCGAACCATGGGCCGGGGGCAAATCTCTGGCCTTCGGTTGAGCCACGACCACGCAGCCCCCAGCGTTCGCGCTGAGATCACGTCAAAAGGGGGGTGGGGGGGTGGGAGGCAGGCACAAAGGCTAACCCCAGCCCACCAGCGGGGCAAGGCATGGGCGCTGGCCTATGCCAAGCTATCCGGAACAGGCCAAAACACGCAAAGGCCGTCTGGCGGGTATCCTATGAAACGGCAGGGCGGGCGATGCGCTCAAGGCATGGGCGCGGCGCTGAATGAAGGCAGGGCGCTGTTTGCAAAAGATGAGTTGTTTGGACAATGGTTGGTGACGAACAACTTGTCCGACACCAATCAAGCGGAGCGCGCCGCCGCGATGTGGGCTGCCGCAAACCAAAGCCAATTTGAGCAAGCCCGCACGGTCCTGGCGTTGCCCGCCGCGCTTGCCTCGTCAAATTCATCGCGGCAGCGCGCGGCCCACATCGCGGCGGCCTGATTGTCAGGCAAATGTGCAATCGCAACTTGCGAAAGCACATTTTCCGCAAGCCATTGCCCAAATTCCCGATCACCGGGATGTAGCGCCCGCCCTTCATTCAGTGACACGGCATGGCAGGCGGAACGCCAGCGGGCGACGGACGCCGGGAACCGGAAGCTGGCTGAGGCTCAGGCCGGGAATGATACCAACGGCCCTGAAGATTGATCTTTGCCCACGAGCGGGAGGTGATTGATGTGATGGCTTGTGTATCGTTGGCGAAGAAGTTCCAAGCCGCGCAGCAGGCGTCAACGATGGCGTCATAGCCATCGAAGACGGTGATTGCGAGCATGTTGGATCGCAGGTATTGCCAGACGTTCTCGACGGGGTTGAACTCGGGCGCGTAGGGCGGCAGGGTCGGCAGCGTCAGGTTATCGGGCACAACCGGTCTTGTGCCACCATGCCAGCCTGCGCCGTCAAGCACCAGCAGTGCATGCGCGCCCGGGGTTGCCGCGCGGGCGATCTCGGCGAGGTGGGCGTTCATCGCCTCGGTGTTGGCGAAGGGCAGGACCAGACCGGCTGCGATGCCGCGTCCGGGGCAGACGGCGCCGAACAACGAGCCATTGTCCGCCATCGGTCCGAGGACGATGGCGAGTGCCGATTGATAGCGGGTGTCGCGCAGACCCCGGGGTCGGGTGCCACGCCGCGCCCGGACCCGGGTGAGGGTGCCCTGCTGGCCCACGCGGGCGTTCGCCGGGAAAACAGTCCACCGGACTGTTTTCCGGCCCGGCTCACTCCTGGAACCATATCTCTATTGGCTTGCCCCGCGCGTGTTCCGGGATCGCCGCCGCTACCGCCGCCGGGAAGTCTTTTTAAAAGCGTCCTGCGCTGTGGCATCTGACTTCGGGTGCTGCGGGCGCACCGCTTTTAGGCAGCACCGACAACCGCCGAAAGCCGAGTGCCGCCAGTTGCTTGCCGCCAGTTGCTTGCCGCCAGTTGCTTGCCGCCAGTTGCTTGCCGCCAGTTGCTTGCCGACCGTACGCTCGTGCAGGGCCA
>Ga0105044_10007984_pt1 | contig 14577 bp, 13 predicted proteins | sample MAT01_FD_78092 | JGI IMG/M metagenome (GOLD analysis project Ga0105044, IMG submission 78092) | Freshwater microbial communities from Lake Fryxell liftoff mats and glacier meltwater in Antarctica - MAT-01 | ecosystem: Environmental > Aquatic > Freshwater > Ice > Liftoff microbial mat | place...
GTAATGAGTTTCAAAAAGATTATCAAATTAGCCATTGCTAAAAGGCTATAGTAATTTTATTTTAGTTTTTTGAGTTAATTATGTTATAAACTTACTATCTTGTCATATTTTTTAATTCCATAATAACCTTCTCATCAATTATTTCGGTGAATCTTTTTGGGATTATTTTGCCATCTTTTTCAAAATTTTGCTCCAGAAACATCGCTATTGGACGAACATTAAAATCGGCTCCATATTTGTCTATTCTACGACCTTGTATAAAATATAAAGATTTATAAATTACAAAAACTTCTTCAGTTTCGGTATGAACGCCTGTGCCAATAATTAGATAGGCTTGATAATTTATACCTTTGCTTGGATCATGTTTAAAATGGTAATAATACTGGCCACTTTTTACTTGTGATTCTGGCATAATTTTTAATTTTAACTTAACTCCAAAAACTCTTTTTGATCCCATTCTATAAAAAACTGATCTAAGTATTTTTCATAAATTAGCTGAAAGAATTGTTTTTTTGGACGTCTATTCAGTTTCGAATGGTAAGTTAGGATATTTACCACAAAGGCAAACCATTTGGGCTTAGAGGCGTTCTTTCTATTTTTTGAATGATAAAATTATCTTCGACTTTTTCCAAAAAAAATGTGAACATTTCATATCCAAAGCGAAAAGCTACTCTCTTGTCTCCTGCAAGTGAAGAAAAATTTAAATGCACTTCACCATAATTAATACCCATTTTTGGGTCTGATAGTACTAAATCAGCTACCTTTTGTTGATTTTCTTTGAGTTTGAAGTCTAATTTCCCTAGACCTAGTTGATTATCAGAAAAAATATAGTATTCGCTGCTAAATACTGGTAACTTACTATTTACAAAGAATAAAGGTTGCAGAGTTGCTTCAGAATCTTTAAGTATTAACTTATTATCTGGTAGTGCAAAACTGAATATTCTATTGTTTATAGCTGAATCTATTTCATTATCAAAAGTCGAAATATCTATTGGTTCGTTAATTTTATAAGCAACACTAATATTGGTATTTTTTAATTTTAAGTTGATATCATCAGATGTTATGCAATCCACACTCTCCCAAGGATGTCTGACGGGATTTTCCAGATTCCAAACACCATAAGTATCATACCTTGCATATCGTTTTATTTTTTCAGGGTTTTTTACTTCAAATTTTAAATTCGGATTGCTTTTTAAAGTATATTCCTTTGAAGTATATTCCTTTGATTGAATGTTTTTGGAGCAGTTATAGTTATTTAATGGATAGGCTATAAACTGCCAAATAATTGGTATTGTCAGTAGCGCTAAAAAAAACTGAGCAAAAATAGTTGATTTTCTTTTTGGAATTTCTTTTAATGGTGCTTCAGGCTGAATTTTTCTTAATCTTTTAACTAAGCTGTAAACGTAATAAAATATCAGTGGTGAGGCTGGAATAATTAACCAAAAGCCACCAAACAAAAAATAAAAAACAAGAGATTGCAGTAATTTTAATGCATCTAATGCAATATTGGAATTGTAAACATTGTAAATATTTGGCGAAATTTTTACCCAAGCATGAAACCACCAAATTAAAACAACGATAAATATACTAACTATAATATTTGTTAATCTTATATATGATATTTTTTTGAAATTCTCCTTCTTTTTAGCTAGCAATCTCTTGGGATAAATGTTCATGATTTTAAATATAATGCTTATTTGCAATAAGTTATCTAATAATATTATTCAGTTTCTTTAAGATTGTAAAACCAGCCCTTGCGTGAGGTTGCCTGCAGTGTAGTCGGGGGGTGCAGTTGTAAAAAAAGGCGACCATTGGTCGCCTACAAATTCTTAGTAATGAAAAACGAAACTAATTCACAAAAGTCAAAGCAGTTCCAGCCTGTCCAGCCCTACCAGTTCTTCCGATACGGTGAATGTAGTCCTCGTAATTTCTTGGGATTTCATAATTGATTACATGACTTACTTCACTAATATCTAGACCACGAGCAGCTACATCAGTTGCAACAAGTACATCTACCTGGTTTTGTCTGAATTTATCCAGGGCTCTGCGTCTCATTCCTTGGGACTTTTCACCATGAATTGCCTCTACTTTGACTCCTTGTTTGCTAAGTTCAAAATAAATAAAGTCTACCTGGGATTTGGTTTGGCTAAAGATTAAAACTTTTTTAAAGTCATCTTTTTTCAACATTCCATGAAGAATATCGATTTTGTTTTCACCCTGATTTAGTCTAACTATGTCCTGATCTACATTTTGGCTAGTTGTAGCAGTTTTTACTGAAACCTGAGCAGGATTTTTGAGTAATTTGTGAATCAAAGGTTCTACTGATCTATCAAGTGTAGCTGAGAAAAATAAAGATTGCTTAGTTTCTGGCAATTGATCAATCAAAAACTCGATATCCTCAATGAAACCCATATCTAACATTCTATCAACCTCGTCAAGAACTACATAATTGGTTTTTTGTAAGTTCAAGAATCTTCTGTTTACTAGATCTACTAGGCGACCTGGAGTTCCCACTATAAACTGATTAGGTTTACTAAGGGTTCTGATCTGGCGACCGATGTCCATTCCACCTACACAGCAGGCTGAAAATACTCTCATACCTTGAGTAAATTCAAATAGCTCTTGCTGAATCTGAATTGCAAGTTCACGAGTAGGAACTACGATCAAGGTTTGGGCTTCTTTGCCGCTGTTTAGGGCTTCAAGAGTCTTTTGGATTAACGGAATTAGAAAAGCTCCAGTTTTACCAGTTCCAGTGTTTGCGAGTCCTACGATATCTCTACCTTCAAGGATGATCGGAATGGCTTGGTCTTGGATTGGGGTAGGCTGAGTGTAACCTTTTTTAGCCAAATTTTGCTTTAATCCAGAATCTAGATTGAAATCACTAAAGTTATTTTTTACTTCTGCTTTTGGAGTGTCTTGAGGCACAGCCTTTTGGATATACCTGGAGTAATCTCTACTAGAGGAACCTCCTCCTCCACGAGATCCTGAAAAGCGTGAACCAGATCCTGATCTGGAACTTGAGCCTGAATTTCTACTATTTCTGGAAAAGCCAGAGCTGCGGGGTGCGTTGAAACGATTATACATATAGATAATAAAATATTTAAATTGCTCGATAGACACATGAGCAAACCAAATACTCTTATCTATAAAACAAGTAGATTCTACTCAAAGTACTTTTTTGCTTTTTGTAAAGGGGGAGGGTTTAGGTAAATTTCATAAGCCCTATATGAAAGGCTGAAGCGAGGAAATATTTGATCAAACTAAAATTGTTTGTATTGAAATAGTGACATGTCTGAAGGCAAAAACTGTTTTAGCCAAAGCGTTGAACTAAACACACAAGAAATACAAACAAGTATAGATGAGGTAAAAGCAAATTACGAAAGGTTTCAAAAAGCATTCAGAGATTTTGTAAATAGATTTTTGGATATGGATTTTAAGTTGAGTGAAGTTTCCCAAAATTATTTCAACTGTGAATTAAGAGTTTTGTATGTTGGATTTAATCGATTTATTGAAGATTTACAAATATACTCTGCCAGAGAAAATCTGTCGGATCAATTCTGTACTAGAATTATGATTTTGGAGTCAAAAGCTAACTTGGTTATTCTAAGCGAACTATTATCTAAAAGTGTAATTGAGGTAAAAATAGAACTTTATGAAATAGTTAAGGACTTTGAAGGATTACGACAAGAAATCAAAATTGAAATGGCTTTAAACCACATGGATTCGAGAATGCCAGCAAGTTTTGATCCGTTTGTGCGGTATAATGTTTTGAATGACTCAGTTCAAGATATTCTAAAGATTTTTTACCAAAGATTAGTAAGATGTTTTCGCATTAATCAAAACATAGAAGGTTTGTTTAGTCTTTATTTAGGAAATAAAGTGATTTTTGCAGACCCAGAGTTAATAATTGATTCGGTTCATTTAATACGAGAAAGTATTGCTCTAAAGGAGCAGGAAATATGTAATATTGGGGTTATAGCTAGTGCTGGATTGAATATTGGACCAGAGTTGAGATTAAAACCGGAAAAAGAGGATCTTTTAGTGTTCGAGAATTTTTTGCTCGATAAAATCACTTATTTAGATGATAAAAATTTTCTTGATCTTGTGGAGCTTTCTGTGAAAACCAAGAGATTTCTTTTACCAATATTTCAGAGTTTATATGAAAGACTTCGGGATAAATATGAAATTGTATGTGGTTTTGAGACTGGAGGAATGAGGTCCCCTGAGATTGCTGATTTTTCCTATAGAGTTTTTGCAATTCTAACTGAACACGGTTTCTCATTAATTGAAAATTTATCTGAAATTGAGAGGTATTATGGATTATCCGTAACGATTTCAAGATTTGCAATGAGTTCTTATGACCCTAGAGTAAGTACTTTACCTACCTGATAAGCTCTAACGTACTTGCATCAAAAACCCCAGAACTAGTCTGGGGATAAATTAAAAATTTTAGGTTTTAGGTTAGTAGTCCATGCCCATTCCACCCATACCTCCTCCTGCAGGAGCTTTGTCATCTTTTGGTTCGTCTACTATAGCTACTTCTGTAGTAATTACTGAACCTGCGACCGATGCAGCATTTGAAATAGCCTGCTTCAAAACCATTACAGGGTCTATAATTCCAGCTACAAGCATATCTTCAACTTCAATCATCTGTCTGAAGTCATAACCTGAGTTTTTGCTGGATTCAATTTTGTTTACTAGAATAGAGATATCATAAATACCGCTGTTTTGGGCAATCGCTCTAAATGGAGTAAGTAAAGCTTTTTTAACAATATTAATACCTACTTTTTCTTCACTATCCGTAGTTTGGGAAAGTAGAGAATCTAGACTCTTACTGATACGAACCAGTGTGGAAGCTCCACCTGGAACTACACCTTCGGCAATTGCAGCTTTTGTAGCATTTAGAGCATCTTCAATGACGTATTTTAGCTCTTTCATCTCTACTTCTGTGGCTGCACCGACTTTGATTACTCCCACTCCACCTACTAGCTTAGCCAGTCTTTCCTCGAGTTTTTCTTTGTCGTAGTCAGATTTGATTTCAATAATTGCTTGTCTGAGACCATCGGCTCTCTTTTGGATTTCGTCTTTATCACCGCGACCGCCTACAATAGTAGTTGTGTCTTTAGTGGAAATTACTTTGTCAGCACTTCCTAGATCTTCAACAGTTGCTGATTTTAGTTGCATTCCTAAATCGCTAGAAATGAAGGTAGCTCCAGTAAGAACTGCAATGTCTTCTAGTACAGCTTTGCGTCTGTCACCAAAAGCGGGAGCTTGAATAGCAAAAACATTGAATATTCCACGGATTTTGTTTAAAACAAAAGTAGCTAAAGCTTCACCCTCGATATCCTCAGCGATTATCACTAGATCTTTCTTGCCTTGTTGGGCCATAGCTTCAATCAGAGGCAGCACATCCTGGATAGAAGTGACTTTTTTGTCAGTGACTAAAATAAATGGTTTGTCAGCAATAGCCTCCATTCTAGTAGTGTCAGTTACAAAGTATGGGGATTTGTAGCCTTTATCAAACTGCATTCCTTCAACCACTTCAACTTCTGTTTTGTTTGAATCACCGTTCTGGACAGTAGCTACACCATTTGCACCAATTTTTTCTAGAACATCAGCTATCATTTCGCCAATTTGTGGTGAGCGGCTGGAGATCGTGGCTACACTGGCTTTTTGGGCCTTGGTTTCTACAATTGTAGCCTCTTTGCTGATAAAGTCTAAACTAAACTCAACTGCTTTTCTAATTCCAAATCTTACTTTTACAGGGTCACTACCAGCTTCGACTACTTTTAAGCCCTCGTTGATGAGAGCTCCACTAAGAACAGTGGTAAGACTGGTACCGTCGCCAGCAATATCGTTGGTTTTATTTGCTGCTTGCTGGATCAAACTGACTCCAAGCTGTTCCAAACCTTCTAGTTCAACTGCTTTGGCAATAGTTACTCCGTCATTACTAATATCTGGAGCTCCATAGGATTTTCCAATTACGCTAGTTCTACCTTGTGGTCCGTAGCTAGTTTGTACAGCTTGAACTACTACATTAACACCAGCTTGGATACTTTTTCTAGCGTCGGTTCCGAATTTGATTATTTTTTTAGGCATAGTTATATTAATTAATTTTCAATTACAGCAAGAACATCTTTGCCGTTGATTATTTTGTAAATGATTTCGCTATCTTGCTCATCAGCAACTTCTTCCCCTGAATATTTCCCAAACATAACTGTATCGCCAATATTGATCTTTAGTTCAGTTACATTTTCTTCTTCCCCGATTCCGCCGCCAATTGCAATAATTTGGCCGATTGACTGTTCATTTTTTTGCTCACTGGATAAAATAATCCCTGAAGCACTTACATTTTTCTTTACGGCTAGTCTTACAACTAGTCTGTTTCCCAATGGTTTGATGGTCATAATATTATTAATTTACTACAAAAAAACTATAAATTTAACTATAGTAATAGTTAGCAAAGTCTAAAAAGACTTGCCAGATATTGTCAAGGTTTGACAGAAAAGCTAGAACTCAGTTTTAATCACATAATTGTGACAGAAACCAACCCCGCAACTCCAGTAAATTATGTAACCAAAGTCTACCAGTTTTTTTGGTTGAATCATAGAATTATTATCTCTATTTCACTGACACTACTTGCTAGTTTGTTTTTTTCAGTAATTTCTTTTCCAGATTCTTTTAGTTCAATTGCTTTTTTTAGTCAGCGAAGTTTTGGATTTTTTATTTTAGCAATCTGTCTATTACTCACTTTTACCTTTTGCCTAGTTTACAAACGCGACAGATTAGAAGCTGTAAGTATTTGGCTACAGTCCAATGCACTTACTTTTTTTGCCTTTGCCTATTTCCTGAGGCTAAACACCATTAATTTCAAATTTGCAGGAATTATTTTCAACACGGGGATTATTTTCATACCAATTACTATTTTAATTTTTTTGGTGAATTGGAATTTGTTCGGTAAAAATGAGAAAAAAAGCTACCTGCTGATTCCTCAAGTGATACTATTTAGCGTACATACTTACGCTTTTATCAGTCTCCTAAGTGATGACCGGACGAATCTGAGGAATTTTTCTACAGACTGGCTTGGTGCAATTTTTACTCTAAATAGTAGCTGGTGGTTAATTCTGTGCAGTGCTGCGATTGCGATAATCTCCGTAGCTAGTATGAATATGGAGACCGTTAGAAAATTTTTAGTAAATTTTGCATTATTTTTCTTTCTTACTTGGCAAACACTTTTGATAATAAATGCTTTTGGTTTCTTAACCTACTGGTATAAAGCTTTACTTTTTTTGATTTTTTGGGATTTCCTTTTCGTACCATTCTATCAGATTTTAACGGAGGTTAAAGATTCTAAATACCAACCTAAATTGATCATTTCTTCTTTTTACCATTTTCTACTATTTTTAGTGGTTCTAGGTAGTGAAGTAATTAGAAATATAAGATAGCTTTGGTAACTAAACATTTTTAAAACTTAATCTATGAAACTAAAATTAATTTCTTGGAATATAAATGGAATTCGAGCCGGGATCAAAAAAGGTCTTTGGGAAAAAGTCGACACCCTAAACCCTGACGTCATCTGTTTTCAAGAGACTAAGTCTGATGAGCAAATCATGCTCACCCCAGAAGTCCGACACCAAAACTACCGGACTATTTTCCACAGTTGCAGTGTCAAAAAAGGCTATAGTGGTGTGGCTACGCTGAGCAAAGCTAACGAGAACTTTGGTGGTGAGTTAATTTTAGGTGATGAGATCAAAACAGCCACTAATCCTCTTGAAATAGAGAGTTTCCAGATCGGTCTTGGAATTCCAGAGTTTGACGCTGAGGGTAGAACAGTAATAATTCACTACACAATCAAAACTGATTCTGGAGAAAATTTTAAATTTACTTTATTCAATGGTTATTTCCCTCAAGGTGGTCGTGTGGGTAGGGTGCCATTTAAAATCAGGTTTTATGAAGAAGTTTCTAATCTGGTTCAGCAAATGAGATTAGAAGGGAGAAAAGTGATTATTTGTGGGGACTTAAACACGACTGTTGGGGATATCGATCTGGCGCGTCCAAAAGAAAACCGCAAAACTACAGGCTGTCTCCCTGAGGAAAGAGAAGCTTTGGATTTATTTCTAAAAAACGGGTTTATTGATTCTTTTAGATATTTTTATCCTGATACACCAGACAAGTACAGCTATTGGGACCAAATAACTAGAGCCAGAGAGCGTAATGTGGGCTGGAGAATTGATTATTTTTTAGTTGATGAGGCCTTGAAACCAAATTTGAAATCGGCTACTATTTTAGATGAAATCATGGGTAGCGACCACTGTCCAGTAGTAATTGAACTTGAAATTTAATATTTTTTTATGTTAGAATTAAAATTAGACAGTTTATACGAAGTCAAAAAAGATTTCAAAATTAACCTTGAAAACCTAGGTCATTATATAAACAAAGTTGAATCTCGAGGGCAAGGCTTTATGGATTTAGCTTATGATTTAGAAAACCTGGAAAAAATTCAGACATTTGCAGGTAGTGTGGTGGGTAAATATCAAACAATAGTAATACTTGGAATTGGCGGTTCGATGCTTGGCCCAAAAACCATCCTAGAAGCACTTTACAGTAGTTCTGAGAAACCAAAAGTTATTTGTATTGATAATATTGACCCTTATAAAATTCAGGAAATAGAGTCAGCCTTAAATTATTCCAAAACTTTATTTCTAGTTCAAACCAAATCTGGCGGGACTCCAGAAACAGTTGCTCAATATTTATTTTTTAGAGATAAATTATCTGTTTTAGGACTTGATCTCCAAAAGCATTTTGTCTTTGTAACTGATCCTGAAAAAGGACTTTTAAGAGAAATTGCAACTCAGGAGAATATAACTAGTTTCTCAATTCCTGCCAGTGTCGGTGGTAGATTCAGTGTTTTGAGTTCAGTTGGGCTTTTAGTTTCAGCCCTAGTAGGTTTGAATCTGGGCGATTTGCTTTTAGGGGCTAGAGATATTCTTGAAAATCAGAAAGAAGAAGCCTATAAAATGGCTTTAGTGCAATATGAATTATCTTTGGAAGGGAAGAACATCAATGTAATTATGCCCTACAGTTCTAGGCTTTCAATGTTCGCTCAGTGGTGCATCCAGCTGATTAGTGAGAGTCTTGGAAAAGCAAAAAACCTACAGGGTGAGCAAGTAAATGCTGGAATTACTCCAGTTCCAGCTACGGGCGCTACTGATCAGCATTCTCAACTACAATTGTTTAGTGAGGGTCCTAAAGATAAACTAGTTGTGTTTATTAACATTCAAAATCACTTGGTAAATCTAGCAATTCCAAACAATTCCCTTAGTAATTTTAGCTATCTAAATGACAAAAGCTTCAATCAACTACTGGCTGCTGAGCTTGTAGGCGTACGTCAAAGTCTAGAGGAGGCGAGCGTACCAAGCATTACTATAAATATAGAAAAAGTGGATGAGTATCACCTAGGTTCTTTATTTATGTTTTTTGAGATGGCTATAGCTTTTTTAGGAGAAATGCTTGAAATTAATACATTTGACCAGCCTGGAGTAGAAAGGAGTAAGGTTTTAACTAAAGAGACTTTAGAGAAAAATTAACTTTGATAATTTAGAAAATTGTGTTAGAATAAGAATATGCATCTGAATTTTTTAGCAAATATTTTGGCTTTTTTGGCTGTAATTGCTTATATTTTTACTTTACTTCCATCAATGGTTAGGGCACTACTTCCGCAATTTAAATCTACCAAACTGGTAATTTTTTCTCTTCGACATAGGCGAAATATTGGAATTTTGGCTTTTTCTCTAGCCTTGTTTCATGGAGTCTGGATTGGGATAGAGAGACAGCTGGATTTCTATAAATTTGAAACTTACATAAAGTATTTCCAGGGTCTGGCTCTACTCACTATTTTTACACTACTGGCTTTAACTTCCAATAATTGGAGCGTTCAGCATATGAAAAAAAACTGGCGAAGACTACATTACCTTACCTTCCTGGCTTTATTTGTCCTGCCTTGGCACATTATTGATAAAAAGCAGGGTAATTGGAGTTTTTTGACGCCGATCAGTTTGTTTTTAGCTTTTTTGTTCATTGGTTTTTTCATCTGGAGAAATATTCAGGATTACCGAAATAAAAAGAAGTAGGTTTGGAATTATGATTTCTTAAAAACTACTCAAATATTGGGTTTATTAAGTATCCTTTTTAAAAGAATTAATTTCTGGTGTTTTTCGTTTTACTAAATAGGTTTTTGGTGTTATTATGTTAAGTGTTTTAAATCAGTAAATTATCATCATAAAGACTTCATTAATGGATTCATTTCTAATTACAATGGAAAAAGTTTCAAAAATCATTTGTAAATTTGACTTAAGCACGAATGTATGATAAGAATCTTCTTAATAACCATCACTAAACTATCATTATGAATTATATTAAAAATCTTACAAAAATCAGTAACTATTTGTTACTTTTTGCTTTTGGAATTGGACTTTTCTCCACTCTAAACCTATCAGTACAGGCTCAGAGCGTGACACCACCAAACGAACCTAGCTGCCAAACTGCCAGTGCTGGAGCTGCTTGGAATCCATATCCACTAGTAACCAATCTAGCCTCTCCAGATATCACAGCTGGTAGCTGTAAAGACATGCCGCTGTTGAGTTTTTTCCCGATTGACACGAATGCTGGGAATCCAAGAGAAAGGACTATTATTAACAATGAAAATATCAGTTACCATCTTTATTACAACAACGGTGCTAGATCTACTACCAATAATGGTGGTCCAAATATCACAAACCCAGTTGTAAGACTACAGCTAATTAGAGAAAGCGATACTAGATATAGACTTACTGCTAATCTTTCAGGTGACAATGTTCCTACAGTCAATTCGGCTCAAAAAGGTGGTGATCTGATTATAAACACTCCAGCAAATACTAACTTTGACATCGTCGGTAGAAATACTCTTCACTATGTCGACGCTGTTGAGCGAAAATATGAAGTAGAGACAGGGCAGAGATCTTTTCCTTATGACAGACTAGCTGATAATAGCACTGGCGGAGTAGTTTCAAACTCGGTTTGGACAGCATTTCCAAACAAAACTCTTCCTAGTACAAATGGTTTTCAGGTTAAACCTCAACTGGAAGCTGGTTTTTTAGGATATGGTTATATTCTTGGACAAATCAGTGCTGTAGTAAATAATCCCGTAGAACCTACTAATCAGCCTCCTGTTTTACCAGGGCAAGAGATCACAGTAATTAGAGGTCAGACAGGGTCTTTTCAAGGTTTAAATGGAACAGATCCAAACAACGATTACCCCCTTACCTATGACCTGAGTAATGTCCCTGGAGGTTGTAGCGTTACGACACCAGGTTCTGGCCAGAACGGTCCAGGAAACACTGGTCCGATTATTAGCTGTGTAACTAATTCCACCACCCCTAACAGATTTAGTTTCATTATTACTCCTATTGATTCGAGAGGGCTCCGTGGAACTCCTGGAACTTTTATTGTAAATATAATTGAACCAAGATTAAATGCTCTTAAAGAGTGTTTTGTGAGAGGAACTTCTACCCCTTGTAATTCAACTACTCTAAAGCCAGGTGATCAGATTAGCTATAGGATAACAGTAAACAATGCTGGAACAGCTCCCGCAACTAATGTTAGAATTGCAGATACATACGATAGAGTCAGGCTGACTAGTATCACAAATATTAGCGATAGTGGAGTCAATGATGCCACAGCTGGAACTATCAATTGGCAACTTGGCAGTCTTGCAGTCGGAGCTAGTAGGTTTGTTACTTTTGAAGCTACAATCAGTGCTAGCGTAGTTAATGGCGATAGGATTGTGAATTTAGCGATTGTTAGATCTGACGGTCTTCCAGATATTACAGTGACTGTAGAGTTTCCTGTAGTTATTACTAGTATAAGTGCTACCAAAGAATGTTTTGTGATAAATACTACAACACCTTGTAGTAATAGCGAGTTAAAAGCAGGTTCAAAAATCACCTACAGAATTACTGTGATAAACACATCTGCGGCTGTAGTAAACAATGTCAGAGTAGTTGATACTTATGATAGAGTTAGATTAAACGAGATCACTAATCTTAATCCTGTTGGGGTAATTGATTCAGTTGCTGGAACTATTACATTTCAGCTAGGTAATCTAATTGCAAATGAGACCAAAGTCATTACATTTGATGCTACCCTTACTGAGGCAGTTAGACCTGGAGACACAATTGTAAATATTGCCAGAGTCACAGCAGACAATCTTCCAGAAATCACAGTCCAAGTCCAGTTCCCAGTAGCTGGAGGTAATCCAATTCTTGATACTTCAGACAAAACTTGTGTTATGTTAGGTACTTCTACGAACTGTAGCTCTGCTAATCTCAAACCTGGCGAGAGTGTGAGTTACACTATTAATGTAAGAAACACAGGCACTGGTGTAGCTAGAAACGTAGTAGTTACTGACTCTTATGACAAAATTAGACTTTCGAGCATTACAAATATAGTGCCTAACGGAATTCTAGATACAAACACAGCAACAATTACTTGGAATGTAGGTGATATTAATGTAGGTCAAAGTGTTGCTTTGAAATTCGATGCGGTTATTGCAAGCACAGTAAAAAACGGTGATATCATTATCAACACTGCTTTGATTAGAGCTGACAATCTCCCTGATAGAACAGTTAGAGTAGATTTTCCAGTGGTAATCACTCCAGGAAGAAATGTTATTCCACCTAGAAGTGGAGGTCCTGAGATTTTAGCTTTCTTAGCTGGTTTCAGTTTATTGGGTATTGGAGCTTATTTCTACAATAAAAAATCAAAATTAGGTACTAAGTTTGTACCTGCCAGAAAATCTGAAATTAAATAGAGTTATATCAGTTAACAAATTTTACCCTGAACATGTTTCAGGGTTTTTCTACGTAAATATGCCAATGTCTAATGTAAGGCAAGGATCTACGATGTATTGATTTTTCAAAAATGATTGTATTTTTTTTATTCCAACACTTTTCTAGTAAAAATGTATTAATTATTACCCAAGCTTCTTTTTGACTAATTTCGTAATCGTCAATCCAAACATTCCAATGCTCAGTACCAGCTGGTAGAGTCACGGGATACTTATTTCTACATAAAATCGCGTAATTATCCTGTTCTAATGAATCAGAATCGTATTTTTTTTCTACAAATAGCTCATTTCTCACCCTCATTGAATCAGCCCGGTCTTGTGATGCTGTAATTTTGCTTTGGTTTAGCTTGCTTTCCACTTTTTCTTCCCTCGTTAGAGTGATCTGGCCATTGACTATGAACTTTTCCAATTCTTTTAAATCTCGGAAGTCATTAATATCCAACCATACTCTATTTTTCATATAAAACCTATTTAAAACCTTTTATAATTTCCTCGGTTAAACTGCTACTTGCAATTAGTTTTTGGTCAGAATTCCACCACTTGTGCATTTTAATTTTTTTATCCTCAAGGTTTAAGTCAGGATCAATTTCAAAAGGGTGGTAAAATTCAAATAATTCATGAGCTTTTTTGCCGTACTCACTTGAAGGTACCCTCGGCTGCCTTAGCAGGGTAATTATTAATGGTTGTTTTGTTCCATGATTATCATATCCTAGGGTTAAAGTCCAGTTAAAGTCAGTAACTACGTGGAGTTTTTCCATTCCGCCGTGTTTAATCTTTGAAAGTATAGAATCTACCTGGGAATTTTTGTAAATTTTCATATAATCAAAGAGATTTAGGTACTCTTTTCAGTCAAATATATGCTTGAGTAAAAAGCAGAACCTTTGGAATTAAACTTATCTAGAAGCTATTAGATTGCTATTGTGTTTTATAAAACCAACTGTGTTAGTAATAACCGGCCAAATACCAACTTATCTACTGGGCCAACTTAAATTCTTCAGTAAGCTTTTCCACTTCCTTTTTTTCACCAAAAACCATTATCCCAAGCCACCCAATTTCGTCTGCAGTTTTACTTTCTTGCCATTCTTTCACCTTAGCGTCGTTGGTTGAATCTCGCATTTCTTTAGTAAAACAGCTAATTTCCAAACCTAATTCTTCAGCTTTGTGTTTTAATTCCAGCAAACTTTTCTCACTACCAGTTTCTTTCATGATTATAGCGTGCTGAATATTCATTGGGATTTGCTCACCATCTTTAGTAGTAGTTTTATCTATCCAAATCAAACTTTTCCCAGCTCTAGAGGCAAATGAAGCTGAAAGGTGAGCAGCAGCATTTAGTTTACTCCAAAGCGGAATTTCAGGAGTACTTAAAAGCACGACGTGAGCTACCATGGTTTTTTTAGATTTTTCCACTTTGTTTTCAATACTTCGCACGTGTGGAAAAGTGACAGTTTCTCTGATGTGTTTTCCTAGAAGGAATGATACAAATCTTTCACTCATTCCAAAGCCTGATAGGGGTGGAAGACCGTATTCTAGGGCTTTTACGTAGTCAAGATTCATGAACTGGGCCTCTTCATCCCCAGCATCTCGAGCAGTCTGTTGCTCTTGAAATCTTTCCAGTTGATCTAGCGGGTCGTTCAATTCTGAAAATGCTTTTCCAAGCTCTGCAGTACCTGCAACTATTTGCCATCTATGAATAA
>Ga0105044_10007990_pt1 | contig 14571 bp, 15 predicted proteins | sample MAT01_FD_78092 | JGI IMG/M metagenome (GOLD analysis project Ga0105044, IMG submission 78092) | Freshwater microbial communities from Lake Fryxell liftoff mats and glacier meltwater in Antarctica - MAT-01 | ecosystem: Environmental > Aquatic > Freshwater > Ice > Liftoff microbial mat | place...
GCGAACTTGGGTGTGCTCATCAGTGGTGGTGCTCGCCGTTCGGCAGATTGCCGTGCATCGAGGCAGAGTCCCACGCCCCACTCTACGGAGCCCCGCCGGCGGCGATCGGTGCAGATGCGCCAGCCTTCCCCGCGTGTTCAGCGGCTTCGCCGCCGCCGCCGACGGCTATGCAGCGCGCGGCTGTTGCAGCAGCGACGCCAGGTCGCGCCGGGCCTGGATGTGCTCGAGCATGAAGTGGCCCAGTGCATCGGCCGGCACACGCGCGCTCGCGGCCAGCCCTTCGCACAGCCGGTAGACGAAGGCCTCGCCCCCGTCGCCCGGCAAGGCGCTGAATTGCCCGTCGTGGTCCAGTGCGCCGTAGACCAGCTGCGCGCGGTCGGTGATGCCGAAACGGGCCAGCAGCTCATCCATCTCGGTGAAGGCGTTTTTGCCGTTTTGAGCCAGCACCGCGTAGTTGGGGCCCCCGACCGGGCGCGTGTGCGTGACCGTCACGCAGTCGATGATGGCGCTGTGGCGGCCGGGCACATCCACCAGACGCGGCCACAGGTAGTCCAGCCCCCAGCCCGAGAGGTTGGCGCCCAGTGTGGGCAGCACACGCTGCAGGAAGCTGCGTGACAGCAGCGGCGCCATCACCTCGACAAAGCTGGTGTAGCGCACGCTGAAGCCGGGTTGCTGCAGCGTGATGACGTGGCTGATGTGGCTCTGCCAGCTCAGGGCAGGCTGGGCCAGTTGCAGGCCGAGCGCTTCGCTCAGATCGAACAGGCGGTTGATGTCGCTGCCGCGGCAGTCGAGGTCGTCGTCGGGCAGCCAGACGCGCTCGTAGCGCTGCCAGTCCAGACCGCCTGGCGACAGCAGCGTGTGCAGGGCAGGCCACTTCGGCCCCTTGGCATCGAGCCGGAGCACTTCCGGCTCACGATATCGCTGCGCGTCATCACCGAAGTAGCTGACCACCAGGTCCCAGTTGCGTTCGGCCAGCGGCAGCAGCCAGCGCGGATGCAGCGAGGCGTCACCGGCGCGGACGACGACAAGATTGCGCTTTGTGCTCATGGGGCCTCCGGGCCGCTGTCTGGAGAAAGCGCAGAGTGTGGGCGGCACCATCAGCCGCGAAGCGGTCGAGATGCGGGGTGCCGGCCCGCCATCTCTGCGGCTCAGGCCGGCACCGGCGCCGCCGCGTCCGCGCGCCTTCTCATCGCCTCGGCCTCGGCGCGGCGACCTAGACCGTCGAACAGCACCACCAGGTTGTAGGCCGCCAGCGTGCTGCCACGACCGGCTACCGCGCCGCTCAGGTGCGGCGCCTCGCCGATCTCCAGGCACCGGGTCCACGCCGTCTCGATCAATGGCAGCAGGTCGGGCGCCCGGTCGGGTTCGTCGGCGGCCCAGTCCAGCAGCAGGTTGCCCAGCGCGAAGAAGAAGTCGGGCGACTCTGCGCAATCGGCGAGACGGCCCTCGGCGTAGGCCAGGGCGGCTGCGTGCAACGCACAGCGCTGCATCACGTGCAGCCGCCGCGCGGCCAGGTCGAAGCGCCAGGGTGCGCGCGCGCCCACGCGCCCGGCCGCTGATTCGTAGTGGCGCTCGGCCAGCCCATGCTGGCCGAACACCTCGTGCTCCTTGCCCAGCTGATAGTCAAGATAGCCGTCGTCGCTGCGGGCACCTTCGTCGAGCATCTTGTGCAGCAGCGTCAGATTGCGCCCGCGCTTGGCCGTCATGCGCTCGGGCGTGTAGCCGTCGTGACCCACGCGCAGCGGCAGCCGCTGTACCGGCAGCCGGTGCTGCGGCTGCTCATGCACGCGGCCGGCGTAACGCACCGCACCGGGCAGCACGCGCGACAGCGGCACATGCGCGATGCGCCATTCCGGGCCGTCGCGGAAGCCGTCTTCCAACTCGATCTGGCCGACAAAATCCGGGCTGTGTTGCGCCAGTGCGCGCAGGGCCGGTCCGCCGTCGATGAGCCACTCGTCGGCATCCAGCACCACATGCCAGTCGGCCGCTGCCGCGTCCAGGGCAGCGTTGCGCGCGGCCGCGAAGTCGTCGCACCAGCCGAAGTCGCGCACCTGCGCCCCGTGCGCCTGTGCGATGGCCACCGTGTCGTCCACCGAGCCGGTGTCGAGCACCAGCATGCGGTCCACCCAGGGCCGCAGGCTGCCGAGCAGACGCGCGATGCGCGACGCCTCGTCACGGGCGATGACGACCAGAGCCACGGTGTAAGCAACGGACATCGGCAGCGCCTGTTCGAACGGGCTCCCATTCGACCGCGGCCACCATCACGCTGATCGCAGGAACAAGGGCACGGCAAAGCCCCTCAAGCGGCAGTCGGCGCTGCCCGCATCACCGGTTGCGCTCAAGTCGGGTCGCTCAGCAGCCGATGCCACACCAGTCGGGTCTTGCCTTCGGTACGGGCCGCAGCAGCGCTGCAGTCCGTAGCCGTCTGATGATGGCCGGGCTCCATCGGGTCAAGCGCAGTAGCACAGAAAGACATTGCGAAGGCCCTAAAGAGCAGGCAAATGTCTCCGATAACAAAGTCAACGGGTCGCGGAGACGGCCTCGTAGTCCGGTTGGACGGTCAAGAGCGCAGGTCGGGAGAAGTCCCGGCCGAGCTGAAGCCCTCTGACGCCGGGCGTGGTCCGGAGCGGTCGCCAACCGTTTCGGGAGTGCATGACAAGGTGCTCTTCGGGGTGCTGAGTCGGGTACAAGCCGGCGCCTGAGCCGGGCATGTTTAACCGTGTAGGAGTGTCATCATCATGGCTCAGTCCATCAATACGAATCTGAACTCGATCACTGCCCAGCGCAGCGTTTCCTCATCGCAGATGGCGCTGACCACAGCGATGCAACGCCTGTCCTCGGGTCTTCGCGTCAACAGCTCCAAAGACGACGCTGCCGGCCTCGCGATCTCCGAGCGTATGAACTCGCAGATCCGTGGCATGAGCGTCGCAGTGCGTAACGCCAATGACGCCATCTCGATGGCGCAGACCGCCGAGGGGGCGGCTGGAAAGGTCGGCGACGCACTGCAGCGTATGCGTGAACTGGCCGTGCAGTCGGCCAACGGCACCAACAACTCGGGTGACCGCACCAACCTCAACGAGGAGTTCACGCAGCTGCGCAGCGAGGTCGACCGCCTGATCGGCAGCACGAAGTTCAACAGCCAGACGCTGCTCGACGGCACCAACGGGTCCTTCACGATCCAGGTGGGCGCGGGCACCGACGCCGCCTCGGACACCATCTCGGTGTCGATGAACAACCTGTCGTCAACCGTCAGCCTGGCTTCGCTGTCGATCGCTGGCGCCACCTCGTCCAGCGCAACGGCCGCCATCACGGCGCTCGACACCGCGATCACCGCGGTGACCACGGCGCGGGCCAACTTCGGCGCCTTGCAGAACCGCTTCGACAGCGTGATCGCCAACCTGCAGGTCTCGTCCGAGAACCTGATCGGTGCGCGTTCGCGGATCGTCGATGCCGACTTCGCGGTGGAAACGGCGGCGCTGTCGCGTGCGCAGATCCTGTCGCAGGCCGGCAACGCGATGGTCGCGCAAGCCAACCAGCAGCCGCAGAACGTGTTGTCCCTGCTGCGCGGCTGATCCAGCGCAGTCCGGGCGGCGGCCACAACCCGCCGCCCTCTTTGTTTCTCTTGCAAGACCGCCACGCCACCGCGGACCCGCCAGGTCCCGGTGGCGCCGGCGCTGGCGCGGCATCGATCTGGCCGCGCTTCGTTCCGCTTATCGCGGCATAGCCCGCCATCGCCCTTCGCAGAATCCAGGTCATCGGGAGTCGTCTTGAACGCCCGAGGTCCGGAGCCCCGGACATCCCGGTCCACGAAGGAGCGCAAGCGAAATGGCACAGACGATCAACACCAACCTAGCGTCGATCAACGCGCAGCGCAATCTGGCGTCTTCGCAGAGCTCGCTGGCGATGTCGATGCAGCGCCTGTCCTCCGGCCTGCGGGTGAACAGCGCCAAGGATGACGCCGCGGGACTGGCGATCGCCGAACGCATGCATTCGCAGATCCGCGGCATGAACGTCGCGGTGCGCAACGCCAACGACGCGATCTCGCTGTCGCAGACGGCCGAAGGCGCGATCGGCAAGATCGGCGACGCCCTGCAGCGCATGCGCGAGCTGGCGGTGCAGTCGGCCAACGGCACCAACAACTCGGGTGACCGCAGCAATCTGCAGACCGAGTTCACCCAGCTGCAGTCCGAAGTCAACCGGCTCGTCGCCGGCACCCGATTCAACGGCACCAACCTGTTCGACGGCAGCCTGGCCACCTTCACCTTCCAGATCGGCGCCGGCACCACGGCGGACATCGACACCATCTCGATCGGCGGCACCAACCTGAGCAGCGTGGTGGCCAACGCCATCAGCACCGGCGCCATCTCGATCAGCGGCACCACAGCGGCATCGGCCACTCTGGCCATCACGGCGATCGACGGCGCGATCAACCAGGTCACGACCTCGCGCGCGCTGTACGGCGCCGCGCAGAACCGCTTCGAAACGGTGATCTCCAGTCTGTTGACCTCGTCGGAGAACCTGATCGCGGCACGCTCGCGCATCATGGACGCCGACTTCGCGATCGAGACCGCCAACCTGTCGCGGGCGCAGATCCTGCAGCAGGCCGGCAACGCGATGATCGCGCAGGCCAACCAGATGCCGCAGCAGGTGCTGCAGCTGCTGCAGCGCTGATCACGCATCGGAGCCGCCGCGCGCCTCGAGCGGACGCGCCGCCTCGCCTCAAGCCGGCACGCCCGCGGCCGATAAAACGGGACGACTGAACGGACCCCTCCATGGCCACCCTGTCCTCCCCCGGCATCGGCAGCGGGCTCGATATCAACGGCATCGTCTCGCAGCTCATGGCGCTCGAGCGCCGCCCGCTCGAGCAGCTGCAGAGGTCCTCTGCCAGAGCCGACACGCAGCTGTCGGCCTTCGGTCGCCTGCAGGGCGCCATGGGCACACTGCGCGACGCCGCCTCACGCCTGGCCAGCCCCTCGTCCTGGACGGCCACGACGATCGCGTCCAGCGACACCGCCGCCGTCAGCGGCAGCGCGAACGGCGGCACCGACCCCGGGCGCTACAGTGTCTCGGTCGCCCGACTTGCCGGCGCACAGACCGTGAGCAGCGCCAGCGCCAGCGCCTTCGCCAACGCCTCGGCGCTGGCAGGCAGCGGCACGCTGACCATCGAACTCGGCCGCTGGAATGACGAGCAGACCGCCTTCGAGCCCAAGGCCGGCGTCACGGCAGTGACCATCACCATCCCGCCGGGCAGCGACTCGCTATCGGCCGTGCGCGACGCCATCAACAACGCCAGCGCCGGCGTCAGCGCCTCGATCGTCAACGACGCCAGCGGCTCGCGCCTGGTGGTGCGCTCCACCGAGACGGGCATCGACAACGGCTTTCGCATCGGTGTCGCCGACGACGACGGTCTGGCCGATGACGGCAGCGGGCTGTCTCGCCTGGCCTTCGATCCGCTGACCGGTGTCAGCGCGATGACGCGCTCGCAGCCGGCATCGAACGCCGAGCTGACGGTCAACGGCGTGCCGATCTCCAGCGCCAGCAACACGCTGAGCGACGTGCTGGACGGCATGACGCTGAAGGTCTCGCGCCTGACCACCACGCCGGTCGAGCTGGTCGTCACGCGAGACGCACCAGCGGCGCGCAAGATGGTCACTGAGTTCGCGACCGCCTACAACGAGATGCTCAAGCTGCTGCGCTCGCAGACCAGCTTCGACGAAAGCACCAAACAGGCCGGCCCGCTGCAGGGCGACCGCGCCGCGGTGGGCATGATGTCCGCCCTGCGCTCGCTGGTGGGTGGCAGTGCACCGGCGGGCAGCAGCTTCTCGCGCCTGGCCGACATCGGCCTGGAGCCGCAGCGCGACGGCACGTTGAAGGTCTCCGACAGCAAGCTCGACGCCTCGATCACACGGCTGGACGACCTGAAGAACTTCTTCACGCGTGACGAGACCGGCACCACCAACGACGGCTTCGGCGTGCTGCTGCGCAGCTTCGCCGACCTCAACACCGGCAGCGCGGGTGTGTTGACGACGCGCCAGGAGGCGCTGCGCGAGCGCAAGAAGCGCAACGACGACAGCGGCCAGCGGCTGGAGCAGCGGCTGGAGATGGTGGAAAAGCGCCTGCGCGATTCCTACACCAGGCTCGACACCAAGGTCTCACAGCTGTCGTCGCTGCAGAACTACGTCGGCCAGCAGATCCAGAACTGGAACCGCTCCTCGCGCTGAGGACGCCCACCCGCGCCGCCACCGGCGACGGGCACCGCGGCCCCGCCGCGGCATCACCGGCCGCCATGCGCCTGTAGAACAGGTCGGTAGAACGGGCCGGTGCACCGGGCCGGTTCAGCGCGCCGAAGAAGCCACACGACAAGGCCCCAGGCGCGGCTCAAGCGGTCTGCCAGCGGGCCGATAAAAGAACCAGACACCCCACAGCCACGCCGGAGCGCCGTCGATGTTTGGTTCCACCTTTGCCCCACAGCGCAGCAATGCGCGACCCAGCCATCTCTACATGCAGGTCAGCGTCGACGGTGCCGCAGCTGGTGGCCGCAGTGGCCACGAGCTGGTGGCGCTGCTGTTCGACGGCGTGCTGGGCGCCATTGCCCGGGCACGCGGCGCGATGCAGACCGGCGACGTCACCGCCAAGGGCGAGGCGATAAGCCGCGCGGTGGCGATCGTCGGCGAAGGCCTGCGCGCAGGCCTGAACCTGCGTGAAGGCGGTGCCCTGGCCAAGGACCTCAACGACCTCTACAGCTACATCGAACTGCGGCTCACCCAGGGCAACCTGCGCAACGACGACGCGGCGCTGGCCGAGTGCATGCACCTGCTGAAGACGCTGCAGGACGCCTGGACCGCCATCGGCCCGCAGGCGCGTGACGCCCGCTGAGCCCGGCCCGATGCCAACCCTGCCCACGACCGCACGACGACGGCCCGGCTGCCCATGAACACTGAACTGCTGAGTTACTACGAGGCCATCGAGCGCGCCAGCGCCGACATGCTGTCGGCCGCCCAGGCCGGCAACTGGGACGAGGTGGTCAAGCTCGAAGGCGCCTGCGTGCTGCTGATCAGCCAGCTCAAGCACGCTGCGCGCGACGCCAAGCTCGAGCCTGGCGTGGCGAAGACCAAGTCGCGCATCATGCAGCGCATCCTGGTCAATGACGCAGAGATCCGCCAGCTTGCCGAGCCCTGGTTGAGCGAGCTGGACGACATGCTCGCCGCCAAGCGCCACACCTTGCACTGAGCGCGGCGATGTTCCAGGACACCCAACCCGCCCCATTGCACGACGGGCCCGGCCCGGACGCCTGGCAGGCCTTTCGCGTCGACGACCCGCGCGAGGTCGAACGGCTGCTGCGCCAGCTGCGCGAGGACGCCGTGCCGGTGCACCTCAGCACGCCTTGCGGCCAGCATGCCGCGACCACGCTGTGGACCTTCGACGGCGCCGGACGCCGGCTCAGCTTCTCCGCCGACCAGCGGCTGCCGCAGATGCAGACCATCGTCGAGAGAGACGAGGCCACCGCGGTGGCCTACCTGGAAAGCGTCAAGCTGCAGTTCGAACTGCACGACCTGATGCTGGTGCACGGCGCGCGCAGCAGCGCGCTGCAGGCCGCCTGGCCGCAGCCGCTGTACAGATTCCAGCGCCGCGACGCCTACCGTGTGCGCACGCCCGAACGGACGCCTGCCACCGCCAGCCTGCGCCATCCGGCGATACCAGAAATGCGGCTGGCGCTGCGCATCGTCGACGTCAGCATCGGCGGCTGCGCGCTGGCGCTGCCGGCCGACGTGCCGCCGCTGCAGCCCGGCAGCGTGCTCAACGAGGTGCGCATCGAACTCGATGCAGACACGCGCTTCGTCGCCACGCTGCAGCTGCAGCACCTGACCTCGCTGCAGCCGGGCGACAGCCCGGCACGGCTGGGCTGCTGCTGGGTGCGGCTGGACGGCACCGCGCAGCGCGTGCTGCAACGCTACATCGACCAGTTGCAAAAACGCCGACGGCTGCTCTCGCTGGGGCGCGCGTGAACCGCGACAGCCGCCCGGCCGGCGTGACGCTGGTCGAGCTGGCCGTCGTGCTGGCCATGCTGGCGATCCTGGCCGGCGCCGCCCTGCCCGCGCTTCAGCAGCAGCAGATCAAGGGCCGCCGCGCCGACGCGGTGGCCGCGCTGGCGCGTGTGCAGTGGGCGCAGGAACAGTTCCGCACCCACCACGGCCTGTACGCCACATCGCTGGTGCAACTGCAGGGCGCCGCGCCGCTCAGTGCCGAGGGCCTGTACGAAATCGGGCTGCGTGCCGTCGGCCCCAACGGCTACGTGGTCGCGGCGCGCGTGCGCCGCGACGGCGCGCAGGCCGGCGACCGGGACTGCCAGGAACTGACCCTCGGCGTGCACGAGGGCCTGGCCAGCCACGGCCCCTCACCACGCTGCTGGAACCGATGACCATGGGGCCCGCGGCCCCGGCAGCGAGCACCGAGCGCCGACGCCAGGTGCGCGGACTCACGCTGATCGAGGTGGTGATCGCGCTGGCGGTGCTGGTGCTGCTGCTCACGCTGGCCTTGCCGTCGTTCGACGGCCAGCTGCAGCGACAACGCCTCAAGGCCACCGCGCAGACGCTGGCCGCCGATCTGGCCGAGGCCCGTTTCGAGGCCGCCCAGCGTGGCCAGCCGTTATTCATCGGTATCCACGGCGGCGCCGACTGGTGCTGGGCCGTCACCACCACCAGCGGTTGCGGCTGCCAGCAGCCGCAGGCCTGTCGTCTGAAGGTGGTGAGCGGCGCCGAGGTGCCGGGCATCAGCTTGCATCCCGCGCCGGAGATCACCTTCGACCCCGGCGGCAGCGGCCTGCCCGCGGTGCTGCTGCTGCACAGTGAGCGGGGCCAGACGCTGCGTGTCGAACTCTCGCCGATGGGCCGGGTGCGCGTCTGCGCGCCAGAGCCGATCAGCGGCCTGCCGCGTTGCTGAAGCGGCAACGACGGCGGCTCAGACCTGCATGTTCATGATTTCGGTATAGGCCTGCAGCATCCGGTTGCGCACGCCGAGCACGGCCTGGAAGCCGATCTGCGACTTCTGCATTGCCACCATCGTCGCTTCCAGGCTGACGGACGGGTTGCCGAGCGAAAACTCGCGCTGCATCTGCTGTGAGGCCTGCTGGCTCTCGCTCACCGACCGCAGCGCCTGCGCCATCGCGTCCTGGAAGCCTGCGCCCTCGACGGGCGCGGTCACCGGGCCGATCGGATAGCCGTCAGGGCGCAGCCCCGCGCGGGCCACGGCGGCGCGGAAATCGAAGGGTTGAAGCCTGAGGTCCATGCGGGCACTCCCGCGCTCGTGAGGGTGATTCCACTGTATGCCGCGGCCACCGAGGCGGTGGTGCGAACTGCTGTCGCATCACCCGGCTTCTCGCTCCAACGGTGGGTGGGGGTCGCTTCAACAATGCGTTCGAACGATCCGCCTGCGCCGCTTGTGGCCGGCGCACCGGACGCCGAATAGAGACGACCGAACTGCATGGATACCGCCACCTCCGCCCTCACCGCTCAGCCGCTGCTGGTGCCCGCCAGCAACGGGGCGGCGGCGCGCTTCATCGCCCTGCCGGCGAAGACCAAGATCGCCTTCGCGGCCGGGATCGCAGCGCTGCTCGGCCTGCTGGTGCTGCTGCTGGTGAGCACGCGCGACAGCGACCAGCGCGTGCTGTTCGCCAACCTGAGCGACAAGGACGGCGGCGCGGTCATCGAGCGGCTGCAGCAGATGAACGTGCCCTTCCGCCTGGCCGAGGGCGGCGTCATCTTCGTGCCCGCCAGCCGCGTGACCGAGCTGCGCATGACCCTCGCCAAGGCCGGCCTGCCGCGCGCCTCTGACGGCGGCGGTGGCGGCTACGAGCTGCTGGACAAGGTGGCTTTCGGCCAGACCCAGGGGCAGGAGCGCGCGACGATGCAGCGTGCGCTCGAAGGCGAGCTGGCGCGCAGCATCTCGGGCTTCGACGGCGTCAAGTCGGCGCGCGTGCACCTGGCACTGCCGCCGCAGACCGGCTTCTTCCGCGAGCAGCCCAAGCCGACGGCGTCGGTGCTGCTGGCGATGCATGGCGCGCAGACGCCGGACCGCGCCTTGCTCAATGCCATCGCACACACCGTGGCGCGCGGCGTGCCGGGCCTGAACCCGAAGTCGGTCGGCGTCACCGACACCAGCGGCGCACAGCTGATGGGCGACGAAGACCGGCTCGGTGCAATGGGCCTGGACGCCAAGCAGCTGGAGTATGTGCAGCAGGTGGAGGCGAGCTATCTGCGCCGCGTCCAGGAGCTGCTGGGCCCAGTGGTCGGGCGCGAGAACCTGCGCGCCACCGTCACCGCCGACATCGACTTCTCGCAAAGCGAATCGACGTCGGAAGAGTTCAAGCCCAACCAGGGCGAGGCCCCGGCCACCGTGCGTTCGATGCGCACCGAAGAGTCCACGCAACCCGGCGGCGCGGCGGCGACCGGGGTGCCCGGCGCGCAGAGCAACCAGCCGCCGACACCGCCGACGGCGCCGATCAACGGCGCTGCGCAGCCCCTGCAGGGCGCCGGCGGCGGCGGCGGCACCGCAGGTCGGCGCGAGGCCGACACGCGCTACGAAGTCGACCGCACAGTACGTGTGACGCGCAATGCCACCGGCACCGTGCGCCGGCTCACCGCCGCGGTGGTGGTCAACCACCGCGGCAGCACCGACCCCAAGGGCAAAGCCGTCAGCGCGCCACTGCCGGCGGAAGAGCTGGAGAAGCTCACCGCCCTGGTGCAGCAGGGCATCGGCTTCAACGCCCAGCGCGGCGACTCGGTGCGCGTGATCAACGCGCCCTTCTACGCCGACGTCACGCCCGAGGCCGAGGCGGTGCCGCTGTGGAAACAGCCCTGGGTGGTGGACCTGCTGCGCACGGCCGCCGCGCCGGCCGCACTGGTGCTTGCCACGTTGATGGTGCTGCTGATGCTGGTGCGCCCGGCGCTGAAGGCGATGCTGGCGCCGCCGCTGCCGCCCGCGCCGCCTGAATCGACGAGTGTCGGCGGCTCGCTCGACACCGTGGTCGGCGACCAGGCGGCGCTGCCGGCACCAGCACCTGACATGCGTGACGACCCGCGCCTGCAAGCCGCCCGCGCGCTGGCCAAGGAGAACCCGGTGGCCGTGGCCACGATCATGCGCGGCTGGGTCAGCGGCGATCAGGCGGTCTGACCGATGCCCACCAACTTCGACGACGACGGCATCGACGACGCCGCCATCCTGCTGATGACGATCGGCGAGGAGCAGGCCTCCGATGTGCTGCGCCACCTGGCCCCGAAGGAGGTGCAGCGCCTGGGCGAGTCGATGGCCAAGCTGCAGATGATTCCGCGCGAGCGAATCGATGCCGTGCTGAGCCGCTTCAGCGGCGAAGCCGCGAAGCAGGGCCTGCTGCTCGGCGACAGCAGCGAGTACCTGAAGTCGGTGCTGCGCAAAGCGCTGGGCGACGACAAGGCGGGGCTGCTGATCGACCGCATCCTCAACGGCGACGACACCTCGGGCATCGAGAGCCTGAAGTGGATGGACCCGCAGTCGGTGGCCGAGCTGCTGCGCAACGAACACCCGCAGATCGTCGCCGCCACGCTGGTGCACCTGGACCAGGACCATGCCAGTGAGGTGCTCAAGCACTTCGGCGAACGCCAGCTCAACGAGACGCTGATCCGCGTCGCCACGCTCGACGGCATCCAGCCGGCAGCGATGAAGGACCTCAACGACGTGCTGATGCTGATGCTGGCCGGCGGCGAGCGCGCGAAGAAGACCGCGCAAGGCGGCGTCAAGCTGACGGCCGAGATCCTGAACCAGCTCGGCGCCGCGGTGGAAACCACCGTGCTGGACTACGTGCGGGAGCTCGACAGCGATCTGGCCCAGCGCATCCAGGACAACATGTTCACCTTCGACGACCTGATCAAGCTCGACGACAAGGCGATCCAGACGCTGATGAAGGAAGTGCAGTCCGAGTCCCTGGTGCTGGCGCTGAAGGGCGCCTCGCAAGAGCTGCGCGACAAGATCTTCCGCAACATGTCCTCGCGCGCGGCCGAGACGCTGAAAGAGGACCTCGAGTCGCGCGGCCCGGTGCGGCTGTCCGATGTCGAGTCAGAGCAGAAAGAGCTGCTGAAGATCGTCCGACGACTCGCCGACGAGGGCCAGATCATGATCATGGGCGGCGGCGACGAGCAGTTCGTCTGACGCCCTCTCGCCACCATGTCGGCCGCCGCCAAACCGCCCGTGAACTACGCGCGCTTCATCCCGCGCGAAGAACTCGGGAGCTTCGCCGCCTGGAAGCCGGGCGCGCTTTCGGGCGAACCCCAGCCTGCAGCCAGCGCGGCGGCCGCCGCGACGCCGCACGCCAGCGGTGTGCGTGCCGCACCGCCTGCGGCACCCGCCAGCACCGATCAGTCGCGGCGCGCGGAGCTGGCGGCTGCGCGTCAGTCGGGCTACCAGGACGGCTACCGCGATGGTCTGGTGGCGCTGGACGGCTTCAAGCAGAGCTACGCGGCGCAGCTGACGTCTCAGTTCGCCGCGCTGCACGCGCGCTTCGACGGCGAGCTGATGGGGCTGGAAGCGGAGATCGCCACCGCGGTCGCGCAGACCGCCGTCAAGCTGGCGCGCCAGGTGCTGCGCAGCGAACTCGCCGCCGACCCGGCGCGGGTGGCCCGCGTGGCCACCGAGGCGGTCGACGCGGTGCTGCTGTCGGCCCGCCGCATCACCGTGCGTGTGCATCCGCTGGACCATGCGCTGGTCGCCACGGGCGCCGCCGAAGAACTGCAATCGCGCGGCGCGCGTCTTCACGCCGACCCCACTGTAGACCGCGGCGGCTGCATCGTCGACTCCGACCTGGGCATGGTCGACGCCCGCATCGCCACCCGTTGGGCCCAGGCGGCAGGTGCGCTGGGCAGCGGCGAGCGCTGGCGCGGCGACGAGCCCGGCGACGAACCCGGGGGCGACGCATGACCGCCACCAACCCCTCTACCACCGACCCGCGGCGCCAGCGCTGGCACCGCTGGCTGGGCGACCTGCAGACCTACGCCGGGCTGGCGCAGCCGCTGGAGACCGAAGGCACGCTGGTGCGCGTCACCGGCCTGGTGCTCGAAGCCGCCGGCGTGCACGTGCCGCTGGGCTCGGTGTGCGAGGTGCACAGCGAAGGCCAGCCGCCGGTGCTGGCCGAGGTGGTGGGCTTCAACGGCGACCACGCCTTCCTGATGCCCACCGGCGACCTGCACGGCATGAGCCGCGGCGCGCGCGTGGTGCCGCGCCCGGCGCCGCATGTGCCGCCGCGCTTCGGCCAGGAGAACCACCCCTGGCGGCGCAGCGAGGACCGCGGCCTGCACCTGCCGATGGGCGATGGCCTGCTGGGCCGCGTGGTCGACTCGCACGGCCAGCCGCTGGACCGCCGCGGCATGCTCGCGCGGGTGCAATCCGAGCCGATGATCAGGCGGCCGATCAACGCGATGGACCGCGACCCCGTGCGCCAGCCGCTAGACACCGGCGTGCGCGCGATCAACGCGCTGCTCACCGTCGGCCGCGGCCAGCGCATCGGTCTGTTTGCCGGCACCGGGGTCGGCAAGTCGGTGCTGCTGGCGATGATGGCGCGCTACACGGCGGCCGACGTCATCGTGGTCGGCCTGATCGGCGAGCGCGGCCGCGAAGTCAAGGAGTTCATCGAGGACATCCTCGGCGCCACCGGCCTGGCGCGCAGCGTGGTGGTGGCGGCCCCCGCCGACGCGCCGCCGCTGGTGCGCATGCAGGGGGCGGGCTATGCGACGGCGATCGCCGAGCACTTCCGCGACCGCGGCAAGCATGTGCTGCTGCTGATGGACAGCCTGACGCGCTACGCGATGGCGCAGCGCGAGATCGCGCTGGCCATCGGCGAGCCGCCGGCCACCCGCGGCTATCCGCCGAGCTGTTTTGCCAAGCTGCCGCAACTGGTGGAGCGCAGCGGCAACGGCCTGCGCGGCGTCGGCTCGATCACCGCGTTCTACACCGTGCTGAGCGAAGGCGACGATCCGCAGGACCCGATCGCCGACGCCGCGCGCGGCATCCTCGACGGCCACATCGTGCTCAGCCGCGAGCTGGCCGAGGCCGGGCACTACCCGGCGATCGATGTCGAGCGCTCGATCTCGCGCGTGATGGCCGCAGTGACGCCGCGTGAGCAGCAGGCGCAGGCGCGCCGTCTGCGCATGCTGGTGGCCAAGCTGGGCAAGGCACGCGACCTGATCCAGCTGGGCGCCTACGCACCCGGCGGCGACCCCGACCTGGACAGCGCCGTACGGCTGCAGCCGCAGATCAACGCCCTGCTGCAGCAGGACATGCACGAACGCGCGACCCTCGAGACCAGCCGCAGCGTGCTGGCCGCCGTGGTGTCGGCCTGATCACTACAGAAGTCACCAAGGACCCCGATGAGTCGTCACGACACCCGTACGCTGCTGCTGTTGCTCGAACGCACCCAGGCCGAACGCGATGCCGCGCTGGCCGACGCGCACCGCGCCCAGATGGCGGCCGGGCGCCAGCGCGCGCAGGCGGCCCAGTTGCAGACCTACCGTGTCGAGTACCAGCAGCGCTGGACCACCCAGTTCGGCC
>Ga0105044_10007991_pt1 | contig 14569 bp, 13 predicted proteins | sample MAT01_FD_78092 | JGI IMG/M metagenome (GOLD analysis project Ga0105044, IMG submission 78092) | Freshwater microbial communities from Lake Fryxell liftoff mats and glacier meltwater in Antarctica - MAT-01 | ecosystem: Environmental > Aquatic > Freshwater > Ice > Liftoff microbial mat | place...
ATCGGTACCGGGTTGGCTTCCTCAAGCAGTTCATCTAAGGGACGCAACTTCGCGTTACGAATGAAATTTCCCGGATCAGTCAGCCATTGGAGGTTGCCGCGCCAACGTGTCGCCGCAAGGCGCGAAATGATCAGGAGACGCCAGTCCAGGGGCCTCGTCGTCCCGCTCCTCTTTCTGCATTCCCGCCTTCGCGGGAGTGACGAACAAAAAAACCGGCACCAGTCTTCGTCTAAACCTTCCGAATCGTACAAACCGTGTCATACCACCCCTGCATGCCCACCAGCGGCGCAGGCTGAATTGGCAGGATGGCGTTGATGTTGTAGCCGGATCCTGTGCCGCCTCGTCGTGGGTCCCACCAGATGTCTTCGGAGAGATCCTGATCTTCTGCAACCAAGCTGTCGTTCCAGGCGGGCAGGTCTTGCCTTGCGCCGTTGGTGGCCGTGGCGGCGCGGCCGTGGAAGAGGTTTCCTAGCGTGTTTGAGACGGCTAGCACGCGCGGGTGAATGCCCTCTGTGACCCATACGGGGATGACAGCACGGCCTAAGACTTCGCCGGCTCCCGGTCCCATCGCGTGACCGTACGGGCGGTAGGTGGTGATCTCTACCCAGTCACCGGTTTTGAGCTTGCGTTCGCCTGCTGTTTTAGCGTTGATCCACATCGGGTTGTGGTGCACGATTTCAGACAGGAATTTCTGCGATTGCGTGCGGCCCTGGGTGTGAACGTTCCACTTAAAGGTGACGAGGTGCAAGTGCTCTGGCTTCATCTTCGCGATACTTGGCACGGGGAAGTACTCCGGCATGCCCTTGCCGCCATCTTCATCGAATTTACGGTCCTTCGCAGCGGCTTCGATGTCCTCGTGATAGACCGAGAATTTGCGTGATGGCGTTACGAATCCGCGTCTTGGTTTGCCGTCGACCATGAGACCGATTTTGGCGTCTTTGCCAGCTGCGTTTGCCTTGAAAATATCCCCCGTTTTTTCGTCAACGCGCGCGTCTTTCATCTGGGCGGCGGAGAGTTCCCAGCCGTACAAAGCGTAATACTTCGGCTTGGACATGTCTTGCCAGACACCATGCTTCTTCATGTATTCAAAGCCGTCTTCGCCGACGCGTGCCGTGAGTCCAGCGCAGCGCAGCTTCATCCACTCTTCGTGGTCTTTGAATGCGAAATATTTTGCGGTTTCGGGGCTGATTCGTTTGCCAAGTTGAATCATTACGTCGACGAAGCTCACGCATTCGCCGGGTGGCGGAATGATCGGCTGACGCATGGTGACGTAGTCGCGCAGCTCCATATTGTTTCGCGTGTCGAAGCCCCAGCGCTCCATGTAGGTAGCGTCCGGCAGGATCATGTCGGCGTAGTGCGCCTGCTCGGAATACACGATGTCGCTGCAGGCGTGAAACGGCACCAGTTTTTCGTCCTTGAGCACGTCAACCGTGAGGCTGCGACCCTCGGGCCAGGTCTGCGGCGCGGCGACGGTGTAGCTCAAATACACCTGCACTTTGCCGCGACCTTCCTTCAGACCACTGTAGACAATTTGCCCAACTTTCATGCGTTGCCACTTGTTGGCGAGTGGCCATTCTTCGGGGTTCTCTATCGCGCTCTTGGCTTTCGGTGCGGGGGGGATAGGCAGCGGGTTCGGGAACACGCGTGGCGGCACGCGCGTCGGCTCTTCGCCGTAGCAATAGCCGCCGACTGTGCCAATTGATCCGACGATGGCGTTGAGCAAAATCACTGCTCGATCATTGTTAAATCCGTTGTAATGCGCGAGCGATCCGCGATTGGTGAAGGCCACGGCGGCGGGCGCTGCGGCGGCGAATTCAAGCCCAATTCGGCGGATGTCTTTTGCCGCAATCCCGGTCACGCCTTCGGCCCATTCCGGTGTGTATTTCGTGATCCACGTTTTCAGGTCGGCTGCGTTGATATTGCTCCAGGTATCGAGCCATTTCGCGTTGTGTTTGTTAGCCATCATGATGGCGTTGGCCATGCCGAGAACCAGCGCGCCCTCGGAGCCCGGGTTGTTGCACAGCCATTCGTCCGAGCGGCCCGCCGTATTGCTGCAACGCACGTCGACGGTGACGAGTTTTGCGCCGTTGTCGAAGCGACCGCGGATAATGCGTTTGGCGACGTGAATCGCGCCTTGATGCGCTTCGTAAAAATTCGACCCGACGTTCAGGATGTACTTGCTGTTGGCGAAGTCTCCGGTTTCCCAATCCGTCTCGCCGAGGCTCACGTAGTTCGCGGCGCGCTTGTTCGATGAGCAGAGCGCGCGGTGGTTGAAGAGGGACGGCGAGCCGATGGCGTTCAGAAATCGCGTCATCTCTTCGGCGATGCGGGACCGGCCTATCTGAATGGCGATTTCTTCGGGCTTACCTTCGTCGATGGCTTTTCGCATACGCTTCGCGATTTCGTCGTACGCCTCGTTCCAGGTGATGCGTTTCCACTTTCCTTCGCCGCGTGCGCCGACGCGCCTGAGCGGGAACAGTATTCGCTCGGCGTAGGTGTTGATCGTAGGGCCCGACTGGCCTTTGGCGCAGAGGCTCTTTCCGTTGTTCGGGTCTTCCGGATTGCCGCCGACTTTAACCAGTTTGCCGTCAATCACGTAGGCCTGAATGCCGCACACCGTGGAGCAGTTGAGGCATACGCTTTTGATGATTTTGGCTTTGGTGTAATCGTTTTTTCGGCGACCGTCGCCGCTGATGCGACGTGCTGCCGCGCGTTGGCCGATCAGTTCTTTGCGCGTGACTCGGCATACTTGCGCAGCGGCATCGGCCACACCTGGCGTTAGCAAAATAATTTCACCGACGGCCAGCGTGGCGAGCGCCGCGAGCCCCTGTTTCATGACCTGACGGCGTGATGCCGATTGCGGCGGAACAGGCGGCGTTACGACGATTTTCGGGCGCTTGAATTTGTCGAGGCTCATGCTTGCGCCTCCGGTTTGTCACTAGCGAAACTACCGTCAGCGGTTCGCACGACTTTGGCCCACATGACGCGCTTCGGCGGTGGAAATTGTGATTCCAAAGACGTCCACGTTTCAATTTCGTAAGAGTAGGGATCGTGAAGTTTTCCCTTCGGAATTTTCTTCTCCATTTCCTTGGCATGACCGCGATAGGTGACCGACGGTTTGGTCTTTTCTTCGGGCTTCAATACGTTGGTGTCTTTGCCATATTTCTTCATGAACAGGGAATAGGGCGACTCGGGATGGTTGGCGTCACCGAAGTGAAACACCTCGGCGGGGCAGGTCTCGACGCAGGCGGGCTCCATGCCGACTTCCGTGCGGTGTGCGCAGAAATCACACTTGTCGGCGATGTCGTTGTGGTCGCAACCGATAGCAGCGTAGGGACAAGCGGACTCGCACTTGCCCGAGTTTTCGCAGAGGTTTGGGTCAATGCGTACTACGCCGTGGGCGTCGTGATCAATGGCGTCATTCGGGCAGGCTTTGAGGCACGGCGCATCTTCGCACTGCATGCACAAGGTGGGCAAGAAATTGCGGGTGACTTTGGGATACGTGCCGTGCTCCCAGTAATAAACCTTGGTGCGATAGCGACCGAGAGGGACGTTGTTTTCTACTTTGCAGGCAACCGAGCAGGCGTGGCAGCCAATGCAGCGCTCAACGTCAAGTGCTAATTTCCAGCGAGGGTTGGCGGTTCTAGGCGTGGACATAGAAAGCTCCGAGGCTCTTACGTCGGAAGATTGGTGCGGGTGAGCCGTTGGTGCCGCTGACGGGCGACACAAAAGCGGCACCCAACACGGCACGTCGCGAACGCGAGGCACTTGGTTTGAACATAATCCACACTCCAAAAAGGCAAGTCTTTGCTGGCAATCACAGTGTTGTCAGCGCCGCAAAGTATGCATTACAGCGTGGCGATCTGCCAAGGCGAAACGTACGTTTTGGAGGGTTAATTTTTAGCGGTTCAAAATGTCAGCTGGACATTCAGCTTTCTCGTAAAAGCTAACCTGCTCAGGGGCTAAAGCGCTAAAAGCTAATAAGTCGACTTATGATGCATTCCGCGTTAAGCCCCAATAAAGCCGTCGTTTCAGCCAAAAGCTAATCGTCTTCGGCCAGTCGCACACCACGTTTGCGCAGGATGATCGGGACGAACATGACGGCAATCGTTGCCACCATGAACGTGCAGGCAATCGGCTGCTTGAAAAAGATCAGCCAGTCGCCTTGAGCGATGGACAGGGCATTGCGCAATTGCTTCTCGCTCATCGGGCCCAGGATCATGCCAACAATCACCGGAGCGACCGGGAAATCGAAGCGGCGCATGACGACGCCAATGACGCCCACGACATACATCAACACCAGATCGAACGCGCTTTGCCGCATGCCGTACACGCCGATGGTGGCAAACACCAGAATACCTGCGTAAAGCTGCGGCTTCGGGATCGTCAACAGGCGCGCCCACAGCCCCACCAAGGGAAGATTGAGCACCAGCAACATCACGTTACCGATGTAGAGTGACGCGATCAGTCCCCACACTAGGGGGCCGCTGGTTTGGAACAGCAGCGGGCCGGGCTGAATGTTGTAGTTCTGGAATGCAGCAATCAGGATGGCGGCGGTCGCCGACGTCGGTATGCCAAGCGTTAACAGCGGAACCAGAGCGCCGGCCGCTGTGGCGTTATTCGCGGCTTCTGGCCCGGCAACGCCTTCAATGGCGCCTTTGCCGCCTTCGCCGGAAAACTCTTTCGGATACTTCGATAATTTGCGTTCGGCTGAGTACGACAGAAACGTGGGAATCTCCGCGCCACCGGCCGGTACCGATCCGAACGGGAAGCCAATCGCGGTGCCGCGCAACCATGCCGGCCATGAGCGTTTCCAGTCTTCTTTCGTCATCATGATCGAGGTCAGCTTGTTCCTCTTTGCGTTCTCACCTTTCGGGTCATAGAGCACGGAATACAAAGCCTCACCGACGGCAAACAATCCGACCGCGACGAGCACAAATTCGATCCCGTCAATCAGCTCGGGCACGCCGGCGGTGTAGCGCGGAATGCCGGCAATCGAGTCCATGCCCACAAGCCCGATCGCAAGCCCCATCGCCAGCGACACCATGCCGCGCAACATCGACGCACCGAGCACCGACGACACCGTGACAAACGCCAGCACCATCAACGAGAAAAACTCGGCCGGTCCAAATTTGAGCGCCAGATCGGCCACCAGCGGCGCAAATAAAGTGAGCAAAATAACGCCAATCGTGCCCGCGATAAACGAGCCGATTGCGGCCGTGGCCAACGCCGGTCCGGCGCGACCATTTTTGGCCATCGTATTGCCTTCAAGTGCCGTCATGATCGACGAGCTCTCGCCCGGCGTATTCATCAAAATAGACGTTGTTGAACCGCCATAAGCCGCGCCGTAATAAACGCCGCACAGCATGATGAGCGCGCCCGCCGGGTCAACCTTGGCTGTCACGGGCAGCAGCATCGCCACCGTCAGCGCCGGGCCAATGCCGGGCAGTACGCCAATGGCGGTGCCGAGCGCGCAGCCGATAAACGCCCACATCAAATTCATCGGTTGCAACGCGGTCGCAAAGCCGCCGAGCAGGAGATTCCAGGTGTCAATCATGGCTGCGAATCTCCTAGAGCCAGTCGTTGAACAGGCGCGGCAAGTTCACGTCGAGCACCAGCGTGAACAACCAGAACACCGGCAACACTAGCGCCGCACCGGTGATCGCGTCGCGCAGCCACGTCTTGCTGCCGAAACCACGGGCGACGCAGGTGAACAGCAGGGTCGCGCCGAGCACAAATCCAACTTTTGTGATGAGCGCCGCCATCAGTAAAATTCCGGCGGTAACCCAAAGCGCCCCGCGATTGTCACTGGCGACGCCGATCAGTGCATCGCTGAAATTGCGATATCCACCGGACAGCGCCTGCCACATCAAAAGCGCCCCGACGAGACCGAGAAAAATGGAAACTACAGCAGGCACAAACGCCGCACCGATGCCGGCGTAACCGGCGTCTGATTGCAATTGTGACGCGCCAACTGCGAACACGGTGGCGAGCATTAAGACGAATAAAGCGATGCCGATTTGCCAGCGCTTTTGCATGGAATTCCCCCTTTTCTTTGACTCCCCCGTCTTGTCGGGGGAGTTTTCGATACGTGACGGGTGGCGACCATCGCAACCCGCCCTCGCGTGCTGCGCTACTCGGCTACTTGATCAGGCCCACGACGCGCATCGATTCTTCGATCCGCTTGTGTTCTGCATCGACAAATTTCGAGAACTCGTCACCCGATATCACCGCTGGGAACCAGTCGTTGCTAGCGAGCGCATCATTCCATGATTTTTGTTTGGTGGCGGCGACGACGGCGTCAATCAATGCTTTTTTCTGAACATCGCTGATGCCGGCCGCGCCGTAAACGCCGCGCCAGTTGCCGATCTCAACGTTGATCCCTTGCTCCTTCAGTGTTGGCACGCTTTCGCCTGGCAAACGCGTTCCGGCGGTCACTGCGATCGCGCGCATCTTCCCGCTTTTTACGAACTGAGACATTTCGTTCCAGCCCGAGGTGCCGACCGTAACGTGTCCTCCCAAAATCGCGGCAGACGCCTCGCCACCGCCCTGAAACGGGACGTAGTTGATTTTGGTCGGATCGACGCCCACGTCTTTGGCGATCTGCGCCACCGAAATGTGATCCACCGACCCGCGCGAGCCGCCGCCCCATTTGACGGATCCGGGGTCTTTCTTCAGCATTTCGGTGACGTCTTTCATGGTCTTGATCGGCGACGCAGCGGGCACCACAAACACGTTGTATTCGTAGAAAAGTCGCGCGATCGGTGTGGCCTGCGCTAGCGTCATCGGCGGTTTGTTTTGCACAATAGCCCCGACCATCACCGCGCCGGTTACGATCATCGCGTTGCCGTCGCCCTTGGCCGAGTTAACGAACTGGGCCAGACCGATGGTGCCACCGGCACCGCCCTTGTTCTCGAACTGCACGCTTTTGGCCATTCCGGCCTCCACCATCGCTTTGCCGAGGCCACGACCGGTTTGATCGAAACCGCCGCCGGGGTTCGCGCCGATCATGAATTTCACATTGTCCAGTGCTAGCGCGCTGCCTGCGATTACCACCGTTGCCGAGAGTGTGGTGAGTGCTTGGCGTAACATCAATTTCATGGCTGTCCTCTCTTATAAGATTAGTCGACGGATACTAGGGAGCCAACCTGTCGGTAGGCTGTCGTTCAACAACAATGTAGACGGATAGCTGTGACACTTAAAGTGGATAAACCCCGCCTTCTCGTCGTTGAGGACGATCCCGCGCTGGCGCAAGCGCTTGCGCTGGCGCTGTCGCGCAGGGGCTTCAACGTGGCGCAGGCAACCAACGGGCGCACCGCGCTCGAGCGCGCGACGACGGAATCGTTTGCCGTAATCGTGCTTGATTTGACGTTGCCCGAAATGGACGGGTTAGAGGTGCTGCGAGAAATTCGGGCGAAAGGTTTCACCACGCCGATTATCGTTCTCACCGCGCGCGGCACCGTGGGTGATCGCGTGCAGGGCCTGCGGCTGGGGGCGGATGATTACCTGTCGAAGCCGTTTGATCTGGACGAGCTGGAGGCGCGGCTGCATGCGCTGTTGCGTCGTGCAAACCCCGGTGCCGCCAACAAGCATGATTTCGGCGCACTGCGCATCGACGAGGTGGCATCGGTTTGTTACGCCAACGGCGAGGCGCTGGAATTATCTGCGCGTGAATTCGCCATGCTCGCCGCGTTGATTGAGAAGCCCGCGCATGCCGTCACCCGCGAGCGTTTGTGGGAGCGCGTTTTTGGTGATGGGCGCGACGCGCAACCTGATGCCATTGAAGTGGTGGCCTATCGGCTGCGCAAGAAAATTGCGGGCCTGGGCGTCGAGCTCGTCGCGCTGCGCGGTGTGGGCTATCTGATTCGCGGGAAACGTTCGGAGTAGTGTTGCCAGCCATCGAAAAGGCCCCGATCTCCATCCGGCGCCGACTCACACTCTGGATTCTGGCCGCACTGGTGTGTTTTCTGGTGATCGACACGACGGTCATCTATCAAAACACGTTGCAGTCCATCAATGTGGCCTACGATCGCACTTTGCTGGCGTCCGCGCGAGCGATTGGTGACACCGTGCGCTATGAGAACGGAAAGTTAAGCGCCTCGCTTCCCTACGCAACGCTTGAGGTGTTTGAGGCCGTAACTCGAGGCCGAATCGTCTATCGCGTGAACGATTTTGACGGCAATTTTTTTTCTGGTTATCCGGAATTGCCGCCGCATGACGGCGTGTTCCCCAAGCGCACGCCGTATGCCGCGCTGGTGGCGTTTTATGAGAGCCCGTTCGAGGGAGAAACCGTTCGCGTCGCCGCGCTGCTACAACCGGTTTATGTCGGCAACGAGTATCGAATGTTGACCGTTCAGGTCGCCGAAACGCTGGAGCTGCGTCGGGCGATAGCGCAGCAGGCTCTGATCTCTACGCTGGATCGTCAGGTGCTTTTTTTGATGGCGCTGGCGACGCTCATCTGGTGGCTGATCGCGCGCGGTATGAAGCCGGTGTCGGAGCTACGCCGGGAACTGCTTGAGCGCGATCCCGATTCGTTGGCACCGATCACTACGCCCGCGCCAAAGGAATTGAAGCCCATCGTTGAAGCTTTGAACGAGGTGATGGCAAGGCTCAAGCGGGTGCTCGACAATCAACAACGATTCGTGCGCGATGCTTCGCATCAATTGCGAACGCCGCTTGCCGTGCTGAAAGCGCAGGTGCAAAACGCGCAGCGCGGCCATGTCCCGCCAAATGTTGCATTTGACGAGTTAGCGGCCTCAGTGGATCGCGCGACACGGGTGGCCAACCAGATGCTGGCGATAGCCAAAGTAGCGCAACTGGATGGTATGCCGGAAGCGGTGAACGAGACGACTGATCTTGTGGTGCTGGCACGCGATCTGGCGGTCGAATGCTCACCCTTGATCGCGGACAAACACCTGGACTTCGCGCTTGACGCACCGGACGGGGAATTGCTGGTTTTTCGCGGACACGAATGGCTGATTCGTGAACTGTTCCGCAACTTGATGAGTAATGCGATTCGCCATACGCCTAGAGGGGGCTCGCTGGGCATCGACATAAGACCGCATGGCCAGCGTCTCTTGATGTCGGTGTGGGATAGCGGCAGCGGGCTTGACCACGAACGTCAGGCCAAACTGTTTGAACCGTTTTCTTCCGGAGACCCAAATACCGGGAGTGGTTTGGGCTTGGTGATTTGCCAGGACATTTGTGCTTCTATCGGTGCCAGGCTAACGCTAGCTAATCGCGATCCCGATGAACCGGGCGCGCCGGGTCTGCGTGCGACCGTGGAATTCACACAGAAATCTGGCTAAAGAGGTATCTTTAGAAGATGTGGCGATCCAGCTTGCCCTCAAGCAGGATGGTCGTTGCCAGCTCTTCAATCGATTTGGTCGACGTGTTGAGCACCGGCACGCCAGCGTCCTTCATCATGCGTTCAGCAGCCAGCACTTCGTAGCGGCATTGCTTCTCGCTGGAGTAGATGGAGTTCGGTTTTCGTTCGTGCCGAATGGTTTGCAGGCGGTCTGGTGCGATGGTCAGACCGAACAGTTTGTTGCGGTATGGCGTGATCGAATCGGGCAAAACACCGCGCTCAAAATCATCCGGCGTCAGCGGAAAGTTCGCGCATCGAATGCCGCACTGCAACGCCAGATAAATCGAGGTCGGCGTCTTTCCACAACGGGAAACGCCCACCAGAATCACCTGCGCTCGGCTCAGCTCCTTCGTGGTCTGTCCGTCATCGTGGGCCAGCGTGAAATTGATGGCCTCGATTCGCGAAAAATATTCGGTCGAATTGCGCAGACCATGCGACCGACCCGCTGCGTGAGAGCTTTTGGCATCAAGCTCTTGTTCGAGCGGCGCAATAAACGTCTGGAAAAAATCAATCACTCGGGCGTTACACGTGCGTACCCGTTCGCTCAGATGCTCGTCAACGATGGAGCTGATAACGATGGGCCGCAGTGAACCGGATTGGCTGCACGCGTTAATCGTGGCGATGGCGCGGTCGGCAGCCTCGTCTGAATCGACAAATGGGATCGTCGTTCGACGAAAATTGAAACCATCGAATTGTGTGAGCAGAGAGTTTCCGAGCGCTTCGGCCGTAATACCCGTGCGGTCGGAGACGAAGAAGACAGTGCGTTGACGATCAGGCATAAGTGTGTCCACAAAAATCTTCGGCCTCGGGCCAGTCGAACCAAACCGGCTTCAGACTGGGCGACAGGCGCGGCAAATCACCGAACTTGACCCGACTTTCATACGGCGAATGAAAATCGCTCCCGATCGAGGCGAGCAGGGAGAATTTGCGCGATAGCGCCGCGTACTCAGCCCATTCATGCGGATGATGTGGCCCACAAACGACTTCTACGCCGTCGCCGCCGGCTGCGGCGAACGCCTTAAGCAAACTTCCCGGACCGCCTGTCCAGGTAGTGTCATAGCGGCCCGGATGCGCCAACACGGCCCGCCCGCCCGCCCCGTGAATCGCCGCGATGGCATTGGCGACCGGGATCCACTCATGCGCAACGTAGCCCGGCTTGCCTGGTTTCATGAATCGGGAAAACACCTCGCCCATTGAGTTGCACACGCCGCTGTCGACCAGGTGACGGGCGAAATGAGTACGCGACAGCAATTCTCGATTCGGCGCGAAAGACACGGCTCCCGCAAGCACGTCGTTGATACCATGAGCGGTAAACGAATCGCCCATTTGTTGTGCACGAACGGTTCGGCGTTGGCGAATGTCGTGCAGCGTTCGCGCCAGCTTGGGATCGTTTTCGTCGATACGAAGGCCGATGACGTGAATCGACAGACCGCACCATTCGCTGGAAATTTCGACTCCGCCGACAAACTGCATCCCGTGCGCGGCAGCGGCAGCGCGCCCCTCAGCCACGCCGGACACCTCATCGTGATCAGTCAGCGCCATGAGCTGGACGCCCCGGCTGGCGGCCAATGCAACCAGATCAGACACCGCAAGCGTGCCATCGGACAGACGCGAGTGGCTATGGAGATCTGCAACGCCTTTCATCACTCTTATTATAGAAACGAGCGTGCGTGCCAGAATTGCTTAGGATAAGAACTATAATTGTCATATGCCTTTGGCATAACTGGCAAATTACTCTGGCGCTGTTTGTGGCGTAGTCGTCGGGTACGAAAACCAGATTTATTTGTAGTCACGCAGGAGGCGTTTGCGAGCCATGGGGCTTTTTCAAAAGATTACCAATCCGCGCGAAATTCGACAGAAACTCGGTCTGAATCAGGAAGAGTTCTGGCAAAAAATCGGCGTTACACAGAGCGGCGGCTCGCGCTACGAGGCTGGCCGCGACATGCCGAAGCCTGTCAACGAGCTGCTTCGGCTGGTCCACCTTGAAGGCGTTGATCTGAGCTCCGTGCGCAAGGAAGACATTCAGATCATCGAGTTTTTGCGCAATAAACACCCTGACCTTTACGGCAAGCTCCGCGAGGCGGTTCATGGCGACGATGGTTACCATCCGTCATCGGTGTTTTAGGCGCCGCTTCTAGTGCACACGTTGTGCGCCGCAGCAAATGCGCCGCACGCTTCGCTAGAATCGCTTTCATAACCCCATGGAGGCGACATGACGCAACCCGACACGCAACTCAATCCCGACTTGTTGCGATGGCTACGCGAACTTCGGATGACCGATGTTTCCGATTTTGGCGGCAAAAATGCTTCGTTGGGCGAATTGCTCGGAAATCTGGCCGATAAGGGTGTTCGCGTTCCCGGTGGCGTGGCGACCAGCGCTCAAGCGTTTCGCGATTTTCTGGCGGCGAATGATCTGACCAATCGCGTCGCTTCCCGCCTCGCCGGGTTGAATGTTGACGATGTTCCCGCGCTTGCCAAAGCCGGCGCAGAGATTCGCTCGTGGATCGAGGCGGCTCCTCTGCCAGCCGAACTAGAAGCAGGCATCGTGACCGCCGTTGGCGCGCTGGAAGCCGAAGCTGGCGGACCGATTAGCTGGGCGGTGCGCTCCTCGGCTACAGCGGAGGACATGCCCGACGCGAGCTTTGCCGGTCAACAGGAAACCTATCTCAACATCGTCGGCATCCCGGCGATTCTGGACGCCGTGCGCCGCGTGTTCGCGAGTCTCTACAACGACCGGGCGATTGCTTATCGAGTTCATACCGGTTACGCCGACATTCCAGTGGCGCTGTCAGCCGGTATTCAGCAAATGGTGCGCTCTGATTCGGGCGCTGCGGGTGTGATCTTTACCCTGGATACCGAGTCCGGGTTTCGCGACGCGGTTTTCGTAACTTCAAGCTACGGTCTGGGCGAAATGGTGGTGCAAGGTGCTGTGAACCCGGATGAGTTCTATGTGTTCAAGCCGACGCTGCGCGAGGGTCGCCCGGCGATTTTGCGCCGCACCTTGGGCAGTAAAGCGCAGAAGATGATTTTCGGCAGCGTGCCGCAAGCCGGTAGATCCACCGAAATCGTAGATGTGCCCAAGGCAGATCAGAACCAGTTTTCCCTGACCGACGCTGATGTCGAAACACTCGCGCGCTACGCGTTGACAATCGAGGATCACTACGGTCGTCCGATGGATATCGAGTGGGGCAAAGACGGCAGCACCGGCGTGATCTACATCCTGCAGGCGCGGCCCGAAACCGTAAAGTCGCGGGAGCAGGGCGGTAACACGCTGGTGCGCTATCGCATGACCGAGGCGGGGGTGACAGTTGCCAGTGGTCGTGCGATCGGCCAAAAAATCGGGCAAGGTGCGGTTCGCATCGTAAAAAGTGCGACCCAGATGGACATCGTTAAAGTCGGCGATGTGCTCGTCGCCGACATGACCGACCCCGACTGGGAGCCGGTCATGAAACGTGCGAGCGCGATTGTCACCAATCGTGGTGGTCGAACCTGCCACGCTGCGATCATTGCGCGTGAATTGGGCATTCCGGCCGTCGTGGGTTGCGGCGATGCTACGAGCGTCCTCGCGGACGGTGACGTCGTGACTGTGAGCTGTGCTGAAGGCGACACCGGGCACATCTATTCCGGCAAGCTGGCGTTCGAGCGTACCGAAGTGCAGCTCGACAACATGCCAGAAGCGCCGACCAAGTTGACGCTCAACGTGGCCAACCCTGATCTCGCTTTCGAGTTTTCGCAGATTCCGAATCACGGGGTGGGCCTGGCGCGTCTCGAATTCATCATCAATCGGCAGATTGGCATCCATCCACGGGCTTTGCTGGAATTCGACACGCTGACCGATGATTTGAAAGCAAAAATCACTGAGCGAATTGCCGGTTACGCCTCGCCGCGCGCGTACTTCGTTCAGCGTCTTTCTGAGGGCATCGCCACCATTGCCGCAGCATTCTCGCCGCGGCCAGTGATCGTGCGCATGAGCGACTTCAAATCGAACGAATATGCGAGTCTTTTGGGCGGTGCTGCTTACGAGCCACACGAAGAAAATCCGATGCTTGGCTTCCGTGGCGCGTCGCGCTACTTAGCGTCGGAATTTAGTGACTGTTTTGCGCTCGAATGCGAGGCGCTGCGCTACGTGCGCGAAACGATGGGCCTGAGTAATGTCGAAGTGATGATTCCGTTCGTGCGCACCATCGGCGAGGCGCAAGCGGTGGTTAAAGCGCTCGCAGTCCACGGACTTCAGCGCGGCAAGAACGGCCTGCGCCTCATCATGATGTGCGAGGTGCCATCGAATGCCATTCTGGCGAACGAGTTCCTCGAATACTTCGATGGTTTCTCTATTGGTTCAAACGATCTGACGCAGCTAACTTTGGCCGTGGATCGCGACTCTGGTGGCCCGATTGCAAAGACGTTTGACGAGCGCGATCCGGCCGTGAAAAAAATGCTCGGCTTTGCTATCGACGCCTGCGTGGCGCAAGGCAAATATGTGGGCATCTGCGGCCAGGGCCCGTCTGATCATCCTGACCTCGCGGCATGGTTGGTTGATCGCGGTATCAGCTCGCTCTCGCTTAATCCTGATTGTGTGATTGATACGTGGCTGCTGCTGGCTCGCTTGAAAGCTGCGAACGCAATGAAGGCGGCTTAAGGCTAGGGCGCAGATATGGTGAAACTTAGGGTTGTATTGCGCTCATCACTAGCGACGGTCACGGTCGCTGCAGCTGCGGCTAGTGCGGCGTCGGGAACCATCTGGATTGCGGGCACTTTGGTGGTTTGCGCTGTGGCTGTTGCTGCGTTTCCGTTTGCGAAAGAAATCCCTGAGGACGACATCGCAGCATTGTTCGAGTCGCTTCGGCTGTCACGCAAACCCGGAGCGGCGGCTCTTCGTGCGGTGGTCACCTCAAAGGTTATTTTTGTCTGCAAATCCGATGTAACTTGGGCGTCGAACTTCGGTTACCGGCTGCTATTTCGGGATGAAATGGACGCGAAAGTTTGGCGCGAATTGTCAACGCTGATGCGACACCAACCGCACGACCCACAAGAACTGGCACAGGTTGATCGTCATCACCCTTTTCGACTTGGCAAATCTTCCGATTTATGACTATAATTGGAGTCTTGATTGGGGGTATAGCTCAGCTGGGAGAGCGCTTGCATGGCATGCAAGAGGTCAGCGGTTCGATCCCGCTTATCTCCACCAAATCAAGACTGTAGAGA
>Ga0105044_10007992_pt1 | contig 14568 bp, 14 predicted proteins | sample MAT01_FD_78092 | JGI IMG/M metagenome (GOLD analysis project Ga0105044, IMG submission 78092) | Freshwater microbial communities from Lake Fryxell liftoff mats and glacier meltwater in Antarctica - MAT-01 | ecosystem: Environmental > Aquatic > Freshwater > Ice > Liftoff microbial mat | place...
AGTACTAAGATTAAGGTATTCATACAATTATTTTAACCGGGTGTAACATTCATTTTAAAAGGTCTTTACAATGTTACATCGTCACTAAAAGACCACACAAACAATTATGGCACGTTATACAGGCCCCAAAACAAAGATCTCCAGAAGATTCGGAGAACCCATCACAGGCAATGGCAAGTGGTTAACCAAAAACAGTAACCCTCCTGGCCAGCATGGTGCTACCAAAAAGCGTAAAACGCTGGGTGAATATGCCTTGCAGTTGAAAGAAAAGCAAAAAGCAAAATACACTTATGGTTTGCTGGAAAAACAATTCCGTAAAACATTTGACGAGGCTAACCGTAAAAAAGGTGTAACAGGTGAAAACTTAATCAAATTGTTAGAAGCGCGTTTAGACAATACCGTTTATAGAATGGGTATCTCTGTGAGTCGTTCTGGTGCACGCCAGTTGGTGAGCCACAAACACATCACCGTAAACGGAGATGTATTGAACATTCCTTCTTATAGCTGTAAGCCAGGGGATGTGATTGGTCTTAAAAACAAAAGTGCTGCTAATACTTCTATCACCAGCAACCTGCGTGGTAAAAATCCTAAATTCAGCTGGGTAGATTGGAGTGAAGCAGAACTGAAAGGTACCTTCATCACCTACCCTGAAAGAGAAAGTGTTCCTGAAAATATCAAGGAGCAATTAATCGTTGAATTGTACTCTAAATAATACCTGCTCCTGTCTCTTTTATAAGATACCCTTGGAGTTTATGAATTTATAATTACTAATAAGCTTTGTGCCTCCAAAGGAGCTGCGAGGTTAAAACAACATACAAATGGCCATTTTCAATTTTGTTAAACCAGATAAAATCGTTCTTCAAAAAGCAAATGATTTTGAAGCTCAGTTTGAATTTCGTCCGCTTGAACCCGGATATGGTGTAACTATTGGTAACGCTTTGCGCAGGGTGTTGCTGAATTCGCTGGAAGGTTATGCAATCAACGGTATCAACATTTCTGGTGCAGACCATGAGTTTGCTACCGTAAAAGGAGTAACTGAAGACGTAACAGAAATCATCCTCAACCTCAAGCAAGTTCGTTTTAAGGCCAAAGTTGACCATGATGTAAACAATGAAAAGGTTACATTGTCGCTCAAAAATAAAACGGAGTTCACCGCTGGAATGATTGGCGAGGCTTCCCCTGCATTTGAAGTAATGAATCCAGAATTGCTGATCTGCACATTAGACAGCAGCGCAAAACTAGATATCGAAATCACTATCGGAAAAGGTCGTGGTTACGTTCCTGCAGAGGAGCATAAAGAAAAAAGTTCTCACTTCGGATACATTCCCGTTGATTCTATCTATACACCTATCAAAAACGTAAAATACGTTATTGAAAACACAAGGGTAGAACAACGTACCGATTTCGAAAAATTGGTTATGGAAGTTGTAACAGATGGCACCATTCATCCGGAAGAAGCAGTGAAACAAGCCAGCCGTATTTTAATACAGCACCTGATGATCATCACCGACGAAAACATCACATTCGATACCAAAGAAGATAAAAAAGAAGACCTCGTAGATGAGCAAACTTTGCAACTGCGCAAGATGCTGAAAACTCCATTGGAAGACTTAGATCTTTCTGTAAGAGCATTCAACTGTTTGAAAGCAGCCAAAATCAACTCATTGAGCGAACTGGTACAATACGAACAAGAAGATTTGATGAAGTTCAGAAACTTTGGTCAGAAATCTTTAAGTGAAATTGATCAGGTATTGCATGAAAGAGGTTTGAGCTTCGGCATGGATCTGAGCAAGCTGAAATTAGATGATGAGTAAGATCATCATTTTGAAATCGTAATAAAAATTTACTGATACACCAATCATTGGTTGATCAAATTCACCAAGTACCTCACAAATCCTGACACGGTGTGAGGGAATATAAAATTAAACGTCATGCGTCACGGAAACAAAGGAAATAAACTTAGCAGAACAGCCTCACACAGAAGAGCATTGTTGTCTAACTTGGGTTGTCAGTTGATTACTTACAAAAGAATCACTACTACTCTTGCAAAGGCGAAAGCATTGCGTACTTACATCGAGCCGCTGATTACCAAAACAAAAGCAACAGAAAGCAAAGAGTCGATCATGCACAATCACCGTATTGTGTTTAGTTACCTGAACGATAAATTAGCAGTAAAAGAATTATTTACCGTAGTGGCTCCTAAAGTAGCCGGTCGTCCTGGTGGATACACCCGTATCATCAAATTGGGTGCGCGTGTAGGTGATAATGCCGAAATTGCGATGATTGAGCTGGTAGACTTCAATGATGTGTACGGTAAAACCGCACCAGACGCTGCTGAACCAGCTAAGAAAACACGCAGAAGTGGTAGTGCTAAGAAAAAAACAGACACCGAAGAAGATGTGGCAACTGCAGAAGTTGTAGCAACAGAAATTAAAACATCTAAGAAAAAAGCCGCTAAAGCTGATGATCTTATGATCATTGAAGGTATAGGACCCAAAATTGCCGAAGTGTTAACTGCGGCTGGTATTGTAACTTTTGCTGATCTTGCTGCGACTACTGCAGAAAACATCAAAGAAATCATGGATGCATCTGAAGGAAGTTTTAATGCTGCAGACGCTACCACATGGCCAGAACAAGCCCAATTGGCTGCTGATGGTAAAATGGATGAGTTGAAAGAGTTGCAAGAAAAATTAAACGGCGGTAGGGAAGAAGCGTAATATGCAAAAACTTAATTTATATAAAAGCAAACTTTAAACAGTTTGCTTTTTTTTGGACTTTTTTACACCAACAAATGTTTTTCTTTGCAGCATAATTTAAAAAGATGATCAATAATAAAGCAATACTGATATTGGCCGACGGAACCATCATTCACGGCAATGCTTTTGGCAAAACCGGGACAGCTACAGGAGAGATATGTTTTAATACCGGAATGACAGGCTACCAAGAAGTGTTTACAGATCCCAGCTATTATGGCCAAGTGGTTATTATGAATACCGTACATGTAGGTAATTATGGAGTAAACCCTGATGATGTGGAAAGCAACGGTGTGAAAGTAAAAGCGGTAATTGGCCGAAACCTTGAAGAAAAATATAGCCGCTTTCTTTCCAATAATTCTTTGCAGCAATACTTGGAGGATCAAAATATTGTTGCAATAGACGGGGTTGATACAAGGGCGCTGGTAGCACATGTTCGTACAAAGGGTGCTATGAATTGCATACTGTCTTCTGAAGAAACAGACATTGAGAAATTGAAGAAGCAACTGGAGGAAGTCCCGTCTATGGATGGCCTGGAGTTGGCCTCTGTGGTAAGTACAAAAGAAAGCTACACAATTGGCGAGGAAAAGGACGAGTTAAGAATTGCGGTGCTGGATTTTGGTGTAAAGAAAAATATACTCACTTGCCTGGCGGAAAGAGGCGCTTACGTAAAAGTATTTAATGCTAAAACATCTTTTGCGGAGTTACAGCAATTTAATCCCAACGGATACTTTATCAGCAATGGCCCCGGCGACCCGGCGCCAATGGATTATGCCATCAGCACGGTTAAGCAAATTCTGGCTGCAAATGTGCCGCTTTTCGGAATCTGCCTCGGGCACCAGTTGCTTGCACTGGCAAATGATGTACCTACGTTTAAAATGCACCACGGCCATCGTGGCTTGAACCATCCAGTTAAAAATATTCAAACTGGGAAAAGCGAGATCACAACTCAAAACCATGGTTTTGGGGTAGATCCGGAAGCTGTGAAAAACAATGCCAACATTGAGATCACGCATGTAAATTTGAATGACAATAGCATTGAAGGTATTCGTATCAAAAATAAAAAAGCTTTCTCCGTTCAGTACCATCCTGAAGCCACACCAGGTCCACACGACAGTCGATATTTATTTGATGATTTTATAGAGCTGGTTCGAGGGTAAAAGCAGTTACATCAACCCTTTTATTGAATTAATTTTTTGGAAACCCTGTTTCTCACAAACAATAAAATGGAAAAATGATGTTGACTTGTTAAGTTTTTGAAAGTTGTTTGTGCAATACATAAGTTGCGATCACTTGTTACTTAAACCTTTCAGCTGTACATTCGTGTTATGAAAATAGCAATCATCAACGGCCCTAATTTGAACCTTATTGGCATTAGGGAACCCGATGTGTATGGCCATGAAACTTTCGAAGATTTTTTAGACAGCTTGAAAGACAAATATCCGTCTGTCACTTTCACTTATTTTCAAAGTAATATAGAAGGGGAGTTGGTCACTGCTTTGCAGCAGTCTGGTTTTTCTATGGATGGAATTGTGTTCAATCCAGGAGGATATACCCACACTTCTGTGGCTATTGGAGATGCCCTTGCTGCTATTCCATGCCCGGTGGTAGAGGTACACATATCCAATATTTTTGCGAGAGAAGACTTCAGAAAAATCTCCCATGTTTCTGCAAAGGCCGTAGGGGTGATCAGTGGTTTGGGTTTGAAGGGCTACGAATTGGCCGTTGGATATTTTGTAAATTAAATGCGATGAGAAACCTTGGGTTTAGTTTACCCTCGGCTAATGCTGAAAGATAACACCCGATTTTGTTGGGCTTTTCCTTCTTCATGCTTTACGAATAAATCGGTAGCTATTTTTTTTGTTTTAAAGTAAGGCCCATTTTCTTCTAAGGGCACGTACTTCCTTTTTTAGCATATCCATTCCTTTCATCTGCGACTGAATAAAATTATTGTCTTCCAAAGTACCAATTACTTCGTTCATTTCTTCCATTGATTCGTACACCATTTTCCTGTAAGGATTGCTGTAATCTTTAGCCCTTGACTCGTAAATGCCCTTGCACAACCATTCTTTTGTTTTTACCGCTTCATTTAAAAAGCCGGAAAATGACGACGGTGTAAATTGACGAGAGGTGATACCCACAATTTCCAACAAGCTATTATAGGCATGTTGCCATTTATCTTGCGGGTACCTATCGCCTTCGCTACCATAAAAAATATGTACGTCATCCCAGCTATTAATCACCCCTTTTTTTACATTTGATTTGAATTTTTCGATGGCCGATTTTCTGATCAACTGACTGCCGATGTTCATCCACTCTTCTCTGGCTAATTTGGCCGACAAAGTTTTTTTGAGTTCTTCAAAGCTTCCGATCTTATTGGCTTTGATGTGTTCGAGCAGTTGCGTCACTGCATAATATTGGATTAACTCCCGGTAGATACAAATGGCTTCTTTCACTTTTACAATTTGCGTGGGTATGCTACTGTTTTCCCAACCTTTTATTATGGCAGTACCATCTTCCTTCACTTCCAATTTTTCTAGTAGACTAACGGCATGAAATAATTCATTGATGGTATCCGGTGCGAGGTAATCATATTCTATGAGTTGTATTTTTTCTGTTCTTTTATCGCGGTCTTTGTACTTCCAGGCATTGCGTTCCATTGCATACATGTTGTACATAAACCAATAGGCCGGCATTACTACTAGTTTGTTGTTGCTGGTATCATTGCTCACTAATGAAAAGGGGATAGGAATGTTTAATTCATTAGTATAATCACCTTTTGCAATAATGGTGAAGGATGCAAATACAGAATTGTGTTTTAGACTTACACAAAGGCCTGGCCAGAACCCTCTGCCGGCAATAATTTCACCATCTGCACTTCTGCTATTGTGGTTGCTGCCGATGGTAGCACCGGCAGCTATATTACTTTGCCCCATCACCAGTGCTGCACACAAAAATGAATTGTTGTGGTGTTGCTCGTGTGAAGGAAAAATAAGAGTATTTAGTACTTCACAGCAAGAGATGGTGGAGTTGTTTCCCAGGTAAGAGTTGATGAGCCTGGCACCATATTTTAATTGTGAGTGCGAAGCCATTACAAAGCGAACAGCTTTGGCTCCATAAAAAATGCGGCAACCAAAACCAATGATACCATTTACCAATTCGCAGCCCTCCCCAATTTGTGATTTGCGGTCGGCGTCGCTGTTGAGGGTTACATTTTTAATTTTATTGGCACCTTTTAAATAGGCGTCGCTGCCAATGGTTACATCTTTGAGGATACCACAGTTTTTAATGACTGTTCTTTTACCAATTTTTCCGTAATAGCCCCTTTTATTATCTATTTTTTTTTCAGTAAATAATTTAAACTTTTCCAATAATAAGTCGTCGGAACGAAATTTGCTCCAGAGAAAAGCATCCCCGGAAAGCATCCCGTCGAAGGGGAGAATACTGCGCCCACCATTTTCATTGCATACCTCCACCCAAGTACGTACTTTTTCTGATTCCCCTTCTTTGATAATCCCGTTTCCAAATTTAGAATGATCAGTTGTCGCCAACTCATTCACATTTGCAATCATCACGTCGTCTTCGATGATGAAATGGCTAAGGTAATTTACATTGTCTATACAAATATTATTCCCCAAGTCGCAGCTGATGATGGTACTGTTGTATAATCCCACAGCTAATCTGAGGTTGTGAAACTCCCGGTAAAATGGTTGTAAATCTCCGATACGATTGAGCCCATAAAACTTGCAATTCTTAATAAGCTTGGCGTCAAAATTATTGGTCACTAAAATATTATTCCAGTTGTCGGAGGTATTTCTGTTCAGCACCAGTGTTTCAATCTGAGCGGTCGTTAAGGGTGTGTAATGCAAGCCAGAGTTGTTCTGAATGTTGCGAAGATAGTATTCATCCTTACCCTCAGGAATATATTTGCTATCGATAAAATGGTAACCTAATTCTTCTACAGGATGTGTTTGAATGATGTTCATGGTTTACAGTAAATTATAATTATAACATAACGCAATCTGTGTTTCTCCACCCTGATTAAAGGTTCTACAAACATACAACAAGGTAAGGGATATTCATTACAACTATCAGTTCGGGCTGTATCGTCCAGCACACACATTTATTCGTTAAATAAGTATTCGAAGCCTTCAGGTTAAAGTAATTCCGCTACCCAAAACGTTGGGTGTAATTACTGAGCTGTTTTATCCATTCCACTCAAAGAGAAAGTTATTTATTTGTTCTTTTAAATAATCCCTTGCGATCATTGATACAGCAGTAAAACAGCTTTCGTGCTTAGCATAAATGCTGCCTGATAGGATATTTAAATTGGAGTCCTAATGATTTGGCAAAAGGCCAAATTTTTTCATCTGGTGGTGCATGATTTTAAACCACAAAGGGGGGAACAGGGCAAGAATGATCATGCCAGGATAACCAGTAGGCATTTGAGGTGCATGATCGATATTTCTAAGAATTTGGTATTTGCGAGATGCTAAATAATGATGGTCGCTATGTCTACTCAACTCAAAAAGCATCAATCTTCCAATCACATGATTGCTGTTCCAACTATGATTAGGCATCACTCTTTCATAAGAAAGAGGAGTTGTTTGGTTTCTATTAAGGCCATAATGCTCAATATAATTTATAGTCTCAAGTAAGGTGGCGCCAATTATTGCAGCGGCAATAAAATAAAATAATATTATTAATCCAAAAAACCAACCGATCAAGAATAAAAAAGTAGCCTGAATACACTGAAATAAAAACATTTCATTCATTAAAATTGGCCATTTGTTTTTCTTTTTTCTAGAGTCATTTATGGCAATATGCCAGGCGCTTAAGTAGGTTCCTTTAAAGGTTTGAATCCAAAATGCATAAACAGTTTGATTGTATTTTGCAGTACTTGGATCTTCGGATGTAGCAACATGCTTGTGGTGCCCTTTGTTATGTTCTATGAAAAAATGCATGTAGAGGCTACTTAATAAAAGAGCCTTTGCAATAAACTGTTCAAATTTATTTTTTCTATGTCCTAATTCGTGTGCTACATTGATACCAAAAGTACCACATAGTAAACCCATTCCAATGATCTTGCCTATAATATCAGTTGTTTCATTTTGTTGATTGATGTGGGTCAAGAATGTGTAGAGTAAAAAATATTGCAGAGGAAGTGTGAGCCATAATAGCAGGTCATATACTTTATTGGACTTAGCCATTTTTTCTTCTGCTTCATCTAAGTTAGAACCATCTGGCTTGATAAACAATTCAATTATAGGAACAAAAAAAAACGCATAGAGTAAGGGTGTCCAACAATAAAACCCATTGCGTGTAAAACATAGATAACCTAAAAGGTACAGTATAAAAGTTGCGGTATATTTGAATATTTTTATAAATTTTATCATTGTTGAATTTATTTTAAAATAGCATGCTTACAAATATTTATTCAATGAAGTTATTCAACTGTAACACTTTTTGCTAAATTTCTGGGTTTATCTACATCAATGCCCTTTGCTATTCCTGTATAATAGGACAGTAGTTGTAATGGAATCACACTTAAGATGGGTGCAATTAATTCATCAGCCGGAGGAATCGCAAAAACATGGTTGCTTAGGGTAGGACTCACTGTATCGCCTTCAGTAATAATAGAAATGATTTGCCCTTTTCTGGCTTTGATCTCCTGCATATTGCTAACAATTTTTTCGTGGTAAGAATCTTTTGTGGCAATAAATACGACCGGCAATTTTTCATCTACCAAGGCAATGGGCCCATGTTTCATTTCTGCGGCCGGGTAACCTTCGGCATGTATGTAGGAAATTTCTTTCAACTTCAATGCACCTTCTAAGGCTATTGGAAAATTGTAGCCACGGCCCAGGAATAAAAAGTCTGATGCATCTTTGTATTGAAGCGCGATGGTTCGAAGTTCTTCTGCATTTTTCAAAATGGCATTCACTTTTTCGGGAACGTCCTGTAATTCAATTAGCAAGTTCCTGTATCGCTCTTCGGTGATGGTTCCTTTTTTGTGAGCAATCTTTAGTGCAATCATCATCAATACGGCTAGTTGGCCTGTAAAAGCCTTAGTAGAAGCCACTCCAATTTCATGGCCTGCGTGTGTGTAAGCACCAGCATGCGAAATTCTGGCAATGGAAGATCCTACCACATTCACCACTCCAAAAATGAATGCACCGTTTTCTTTTGCTTTTTCCAATGCCACCAATGTGTCAGCAGTTTCGCCACTTTGTGAAACAGCGATGATTACATCACCTTTGTTGACGATTGGATTTCTGTACCTGAATTCAGAAGCGTATTCTACTTCTACTGGAATTCTGCATATTTCTTCGATAATATACTCTGCTACGAGTCCAGCGTGCCAGCTGGTTCCACAAGCCACAATCACTATTCTGCTGGCATTCACCAAATGATCCATATGTTCTTCAACACCACTCATGGTAATGGTTCCTGCGACTGCGTCTAGCCGTCCGCGTAAGCAATCGTAAATAGTACTGGGTTGTTCGAATATTTCTTTTAGCATGAAATGTTCATAACCACCTTTTTCGATCGCCGCCAGTTCCATATCTAATGTGGTGATGTACGGTGTAATTTTTTCATTACCCAGATTTTTGAGAATCAATTCGTCGGGTCTAACGATGGCGAGTTCATAATCGTTTACATACACTACTTCTTTGGTATATTCAATAATGGGAGATGCATCGCTTGCGAGGAAGTGTTCGCCTTTGCCAACGCCGATCACCAACGGACTACCTTTGCGGGCGGCGATGATGGTTTCCGGATCGTTTTTATCTACTAGCAAAATACAGTAAGCACCCGTTACTCTTTTCAAAGCAATGCGCAAAGCTTCTTCCAATGAACAGTTGTTGCTTTGCTGAATGTATTCTATAAAATTGAGTAGTACTTCTGTATCAGTGTCGCTGGTAAAAGTGTAGCCTTTGTTGAGCAACTCATTTTTCAGCAAATTGTAATTCTCGATAATGCCATTATGTATCATGGCAAAATTGCCGTTGGCAGACGTGTGGGGATGCGCATTTCTGTCGCTGGGTTCACCGTGAGTGGCCCAGCGGGTGTGACCTATTCCAATATTTGAATCCAGATTTACACCCACCAAAGCTTCTTCTAATTCGGCTACTTTTCCTTTCTTTTTGTGTACCGATAATTTACCGTCTTTGATCAATGCCACTCCGCTGCTGTCGTATCCCCTGTACTCAAGCCTTTTGAGCCCTTTTAATACAATGGGGTAAGCTTGTTTTGGACCGGTGTAACCTACAATTCCACACATATATGGTTCTTTATTTTATTATTAAAGATTTAAGTCACAATATTATCGAAAATTATGGCTGTTTGCTTTTTTTGATTTATTTTATGCACCTTAAATGACAATATTTATGATGAAGCACTTTAGTTTATTGGCGGGTTTTTTTCTGATAGGTAGCGTGTTGATTGGTATGCCTGGCAGCGCACAGAATTATCTTGCGGATCAAACAACCTTGTATGTGGTTCGCCACGCTGAAAAGGATACTGGTAATAATCCAGTTTTATCTCTAATGGGCAGGCAAAGGGCGGGAGATTTGTATCGGGTATTTCAACAAAGGCCTGTGGATTTGATCTTGGTTTCCCAGTATCGGAGAACAGGTATGACGGGAGATAGTATACGAATCTATCGAAACATTGAAACGCTGCCTTACAAAGCAGATGCCAATGGCGACGATCTTTTTAATTTGATTGCTTCTTTGAACGGGAAATACAAACATATCCTAGTGATTGGGCATAGCAATACGGTTCCTGTAATAGTTCGAAGGGCAGGAGCTACAAATTACTCAGTGCCAGAGCTGCCAGATGCTGCTTACGACAACTTATTTACAATTACAGCTAAAGATGGAAAAATAAGTTGGAAGCTGGAAAAGTTTGGGGTGCCATCCACTCCTGCAAAAGAAGATATTCAGATGAATATCTTACAGTAAAATTCCTTTCAGGAAAAAGTAGGCTACAGAAAAATACAATACAATACCTGTTACATCTACCAGCGTTGCTACAAATGGCGCTGATGAAGCGGCAGGATCCAGTTTCATTTTTTTAAGAAACAAGGGCAGCATAGAGCCTACCAGGCTTCCCCATAACACAATCCCTATTATCGAAACAGACACCGTGCTGGCAATGAGTAGCCAATAGGCGCCGTAGTTGTAAATACCTAGTTGTTGCCACGTGTACACCCTTAGAAATCCGATAATACCCAATATTAATCCTAGCATAAAACCAGAGATCAACTCTCTGCGCAACACTTTCCACCAATCGGTGATCCTGAGCTCTCCCAAGGCCATGGCTTGAATGATGAGGGTAGAAGCTTGTGAACCACTGTTACCGCCACTGCTCACGATGAGCGGGATAAACAGAGCCAGCACTGTGGCAGATTCTAACTCTACCTGAAAATATTGCATGGCAGATGCTGTGAGCATTTCTCCAAATAATAAGATGATGAGCCAGCCCACTCTTTTTTTGATGAGTTTGGGAATGCTGATATCGAGGTATGGTTCTTCTAACGCTTCTGTTCCACCAATTTTTTGGATATCCTCTCCAAATTCCTCATTGGCAATCCAGAGAACGTCATCAATGGTAACAATGCCTAAGAGAATATCATTATCGTCGGTAACGGCAAGGGCTACACGGTTATTCATTTTAAAAACTTCGTTGGCCGTTTCCTGATCGTCGTTCACATTCAACGCGATAAATCTGCCATCCATCAATTCGCTCACTTTTTTATCGGGAGATGCCAGGATGATGTCTCTGATTCGAATATCATCTAACAATGCTCCATTTTCGTTGATCACATAAATCACGTCAATCGTTTCGGAGTTGGTACCGAACCTCCGAATAGTTTCAATCACTTCTTTTACCGAATTGTATTCATACACGTACACGTAATCGGGATTCATCAACCTGCCGACGCTGTTTTCTGGATAACCCAATAATTCAAGGGTAATTTTTCTTTCATCCGGGCCCAGGGTTTTAAGGAGTTCTCTCACGGCGGCTGTGGGTAATTCTTCGAGAAACGATACACGATCATCTGCAGGCAATTCGTTTAATAGTTCTGCAGATGTAAATACCGGCAGATCTTTGATGATTCTTTTTTGTTCGCTAAGATCGAGGATTTTAAAAACGCTGGCAGCTCTGTGGATTGACAGGTGGGCCATGATCTGCGTTTCAAATTCCTTATTGTCGTAAATAAGATCTGCAACATCACTGATGTTCTGATTGTTCAGAAACTCTTTGATAGCCAGCTTGTCTTCCGAGGCGATGACTTCTTCGAATTGTTGCTGAATAGATATTTCGTCTAACTCATCGATCATGCTTTCAAATCATTATTTTCGTTGAACGCAAATTTATCGATTAAAAACCAAGGGGAATGATGTTAGGTGAATATTTATACCTGGAACAATCTAAAAACAAAGGCAGGGCTGTTTTTACCAACAGGGCATTGGAGCCTGATACCATTGTTGAAATTGCTCCGGTGATTGTGATGAGCAAAGAAGAAAGGGTGCATTTGGATAAAACATTGTTACACGATTATATTTTTGAATGGGGGGCCAATAAAGACGAGTGTTGTATGGCACTTGGCTTGATACCAATGTATAACCATAGCTTTGAGAGTAATTGTGAATATTATATGGATATGGAAGAAGCCTTGATGATGGTGAAAACAGTGAGGTCTATTTCAGCCGGCGAAGAATTAACCATCAATTATAATGGTGAATGGAATGATGCTAAAAAATTGTGGTTTGAAGCAGAGTGATTGGTTGGTTTTTAGCTAAATATTTTTATGCCGATCCATCTTTTAAGGGTAGTGCTTTAATTTAAAAATTATGTCTGCTGTTGCTTTTATACTGTTGCTTTTAATTGGTATTTACGCGATTTATTTTTTTAGTCGAAGTGGTAAAGTTGCTGAAATGGATGTTGAAACCAGTATCGATAAAAATTTACTGGAACAAAACGTTTTGTTTTACAAAAAGCTGGATGAGACTGGTAGAAGGGATTTTGAAGCCGATGTCCGTTTTTTTCTTTCTCACACACGCATTACCGGTGTTGATACCGAAGTAGAAGAGTTGGATCGGGTGCTGATCGCTTCAGCAGCATGTATTCCCATTTTTTATTTTGCAAAATGGCGCTATTATAATTTAAAAGAAGTGTTGTTGTACGATGATGCCATTAATCATCAGTTTGAGAGCAAGGGCAATACCGACCGGAATATATTAGGGATGGTAGGAGATGGGGTATATAACAATATGATGTTCATCTCTAAACATTCATTAAGGCTTGGGTTCAGCAATACTACAGACAAACACAATACTGCTATTCATGAGTTCGTGCATTTGATTGATAAAGCTGACGGCGCAGTTGACGGTATTCCTGAGTTGTTGTTAGAACAGAAATTTGTACTTCCATGGATTGAACTGATGTATGAAAAAACAAATGAGATTGTTAAACGTAGATCGGATATCAATTCCTACGCTTATACCAATAAAGCAGAATTTTTTGCAGTAGTGGCTGAATATTTCTTTGAAAGACCAGCACTGCTAGAAACGAAGCATCCAAAGTTGTATGCCATGATGGTGGAGATATTTGATACGGAGTGAAATATTAAAATTGGTTTGCCAAAATAGTAGAAGCTTGGGGAAAAACAATGGTAACTACAACCATATAAATTTCATTGCGACCCGTTAATTGTGGAGGGTCGTACCGCTGTACAAGTGAGTGACACAACGATGTTGCTAAGAGATGTAGATGCTGGCAAATAACATAAAAATAGATTCAAATCACACTGTAATTTTTTGGTACACACTAATTCCGTTTCGCAAGGAGGGAACTTCGTTAAAGGATTTAAAGTAACCAAAACAAAATTTTATTGGCAATAAAACCTTGATTTAGTGCTTAATTAGGTACTTAAATGAAAGTGATTATTTATACAGATTTCCGCAATAATCTCGCAGAAAATTTGAATACGGTAAATGATGACGCTGATATTATTGTTGTTTCCAGAAGTAAAGGAAAAAATGTGGTAGTGATGAGTTTGGATGAGTACAATAGCATGAAAGAAACATTGTATCTCATGAGCACAAAGGCCAATCGAAATCAATTAGAAGCAGCCATTGATAAAATGAATAAAGGGAAGTCCTTAAAACGCAAGTTAATGATAAAGTAATGGAACTTGTTTTTCAAACCGTAGCGTGGGAGCAATATCAATATTGGCAGGAGGCGGATAAAAAGACTCTATTTCGCATCAACGACCTTATCAAAGATACCTTACGTTCTCCTTTAAAGGTATTGGCAAACCAGAGCCGCTGAAAGGAAATTAGTCAGGATGCTGGAGCAGGAGAATCAATGGTGATCACAGGTTGGTGTATGCTATTCGGGATAAACGATTGCATACTTTACAATGTAGATTTCATTATGACCAGTAAATTGATCAGGATAGAACGGCAGTACAAGTGAGTGACACAACGATGTTAGATTGAAATACAAATGTTGGTAAACCCCAATAAAAAAGTTGCAACTTACGCCGCAACTTTTTTTATTTTAGGGAATACCCTGATTTTGAAATCCTTATTTATTTCTTTCCGCGAATTCTCTTCGGATGATGTTCAATGCTGCACCTGCTTTGAACCACTCAATTTGTTGTTCGTTATAAGTATGGTTTACGACAACACCCTCCGTACTTCCATCGGCATGATGCAAAACGATGGTGAGGGATTTGCCTGGAGCAAATTCGGTTAGTCCAAGGATATCAATATTATCATCTTCCTGAAACTTTTCATAA
>Ga0105044_10008000_pt1 | contig 14561 bp, 12 predicted proteins | sample MAT01_FD_78092 | JGI IMG/M metagenome (GOLD analysis project Ga0105044, IMG submission 78092) | Freshwater microbial communities from Lake Fryxell liftoff mats and glacier meltwater in Antarctica - MAT-01 | ecosystem: Environmental > Aquatic > Freshwater > Ice > Liftoff microbial mat | place...
CACCTGCGACCATGTACATAACATGATTTTTGGTCAAAAAAGCGTCGACAAAATTTTTAATCATGTTGTGATAGAGATGAGCGAAGCTTAAAAAAAAACACCGGAACTCCTGGCCCCGGTGTTTTCAATAGGTTAAGTGCCCGGTATAATCAGTATTTGACCAGGATTTGCTGGGCCTGGAATCGTCCATCAGCCGATTGAACCATTAGCGCATAACTCCCTGAGGAAAGTTTGGAAGTATCTATGGTTTGATGTGATCCATGGCTGTTTAAAAATGATTTTTGCATCAAAAGGCGGCCTGAGATATCAAAGATGTGCATGTTCCAATCTGAAACACCGACACCCGGTGCAGCAATTCGAATTGTAAGCAGGTCGCTCACAGGATTGGGAAATGCATCCATTGAAAAATTGTCAACTGAGGCTTCAGATTCCACACCTGATATCGCATTACATGGAGAATTTAGGGTGGAACCATCATTGATACACAAATCTTCGAAACCTCCTGCGAGATACATTTCATAGTCTGCCGTGGGATTGGTACTGTGTTGAATATGCGTGAGATTCTGGATCGAACTACTTATTTCAAAACAGCAGGAATCAATCCAACTGGTGAAAAAACCATCTATAGTGAGTTGCCCAAAACCATTACCGAAATTTTCTAATCTTACTTTAGCAGCTCTTGGAAGACTTGCAGCCAAATCCAAAGGAAGAATGATGGAACAGGCTTCAGTGATTATGCCATCATCATTGATGGTTACATGTACCGAAGTAATTGTATCTACAGCAATGAGCTCAAGAACGACGCCGTCTTGCTCAGAACTTACTATTTCAACATTGTCGGGATCAAATGGAAATGCAAAGTTGATCAGCGGAATTTGATTTCCAGCAGTTAAAGCAAAAAGCGGGTGATGAAATGCCCCAGGAGTAAAGAATGGATTACCGTCAGTGATGCGGATTTCAAATTCAACCATCCAGGAATCCGAAAGCGCAGGAATGGCCCTGTAAACCCTCAAATCGTGCCCTCCACCGTTCCAATCGACCATTTTTAATCTGTTGTCGACAATTAATAATTGCCCTGGACCGGGATGACCTGGGTTATCGGGAATGTTTATACCTTCATTCACAAAGGTCCAATCCGCTGGATTGACGTACATGTTGTCATAAGTGCAGGATTGTCCGTAAATGTTCATGTTTATCACCAATAAACATAATGCGCATAGAGTAGCTGATTGTAAAATGTGTTTCATGGGTTTTAATGTTGATTTTGTCTGAAAGATAGTGACATTCGACGATGAATTGACAATCCTGCCTATATTTATTTTCTGATCTAAAAGAAGTATTCCACACGGCTGTAAAATCACAAATGGATTTATTTCAACACTCCATAAAATGAATTCGAAAAAAGGCATGGCCCTGCACATTTGACAATGGTTTGCTCCAATCGAAATCATCCATCCCTCTACCGCGTAATTTTGATAACAGAACACACATGCCGACTACCTTAGCCGGTACTCCAAAAATCTATTACATTTGAAGTATCACAATTACACTATTTGATCAAATGAGAAATTTCCATTTTGCCTGGACAGCCTACCTTGCTGCATTCCTGTTTTTAACCGCTTGTCAGGAAGAGCCTGCCGAAACCACCATTACCCCGGAACCCGCCGAAGAATTTGCTTACATGACCGAGCAGTTTGCGGATGTCAAAATCATTCGCTACCAGATTCCGGCATGGGACGAACTTTCACTCGAAAACAAAAAACTCGCCTATTACCTCGCCCAGGCGGGATTGTCGGCCAGAGACATCATCTACGATCAGAATTACCGCCACAACCTCACCATACGCCGCACGCTGGAGAAGGTCTACCGGGACTACGAAGGCGAAAAAACCACAGAGGATTACAAAGCTTTTGAAACGTATTTGAAACGCATCTGGTTTTCCAATGGGATTCACCACCATTATTCTTACGATAAATTCACGCCGGGATTTTCCAGGGAGTTTCTCATGGCTGCCCTTTCGGAAACAGGAAATACACTGACCGATGAGGTACTTACCGTCATTTTTGATCCTGCTGTGGATGCCAAAAAGGTCTCCAAAGAAGCCGATATCGATTTGGTTGAAGCCAGCGCAGTGAACTTTTACGGTCCCGGGCTTACGCAGAAAGAGGTTGAGGCTTATTATAAAAAAATGGCCGAAAAAGGAAATAAAAAGGAGCCTGTTTCCTATGGGTTGAACAGCAAACTCATTAAAAATGACAATGAGAAAATAGAAGAACTGGTGTATAAAGTGGGTGGAATGTATGGTCCCGCCTTGGAAAAAACCGTTTTCTGGCTTGAAAAAGCAGTGGAAGTCGCCGAAAATGAGCAACAGCGCAAAGCCCTCGGCCTGCTAATCGATTATTACAAAACCGGCGATTTGCAGACGTGGGATGCCTACAACATTGCCTGGGTAAACGATACCACGAGCACCGTAGATTATATTCAAGGCTTTGTGGAAGTGTACAACGATCCGATCGGATACCGCGGTTCATTCGAGAGCATTGTGCAGATACGCGATTTGGATGCTTCCGCAAAAATGAAAGTCCTTGCGGAAAATGCGCAGTATTTTGAAGACAATTCGCCCATTGCCGACAACCACAAAAAGGAATCTGTGGTCGGCATCAGTTACAATTTTATCAATGTAGCCAGCGAGGCCGGCGATGCCTCTCCATCCACACCCATTGGCGTCAACCTGCCCAACGCCAACTGGATACGCGCCGACCACGGCTCCAAATCCATCAGCCTCGGCAATATCGTGTCGGCCTATGAAAAAGCCGGTACAGGCGGATTTTTGGAAGAATTCAGCCACGATACCACGGAGGTTAGGCTTTCGGAAAAACATTCCAAAGTATCTGACAAGCTTTTTACCGCCCTGCACGAAGTAATCGGCCATGCCAGCGGAAAAATCAACGAAGGTGTGGGCACACCCAAACAAACATTGAAAAACTACGCTTCGACCATCGAAGAGGCGCGGGCCGATCTGGTAGCGCTTTACTATCTGCCCGACCCCAAGCTTGTGGAAATGGGCGTGATGGACAATGTGGAAGTGGGAAGACATGCTTATGATAATTTCATAAAAAACGCGCTGATGTTGCAAATGCGCCGTATTGAGCCGGGCAACAACATCGAAGAAGACCACATGCGAAACCGCCAGCTCATCGCTGCATGGGCTTTTGAAAAAGGTGCTCCCGACAATGTGATTTCCAAAATAAACCGCGATGGCAAGACGTATTTTAAAATCAATGATTACGAAAAACTGCGGATGATATTTGGCGACCTGCTGAAAGAAATGCAGCGCATCACTTCTGAAGGTGATTTTGCGGCAGCGCAAAAACTAGTGGAAGACTACGGTGTAAAGGTAGATCCTGCGCTGCACGCGGAGGTATTGGAGCGCTCGGTGCAATTCAAAAGCGCGCCTTATGGCGGATTCATCAATCCCAATCTCGTAGCCGTGGAAGAAAACGGTGTGATCACCGACGTGAAAGTGGAATATCCGGACGATTTTTCAAAACAGATGCTCGACTATGCGGATAAATACACTTTTCTGCCGGCGGTGAATTGATTTAGGGCGGGACTCGCTTGACGTCAGGAGCAATTTGGTGCTTAATCACAGCATGATGGCTTGAACCCTTTCGGGAAAAAGCACAGCGCCGGGTAAAACATATTCCGGCGTATAACGCACAAAAGAGACAATTTGGTTTTTTGAGAAATGCTTTTAATTTTGGGGTTATGGGGAAAGATTAAATTTATAAATATTTCCAGGCAGGTGTGAGATATGCGGGACTCGGTTCAAAAGTTCTGTATTTGATCTCGTTGAGGGTATTTAAAATATGAAAAACGCATTGGTCATACAATACCTTTTAATAGTTTTTCTCATTTCCTCATGTGTGACAATCTACAATAAGGATAAGCTCTCGATTAACAAGCTCAATGATAGGAATATTCAGATTATTAAAACGCAAGGGATTTATGTGGCGAAACAGGAAAAATCCTTTCTTCCATTGGTATTGTTCGACAACGGATATTTCCATATGAATTTCTCGTATAATCAGAATCCTACTTCGGCTAACAGTACATACCTTAATCAACTTCAATCAAACTCAATATTCGACCCAAAAAACAGAAAATATGGCATCTGGGGGTGGGGTGTTTGGTGGACAGAAGGTGACAGTATTTTTATGGAACATTATGTCAATCGAGCGGGTAACTGCGACCTGAACTACTACAAAGGATCGATTAATTCAGACACGACATTCAACTTGAAATATCGACTTGGAACACTTGCTAAAACTGATCCTCTTGAATTCACTATTTATCAGACTGAATTATGCCAGACTCACAGAACTACATTCAATTAAACTTAGACAAATTTGGAGAAAAATAGAAATACCTCCAACATTATATTCACGTAATGGGGGCTGAACGTCTAAAAATGAATATCTTGCAATCAATGAACACGACGGAAAATTGAAAATGAGTGTTTCGAAAATCTACACTACGCTTATACTTGTCGTTTCCCCTCCATTCGTCGCCTTCTCAGGCTTATTCGCTTCATTCAATAATCCGAATACCAGGAAAAGTGTTCGTTGATAATATTTTGCTTCTCAATTCTGATATATTCCAAAAAAGCCTCACTCACTGGTGATCGTTTTTTTCCTCTCAACCAAACCAGACGCCAGTCGGTTTTGATGGGAAGTTCGGGAGCTGACAGGATATGTATTTCCTGATTTAACAATTCATTTTTCATGCCTATTAACGGCATGATGGAATGACCAATGCCCGCGATGACGGCCTGCTTGACTGCTTCGTTTGATGTAAGTTCGATTCTCTTTCTGAGTTTGCCCTCGTGCTTTCCAAAGTATTGTTCCATAGCGATTCGGGTTGCTGAGCCCTCCTCTCTGTAGATCAAAGGTTTTCCCTCATCTCGCACGGGCTTATTTCCCAAAAGGAATAATTTATTTTCCAATAAAATCTCTTCCTCAATATCCATTTTTCCGGGCAACACGGAAACCAATGCAAAATCTGTTTCGTTATTTTTGAGGCTCTCAATAACCCGACTTTTGTTCGTTACGTCAAGTACCAAATCAATTCCTGCGTGTTGGCCAAGAAATCCACTTAAAAAATAAGGCGCAACATATTTTCCTGTAGAAGCGGAAGAGATACTCAGTTTGCCGGTTAAAATACCTTTAAAAGCGTGGGTTTTATAATTGAGATTCTCCAACTCCTGGACCACCCGCTCGGCAATTACGGCCACTTCCTTGCCAAATTCTGTAACGAAAAGTTGTCGGCCTACTACCTCTGTAAGCGGAATTTCAAACTGATTCTGAAGATTTCTTAATTGTATGGAAACCGCCGGCTGGGTCATAAAGAGCTCTTCTGAAGCCCTTGTGATACTCCGGTGGTGGACAACCTTCAAAAAGATTTTGAGTTGATGAATGGTGTAATTCATAAATATATTTTATGTGTTCCATAACAAATATAAATAAAAATTTATGAATCTGAATACTCAAATTTGTGCCCGAACAAAAAAAATCAAATAATGACAATGAAAACGCATGACAATAAAAAAGTGGAGATGGCTTCAGTGACCTATGATCTGGTAAAGGGAGATTTCGCGCCTGACGATGCATCAGATATTGTGAATGAATTATTCAATACAAAAATCAACTACCACAAGCTTAAAAATCTCAGTCAACTTATACGGACTGAGTCCAAAGATAGCCACCAGATCGATAGAATAACTGAGCTTAGGTCAACACAGCAACAGTCCAAGGAGTTGATGAAACAGGCGAGGGAAACAGGAAAGTCCATTCGGTTGTATTCTACCATTTCTATTGAGCTGATTTAAATCAAACCACACCATGTCAGAAACCCTCATCATTCTCACAGTCGTCCTATCTCCATTGGTTTTTATTGCAACTGCCATTGCATCCTGGTTTCAGCCTGGTTTCAGACCGAAACAAATCATGTTATGGAGCAAAACTTCCACCATCATAAGCCTGATAATAGCAGCTGTCAGTTGTTTTTATGTTTTCCGGTATGGTCTTGTCGAGTCCGGGTTGATCGGAATTAAGGGGTTGGGATTAAGCCTGCGATTGGACTCAATTGCTGTTATCATGCTTGGAATGATAGCCCTACTCGGATTTATAATCATCAAGTTCAGCATCAACTACCTGGATGGGGACCAAAGGCAAGGGGCTTTTATAGGACGGCTTTCGGCCACCATCGCGTCTGTACAGTTATTGGTGCTTTCTGGCAATCTGGGCCTTTTATTGATTTCATGGATTCTTACGAGCATATCCCTGCACCGTTTATTGGTGTTCTACCGGGACAGACCCGGGGCCCGGTTTGCTGCCAAAAAGAAGTTTATCCTTGCCCGGGCAGGTGATCTTTGTTTACTCGTCGCCGTCGTTCTCCTTTACCATCATTGCGGTTCAGGAAATCTGGAAGTCATTTTTACTTCCGTAAAAAATGGTGTATCCGCAGGTAGTTCCAGTCTTTTTCTGGAATTTGCAGCCTTGTTTTTAGCCATAGCGGCTATTTTGAAATCGGCGCAGTTTCCAACCCATGGTTGGTTGATAGAAGTCATGGAAACACCGACGCCGGTATCTGCCTTATTACACGCCGGACTTTTAAATGCCGGGCCTTTTCTGATTATTCGAATGGCTTTTGTGATGGATCAGAGCACGGTTGCGCCTATTTTACTCATCTGTGTAGGTGGTTTTACTGCACTCTTTGCTTCGGTATCGTATCTCACGCAAACGTCTGTCAAGACAGCACTTGGGTATTCGAGCGTGGGCCATATGGGCTTCAGTTTACTGGCTTGTGGATTGGGCGTGTACTCGGCCGCCATGCTTCACCTGGTGGCACATTCCTTTTATAAATCACATGCATTTCTTGCCTCCGGAAGTGTGATCGATCTGGTAAAAGGATCTAAAGTTAAAAATGAGAACAGATCAGTCGGTTTGATCAAAGTCGCATTGGGCATTGTAATGGCTTTGGCGCTCTACACGCTGTTTGCGTTAATATGGGGAATTAATCCGGTGCAAGAATTATCGCTTCTTGCAATTGGTGCGGTAATCGTCATGGGGGTTTCCCGTTTATTTGTCGCTGCCATTGCTGGCAAATGGCGCTCAGGATTGATGGTTTATGCCATGATTCTGGCACTCCTGGTTACCGTCGCATTCTTCTCGCTGGAATCTGCTACAAACTTTCTGATTTCTACGCAAGTACCTTCCCTAACCTTGCCCGGCTGGGGAAAAATATGGGCTGCCAGCCTGATTTTATTTTCTTTTGGTCTGGTCGTTTGCATCCAAATCCTTGCCCCTCAATTGTCAGCAAAGCCCTACTTCCATGCACTCGCGATTCATGTGAGAAATGGGTTTTATACCAATGCCCTTTTTGACCGGATTATCGGTGCTTTAAAAATCTCTCCGACAGATGATAAAAAAACAATTGCACATTCAGTTTCTTCCAATCTTCAGTCCGGAAAACCGAAAGAAAAAGAACTCAAAAAACAATTGGCTTAGCCATCAAAAAATTTTAAAATAAAAATAGTTTAGCCCACATCAACATTTATGAATAATCAGGTTTTGATACCAAATAAGGAAGCCAAAGAAACCGCACTTGTAGAGACATTGCGCGAGGCCTGTAAAAAGATTGCTCCGGTGTGGCCTCTGGAGAATTTTGTGGCTGTGAACCCCTATCTCGGCCTTGCCGACCAAAAGTTTTCAACTGCGGCGCAAACACTGGCCAATGTTGGGGGAATTCAAATGACTTTGCCCACTTCTTTTTACAGAAATAAAATTCAGGAAGGAAAGATTACCCGCAATGACTTAGAGGCTGCTTTGTCGAAATGGCCAACTGAGAATATCCATGCAGACGCATTTTTCAAGAAATTGGAAAGTGCAGATGATCGGGATGAAAATACCCCGGTCATAGCCGCGCTAATCGATGTAACCACCGACGTTACAAAAATTGATTGGCGTCGTTTTGCTACTTCCCGGGTTTCCATTTGGGCGGCTTCTTATTTTGACAATGGACAAGCGAGTTGGGCAGCTGCAAACCAGCGGTTGTCACTTTTTTCGGCTTGGAAAGCGGAAGCGGAAGTGGATCTCACGCCAGAAGTAGTCGGCTTAAAAAACTTTCGTAAAATGGTGAAGGCTCTGCCAAACCATCCGCTGGAGGCCGCGCAAAAGGCCCTTGACATGCTTGATTTGCCGCAAGGTGGCATGTCGGTATATCTGCACCGCTTGCTGGTAAGTATGGGTGGGTGGTCTGCTTATGCCGCTCGCCTCGATTGGGACAGTGAATTGTACGGTGGAAAAGATGGAGAATTAATTGAATTTTTGGCGGTTCTGATTTGTTGGGAAGCCTGCGTATTGCAATGCCTGGATAGTCCCGAATTGCGGAAGGCGTGGCTTGTGGCCAAGGAGGGACTTTCTGATACCAATGTTCAGACCAAAATCAGTGCGCAGCTCGCAAAAAAGCTTATTTTGCAAGATGCTTTCGACTGTGCGACACAGCGGGAACTCATTTCGAAATTTCAGATTTCAGATTCCAATCTTCCAAAAGAATCTGTCAAGCAGAAGGCCCAGGCTATATTTTGTATCGATGTCCGCTCAGAAGTCTATCGCAGAAATTTGGAATTGGTGGACCCCGACATAGAGACCATCGGGTTTGCCGGATTTTTTGCCTTTCCAATTAATTTTATTCCGATAGCCCATGACAAGGGAGAGGCGCAATGCCCTGTGCTTATCAAAACAGGCCCGACCATCCTGGAAGAAATGCCCGATCAGGCTACCCACCATCGCGCCTATCAGGGCCGGGTGCTCGATCATCAGGTGCGGCAACTTTGGAAATCCTTTAAATCAGGCGCAGTGACATGTTTCAGCTTTGTAAGCCCGTTGGGACTGTCCTTTCTGCCCAAACTTTTCACAGATTCCTTTGGGCTAACGCGCCCTGTACCGGATCCTTATAAAGTGGGATTAAAAAATGCGTTTTCGCAAAATAAAAGCGTTAGTCTGGCGGTGGCCACACACAACAACGAAACAGTGGGAATACCTGTGGATCAGCGGATTCAAATGGCAAAAAGTGCTTTAAATGCCATGTCACTGACCGAAAATTTTGCAAACTTTGTTTTAATTGTTGGCCACGGTTCCACCACCGTAAACAACCCATATGCCACAGGGCTCGATTGCGGAGCCTGCGGCGGACATACCGGGGAGTCAAATGCCAGGGTTGCAGCTGCGGTACTCAACGATAAGGACGTGCGGGAGCATTTCAAGCATGAAAATATCTCTATCCCTGAAAGCACGGTATTTCTGGCCTGCCTGCACGATACCACGACCGACAAAATCAGCATATTTAACGAAGGAGATGTATCTGTGCTTCTGACGGATGCACTTATTGACCTCAAAACATCACTAGAAAAAGCAGGTCACGCTTCACGGGCGGAAAGAGCTTTAAGGCTGTCTGTGAATGGCCCGGTGGATGCAGCGATAAAAGCGCGAAGCAAAGACTGGTCTCAGGTACGACCCGAGTGGGGCTTGGCGGGCTGTGCGGCTTTCTTGGTGGCCCCAAGGAAAAGAACCAGAAATATTGACTTCAAGGGCCAAACTTTTTTACACTCTTACGAATGGAAAAAAGACGCGGAATTTTCAGTACTCGAACTGATCATGACTGCGCCCATGGTTGTAACGAGCTGGATTAATCTGCAATATTACGCATCTACAGTTGACAACAACTATTTCGGGTCGGGTAATAAAACCTTACACAATGTGACTGCGGGTGTGGGCGTCCTGGAAGGGTTTTCAGGCGATCTCAGGGTGGGTTTGCCCATGCAGTCAGTACATGATGGTGAAAACTATCAGCACGAGCCGGTGAGGTTAAACGTGGTGATAGAGGCTCCCCTGGATGCCATGAACGGTATCCTTGAAAAGCATGCGTCTGTGCGAAACCTATGCGACAATGGGTGGATTTATCTACTCGCAATGGACGAACAAGGCAAGGTATCACATCGCTATGTGGGAAACCTCACGTGGGAAGCGATTTGATTTAATCTGTGATAGGGGGGAGAAGTTGATGTGAATCTTAGGTGGCTTCGGGATATTTTATGTGTATTGGTTTTGTGATCGCTCGCTGGTGATTTCTGACTTGCTGCGGGTCTACCGGTGAGTGGCAGAGGTCTGATTACAGTTATCATCTGCCCGGCAACCAGATCAATAAAACCAGGGGGATAAATACACATGACCAATAAAGGATACTCTTAGTTCGTGTCCGTTGGATAGTTAGGACATAAGCCAAATACGTTGAATTTTGGGATTATGGGGTTGAAGATCAGAATTATAAACATATCGAACCGCGTGTGGTAAATACGAAACTTGGCACGAAACTTCTGTATATGAATTTGTTCTCATCATTCCCCATCCCAAAAGCCAAACAAAAAAAACCGCTAAAATCATTCTGATGGGTTTTGTTTAGCCGAATTGGAAATCGAAAAAAACATCACTTATTGTGATGTTTTTTGTGTTTCCCTGTCTGCGGGTAAAGAGATATCGCAGATACATAGGCCGCACAGTTTATAAACTGCCATAATGAGAGCCACATTTGCTCCCTGCAACCGAAAGAGAGGTAAGTAAGCAAGGCATCCTCCCGACTGCTTTTGGTTTGAAAAGAGACCGCCAACACACAAAGGCCCAATAAGCCCGTAAGGGGATCAACGGCGCTTAACACGCGATATCCACAAGCAGATTTTGGCCTTGCAATGAAAAGCTTTTCTAACTTTGGAAAGTGTGCTTCGGGTAAAACTGTACTTCATGGAGGCCAACCTGATTATAGCGCACGCGGTACGAGTCAATGCCAAAGCAAAAATGAGTGTCAAAAAACATTAAAGGATAGATAAACTGAATGCTTTTCAACTCAATTGACTTTGCGATTTTCTTACCAGTGGTATTTCTACTCTATTGGTTTGTGGCCAACAAAAATTTGAATCAGCAAAATTTCCTGATTGTTTCAGCAAGTTATTTATTCTATGGTTGGTGGGATTGGAGATTTTTATCGCTGATTTTGTTCAGCACTGTGGTTGACTATTCTATTGGCCTGTTACTAAAAACGGAATACAACCAATCAAAACGAAAGGTGCTTTAATGGAATAGCATTTTTGTAAACTTGGGGTTTCTGGGTTTCTTTAAATACTATAACTTTTTCCTTGACAATTTTATATCAGCGTTTTCATTATTGGGGATTTTTATTCTTTTCGAGTGGTTTGGCAGAGAACACCAGTATGCCATTTCAATGACTGGCCTTAAATGGAAGAGTCCATTTCGATATGCTTTATATTACGCAATAGCGACAGCAATATTTTGGTTCGGTGGCAAAGAGCAAGCATTTATTTATTTCCAGTTTTAATTGCGATGAAAAGTAGATTTCTACACAAAATAGTCATATTTAGTATTCCATTGATAGTCATATTTGCGATTGTCCTTGGACAGGCAGATGGCTACACAGACCCATTCTATATAAGATTCACTACTCCAAAACAAAATAATTTGATCCTTGGAACATCGCGGGCGGCGCAAGGATTACAGCCTGATGTTTTTAAGGATATTTTAGATACAGACATCTATAATTATGCCTTTACTGTAACCCATAGTCCTTATGGACCTACCTATTTAAATAGCATCAAAAAGAAATTTAGTAAAAAGGGTGAAAACAATATTTTTATAGTGACTGTTGATCCCTGGAGTATTTCTTCAATAAGTAAGAAACCAAACGATTATTTAAATTTTATCGAAGTAAATCTTTGTCTGGGTAACACGCCAATAGTCAATGTAAAGCCAAACTATTGGTATATATTGAATAATCTGAATGGGGATTTTGACAAAATCTTAAATGACGATAGTTCACCTACATATTTACATGAAAATGGTTGGTTAGAAGAATCTGTTCATATGGACGCGGTATCTTTAAATCAAAGATTAGACAGGAATATTGATTTCTACCTGAAAAATAATCTCCCAAAATTTCATTTTTCATCATTGCGATTTGAATATCTGAAAAAGACCATTGATTATTTGAATCAATACGGAAAAGTGTTTTTGGTCAGACTTCCTGTGCATGAAAGAATGTTAGAAATCGAAAGAAGGTTAATGCCTGATTTCAATGATAAAATCAAAGAAATTGAATCGATATCAGATGGCTATTTTGATATGACTCCTCCACATCAAAATTATAAATATACCGATGGAAATCACCTTTTCAAAGATTCTGGTAAAGTAGTATCAAAGGAAATTGCTGGATGGATAAAGAGTGAAAAACAGAGCCCGGACAGAAGATAGCGCATAGTCTAGATGCCCTGGCCAGTAAAGTTTTTAGTGTCCTACCTTTCTCCAACTATAAATTATCTTGAAAGGAAAAGGCCCGTAAATCAGCCACTGGCGGAGGGCAGATATTATTTGTTATTTTGAAGCTCTTAAAAAGCCATGCTTTCAAAAAAATCCACAAAAACGAAACGTCGTAGAAAAAGAGAAGGGCACTCCGTAGAGAGCATGCAAAGTTTTACATCGATTTAAAACCTTGGTTCATTGGGATGATTTATTGAAAAATTTTATGATCACCACTGATTGTTTCACTCGGCGTGTTACCTTTAAGCGGTTGGTGGGAATTGGGGTATGCAATTCCCCTGTGGGCCCTTGGTGGCAATCAAATCAGGACAACAACCAACACATAAAAAATGAACAAATCAATGAAAAGACTTTTTTGGTTAATGACAATCATGTTCTTTTGCCAGATTTCAATTGCACAAACTTTAAAGAAAATCATATTGGATGACAAAGACTTTTACAGTGGTCATTATATTGCAGTTGAGCCTCAGATCGACAGTATTTCGGGTGTTTTGGTACTTCTAGCAGGTTTCGGTCAACTGGCCGAAGAAACACCACCAGAGACCAAGCTTCACAATATTTCATATTCAAATGGCATTTTGACTGTTTTTTATGCTGCTGGCAACAAGCTCTATGCTGATTCAGTAACGCAATTGAAATTAAGCAAAGTAATTGAAGACATCGTATCACGTTATCATGTGAAAAGAGACAGATTTATTTTGGGGGGTTACTCTGCGGGCGGTATGGTGGCGATGAGATATGCAGAATTGTGCAATGAATTTCCGGACAAATTTCCAATTCAACCAAAAGGCGTTTTCACAGTTGATTCTCCCATTGACATTTTTACGATTTACACACAATTAGAAGAAACTGCGAAAAACAATTATTCTGAATTGGCAGTTGAGGAGGCGGTGAGGGCCATGGGCCACATCAATGACGACTACGGTATTCCGATAGAGAATATCGCTGTTTATGCAAAATTAACGGCTTTCAGTATGAATAAAAGTTATAGCGAAAATGAAAAGTATTTGAAAAATACAGCTGTGAGAGTCTATCACGATATTGATATTGCCTGGCGAATAAATAACCGCAACCAAACTGTTCATAACTCAAACTACGAAGTAACAGCAGAACTCATCAACCGTTTGATTTTGATGGGTAACGACAAAGCCGAATTTATTCAAACCTATCAGACGGGTTATCGCTCAAATGGGATGAGACATCCACACTCTTGGTCAATAGTTGACGAAGTTGAATTTATGCAATGGATAAAAGAACTCCTCAAATAGAATCAATTTGCGCAGCAACCATGTTTTCCTATGGTTTGCAGGTCGCGGAATTTTTCAGGGCGCAGAATAAATTCTATTGCTGACCATTTTGTCAGCCAGCATTGCGCAGTGCAGGTGAATGGAGAGGGTCAGCTCGTCTGACGCGATTGATGAGAATTTTCCAGAAGCACCAGCGTTGTAAAAATAGGAGCATTTGTATACTTTGCTTTTCGTTTGGAAAATTATCCACTAAAAAGCATAGAATCTCCATTTATTAACTTCAATGCTTCTCTCACCTTTGCAATGTCAATAATGACAAATGAATTACAACCCGGAAAAATGAAAAAATTGAAAACGATTATTGGAATTACTTTTCTGACACTTTCAATTGGTTCTGTTTGGGCGTAAGCGGAACCGGTTGATAAAAACGGTCTGGCCAACGGAGGATATGACTTTTTTTTTTATTTTTCTGATAACAAGGCCACGAAAGGAAATGATAAATTTTCGGCAGAATTAATGGGAGCGAAATACCTTTTTGTTTCAGAGGCACATCAAAAGGCGTTTGAAGCAAATCCAAAAAAGTATTTACCACAATGCGATGGTTATTGCGCCTGGGGAGTTGCCGAAAAATCCGCGAAATTTTCTGTCAATCCTTAAACATATAAGGTTTTAAATGGCAAATTGTACCTATTTTTTAATGGTGATTTCAATGGTTCTCCTTTTAATAAATTATTTGAATGGAACAGAGATGAAAAAGAAATATTGACAAACCTCCCGGGAAAATGGGCGGCGGTTAAATAATAATCGTACACTTAAAAACGAGAACTGTTAATCAGTTCTCGTTTTTACTATTTCATTATATTTAAAGAAA
>Ga0105044_10008002_pt1 | contig 14559 bp, 15 predicted proteins | sample MAT01_FD_78092 | JGI IMG/M metagenome (GOLD analysis project Ga0105044, IMG submission 78092) | Freshwater microbial communities from Lake Fryxell liftoff mats and glacier meltwater in Antarctica - MAT-01 | ecosystem: Environmental > Aquatic > Freshwater > Ice > Liftoff microbial mat | place...
CTGCGGCTCGACTGCGATGAGCATGAGCTCGCGACTGGCAGCTCTCGGCAAGATCTTTGGGAGCGCTTCGTGCTCCCCGGCTGACCGTCGCTGAAGCGAACGAGCCACCCAACGAACTTCCCCCGACCATGACGGTCGGGGGTGTAGCGGAGCTTTGCTCCGAGAAGGAGACGCGTACATGAGCAACATTCCCGGATACACCCACGGCGCCTCGACGGTCGAGCGCTCACCAGTGACCCTCGCCGACTTCGCGCAGATGAAGCAGAGCGTTCTGTTCGGCGAAGAAGACGCGAAGTACCTGCGCATGTCCCACGACGTCGTGAAGGACCACGTCGAAGCGATCCTCGACGTCTGGTACGGCTTTGTCGGATCAAACCCGCACCTGCTCGCCTCGTTCACGGCGGAGACTGACGGCAAGCCGCTCGGCGAGTACCTCGCTGCGGTCCGCAAGCGGTTCGGTCAGTGGATTCTCGACACGTCGCGTGCTGAGTACGACCAGGCGTGGCTCGACTATCAACACGAGATCGGGCTCAGGCATCACCGCGCAAAGAAGAACCAGACCGATGGGGCCAACTCGACGGCGATCGTGCCGTTCCGCAACCTCTTCGCGCTCATCTTCCCGGTGACGTTCACCCTTCGCCCGTTCCTCGCGAACGAGGGGCACTCGTCCGACGATGTCGAGAAGATGTACGCAGCGTGGGTGAAGTCGTGCCTGCTCCAGCTCACCTTGTGGAGCCATCCGTACATCAAAGACGGGGACTTCTGATGCAAGTGCGACCCGCTCCGGAATGGCGGACGACGACCTGGCTCAACTCGCCCGAGCCGCTCAGTCTCGTGCGTCGTCGCGGGCGGGTCGTCCTGCTGCATGCGTTCCAGAGGCTCTGCCCGGCTGCGTCGCGCGTGGCATCCCGCAGGCGCAGCGCGTGGCTGAGCTGTTTGCTGGCGCTCCTTTAACGGTCGTCGGCCTGCATACCGTCTTCGAACACCACGAGGCGATGCGCGTGGAGTCGCTTCGGGCGTTCCTTCACGAGTATCGCCTGAGGTTTCCCGTCGGCGTCGATGCACCAACCGACGGTGACGACCCGATTCCGCAGACAATGCGAGCATATGCGATGCAGGGACCGTCAGGCTCGGCTCGGTTCGGGCGCTCCCCGGCGCCCTCGATTCGTCACTCGGGGGCGCGTGCCTTTTAGGCGCTGACGTCGCTCGCGAGTCGCTTGCCGCGCGGGCAACGCGTCGCCATGACGGCCGCCTCGGCCTTGGCGACGAGTTCAGCCGAACGCGACGGCTCGCGCGTGGCCAGGGCGCGGGCGAGCCCGAACTGGATCTCCGCGAGCTCGAGCGGGTCGCTATCGTCGGGTCTGGCGAGAATCAGCGCACGTTCGTACAGCCCGCGCGCCGTGTCGACCTGTCCCACCGCGAGCAGCGCCTTGCCGAGCTCGAGCAGTGCGCTCTCGCGGCTCGTGCTCGCACGGCGTGTGTGCCGCGGAAGGTGCGTGTCCCAGCGCGGACCAGGCCGCCCGGTATGCCGGCGGGGATCGCAGCAACTCGCTGGCGAATCGCTGAGGTCGAGTCGCTGAGGTCGGTCACTCGCGAGCGCTCGGGGGCTCTTGGCCGAGGCCCCAGCGGATCGACACGACCTTGTTCTGGTAGGCCTCGAACGTGAGCCAGGTCCACTCGATGCCGATGGCGAGCCAGTAGCGGCTTGACTCCTTGTCGAGGCGGGACTTCTCGAGGTTGCGGAAGCGGCCGTAGCGGTCCAGGAGATCTGTTTCGGGGGCGCCAACGGCGATGCCTTGGCGGGTCTTGAAGTCCGAGGGTGCAGTGACGGTCAGTGAGCTGATGCCACCGTCGGCGAGCTTCGCGTCCTCACCGCTGAGCGTGATGACGAGGCCGCGTGTGGGATAGTGCCAGGTCTCGAAGTAGAGCCCGCTGGCGCTATCATCGTGGAAGATGGCGTCCTTTGATTCGGGCTTGCCGTAGTGCTCTTCGATGGCGGCTCTGCTGGCGCCAAGCGGCAGCATGCCGACGCGCTCCCAGGCAAGGAAGTCGTTGCCCCATTGGGCTTCTTCGGCATAGGCCTCGCGCTCGGGCGGCTTTTCGATCGACGTCGCGGCCCAGACTTTTTCTGCGTGTGCGCGAAACGCGGCCGGAGCTTTTTCGAAGGCGGGATCAGCGTCGAAAGTCATCGCGCCGGTGTTGCCGCGGAGCACGTACTTGTCGCCCGACTCGACGAGCAAGACCTTGTGGCTCACCGGGCTCCATTCAGTGCGGCAGCCGGCGGACCACGCGAACGTCGCCTCGCCGATGCCATCGTTGTCGAGGTCGGTGACCGACCAGGTGCCGGTCCGGCCTTCGAGGGTGAGGCGCCAATCGTTGCAGTCACTGACGAGCTCGCGGAAGTCGCGGATCTTTGTCCAACTGCCATCGCCTTCACGGTTGAAGTGCGTTGCCAACAGCTCTGCGCCACGGCCCTTGGGCGACTCACGCGTCAAGACCAGGGCGTTGGTGCCATTGCGATCGCGCCAGCCGACGATGGCGCGCAACTGGCCAGGTAGTCCGGCTTCGTCAAAGGCGTCGCTTTCGAGGGTGGTCGGCTCGACTTTGTCGGTGGCGCTCGGGTCCTTCTCGGCGGTGTCGTTATCGAGCTCGGGCGACGGCGCGGGAGTCGGCGTGGGCGCGGGAGTCGGCGCGGGCTCGGGCGCGGGCGTGGGAGTCGGCGCGGGCTCCGGCGTTGTGGGTGGCGCGATGGTGACGGTGGTCGCTGGAAGCGGCGGGGCCTCAGGGGCTTTGCTGCACCCGACGAACAGAGCGCTGGCGAGGAGTGACGACACGAGGATTGATCGGATTTGCATGAGACCCCGCGGGACTTGGCAGAACGCCTTGGCGTGCCTGACTCTGCGACGGGTCGGACGTGTCGTCAAATCGGCCGGCAGCTCTTGAAGGAAGCGCTCTACGGGGATCGCGCCTATCACCGGCGCACGCTCAAAGGGGTGGTCGCGGCGCTCGCGGGGGCTGAGCCGGGGGAGACGGCGACGGCGCTCGAGCGGGCGTTGGCGGCCTGGGATCGGCGCACGGTGGCGCGCTTCGAGGCGGCTCTGAGCGCGCCCGCGGAATGACTCGCGTGGCGCCTTGGGGCTTGCCGGTGGTTTTGGGGCGCAGAGCGTCGGTCAGAGCGGCGGCACCGCGACGTGCTCGTCACCGTAGATGTACACCAGCGCTGCGACCGCGGCGGCGTGGCCGTGCTCGACCAGCGTCCAGAGCGCGGCGTGATCGCCGAGGCGCTCCGCGTCGCGCAGCTCCACTCTGATGAGGCTGAAGATCGCCCGCGCCTCTCGGAAGGCGAGCGGCTCGTCAGCGAGCTCGTAGCCGGCCAGGCCGGAGAGCGCCGAGCCGTATCGCCCGTAGAGGCTCGCGAGCTCGCGCAGATCGAGAGCGCGCTCGTAGACGTTCCGCACGTGATCGCCGTGTGCGAGCCATTGCACCGTGCGCACTGACGGCAGGCCCGCCTCGACGACCTTGGCCATGCGTTCGCGCCGTGCGAGCGAGCTCGACGCGAGCGGCTCGTCCAGGGTCACGTACGCGACGATCGCGTCGTGCACCGGCCTGTCGCGAGCTTCGAGCGCGCGCGCCGCTTCAGCGAGGAGCGCCAGTCGCTCACGCTGCCTGGTGATGAGGCTTCGCTTCACACGGGTCAGCCCGTCGCGCCCTTCAGCCTCGACGAGGCGCGCGTCGATAGCGATCAACGCGTCGGCCGCGGCGACGAGATCGCCCGGAAGGGTTGCGGGTCGAGCGGAGGCGATCTCCGGTCCGATTGCTGCTAGCGCGGGCGAGGGGGTACTCATGGCGGTTGCTCCGCGGAGGACATAGCGCAGGCGGCGCCGCGGGTCACCTGAATCGTCAGGGCATACAGGGTCGCGGACGCTTCCGACAGGCGCGGGCCGCGTTTCGCCCGCGCGACCTGCGAGGCGGTCCAGCCCTTCGGTGCCTTCATGGGCAGAGCGTCCGGCAGGAGTCTGACCGCGTTCGAGCGCGCGTTGGTGTCTCGATACTTGAGACGGCTCGAGACCGCCCGCCAACCAGGGCGGGCAGCCCACGACAGCTACAAGACGCGCCGTCAGGGCGACGGCACCCACTTGACCGGGCGATTGACGAACGGGACGACCGCGGCGTTGTAGCAGTAGCCCACGATCGTGTTGCCGGCGTCGATGTCCTCCGCGATGCAGTGGTTGGTGCCGGCGAGCGCGGGCAATGCAGCCACGGTGTTGAGGCCGAGCCAGGTCGTCGCCGAGATGATGCCGTTCTTGAAGCGCGTGTAGCCGACCATGCGACCCGAGTCGCCGATCGCGTAGGCCCCCGACGTGTCGGTGTTTGTGAGCTTGGCGAGCCTCTTTGGCACACCATCGTTCCAGCGCGTCGCGACGTTCTTGCCGCTTATCTGCGAGGTGCCGACGATGAGGCCGCTGTCGCTGAGGTCGTACGCAGTCGTCGAGGTGGTGGAGGCGAGTGAAGCGAGCACGATCGGCGTCATGCCGATCCAGAGGGTGGCACGTGCGCCGTTCTGCATGTTGCAGGAGCCGACGACCTGGCCCGCGTCGTTGATCGCGTAGCCCGAGCAGGAGCTCGCGCCGGTGGGCCGCGGCAGCTCGGCCGGACCGGCCGGCGTCCAGCGGATGGCGTACGTGCCGGTCCAGGTCGAGCCAGTCCCCCAACCCGCAATCTCGCCCAACGCGTTGATGTCGTTGGCCTGCGCGATGTCGCCATTGGGCAGGAACGGAAGGAGCGCCGGCACCCCGCCGGTCCACACCATCGGGAAAGCCCAGCTATCGCCGTTGCCGACGATCACGCCGCTGTTGTTGACGGCCGAGGCGTACCAGGTCGTGGCGCCGCCGAGCGCGCCGAGCAGGACCGCGGTCGCGCCGGGCGCGGGCCAGGTCGCGGCCTGAGCGCCGTTGGCGCCAGTCAGCGCACCGACGACGACGCCGACGTCGTTCATCCCGGCGGCGCTACCCGCGCCGCCTGGGAGGAGCTGGACGGTCCAACTCTGAGCGAGAGCCGTGGTGGAGCCCGTCGCCAGGACGAGCGCGGAGAGAGTGAGAACGAGTGGGTGCATGGAGACCTCCGGGGGTGAGCGCTCGGGAGACGGTGAGCGTTGTTCGCGGAACCTATGCGAGGTCGACAGGGTCGCGTGTAACTCAGGTTATTTCGGTGCGCGGTCAGGTGTTTTCCGAGGCCGCCCGCGCCCGCCTCGTTGCTGCATGTCGAGGGTCGTCAGCCCAGATCATTGGCTTCGGCGGTCCAGATGCCGACCGGTGAACGGCAAGAATACTTCGAAGTGTCACTCGCTCCGCAAGCCGTGGGTCCGGTGGGTGCCGTCGCAGAAGGGCCTATTGGCCGACCCGCCGCAGCGACACAGAGCGCACCTGGTCTTCTTTGCGAAGGTGGCGCCCGTGCCTGTGTACAGCTCGAGGTTGCCTGACACCAGCAGCGGCCGCTCGGGGACCTGGCCGACGTTGAGCACGCCGTCGCGCACCGCGAGGGCTACGATCGCCTCGTTCGGGATGGGCTCGCCGGTGGCTTGGAAGCCGGCCTCTTTGTGGCTGTTGTCGCAAGGGCTTGCTCCTGCTCTTGCCGCAGCGGCAGAGCACCGCCCGGGCCTGCAGCGCGCTGGCGAGGTCGCTGACGGCGACACGCCCGTCGAGCTGGACGTGGTCGGGGCGGATCTGGCGCAGGGGGTCGCCGACGAACAGGGCCTCTTCACCAAGCTCCACCGTGGGCCACCTCTACCGTAGCATCCGCGCTGGCCTCATCGCCCCTGCGCCCCGCGCCCCCGTCTCACGCATTGCCGCCAAGGCCCCTCCGCGCGCCACCGACCTGCGCGCGAAGACCCGGATGTGCAGATGGTTGTCGTGGTTGGGAATGTGGCGAATAATCCCCACGCGTTCACTCACTTTACGTGGATATTGGAAGTACCGATCGAGCTTTGCCAACGGCACCTTCGCCACATCGCGCGCATACTCGTAGATCGGCTTCTGCAGCGAATAGGCAATAAAGGCATATTCGAGTTCACCACTGTCGAGCAAGGACGACAGCAAGGTCCACATGCGCCCGCCATCGATCGTCTTGGGCGTGGCCTTGTCGAACTCCTTCCGCGACCGCCCGTCCGCCATGTAGAAGCCGATGTCCGCGTCACGGCCCGCCTGGTGGGATTGGTGCCCGCTCAGGAATCCGCCGCCGTCCTTGGACAGGTCCCCGACCGTCACCACCGGGGTCTTTGGAAACCGAAGATTCACCGCCGCGACCGCCTTCGCGATGACACTCACGAGCTCCGTCGTCCCGAAGTTCGTTCGCTCGTTCACCCGCATCATCGCGTTGCCTGCCAGCACCGCGGACTGCATCAGGCGCCCCCGACTGACCTCCCCGACCGAAGCGCTCGGTCGGGGATCCGCGGCCCAGGCCTTCCCCAGCACCATCATCAACACGAATCCCATGATAGTCGTCGTGATCTTCATCGGAGCGTTGTCACGCGCGCCGCCCGCGAGCGCAAGCGCAAACCCATGGGTCGCCCTCGAACCGCTGAGCGACGGGCGCGGATTGCGATGGTCCGAGGCGAGGACCGTTGCTATCGTGCCCCGCCATGAACGAGACCCTCCGGCAGCGTGCGTTGGCAGAGGCGCTGGCCGCTGCGGATCGACGGCTCGCGCGCATCCGCAGCGAGGACGCGGCGCTGGCTCGGCTCGTCACGAGGTCCGCGCGGCGCGAGCGCGTCGCCCGTCCGCTCGGGATCCTCGGGCTGCTCGCAGGGGGCGTGCTCGGGACGCTGACAGCGGCCGCGGTGGTGGCGACGCCGCTTGGGTGGATCGCCGCCGGCGCCGCGACCCTGACGGGCCTCCTCGGGCTCGGGGCGGCGGGTCGGGCGGGTCGGAAGCGCGAGGCCGCGGCGGGGCGGCGCAAGCGCATGCGCCTGGGACACGCGGGGCGGGCGCTCGAGGTCGAGGCGCTGCTGGAGCGGGTGGCGGCGGTGCGGTCGGCGATGGGGCGTGACTACGCGCGCTACGAGGAGCGCGTGCTCGCGCGGGTGCATCCCGGCAAGCACGCGGACAACGCGACGCTGCTACAGGGCCTGCGGGCGCGGCAGCTGGCGGCCGTCGCGCGCCTCGACACGCTGCGCGATCGGGCCCACGGGCTGCGCGATCGGCTGGTCCGGGCGGCCATCACGGTCGAGGTCGACGGCGAGCTGGAGACGCTCGAGCCGGCGCGCGAGGCGTATCGGGACCGCCTGGCCAGGACGGTGTTCGAGCGGGACGACGCGCGGCAGGAGCTCGAGCGCCTCGGGGCCGAGACAGACGCGCTCGAGGCGCTCGAGGCCGAGTATGCGGCGGTGTAGTAGCGCTCGAGAGAGGTTCCCCGGCCGCCGCTTGGCCTGAGACAACGCGCGACGGCAACCCCTGCGAGGGCAATCGTGAACGAAGATCGCGACGCGCGCGCCCGCTTGTGGGAGGGTCGCGCCATGGTTTTCGCAGAGTTGCTCGGGCGCTACGGGACGATGTGGGTGCGCCGGCGGGTGTCACCCGGGGTGTTGCTCACGCGCGACCTCGCGGCGCCCCAGGACGCGCCGCTGTTGCTGCTGCCCAATCGCGAGGTGCCAGTCGACGTGCATGAAGGCATGCCGCTCGAAGTGTTCGTGTATCTCGACTCGGAGGACCGACCGATCGCGACCTTGCGCAAGCCGCGCATGGCACTCGGCGAGGTCGCCTTCCTGGAGTGCACCGACCTGACCCCGTTCGGGGCGTTCTTCGATTGGGGTCTAACGAAGGACCTGCTCGTCTCGAAGTGGCAGCAGACGCGCGAAGTCCACCTCGGCGAGCGTCACCCGATAGGCCTCGTCACGGACGACAGCGGTCGCCTGGCGGGCACCATGCGGGTCAGTGAAATGCTCGACGCGCGCCCGGACGCCAAGGTCGGCGACTGGGTCACGGGCGAGGCGATGCGCTTCGAGCCGGGGATCGGCTGCTTCGTCATCATCGATCGGAAGAGTGTCGGCCTCGTCCCCGCGGCCGAGCCCAATGATCTGCGGCGCGGCGACGCGGCCCGCTTTCGCGTCACCGCGGTCTTCGCCGACGGCAAGGTCGAGCTGTCGCGACGCGCTCGCGCCCACGAACAGCTCGGCGACGACGGCCAGTTGATCCTCGCGGCGCTACGCGGACCGAGCCCGCCGCGGCTGGGCGACCACTCGCACCCCGATGACGTACGCATCCTCCTCGGCCTCAGCAAGAAGGCGTTCAAGCGCGCGGTCGGCGGGCTCTTGAAAGAGCGCGTGGTCGTCATCGATGGCGGCGGCTTCGTGGCCCTCGCCCCGACTGGAGCGACGACAATGCCAGCGGCGACTGGCAAGAAGGCGTGACGAGCAGCGAGCGCGGCACTTGCGGCCAGCGCTATCGCGTCATGCGGGCGCGCATCACCACTGCCAGGTGTGGCCGCGATAGTCGAGGAAGGTGCCGCTCTGTGCCGGGGTGAGCTGGTCGATGAGCGCGAGCATCTTGCGCGCGGACTCGTCGACGGGGGTCGGGGCTCGGCGGCCACCCATAGCGGTCTGGACCCAGCCCGGGTTGACGACGACCGCGATGAAGCCCTCGCCGCGCAGATCGTTGGCCATCGAGCGGCACCCCATGTTGAGCGCGGCCTTCGACATGCGGTAGCCGTAAGCGCCGCCGCTGCTGTTGTCGCTGATCGAGCCCATGCCGCTCGAGATATGTACGATCTTCTTCGTCGCGGCGCGCCGGAGGTTGGGCAAGAGCGCGCCGGTCACGCGCAACGGACCGAGCGCGTTGGTATCGATCGTGTGCAGCACGTCGGCCATGTCGAGGTCGGCGAGCGCCTGCATCTTGCCCATCACGCCGGCGTTGTTGATGAGCACGTCGATCGCCAGGTCGCCGAGCGAGGCGACGAACGCTGCGACACTCGCGTCGCTCGTCACGTCGCAGGCGTGGACTCGCAGATTGCCGGGCAGCGCCGCGAGCTCGGTCGCGGCCGCGGTGTCGCGGGCGGTGGCGATGACCTCGTCGCCGCGTGAGAGGAACTGGCGGGCGAGCTCGAGCCCGATTCCGCGGTTGGCACCTGTGATGATGATTTGCATGGGGTGACGGTAGCACGGAGGCAACGCAGCGATGGGCCTGCCTGATCGTGCAGGTCGCCGCGGGCGCTGCCGTTTACCGCGACCGGAACTGACGCGATGGTCTGCCCGGGCGATTCCCACCTGCCGCGGCGAGGTGTCATGGTCTCCGAAGTGCCGAAGGTCATCGTCTATCGATGGCGCTGGGGCATCTATGGAGTGGTCTCGGCCGCGGCGGCACTGCTGTCGCTCGTCGTGCTGCGCGAACGCCCAGCGACCGCACCGCAGATCGCTCCACCCGGCGGCTCGCCGGCTGACGAGCGCTTGATGACCCTCGCCGGGATCCGCCACATGCTCGGCAAACGCGACATGCGCCTCATCATGGGCCTCTATTTCATCGGGCTCGGCGTCTTCAACGCGCTGTCGACCTGCATCGACCAGCTCTGCGCCCAGAGCGGCCTCGACGCCGACGACACCGGTCTTGTCGGCGGCATCATGTTCATCACCGGCATCGTCGGCGCGGCGATCCTCCCGCCGATGTCGGACCGCCGGCGCCAGCGTAAGCCCTTCCTCGTGCTCGCGATGGCGGTCATGACGCCCGCTCTCCTCGGGCTCACGCTCGCCAGCTCGTTCCTGCCGCTCGTCATCGCCTCGGCCGTGCTCGGCTTCTTCCTCCTCGGCGCGGGCGCCCCGGTCGGCTTGCAGTACGCGGCCGAGGTCAGCTACCCGGCGGCCGAATCGATCTCGCAGGGCGCCATCCTGCTCGTCGGGCAGGTGTCGGGCATCCTCTTCATCATCGGCATCAACGTCGTCGGCATCGTGCCGTTCATGTGGATCTTCGTCGGCCTCGGCGTCGTGGCGACCCTCATCGCGCTGGCGCTGCGCGAGTCACCGCGGATCGGCACAAGCTAAGATCGCGGTGGCGGCGCGCGCGCGAATGCGGGTAGCATCCGCGCGGCCGCGGGACGGGAGCGTGACGGTGACGAGACGAGTGATGCGGACGACATGGGTCGCGGTGACGGTGAGCTGCGGGCTGGGCGCGTGCGGAGACGACCAGAACGTCAGCAGTCTGAGCGAGACCGACAGTGCGCAGCCCGACACCTCGGAGCCCGGCGATGTGACCACGGGCGATGGCGATAGTGCCGACGATAGCGCCGACAGCGCCGATTCCAGCCCCGAGACGATCATCACGCCGCCTGCCCGCGCCGCGGGAGCGCGAGCGCCGTTGAGCGCGCGTTGCGACGACAGCGATCCACGCAGGTGCTTTCTGCCCTGGCCATCGAGCGTGTACCTCACCCGCGCTGCGACCCTCCCGACCGGCGTAACACTGGCACTCGCGAGCGATGTCTTTCCCCCGGACGAGGGCGTCGAGAAGCTCGCCGGCGCCGATGGCTTCTCACGCGTCTCGCCGATCGTGGCGCTGCTGCCGCTCGGTGCGCCGACCGATGGGGTGGTGCTGCGCGTATTCATCGCCGAGCCCGGCGCTGCGTTTGCGCGCGAAGTGGCGATCGATTCGACTATCGTTCCGGGCCGCAACGCGAATGATCCGGCGTCGGTTGTCGGCTATCCGTTGGCGCCGCTCCAGGCGGCCAGCGAGCACCTCGTCATCGTCGAAGGCCCCGGGCTTGGCGGCTACGACGATGGCGCCGTCACCGTACGCGCCGCGCAGGTTGCACTTGGTCAAATCGCGCCCGCCTCCCAGGCCGAGGCCAACCGCTTTGCTTACTTCGCGCCGGCGCGTGAGGTGGTCGCCGCGCGCGCCTCCAGTCCAGGCTTCGCCGGCCTTGCGCCGATCGACCCCGCCCGCGTCTTCGCGTTGTGGGACTTCATCACCCGCTCGGCCGATGACGCGCGTGGCCCCTTGCGCGCGCTCGCCAGCGACGTGAAGGCGCAGGTCGACGACGGCAGCGCGCGTATCACCATTACCAGCGCCGTGCCGCGCGACCGACCCCTGGCGATCGTCGTCGAAGGTCTCATCTCGGGCCTTGTCGACCGCACCACCGGCGCCCCCGAGCCGATCGTCTATGACGTCCCGTTCCGCGTCGCCGTGCCCGCCGGCAGCGGCGACTACCACATCGTGATGTACGGCCACGGCACCGGCGGCGACGTGCACGACACCTCGTTCGACGACCTCATCACGCGCAGCGGCGCCGCCAAGGTCAATACCGAGATCGACGGCTGGAGCGGGGACACCGTGACCGGCGCGCTCAGCGCGTTGCTCGTGCCCATCGCCGGCACCCGCGATCTGACGTACCGCATGCGCCGCTCGATCGCCGGCATCGCGGCCATCCAACGGGCCGTCCTTGGCCCACTCGGCGAGCTGCTGGCCGCCCCGACAATCCTCGATATAGCCAACCCTGCGGCCGGACGGCGCCCGTCGAGTGACATCCCGATCTGGGCCGGCGGCTCGCTCGGCGGGGTCATCGGTTCCGTCTACAGCCACCTCGAACCGACCATTGCCGGTGGCATTCTGAATGTGCCAGGGGCCGCGTTCACGCACTGGCTGGCCCGTTCCAGCATCGGTGATCTGCTCGATATCGCGCTCGCGAAACGCTACCCGGCAAGGGTCGATCAGCAGGTCGCGGCGTCGATGGCGCAGACGATCTGGGACGAGGTCGACGGCGCGATCTGGGCGGGCGCGCGTGACCCGGCGCCAATCTTTGTCCTGCAGATGTCGGTGGGCGACCCGATTATGCCAAATAATGGCACAGCCATGGTTGCGACGGCGCTCGATGCGCTGATGCTCGTGCCCGACGGCGCCGAGCCACTCCTACCGGTAGTCGGGCTCACGAGCGCGAGCGAGGCGATTGGCCGCACGGCGCTCACCGAGTTTGTGACCCACGAGACCGAGAACGCGCAGATCCACGGCTTTGCCGCGCGTGATGCGCCCGCCGGCCTGGCAGCCCGCGCGCAAATCGAAGCGTTTATTGCCACGCTGTGGGCGGGGGCGCCGCGCATCACCATCCCGGATGCATGCGAGTCCTTGCCGGTGCCTGGCCTCTGCGACTTTTCGGAGACCGCGCCGTAAGGGGTTCAGGGCGCGACCGTGACCGGCACCTGCAGGGTCTGGTCGAGGGTCAGCGTCTTCAAATTCCAAGCGCGGTCGGTGAAGGCGTAGCGCGCGCCGATTTGAATCTCGATGACGCCAGCCGCGGCGATGGCCGCGAGATCGACCTGGGTCGCGTCGAAGGCGACCATTTTCCAGCGCTGCGCTGACAGGCCCTGCTCGAGCTGGGCGTTGGCGGCCGGCACGGCCATCGTGTAGGACGCTACCACCACCCGCTTTGCCACCCCGTCCTCGCTGCCGACGAACTGGAAGCGGATCTCGACTGTGCCCTTGGCGGTGATGGTCGCCGTCGCGTCGGCGACCGCCAGCGCGTCGGGAAAGGCCGCCATCTCGACCACGTCGATGACGCCGTTGCGATCGATGTCGCCAAAGCCGAGCTCGCCCCAGGCGACCTTGTCGCCGGGGAGCGGCGGCTCACTGAGGTAGCTGTTCATGAGCTCGAGCGGATAGAGGAACACGCCGCCGAGATCGAGGTAGAGATCGGTCGCTCCAAACGAGTGGGCCAGCTCGTGCGCCAGCAAGAAAGCGTTGTACGGCGTGGCGACGGCGATATTGCCGTGGCCGGTGTACACGCCGCCAAAGCCGAAGAGATCGATGGTCGAGCTCGCAATGATGACCTTGTCGTACAGGTTGCCCGGCTGCCGGGTCCCGGTGGCGAGATCGAAGAGCGGGCAACCGCGCTCGGCGAGCCAGGCGTTGAGGTCGTGCGAGTACTCAGTCCACGCGTTCGTGCCGGTGAGGAAGTCGCTGGTGGCGACCCCGCCGGTGACGATCCACCGGAAGTCGACCGCGTTCCGCCCGATGCGGCGCTGTGCCAGATCGTCGTACCAGCGCTCGACGGTGGGGAGGTCGATCTCGCCCTGTATATCCGCGACGTGGTCGGCGCACGGGTCATCGAACTGCGGGTGCGAGTCGACCAACACCAAGCGGATCCGCTGGTGGCCGATGGCCGCGTTGTTGGCCGAGCCGAGATAGGGCGCGTCATAGACGCACTTGCCGTCGACACACGCGCCGTCGCCGCAGTCGGTGTCGTCGCAGCAATAGGCGCCGGGAAAGAACACGTCGTCGCAGCAGCGCGCCGACTGGTAGAAGGTGCGCGACTCGTAGCAACCCTCACCTGAGCACCAGGTCGCCGGGAAGTGTTCGCCGCCGCACGCGATGGCCTCGCTGTCGGGGAAGTGCACGGTCGAGCGCGGCTCGAACACCTGGCCATCGTGAAAGACGAGCGTGACGATGATGTTGGCGCCGCCCGACAGGGTCGTCGGGATTACCGCCGTGATGCGCGCGGTCAGCGAAACCGAGGCGCCGGCGTCGAGGTCGAAGTGGTCGGTCGTGTCCCACGAGACGTCCTCGAAGGTGAAGGTGCCGGGCTTCTTCCAGCGGAGTGGGACGCTGAGCGCCGCGTCGGTGTCGTTATGCAGGCGCAGCTCGAGGTCGTAGGTCTGCCCGAGGACCGCGTCCAGCGGCCACTTGACGGGCGTCACTGTGAAGTCGCCGAAGTCGACCTCGACGGTCGGCACGTCGATCGGCAAAAGCGTGTGGCAGACGGCGTTGTTGACGATGCCGCCGCAGCGCAACGTGTCGTCGGTCGAGCGGCAGGTGCCCGGGCAGAGGCCGTCCGCGGCGAGCGGCTGGTCACACGCCTCGAAGTCGTCGCATGCGCGCGGCCCGGCATCGGCCACATCCGCATCGCCTGGCGCGACGTCGGCGCCGGCGTCGCCATCCGCGCCCGCGTCACCGGCGTCCGACGTGTCCGACGTGTCCGTCGCGTCCGCCGCGTCCGACGTGTCCGACGCGTCGGCGTCGTCCTTGAAGTCCGCGTCGTCATGCGTATCGACGTCCGCGTCGGGCCTGTCGCTGTCGCCGCTCCCGTCACGGTCGCTCGCGTCGTGCACCCGCCGCGTGTCGTCGCCGCAACCGGAAAGCGACAACGACATCCAGGCCCCGAGGAAGCCTCCGCACCATCGCGACATCGTCTGCATCGTTGTTGCTCCCGATCATCTTGCGCCACCGCCCTGTCGGCCCGCGCGCGTCGGATGGCTACCGGAACACACGCCCCGAGTCACGAACAGACCGTCACCCCTACCGCCGCGGACGGCGTGGCCTTATGCGGTCGGTCCCGGCAGCAGGCAGGTGCGGCCAGGGCGACGGTCTACCGGGGCGTCCAACCTCGAAGCGGCCGCAAGCGGCGCACTCCAAGCCCGGCGGTTGACCTGACGAGCGCCGTGGTCAGGCTTTCGCGGGCCGACACTCCTAGCCCGTGGCCCGGCCGCTGGCCCAGCCCTTGGCCTGCCAGGTGAGCCGGTGCGGGGATTGGCCAAAGACATGCAGCTTGTGGCCGTGCACGAGCTCGAGGTGGCAGCGCTCGCACAGCGAAATC
>Ga0105044_10008003_pt1 | contig 14559 bp, 14 predicted proteins | sample MAT01_FD_78092 | JGI IMG/M metagenome (GOLD analysis project Ga0105044, IMG submission 78092) | Freshwater microbial communities from Lake Fryxell liftoff mats and glacier meltwater in Antarctica - MAT-01 | ecosystem: Environmental > Aquatic > Freshwater > Ice > Liftoff microbial mat | place...
AGGGTCTGAAGCCGGGCTCTTGTTGCTCTCGGGGGGTGCCTCCTTTGCTGGAAGAGAGCACCTCAGTGCGGAGATCTATTTGCGTGTGCATAACGTGGGATTTTGAGCTGCGCTTTGCGTCGGGTTCACCGCTCCTTGAGTCTCGGTGACGTGGTTCGGAGGGTATAGAGCGTCGTCGGCTAGGTGGCCTGCTCTTGCTTCTGCTCCTCCTTCCGATCAATTTGGCACTTCGAATGTCTTATGGTCCCAGGGAATGAGACGCCTTTTTTGTATAGAGGTCGTTTCTGCTAAGATGGTGCAGACATGTCGCTGATGGTGCCAAAGTGTTCGACCCTGGTTCTCGTCGCATTGAGTCTTGTTTGGGCATGCGGGGGGAAGGCCGAACAAACACTCGTGCTCAACGACGCGCATGCGGCAGGTGGAAGCGCTAATCAGCCTTCACCCGCGTTCGGCGGCAATGCTCCTTCGCCGGGTTCCCAAGAAACAGGCGGCGCGAGTTCGGGACGGCAAGGCGTTGGAGGAGCAACCCTCTCCATCGACATCAGTCTCGGGCTGCCGCCTCCCGTGCCCGAGGATGCGTGTGTTTCAGCCACCGAACATCCGGATCTCGTTGCTACCCCGATCAATATTGTGCCCGAAGCCCTGTGCGATGGTTCATCGAATGTTCGACTTGCCATGCACGTCGACGATGCGGGCCCCTATTATTATGATGCGGAGCAAGGATTCCTCGTCGTTACAGGGCAATGCAAGTTCTGGGCTGGTGTCGGCAGCATGCATAAGATTCACCACGGCGATCTGAGTGCAGCGACAGCGCAACAGATGGTGCGTGACCTCGGAGTTCGGTATTTTCCTAAATGGGCTGAATGCTCGAGCTTTGTGCCCTGTCCGCAGCGCATTGGGGACCCCGTGCCCGTGGCTCGCATCGCGGTAGCAGGCTACCCCTACGAGGTTGCTCAGTGCTTCGTAGCGCAAAACCCAACAGCTTCGCCAAGCACGCAGGTGACGTTTGGTCAGGCGCTGCTTGCTGGCTGGTATTGGACTCGGCACCTTTTCTCACAAGGAGTCGAAGGCCCCGAACCTCTTCTCGTGAGCGTGTCCGGCCCATTCCCAACATCATCACACCTGGAAGCCGAGTGGCCACTTCCAATTGACATTCACTCAATTCCCTCAAGGGGAGCGCTCATTTCCGACCCATCTCAGGTTAACACCTTAAAGGCGCTGCGAACACGTTTTGCAGCGGAGCCCCTCAACGAAATGTACCGTGGCGCTCAGATCCGAGTTGAGCCAGACGGACTCTATGTCGTCTCCATTTCGGACACTCTGCCGCCAGAAGTGCAGGCTGCGTTGGATCAGTTTGAAGCTATCGTGAAGCGGAAATAGCTAGGCGCTCGGTGCAATCGACAAAGTAAGGATGCGCAATTGAACCCTCAGGCCGCGCGCAAGGGAGTCCATTCCTCTGCGTTGAGCGGCGTCTGGCCAACGTGCTGAAGGAGGGTGCTGACCTGTTCGAGCGTCACATTGGCAGGGCTGGTGATCTCTACCCCAATGGGTGATCCGGTTGCGTCGTAGTCTACTCGGAGCCCAGGGCCACCGGCTTCGGTTCGAACGGAGTGCGCGTCTGTGGATCGCGGGAGGTAAAGATAGGCCGCCACGGCCTTCCCCTTCCTATAGGTGACTTCGAGGTAGCGCTGTTTCACAAGATTAATCCAATGGGTAAGCAGTTGTGACGAAGAGTAATTCGTCATCGTGGTCGGGCTCCGCAATAACTTCCCAGTTGCGTCCTGCGTGACGCGTAGCGATGGCAAAGCGACCGTCGACGACGTTGGCGTGGAAGGCTGTCGCGCGTTCAAGCATGAGCCTCAGTGCGATCTTGTCGAAATCTCTGTCGACCATGCGCTTCAGCAAGTGTGGGACGAACTCGAGCTCCCGCTGCCACCACGCCGGCCAATCTCTCTGGGTCACGCCACATGAGTATAGACATTAGCGCCAATCGCCCAGCCTGGCTGGTCCCACGCGGGATTTTCAGGCGAACAACAGCGATGATGCGAAACGGCCCTCGGTTGGAGTTTCGCCGTTGGAGGCTCCGGGAAATCAGACTACGACGCAACCGGCCTTCCCCCTCCTTTAGGTGACTTTTCATAAGGTTAATCCAACGGGTAAGCAGTTGTGACGAGCAATTCGTCAAATGCAGGACCTCCTTCGTGCTGAGCACGAGGGCGCTACTCTCGTGCTCAAGTGAGGAGCTTGACGCCCGCGTTTTTTACGGAGCTGGAACGGGCGTGAAGATGCTGCCGCCATGGCAACAACCGCAGGGTGAGAGCGCAGCGCCGGCACCAAAAAAGGGCGTAGCCATGTTGTCCGCTGGCGTCCCGCCGCAACTAGTCTTGTCACCGTCGCAGTAATACGCCCACTCGCCGTAGGCTCCTGCCTTCTTCAACATCACCGCGTGCCCACAACGGCGTCCCCGTTGTAGAGCTCTTTCACTGCCATACTGCCCGTGACCTGGGGTGGGCCCGCCACCTGCTTCGGCGGCACCGAGTTTTCGAATATTGAGCCATTTCCGGCTTTAGCTGACGTCTGCAAGGTGTCGTTGAACCATACCCGCACCTTGCCGTGCGGCGAGGCGGAGTTCGGCCCGGGCTCCCGAGGAGCGTCAGTTTCGGACTTCTAAGGCGTGGCCTTAAACGTCCCCACCATGATAAACGCTTTGATGGCATCCGCCGTGGCCTCCGGCGCGGAACGTGTAGCTGTTGCGCCACCGGTTGCTTTGGCTCCACCTGCTGCGCTGCCACCTCCATTTCCCGAAGGAGTTGAAGCAGGGTCGCTCAAGCAACCGAACCAAGCCAAGGAATAAAACGATGCGCCTAAAAGCAAAGACCAGCGGAGATTCAACATGGGTCGGATTTTATGTTCGGAGCCGCTGAAGTTCGCGGCGTTAACCTCCATGCTCGTCAATGCGTCGACGGTCGCGACCGTCGCCAGCTGGAGCCGGAGTGGACGAGTGCAGCACGCTGCACGAGTCAACGGAGGACTACGGTCGGCGAGCCCCTGCGAGCCGAAGCGCCGAAGGCGCTAGTGAGCGCCTCTGCAGGTATGTCACGCGACCTCCGCTCGCTCAGGACCGCCTCGAGCTCCGCCCCGATGGCAAGCTCGAACTCACCCTCAAAAAGGTCTGGAAAGACGGCCCCCGCGCACTCGTGCTTGAGCCCCGCGACTTCATCATCCGCCTCATCGCCGCTATCCCACCACCGCGACTTCATCTGGTGCGGTATTTGGGTGTCCTCTCAAGCCACTCCAAGTTTCGCTCCGAAGTCGTCCCTAAGCCGCCACAGGATTCTGCTGCTTCCAAGCCGCTTCCGGCGATCAGCTTGAGTTCCCCAAGGCCAACCCCCAAACTGACGACGCTCGCCCTTCCCGTAAACGACGATTAACGCCATCGAGACCGGTCGCTACGCCCCAAGCCTTCCCCTTGCGTTCAAGGTCGCCGCAGTCTTTGAGCTTCCGATTGAGTCGCTCTTCACGCCCGACATCTAGGACTGCACTGCCGGCGAGCCGTCGGCATCTCGCCAACTATCAGGAGACCAACGTGGTTCGGAGGGTGCAGAGCGTCGTTTGGCACTTCGAATGTCTCATGCTCCGTAGGACGAGAGACAAGACTGCGGAGGTTCCGGGACGACTCATCGTCCTACCGTGCGGTCCTACGGGCTGCCTCGCAAGGCGACGCCTCGGCGGCCAGGCTACCTGTCCGCGCCGCTGGAAAACGAATCATTCCCCCAGTCCCAAGGCTTTCAACAGAGGAACCCGCTGCCAGTGAGTGCTGAGTGCCGTGTGCATGGCGCTGGGAGCGTCCGCGCACACCTGCGGCCAAGACGTCTTGGCCCTCAGCACCCCGTTGGTGACCTCTTCGCCGGCCCATGTCTGTTGGCTGCGTTCGCTGAATGCTTTGAGTACCGCCTCTCCGACCTGAGCGAAGTGTCGAGCGCCTCCCAACCCCAAAGCAAGTGTAGGGCCTCGTCGCTCGCTCCAGCCAAACCTCGTCCACGCGACTGTCGACACAAGATCGTAGCAGGGAGACAGCGTAGGGTGGCTGCCTTCACCCCAAATGAAACTCCAGTTCTTGAGGTGAGCGTCGTCGTTGCCGCAGGCGAGCATAAAGCCTAGGCGGCGCGCGAACTCACGTCCCTGCCCCTCACCACTCACATCCACAACAAACCGGAGAATGCCGTCGAATGAGACGCGGGGATTCGTGTCGCCAAAACGGTGACGAGGCGGAAGACTGAGTGCCTGGCAGAAGTCCTCTTGGTGAACCTTGCTTCCATCGGCCCTGCGATCAAATCTGCGGACGGCGAAGACCTCGGTCAGATCCCCAATCCAAGATGACGGTAGGCCCGTCAACTGATCGACGTTCACGACACGATGATCCGGCACGTTAAAGCCCGCCGCGCGTGCCCAGGACATCGTCACGGCCTCGACTTTTGGCAAGTCGGGGTACTGCTCGCCGGGGAGCTTCACAATCCATTGTTCGGCCCCACTTTGAGCGGGCAGGCTCAATCTTTCGTTGAGCATCGACATGGTGAACTTCAGTTGCATGCCGGCGAGCGAGGAGAAATGTCCTACCAGTTCTGGATGCGCGTCATGATCATCCACCGACAATGTGGGGGACAATTGCTCATCTTTATCTTCGTCGCCAATCAGTTCGACAGCACCGGGAAGGTCGGATCCCAAAGCTTTGAGCAGCAGAAAGGATTGTCCCTCGCGCAAATCAAAAAGCGCACACAGCCTGCGCCGCAGCTCTCCGCCCTCTTCTGGTAGAAGATTTTCAAACCAGGGCAACAGACCCCTTTCCGACCGTCGCGGACCAGGTTCTCGTAAAAAGTCGATACCGAGACGAGGTCGCTGCCCTGCGCGCTCCCAGGCGGCCACTGGATTCCAATGAACGCGTCCGTCCAGTTCTTGTTCCAACGTTCCCACCTGGTGACCCGGAAGCCGGACACGAAGTTTCCTTTTCATTCTGCTCCTTCAGCAGAGTCCAAATAACTTTCCAGGGGCAGCAACAGCGGTTCACCAACTCCCGCACGACGACTCAAGAAGGCACCCGTCTCGACGCGTACACGAGACGCCCTGTGCTTCAGGAACTGTCCTAGATCATCCTTGGTGAGCAAATTCAGACTAGTTTGATCGATCAAGTGACTCTCAAGTGCCACCTCATCCTTTGCCCATGACCAGGATTTGAACTCTGCTCCAAGGCCCGTGTGCCGTGCATCAAGAAGCACCCGATTGGCGGCTGTTGTTGCCAGTTTTTGATCAACATCCGGCAGTTTGCGAAAATCGTGGCTACGAATGATTTCCCGAGAGATGCGTTCACCTGACGAAACCAACGCTTCCCAAGAGACGGGACCCAGGCGGTCGCGCGGCTGACGCTCCAAGAGCATTAGCATCTCTACACGACTCGCCGCATGGCGCGCGTGGAACGAGTCGAGCACCCATTCCGAGGTAGGCGGAGAACCCACTGCATCGAGCAGACGCCGTAGAGAAGACTCCATGTCGTCGTCAATGTAACGCAGCTGTGCACGCAAAGCAGAGACAGCCGCGCGCTGGTGAACTCCACCGGCTACGCCGCGCCACAACCATCGAGCAAGGCTCCTCCGGGTGGCAGCATCCGGTTCAGGGAAGCGTCGAAACCAGCTCGCAAGAATCACGAATGCGATGGGATAGGGCAAAAATGCGTAGGCTGGGATGCCTGCGCCGGGTTCCAGCGCATCTACGGGTGCCTGGAGGAAAGCAACAGTCCTTGCCAACGCCTCCGTCGCCTCCTCCTGGGGCGCCAAGTGTGATGCGGCTTGTTCGCCAAGGTCCTCGAACCGTCGTGTCGGATCGACACCGCTCATGGCAAGCAGCGCCTTGAGCACCTCTGATCGAGGAAGCTGACCAAAGTTCTCAAGATCGCAGGCCTGCTGCAAAGCAGCAAGGTCGCGCTTGGACTCTTGTCTCTTCCCGCTGGTTCCGAGCAAAGCCTCAAAAACTTCATCGGCACGCATACGCACACCGGTGCTATTTAGCCGAGCGAAAACTCCTCGCAGCGCCTCACCATCGTCCGTCTCCATCAAGTAGGCGGGCAGCTCATAGTCAAGAAGGCGTTGCTGCACCTCTTCGAGGCGGCTTTGGGCTGCGTCGTCCAAGTCACAATCGCGCAGCCACCGACTCAGTCGCCGCAAATCACCCAGAGCTGGTAGAGGAACCTGCCTGCGCGCGAGCAAAGGATCGGCGGGACCATGAAGGAACTCGTTCGTTTTGGGATCATAGCGAAGCGACCATGTCGTCTTCCCACGATGATCGAGTTCCAGGAGGGCGGAAGCAAGAGCGGTAGTCCTCTGCTGTCCATCGACAATGTACCAGCCGTCCGTCGTTTCGGGGACGTTCAGCAGCGCATTGCCAATCAATAGTGTGGGATCAGCTGGAAGCTGCTGCTTCCAGAACAGGAGTGAGCCAACAGGGTACCCCTTCAGGATGCTGTCAAAGAGCTTCACTACGTCCGCCGCGCTCCAACGCAAGGGACGCTGGAACGGCGGCACTCGCACTTCCCCCGCTTGGACTCGACCCAGCAACTTGCGCACTGTGATGGAAAACGCAGCAGGCGGCTTGTCGAGCGGCACATGCAGTGAAGTGGTTTCGGTAGGGATGGGATCGTTCATGGCTATCAGCTCAGGTGTCGGCATCTTGGTCCTGTTGCCGGCGGCCCGCAAATTGAAGGATTGTGCTCTGCGCTCCGGTTCTCATGTCGCTCTCAACTCAACCTTGCTCCGATCAGCCTCAGCGTCCAGGTATATCACGGCCCCCCGCTTGCTCAGGACCGCCTGGAACTTCGCCCCGACGGCAAGCTCGAGCTCACTCTCAAAAACGTTTGGAAAGACGGCACCCGCGCACTCCTGCTTCCGCCCCGCGATCTCATCATCCGCCTCATCGCGGTTATCCCACCTCCGCGCTTTCATCTGGTGCGGTATTTTGGTGTCCTCTCAAGCCACTCCAAGTTTCGCTCCGAAGTCGTCCCTAAGCCGCCAGTCGATCTATTTCTTGCCACGATCCCGTATGCGGAGACTCGCCAGTACGTGGAACGCGTGATGACCAACTGGATCCGCTACACCTACTTGGCGGGTGATGAAGAGGTGCTTCCCAAAGTGTCGCTCACGCAGCCCAGCGCCATCACCATCGACACCGATGCCTACTGAGCTCTTAGGACATTGATCTCATCGTCGAGTTAAGTTCAGAGCCAATCGACAGCTGCGCCGTCGCTAATTGGACGTAGGATTCGAGGCGCGAAGGCTCGCCAGCCTGGGGCGGAGCACCACGCGGCGAACACGCCGGCGGCGCACTTCATCGACGATGGCATCATAGGCACCGATCCGCACTTCATCACCGGGATGGGCAGGACGCCCCAGCGAAGCCGTGATGTAGCCGGCCAAGGTATCCTCAGCGTCGGCACTGCCGGTATCCAGACCAACCACGATCAGCTCATGCACCAGCACCGCACCATCCGCGATAATGGTGCCATCTTCCCGCAGCTGAAAGCGCGGGGCTTCCTTATCCAGCTCGTCCGTAATCTCCCCAACCACTGCCTCAACAGCATCTTCGAGCGTCACCAGGCCTGAAGTGCCGCCAAATTCGTCCACCACGATCGCAATCGGAACGCCTTCGCGCTGAAATTCGGACAACACGTCGCCCACGAGCGAAGAGCCTGGCACAAACAGCACCTTGCGCACGCGCGCTCGCAGATTCTCCGAGCCGCCAGCCGGCGACACGAACAAATCTTTCACGTAGAGGTAGCCGGTGATCTCATCCGCACCACCGTGCTCGCTCACAGGATATCTGCTGAAGCCATGATGACGCGCCGCCTTTAAGCTCACTTCCGGAGAATCAGCGAGAGCCAACGTGGTCATGTCCACACGTGGCACCATGATCGCTCGGACGGGTAGATCAAAGCCTCCGAGCACGCGCGTCAGCGTCTCACGCTTTCGCTGATCCAAGCCGGTTTCAGCGAAGGAACTCTGAAGCACGATCCTGAGCTCGGCCACCGAAAGGGAATCGCTGCCGTGTTCGACGGGCCGTACGCCGACCGCACGCAAGAGCCTATTCGATACGCCATTTAAGACCCAGAGCGCTGGCGAAAAGAGCCAATAGACCACGCGCATCGTCGCAGCCGTTTGGCGCGATACTGCCTCGGGGAATTGGATGGCGAGCGACTTGGGAACCAGCTCCCCCAAGATGATGTGCAGCACGCTGATAATCACGAACGCCGTGGTCAACGAAATCGCGTGGCTGGCTTTTTCGGCTACGCCAAACTGCGATAGGACTGGTGAGAGCAGCGTTGCCACCGCCGGCTCACCCAGCCAGCCGAGTGCCAGCGACGACAAGGTGATTCCGAGCTGCGTGGCCGCAAGATATCCGTCGAGCTTACGGATGGCAGCGAGGGCTGCCTGGGCCTTGGCATCTCCAGTGGCAGCCAAAGCCTTCAGCGACGTTGGACGCACTTTGGCGAGCGCGAACTCCGTGGCCACGAAGAAAGCGTTGGTAAGAACGCAGAGCAAGACGGCGAGGAGGAGCAGGGCGAAGATGCTGGCATGCTCTCAGTCTGCCTTCAAGCATGCGCGATCCGCCACGGAAGGCCGTCAGGCGGCGCTCAATAGACGCCAATCGGAAGCGATCGTCGGCTGAGCAAGGCGCTGCCTAGGCCCACATCGGCGTCACCCGCGAAACGGGTGGAAAAGGCCTCTCGCAGCACGCTTTCGGCAAGCTTCGCTCGGGGTGAAAAGCCCCACGCCGGTTCTTGCGACGTGTCGTTGGGATCGGCATAAAATCGCCACACAAAAAAGCCAGCAAACCATTTCTGATCCATGAACGCCCCGAGAAGCGCGTGGTATGCCTCTGCCTGCGCCAGCTCGTTCACCTCAACTCGCCCAAGGTGTTCGGGCCATTCCCACGGACGCACGGCCGGGTTGCTGCGTGTGGTGTAGCCGAACTCTGTAAATATGACAGGCTTTCCCCACGTAGTAGCTAGCTTCTGCACACCCGCTGCAACTTCTTGCGCGCCCGCCCGCAGCACCTCTGGAGAGGCGCCGTCTTTTTGAGCCAAAGGGTAAAAAGCATTGATCCCGATCAGATCCAGCTCCCCCCAGATAGTGGTAGATTCGGCATCATCCCAATTGGCAGCGTAGGTTAACAAGCCAGAATAATGGCGGCGCACCTCGCGGATAATCGGCAAAAACAGCGGGGTTCGAGTCGTTGTCACCCAGCTTCTCAGTTCTACGCCGAGTGCGAAGATGTCCGCATGAGCGAGCTCCGCCGTGTCCGCCCAACCGAGCACAAACCGGCGGTAGGCTTCTGCCCAGGCTTGCCACGCTCGATCATTTTCAGGCTCGATTTCAGCACGCCAGCCGCCTGTTTCCACCCAAAGGTGGGGAACCAGCATGACCTTCAAGCCACGTTGGTGAGCCTGTCGAATGGCAAGCACCAGCGCTTTGCGATTGCTCTCATAGGGAGCTTCGAAAGTCTGTGAGATACCAGAGGGGGTCAGATCCCAAACGCGACCAAAGGGCGTCAAGCTCACCCAGCTGGCGCCCATGCGCACGGCTTCATCAAGCGTTTGCTGGTACGCCAAGCTGCCATAGCCTCGATCGGGATGCAGGCTATTTTCAATGGGCCCGATCGTGATGCCTCGGATAGCGTTTTTGATCGGTTCGTCGCGCTCTTCCAGATACTTGTCGTCGTGTTTCAAGGTCAGAGCGGGAACGGCTGAAGACGCAGGCTCTGCCCGCACGGAGCCGAGCACGGTCGCGACTGCGAGGCCCACACAGAGCGATTTCCAGCGAAAATTCCCGGTCAGCATGAGCGTGGCGTCAGGCCCCGAACGCGGATGTATACAAAGCGCTCAGCGCTTCGGGGCTCATTTCAGCGAGCGTGGGGAAGGTGGCGTCGGCGCCCGCTGCCGACAATTCTGACTCTTGGTAGCTTTGAGCCACGGCCACACAAAAGAGTCCTGCAAGCTTGGCGGCCTTCACACCTGCCAATGAATCTTCAATCACGAGAGCCTGCAGCGCCTCAGCTTTCGGCAGCCGTGTCTGGAGGTACAGCAAGCCGAGCTCATACCCTTCCGGATCGGGCTTGGAGCGTGTCGTGTCTTCTGCCGAGATGATGTGATGAACCGAACTTTTGGCGTCGAGAAACTCCAACCCGAGAATGATTTCGTCCCTGAGCGCCCCTGACACGATGCACACAGGGCCTGACTGGGCACGAAAATCGAGTGCAGCCTTCGCACCCTTGAAACCTTTGAGTTCGGCCTGAGCGAGGCGCAGGTAGACGGGGCGCTTCCGCTCAATGAGTTCCCGCAAGAAGGCACTATCAAACGCGCGCTGAGCGTCGTTCAGAATGGCAGAAAAAGCACCCGCATCGTCGAAGCCAATATAACGCTCCCAATAGGTCGCCTCGTCTACAGCGAGGCCGAGCGGGCTCAACACCTCCCGGAATGCGGTTAGATGTACGGCTTCGTCATCAATCAACACCCCGTTGTAGTCGAATAAAGTCGCAGGAAACGTCCTCATTGCTCGGCGGCGTAGCACAAGAGCCACCGTCTGCTTAGACCAAGCTGCGCGCGCCCTTGAAAACCCCTTGCCGTTGTGCAAGCTTCCGCGCCCTAAAACTCGAGGAATGCCCCTGAATGAGCAAAGGTGATCTTTTGGAAATGGAGGGCGTCATTCAAGACGCTCTCGGCGGCGGGCAATATACCGTCAAAGTCGACCAAGCGGAGGCCGTCGTTCGGGCTCAGCTTTCAGGTCGCATGCGTCGCCACCACATTCGCGTGCTCCCGGGTGATCGCGTTCGAGTCGCCGTGTCTCCCTATGATCTGAGTCACGGTTTGATCGTCTACCGCGGAAAGTAATTTGGTCGGCTCGCGGTCGCTCTGCGTACTTTTGTGTGCGGGCCTCCTCGGCTGCCGCGCTGAAAAATCCGACAGCGAACCAGGTCCGGCCCCGAAGCAGGCTACCGTTCCTTCTGAGCGCACCCAGCGTCAGCTCGGGAATGCTGGGCAGCCAGCAGTTCTCTATTTGCCAGCCGAGGGTCTTGGAGTCGTTGACTCAGTACCGCGAGAACGCGTCGGTTTTTGGGAACAGCCACTCGCCGCTCGGCGCCGGTGTCCCGCAGAGATGGTCGATGTCCGCGGTGAATACTGCATCGATCGCTTTGAAGCGAGCTTGCAGGATGAACACACTCACAGGCCTCTTTCGCCATTTTATCCGGCTAACGTCCGGGATACGCAGCACTGGTTCAAGCAAGGCCAAATGTTGCGTGGCTCCGCGAGAACCGAGGCGGGTCGGAGCCTAGCGGTCCCCGTACCGCCTGACGTTCAGCTCACCGGAAGCGTGAAGCCGATGGCAGTCTCCTTGCAAAATCAGCTACCAAACGGCTACATGAGTGGTGAAGCTGCGGCACGTGCCTGTCAGAACGCAGGCAAACGTCTGTGCACTGCGAGCGAATGGCGCTCGGCTTGCCGCGGGCAAAAGCAGTCCCGCTACCCTTACGGCGATGAATACCGCTCTGGCCTGTGCAACGTGTTCCGGGCGACTCACCCCGCCGGCGTTCTGCATGGCAATCCCTCCCTCCATCACCTCGATCCAAGGCTGAATTTGGTGGCGGATAGTGAAGGTCCGCTGCTCAGGAAGACCGGAGAGCTGGCCACGTGTCGCAGCGAGTTTGGCAACGATGCCGTCTTCGACATGGTCGGGAATCTTGATGAATGGGTAGCGGGGCCTCCTGGGCTATTTTTAGGTGGGTTCTATGCGCGAGCCACGCGCGACGGGTGCGACTCAGAAATCTCCGTCCATGCCTACGAATACCTGGACTACAGCCTGGGATTTCGCTGCTGTCTGTGAGGGAGCGGCCGCGAGGAAACGGAGCCGCTTCCGAGAATATCCCTGAATTTTACCGGAAGATTTGGCCCAAAGTTCGCTTCTTTCGCATACTTCGCGGGTGATGTGCAGGGCTGGCTATCAGGGCGTGAAACGGGGGAGCTGCGCCTTGGAAGCTGAGTCTGGCTAGCGATGGGGTTAGTTCGAAAGCTCTGGAGGTCGCGCTGGTTTCGGTGCTTCGGTGTCGTGGCAGTCTTTGTTCTTACGAGCCCGACGACCCAGCCGTTGCCGGGGCCTGGGCTCACGGCTCCAACGCCAGAAGCTGCGCTGAGTGCGCTACTTCTGAGACGGAAGATCGTCGCGCGCGAACAAAATGTGCACTTTCTACAGGACTGCGTCGGCAAGTGGACTTGCTACTTGCGGGGGCGAGGGGTGATCGTACTTGGGCGTCGGGCTGACTCATTGCCCGACATATTTCTGCTGCACGCTCGGGCATCCCTGGAGGAGCGCCATGTTCTGGGTCTTTCCCTAACCTACAATACGACCCACACGCGCCTCGCCGAAGAAACTGAACTCGTGGTGCAGTCGCCGTTTGCTGCCTGGACAATTTCGGACGGTGAACGCTCCCAGATCTTTCTTGTCGACACGCACGGGGAACCCGCACCTACGTCTCCGGACTGGACTCGTTTCAATCGCCTTCAGAACGCACTCACCAACTTTCAGGAAACTGGGCAATTTAATGGCCTTGGGAGCCGCGCCTTCGCGCACCAACGGGCAATCGGGATCCGATTGAGCTTTGAAGCTGATGCGCTCAGGGTCGAAACCAAGGCTGGAGTCAACCGCATCCCGCTCGATCCCGAAGCGCCATTAAGCGGGCCCTTCATCAAGGAAGTCACTCAGCCCAAAGCCCGTCCGGGGAACTTCGTCACGTGGGCGGTTGATCGAGTGCGAGCCGCTCCTTGGATCGGTGCTTCGGGCATCGATTGGCTCAAGGCCGTCGCCTACAAAGCCGACGATGGGCTTCGCCAGATCAAGAGTGAAGTGCTTGAAGAAGACGGAAAGGTCGAGCTCGAGGAGGCGCTCGGCTCCCTTTCGGCAGTGAAGCCTATCGAAAAAACCAGTGCTGTCGCGGGTTGGCCCCCAGCTCCCGTCCAGCCACTGTTTCGGACGCCACTAGTTAACGAAGGGAAGTGGGCATCGCTTGAGGGTGACCCTTTCGTCGGCACCACGGCCGAAGGGACACCTTTCGCCTCGACATTCCTTAGGCTGGATCGGGCGCGCTCTTACGTGCAGATATTCATCACACTTTGGGATCCGCGCCGTGTGAGCTTGCACATGGTGAGCGGCACGGTCGAGCCCAGAAGCGCCACCGCCGAGGTGGGTACGGGCATTATTCCCAGAGATCCGGAGATTCTGGAAACGGTGGTGGCTGCGTTCAACGGCGGCTTTCAGGCCATGCACGGCGAGTTCGGAATGATGGCAGATGATATCGTGTACCTGCCACCCAAGCCCTACGCGGCGACGATTGCTGAAACTCGTGACGGCGCGACAGCTTTTGGAACCTGGCCCGAAACTAATGTGATCCCGTATCGACTCTTGTCGTTTAGGCAGAACCTCTCCCCGCTCGTCGTCGATGGCCAGATCAATCCCTATCGGCGGCACTGGTGGGGTGGAATGCCCGACGGCTGGACGCAGGAATCTCGGACGGTGCGGAGTGCGCTGTGTGTCACGCGCGATAATTTCATTGCCTATTTCTATGGCAACAGTGCCGATCCTGAGCAGCTGGGTAAGGCCTTGCAGCTCACCGGCTGCATGTATGGCGTGCATCTGGACATGAACGCGGGGCACAGTGGGTGGGAATTCTACCGGATTGCCAAACGTGGAAAGCTCCGGCCGTTGCCTCGACCGCTTGAGGAATTTTGGCAGGCTGAAGGCAAAGTGCCCGAAATGAAAGGTTTTGATTTTCAGGCCCGGCTGATGAACAAATCGACAGCTTTGATGAACTTTCCCCGCTACATTCATCGATCCACGCGCGATTTCTTCTATCTCAGGTTGCGCCAAGCGCCCGTGCCGATGGAGCAAGCGGTGGTGCGAATCTTTCCCGAGACACCCATTCTGCCACCGAATAAGTGGGCATTCGTCCAAGAGCGTCCGGTTGGGAGCGCTGTGCGTGAGCCTAAGCCAGAAGAGCTGAAGGACGTGCGCTGAATGGTACTCAGCAAGTCAGCGATCATCGGGATCATGGCGTTAGCCATTGGCGGTGTTGGCGTCTGGTTCGTTGTGGGATCGTTGGCTTCCCGGGGCAGGAACACCGGCGCTCAGCCTGTTCCCGCGCTTGGCACGGCCAAAGTGCTCGGCGTGGGAATCGTACCGAAAACGGCCCACAATGTGAGCTCTGGATCGGCACCCGCGCCGTCGGCACCGACGCTCGAACAACTCCCAACGTTCTCCGAGGAAGCGGCGGCAAGCACACGGGAACTGCGACCGGTCGAGGTCCAGCGCGAAGCGTTGCTCGAAGAGCTGCGTTCGTACTTCGCGCTCAACGCACCAACGATTCAGAAGCTCGCGGCCATCTTTGGCACGTCTAAGTACTTAGGTCAGGGCCTGCCCAAGGTGACACTGCACCCATTGAGCCGTGCTGAGTGCCTAAAAACGCGGGAAA
>Ga0105044_10008004_pt1 | contig 14558 bp, 16 predicted proteins | sample MAT01_FD_78092 | JGI IMG/M metagenome (GOLD analysis project Ga0105044, IMG submission 78092) | Freshwater microbial communities from Lake Fryxell liftoff mats and glacier meltwater in Antarctica - MAT-01 | ecosystem: Environmental > Aquatic > Freshwater > Ice > Liftoff microbial mat | place...
GCAGCGCCGATAGCATCCACTATCTGGTGGAAGTCGGGTATGATAAGGACAAGCTGGTCAACGTCGAAGGCGGCATCCTCGCTTGGGCGAAGGAAATTGACCCCAGCCTCCCCAGCTACTAAATCCAAATGATGAGTCCTGAGTCCCAAGTCCTGAGATAAAGTCTCACGGTTAAGGTGCAAGGCTGCAATTTATGAGGCTTGTAGCTTGTACCTTTCTCAGGACTCATCACTCAGGACTCAGGACTCTGCCCTTATGCGTGATTTGTATGATACCCGCCCCATCCAACCAATCCCCACCGACACGCAACCGATAAAACCCATTCGGCGGCCTCTGCCGTGGGGTCTGTTGCTGATGATAACGCTCACCGCACTGGTTGGGGTCGTTATTTTCTTGACATGGTTGGGCGTTCAACCGTCAAATGCGCCGAATCTGCCCACGCCCACCGTTGTCGCCTCTGACCCAGACCGCGTGGTGGTCTTGACCGTGGACGGCGCGACCAGCGTGTTTCGGACGGTGATCGAAAACCCCGCCGCGATTTTGCGCGCCGCCGGAGTGCGTTTTGACGCTACCGACGCCATCACGGTCAATAATACGACGGTCAGCGCGGCTCAACTGGACGATTACCCGCTCCCCGCTAATCGCATCACGCTCCGCCACGCCGTCACCATCACCATCACCGACGGCAGTGCCGGGACGATCAGCCGCGCCACCACCGCCGATACCGTCGCAGAAGCCCTCGCCGAAATCGGCGTGACGTTGTATTTGGGCGACGGACTAGACCCCGCCCCCGAGAGCGCGCTGCGAAACGGCTTGACCATCACGATTGACCGCGCCTTGCCCGTCCAAATCACCGCCGATGGCGTGACCGTTGAGACCAGCACGCAAGCCATGACGGTGGGCGCGCTACTGCACGAGCAGGGCGTGGCGCTCAACGGGATGGATTATGCGTTGCCGCCCGAAAACGCCAATCTGACGCGGGGGATGGCGGTGCGCGTGGTGCGCGTGACCGAGCAAATCATCGCGGAATCACTTGACGTGCCGTATGAAGCTATTTATGAGGCCAGCGCCGAGATGGATTTAGATACGCAAGCCGTGACGACGGCGGGCGTGGCTGGGCGCGACGAACGCCGCATCCGCATCCGATTCGAGGACGGGTTAGAGTTCAACCGCTGGGATGATGGGGTAGTGCGCGCCCAAGAGCCGGTGACTCAAGTCACCCGTTATGGCACGCGCATCGCGTTACGCACGATTGACACCCCCGACGGCTCGCGTGAATATTGGCGCGTTTTACGCATGTATGCCACCAGTTATCACCCCGCCGCGTTGGGCGGGGACAACATCACCTCCGTCGGAAAAACGCTCGTCAAAGGGATTGTGGCGATCAATCCGCGCATTGTGTCGTATGGGACGCGGGTCTATGTCGAGGGGTATGGCGAAGGCGAGGCCGCCGACACCGGCGGGCCGCGTAGCACGCCGTATTGGATCGACCTCGGCTATGAGGATCACAATTACGAGCATTGGTCGGGCTGGGTGCAGGTCTATCTGCTAACCCCCGTCCCCGCCAATGTCAATCCGCTACTGCCTTAAAAGCAGTGATGAGTAGCAAATTGAGGGTGTGAGGCATCACTCAGAGGCCGTTTGAAAATTCAACATCAGACCGAACACGCTTTTAAGCGGGCATCAACAGCGCAGGGGCAGGGATTGGGCGTCCGTCGCAGTGCATCCGTACCTCATTCAGCGCGTCTGTATAACGGTCTAATAAGTCTTGGTCGCTGCCCTTAAAACGCTTCAATACGCGCAAGGCACACACCGAGCAACCGTTCATGGCGCGATAGCTATCTGTGGCGCAACTGACGCAACCGTTCAACTGAATCGTCATCAACATAAACGCTAGAGCTTCTTCATGACAATCGGGTAACGTACAAACATGGTCTACTAATTTTGCAAACTGCTCCCCTCTTGAACACCGCAAAGAACGGATGGCTTCACGCGGAAATAGAAGCGAGTTTTGCATATACATAGGATAAAACTCCATCGAGAGATAAGGACAAGATAGAAGGTTAAAAAGTTGTGATATTCAAAGAGTAATCTCATTCGTAACTCGTGTCAACTGGTACGCACGTCCTAAATTATTTTCCGCCGATTTTCAGCGCGGTCACTGCGGCGCGGTCAGGTCTAACCAGTCGTGTTATAATCACCCTAAATAAGACACAACGGTCACAGGCGAAAGCGGGTGGATATGGACAACCAGCGAAAATGGGCGACATGGGTGCTGGGGACGCTGATGATGTTGGGCAGTGTTTATGCGTTGTTCGCGCCCGCCGATACCCGCGCCAGCCCACTGGAACAGACCGTCGAAGGCACGGCCTATGTCAACCCAAACATCACGGCCTCCCCGGCGGCTTGCCCGCCCTCACAGGGGATGCGCGAAGGCGACATTGCGGTGCTGACCGGCGGCGTGGTCATCCGTTACGCGCCAGACCCGTCAGCACCGTTCATCGTGACCTTCCCCGATAACCGCGAGTTCACGGTGGTTGGGACGCCGGTCTGTTTCGCCGGTTTTAACTGGCATCCCATCGCGGGGCATGGGGTGCGCGGCTGGGTCAGCGAAGGCACATCCAACGGCAAGCGTGTCTGGCTGAGATTCATACGCCGCGCCGGTGAACCGGCCATCCCGTGCGCTGCGCCGCAAAAACTGGTGGTCGGTGAACGGTTTGACATCACCAGCAATGTTCGGATGCGCGATACCCCCAGCCTCATCGGGCGAACCCTCACGGTTGTGCAGTACGACGCACAAGTGATTGTGCTGGTGGATCAACCGACCTGCACCGATGGCATCAATTGGTGGCGGGTGCGCGCCACGGTGGTGAACGTGGTTTATGATGGCTGGATTGCGGAGGCGGCGCGCTTTGGCGACCCGTTCATTCAAGTGGCGACCAGCGTGCCATGCCATGCCCCGCTCGACCTCGCAGTGGGTCGGCAAGGTCGGGTGATTTATAACGACACCTCACCCAAGCGCCTGCGCTCGACTCCCAGCACCAGCGCGACAATTTTGGCCGAACTGATTGAGAACGTCCCGTTTGTGATTACCGACGGCCCGATTTGCGCCAACAGCTATAACTGGTGGAAAGTCCGTATTTTGACCTCTAACCCGCTTGAGGGTTGGCTGGCAGAAGGCGGCCCCGCCAATTATTGGATTGCGCCCATCAGCGATTTCAGAGAACCGTAGGACGATACGCGCATGTTTATCACTTTTGAAGGTGTAGACGGCAGCGGCAAGACCACACAGGTCGAGCGTCTGGCCGCGACATTGCGCGGGCGCGGGCGGGCTGTCCTCGTCACCCGCGAACCGGGCGGCACACCAGTCGGCGAACAGGTGCGCGGCCTGTTGATGGACAAAGCCAACAGTTCCCTCAACGCCCGCGCCGAACTCTTATTATTCTGTGCCAGCCGCGCTCAATTGGTGGCCGATGTGCTGCGCCCGCATTTAGAGTCCGGTGGCGTGGTGATTTGTGACCGCTACATCGACTCGTCGTTGGCGTATCAAGGCTATGGTCACGGCTTGGGCGCAGAAAACCTATGGCCGATCTTGAATTTCGCCACGGGCGGCCTATTGCCCCACCTGACCCTGTATCTCGACATTGCACCGGATGAGGGCTTGCGCCGCCGCGCCAAGGCCGCGCTCTTTGGAGAAGAATTCACGCGCATTGACGCGATGACCTCGGCTTTCCATCATCGGGTCTACGCCGGATACGCCGCGATTGGCGACTGGGCGGGCGGGCGCTGGGCGACCTTAGATGCCTCGCAATCACCGGATGAGCTACAAGCCGAGGTGTTAAAAACCGTGGATTTGAAGAGTCATGATTAATATCGAATTTCAAATTGAGGTGGTCGGCGGCGTGCAAGACAATCCTTTGTTGGACGATTACGAAATCGGTTTCTTGCTAGAAACGACCCAACATCACATCACCCAGCACGTCCAAAATCGCTTGGGCGCGCATTTGTGCGATGTCCACGGGCAACCCTCGCGTGTGGTGGTCAGCGGACAATATGACCTCGAAACCGAACAACTCGAGGTGGATTATAGCGTGGACGCCTGTTGTAGTCGGATGGTCATGCAATCCGTCGCGTTGTTGAGTCGATAGGGACACCCATGCGTATTTTCATCGACCTGCTGCGGCGCAACCGCGATTTGCGGATGATTTGGCTGGCCGGTCTGGTCAGCTTAATCGGGGACTGGTTCAGCCTTGTTGTGCTGCTGACGCTGGTCAGCAAATACAACCCGACCAACCCCGGCCTAGCCATCAGCCTTTTATTTTTGGCGCGTTTCGTCCCGTCCCTGATTTTTACGCCGATGGCCGGGGTGCTGCTAGACCGCTTCAACCGGCGGACTCTGCTGGCATGGAGCAACTACAGTCGCGCTGTGGTCGGGGTGATGTTTCTGTTCGCGGTGGCTGACCCGGGACTGCAAGGGCTGATTTATTTGGGGATAATTTTACAGGCTATCCTCGCCACCGTGTACGAGCCGGGGCAAGCCGCGTTGGTCAGTAACGTGTGCGAGGGGGAAGACCTCATCAACGGCAATACGCTGATTAACGTCACATGGTCGGGGGCATTGGCGGTAGGCGGCGCATTGGGCGGGTTGGCAGCGGCAGCATTTGGCGTCGGCACGGCGCTGATCTTTGACATCCTGACTTTCATCGCCTCCGGCGTGCTGATTATGCGGGTGCGCGGCTATGTCCATCAGCCGGGCGGCGCGGAGGGTCAGGCTGAGGACACCTCGTTGGTGGAAGGGCTACGCTATATCAAATCGCAGCCTTCCACGCTGGCGACGCTGTTGGTCAAGTTTGGCGGCAGCCTCGGCAACGTCGATATCGCCATGACAATTTTCGCCACGCAGATTTTTGTGATGGGCGATGACGGCTTGATTTCGATTGGGTTGCTGTATACCACGTTCGGGATCGGCGCAATCCTCGGCCCGATTTTGACCAACCGATTCAGCGACGGGTCGGACGCCTCATTACGCCGCTGGATATTAATCGGATTCGGGACTCAGGCGTTGGGCTGGTTGATTTTGGGCTGGGCGGGAGTGATTGCAGTAGTGTGCATTGGCTTGATTTTGCGCGGGACGGGCGGCTCGGTCAACTGGACGTACTCCAGCATCCTGCTCCAGCGCACGACGCCAGACCACTATCGCGGGCGGATATTCGCGATAGACATGGCGTTTTTCACGCTCGCCACCATTTTCGCCACGCTGGTGCAAGGCTGGCTCATCGACGCGCTGGGCAAGACCAATCCCAGCATCGCGCAAAATATCAGCGTCATCTCGGTGGGGACAGCCGCCCTGAGCGTGCTGCCATTATTGGGCTGGGGATGGGCGATTCGGCGCTGGACTCAACGGGCGGCGGCGCGGGCTGATAGAAATTTAGCGGATGATGGATTATAGTTAGATCAATCCACTCACCTAGATTTTGGCGTCCCTCATGCACAATAATCCACTCCCAAGATTAGACATCACCCCAGAAGTTCATGAGGCGTTGCGCCCCTTTTGCCGCCTCAAATTTGGGGAGATATGGCAAGACCCGATTGCGGGGCATAGAGTCGGCTGTTTAGATGCCGAGTCATCTGCTGATATCGGCTTATTGATGAATGGGGAAAAAGCGACTCTAGCGGTTCAAGACCCACCCTATAATTTGGTCGCTTTTGAGGAACGCTCGGTTGAAGCCTTTATAGCGTGGTGCGAGAAATGGGTTAAAAACACAGAGCAGTCTTTATCTGATAATTCGGCTTTTTACGTTTGGTTGGGGGCGGATCAAAATAACGGATTTCAGCCGCTACCTGATTTTATGATGATGATGCGCCAGCAGCCTTTCCAAGCGCGCAGTTTTATCACGATGCGAAACCAACGCGGTTATGGAACACAACAAAATTGGATGGCCGTTCGCCAAGAGCTTTTGTATTACATCAAAGGAAAACCTACTTTTAATGTCGAGGCGGAATATACCGACATCCCTAAGATATTGCGGGGCTACTATAAAAAGGTGAATGGTGAAGTGACTGAAAACACCGAACGCGGTAAATCAGAAAATATCCGCGCCGGAAATGTTTGGGTCGATATACAACAAATTTTTTATCGCCTAGAGGAAAATGTGAGCGGGTGTTTCGCGCAAAAACCACTCAAGTCGATTGAGCGCATCGTGCGTGCAAGTTCGTCTAAAGGGGATATTGTATTGGATTTTTTTGCTCACTCTGGGACAACCCTTTTGGCGGCAGAATTGAATGCTAGGCGGTGTTTCACGGTTGATATTGATCCAGTGTTTTGCGAAATCACCATCCGCCGCCTAGAACATTATCAGAGAACGGGACGATTAGGTTGGCAAAACGGCCACGCCTTTGAAGTGGAATATCAGAACCTCACGCAGTCGGAAAATGGTACGGTTGAGGATGAGCCAGCAATAGAGTTTTCATCTTTAACCCAAAAAGCGATGTTCTGAGGTGTATGATGCAAAAGCTAAAAGAAGAAATTGAAAAACTGGTAGCAAAACTTCCAGATGCTGACAGTTTTCAAATCTCACTTGCTGATCTTAAATCTGGTTATCCATTCAACAGATATGAATATATTTTCTCCAAGCTAATTGCTTCTGGCGTTTTGACTTATGCCCAATATCATCAGATGCGCGATGATTATCTAACACGGAATAATTATCTTCACTTGTATGAAATCAGCGCACCACGCTCATTTGGTGAAACTTGGGCGCAAAATGAATTACAAACACACATTGAAAAACTCCAAAAGCCAACAAAAATATTAGATGATACCTATGATGGGGAATACGACTTTTTATTGGATGGTATCATCAAGATTGAAGTGAAAGCATCTCGTGCTGTTGATGCTAAAAGCAACGCACCTCTTTACTTAAAAGCGCTTCAAATAAGCGATAATCAGCCGTATGTTATGAATTTCCAATAGATAAAACCTCAATATTGCCATGTTTTTGTTTGGATTGGTGTCTGGCGTGATCTAATTCGATATTGGGTTTTTTCCTCAAAAGAGATTGAAAATAACCCTAATTACTCTGGAAAACAACATCGAGGAAGTATTGGTGAAGGTCAATTGCATATCACACAAAAAAATATCCGTGATTTTGACCTGTATATTTATGAATCAGATAAACTTGAAGAAGCCATCAGGCTTGCCTACCAAAGACAAGTGAATAAGTAATAGGGCATGGCACATCATGCCCATCGCCGAATAAACGCCTATTTATCGCGTGGGCGGAAGCCTAGCGGGATGTCATCGGGCAGCGATTCCATCGCGGACGGCAGATTATCCGGTTCGGTGCGTGGCGCACGACCTGACAACTCATCGCGGGTGTTTAACCGTCGCAAATCTGGCGCGTACAGCATCGGCTTGACCCCGCGTGGATTCATGGCCGCCCGCGCCACGGCCCGCGCCAAAATATCCACCGGCAACGGCGCGGCGCGATTCAACCCGAACCATCCCAATGGCGGGATGTGGCGTAAGAATGAAATCAGCCGCCAAAACGGAGAGCGTCGCGCCCCCCGCGAATACGTGACCGGGGCGCGCACAACCACCGCGCTCACCCCGACCCGTACCAAATACTCTTCGGCTTCGCGCTTGGCGGCCACGTATTGACCATTCAGCCACGGCGCGTTGGCGGTACTCATCAGCACCATGAACGGCACGCCGTCACTGCTGCACATATTGATCACATTGCGCGCCGAAACCGAGTTCAGGCGTTGATGGGTGAATCCATGCGCCGCGTCTGACGTCAAACTGCCGACGGTATGCACGACGCAGGCATGACCCCGCGCCCGCCCGCGCAAACTGGCCGGATCCCACACATCAGCGGTGAACCAGCGCACGCGCTCGGTCAGCCCACCCAGTTTATCTTCTGCGCCGGGGCGTACCAAGAGCGTGACATCCGCGCCCTCAGCCACCAATGCGGCGGCGATGTGGTCGCCCAAAAACGTCCCTCCGCCCGTGACCAGCACGCGGCGGCGGCTTGCAGCAGTCGTCATCCGTTACCCTAATTCATACTTGTCATTCCCCCCGATTCTAACGGCGGCGGGCGAAATCCGGTAGGGGCATGGCGCGCCATGCCCAAACACAGGACAGGACTGGGCGATAAAATTATCCCTCGCGCAGTCCTTCAATCAATACGGCGCTGACCTCTGGCCGGGTGAATTCTTCTGGCAAGGGCGTCCCGGCGCGCAGCATATCGCGCACTTGTGTCCCGCTTAATGATGTCCAATCGTCCGCGCCGTACAGCGCGGTCTTGGAGGTCACGATTTGCGCCTGTTTTTTGCTGTAGAAGGCGTTTTCAAACATGATGGGCGTAATCCCCATCAGCGCCGGGTCGAATTCGTCGAACAACAGTTGCGCGTCATACGTGCCGTAGTATTTGCCCACACCGGCATGGTCACGCCCGATGATGAAATGGGTGATGCCGTAATTTTTGCGACAAATGGCGTGAAAGACCGCCTCACGCGGCCCAGCATAGCGCATGGCCGCCGGAAAACTGTTGAGCAGCGTGCGTTGGGTCGGGAAGTAGCTCTCCAACAGCACCTTATAGGCTTTGACCCGCACCGGCGCGGGGATGTCGTCACCTTTGGTCGCGCCGACCAGCGGGTGTAGCATCAGCCCATCGCAGATTTCCAGCGCGCATTTCATCAGATATTCGTGGGCGCGGTGTACCGGGTTACGGGTCTGAAAAGCCACGATGCGCCGCCAGCTGCGCTCGGCAAAATAGGCGCGGGTCTGGGCGGGGGTCATGAAAATCTCTGGGAAATCGGCCTTCGGCTCGGTCAGCATAACCACTTCACCGGCCAAATAGACCTCGCCCCACGCATACACGCGAGCGACGCCGGGGTGGGCTTCTTCGGTGGTGCGATAAACGTTCTGCGCTTCAATTTGCTTGTCGTAACTGAATTTTTCGCTGAGTTCCAACAGCCCGACAATATTGCCGTCGGCGTCGGTCAAAGCGACATCTTGGCCTTCGGTCAACCCGGCGGCCTGTTGGGTTGTGACCGGTAACGTGATCGGGATCGTCCACGGCAGGCCGTTGGTCAGGTGCATGTCATTGACGACGCTGTGATAATTTTTGCTGTCCATGAATCCCGTCAGCGGGCTGGCGATGCCCAGCGCAATCAGGGTCAGGTCGCTGAGGGCAACCTCTCCGATGGCGAGTTTGGGGGCAGCGGCGGCGCGGGCGAGGTAGGGCGCGGCGGCCTCACCGGTGAACAGGCGGTTGATGAGCGTGCCGCCGTGGGGGGCGATTTGCTTGATGGTGCGTGGGGCGTCATCGGCCATGTGGGGGTGTCCTTGTGAAACAACGTGCAAACGCCGCGAATTGTATCATAGAGTCTAGTCACGGCTTGGTCACAACGGGGTCACAAGATAGGGCGAACGCATCAAAATTTAGATGAGGGAAGTACAGGGCGACGGACGCGCCGTTGCGCGTCCCTACCCTATATCGTCATTTGTAGGGACGACCAACGGGGCGTCCGCCGAAATTTGAGATTTGATGCGTTCGCCCCATGGGTGCGCGCTGGGATTTGGGAATAAGGCGTGATATGTTGTACATTTAATCGCCACTTCATAAATAGGAGCCATAGGCATGAACTCCCATAAACTCTCGATTGGCGAGATCCAACTGATATTTTTCTCCGATGGCGGCAGCCCGCTCAGTGAAGAATATCTCGCCAATACCTTCAAGCCGCTGCCCGATGAGGCGCTAGAGGCTTTTCGGGCGCTCCCGAAAACCTATAGCATGTCTAGCACGCCGATTTACGCCTATACCGGCGGCCAGCACGTCCTGATGGATGTCGGCTCTGGTGAGGGACAACTCCCAGAAGAGGGTCATCTGCTGGCGGGCATGGTGACGGAAGACATCACGCCAGATGAGATCGACACGGTGATCCTGACTCACCTGCACAGGGATCATTTTGGTGGGTTGCGTCGCGCTGATGAAACCGCGAGCTTTCCGAACGCGCAAATTTATGTGGCGCGGGCGGAATGGACTTATTGGCTTGAAAGTGGCGCAGCGCCCGTCGAGCGCGTCGAACTTCTGAAAGCGTTTTTTGCGCTGTATGAGGGGCGGATTCACCTCTACGAGTCGGGCGAAACGCTTGCGCCGGGGATTACCGCCCTCGCCCTACCCGGACACACCCCCGGCCATAGCGGGATGCTGATTGAGTCGAACGGTAAGCGGGCGCTGCACATCGTTGACGCGCTGCATGTCGTGATTCAGATGGCCTACCCCGATTTGTCGCCGGTCTATGATGTTGATCCGGTGCTGTCGGCGCAAACTCGGCGGATGATTCTGAGTCGCGCTGCCAGCGAACATCTGCTGACGTTCAGCTATCATCTGCCATTCCCCGGCCTCGGCACTATCGCCCGCAAGGGCGACGCCTTCACATGGGAGGAGGTTTAGCCGGGTATCTTTTCGGGTCGGAAGGCGCGTTGGAACAAGAAGATTGAGGTGAACTGACCCAACTGCGCCACCATCAGCGCGGTGACGATGCCGAAGCGGTCTACCAACGCGCCTAAGATGAGCGACACGATGGCGAACATCAAACTGACGCCCAGCGATCCCACCGATCCCATGGTGGCGCGGTGGGCGGGCGAAAACTCGCGCTGCATCAGCGTCCGCACCGACACGGTATAAATCCCATAGGTGATGGACGGGAGGGTGGTCAACAGCGGCGAAATTGGGTTATTCAGCGTCAGGGCGAGCATGTGACAAATCACGCTGAACGAAATGGCGAATATCAGGACTTGCAGATCGCCCGCCCGCCGAATCAGCCGTGCGCTGAAGAAAAAACTAAATGACGCGCCGAGGTGATTCATGCCGCGAATCAGCCCAACCGCCCACAACGGCCACAAACTCTGGGTGAATACGCCGCGAAATTCAAACCCGGCCTCACCAAACGCCGTCCGCATGATGTGACCCAAATTCAGGTCGCGCAGCTTAGGGTTGGTCAAGGTCAGACTCACGGCCTCGCGTAGATGTTGGAATGGCGAGGCGATAATTTCGTGACGGCGTGGCGCGGGGATGAAGGCGCTGATGGCGAGTCCGATGACTTGCGGGGCGATGCTGGCGATGACTGCGGCGCGTAAGCCGAACAGCGCGCCGATGATACTGCCACTGATGGCCGCGATGGCCGCCCCGAACTGGAGCGCCGAGCTAATCCGCCCGGTCAGGTGGGCGAACTCGGACTCGCGCCCGACCTCGGTCAGCGTGTCGATCAATAGCGCGTCGTTGTTGCCGCTGAACAAGGCTTGGCTCAAGCCCTCAAGGCACGCCCCAACCAGTAGCCACCCTAAGCCATCGGCATACGCAAAAGAAATCACCGCCGCCGTCAGCGCGACAGCCCCGGCCACCAACGTGCCTTTGCGCCCCAGCATGTCCGAAAAAACGCCCGTCGGCACTTCCAACACGACGGCGGACAACATCAGAATGGAGACGATTAACCCGGCCTGCGCGAACGAACCCGTCACCTCTGCGAAATACAGGATGGACAGTGGCGCGTAAAAACGGAAGTCAATCAAGAAATTATAGGCGGCTTGTAGGCGTATGCTGCGCGTGACTTGGGCGGGAGTGAGCATTAGGGGCGCTTGCCAGACGCGATGACCAGCGCAATCGCGTTGTCATCGGTGTGCGATAAGCTCACGTCCCAATCGGTCAAACCCAACGAGTCGGCTAATTCAGCGGCCTTGCCGTATAGCGTCAAAATCGGACGCCCCCGCGAGTCGGACGTGATTTCGATCTCCACCCAACTCACATCACCGATGCCAGTCCCCAGCGCCTTCGAGACGGCTTCTTTGGCCGCGATGCGCGCCGCCAAGCGATGGGGTTTGTCTTGGCACTCGGCGCGCTCGGCCAACGTAAAAAAACGGGTCATAAAGCGTTCGCCTAGCCGGGTAATCCCTTGCTGGACGCGCTCAATCGCCAGCATATCGACCCCACAGCGAATCATATCCCTGTGGCTTATTCTGCGGCGGGGGTGGTGTTAGCTTCGGCAACGGTCGGCGCGGCGCGGCGGCGCGAGGCGGTACGCTTGGGGGCGACCTCACCGACGGTGACGGCAGCGGGTAGATCCCCAGCGGTCAGGGCGGCGCGGGCGCGTCCGGCTTCGACTTTGGCGAGGCGAACCTCGTTCATCTGAATCAACTTCTGAACCGACGCCGAGTTTTCGGCGCTGTCAACGTGCGGCAAACCGTCATGCGACAGGCCGAACTGCATGACGAAATAGACGCCCACGAGGTCAGCGGCCAGCAGAATCGAAATCACGACCAGCGTAAAGCCGCCCGTATCGCGCAAAATAAACCACGCCGTCGCTAATCCCAAAGCGGCAAATGCGCCGGCAACCCACCCTATTCTGCTGTTCATGATTTGGGAACTCCCGCGATAGTGAACACGACAAACTCAATCCGCTAAGTGTACCTGTTATCCCCCGTGGGATGCAATGGACAGAGGCGGTTGGGTGCTGTGGGACGTGGCGCGGTACAATCAGCCCCAAGAAACGGGCGCGGAAATCACGCGGGCGAGTCTGCCAGATGTGCGCTATCATGACCGTCTTGTTTGGCGCAAATGCGGCGGCGAGCGCACGCCTCACCGGGGAATTCATTCGAGAGTAAACGAGACGCTCATCCTATTGGTTAACATGTACAAATCGCTTTTTCACGCGGGCGATTTTGCATAACCCCTGAACCAACGATAAATTTATCGAGACAAGATACACCTTATGGGGAATAGAAATTCGCCCCCCATGGACGCAAAAGCTTTGAAATCTGCCTCATCTAAACACCAAAGGTTAACCCATTCATGCCCGCCTATATCCGTATTTTGACGCCTGATGGGAATCTGTACCCTGTCGAATACACGGCTGAAAATCTCGCAGAGGCCGCCCAGCACGAACCGAGCGACGGCGTATACACCGTCACCAACACGACCCACGCCACTCAGGTTTTGAAGCTGGATGACCACCTCAATCGGCTGGAAGATTCCGCCCGCCGCGCCGACATCCCGCTCAGGCTAGACCGCGCCATCCTGCGGAACGCCTTGCGCGCTTGCATCCTCGACTATGGCGTCGGAGATGTGCGCTGGCGCGTCACGGCGGGCAAAGCCCAGCCGCAAAACCTAATCCTTACGCTGGAGAAATTCACGCCCGCCGCGCCTCAAATCTATGCGGATGGCGTGCGCGTCATCACCGCGCCCGACAGCGCCCGCCATAACGCCGCCGCCAAAACCACGCTTTGGATGACCCAGCGCCAAGCGCTCGTCAACGCCATGCCCGCCGGGGTGTACGACACGATTTTGCAAGACTCAGAGGGCAATTTATTGGAAGGGTTGGCCGCCAATTTTTACGCGGTGAAGGACGGCGCGCTGTGGACGGCGGACGAAAATGTGCTGCCGGGCATCAGCCGCCTCATCGTGTTTGAAGTCGCGCCGTCGGTGCTGCCGCTGATACGCCAACCGGTCAACGTGAGGGACATCCCGGCCTTAAGCGAGGCCTTCATCACCAGCGCCAGCCGAGGCATCGTCCCGGTGGTCGAGATTGACGGCCACACCCTCGGCGACGGCCTCCCCGGTGAAACGACAAAACGACTACGCGAGGCATATCAGGCGTGGGTGCAAGCCCATCTGGAGGAGATTTGATGAGAGTCGCTAACGCGCTTGAGGCCAAAATCCGCGCCAATCGATTGCTGTCTCTGCCGGTTGATTGGCGTGATGAGGTGATTTTCCCGGCCTTTGATGGCTTGTCGATCCTCAACGCCAGTTCGACACTGGGCGCGGCGTTCGGCGTAGAGGCAGGTTTGCCGCTGGACAACGCGGTCTGGCAAGCCGACTCGCCGCTGGGCAAAGTAGACCGCGTTGTCCTCATCATCTCGGACGGGTTGGGCTATCTGTGGCTGAAACAACTTATCGCAGGCGACCCCGTGATCGCCGATTTGGTGGCCGATTTATCCGGCGGACGCCCGCCCGTGCCGCTGACCTCCATCGCGCCCAGCACCACCGCCGTCGCGCTGCCAACCTTGTATTCGGCCAGCGCCCCCGGCACGCACGGGATGCTCGGCACGGTCATGAATCTGTACCCGCTACACAGTATGGTCGATATGTTGGGGATGTCGTCCGTCATCGGCGCGCAGATGGGCAATATCGCGGCGTGGGGCATTGACCCCAGCCAATTAATCTCAGGCCAGATGCTGCCCGAAAAACTAGGCGCGGCGGGCGTCCCCGTCCATCTGGTGATTGAGCGCCCATTGATGGGGTCGGGCATTTCGACGGTGCTGCATCGCGGAATCAGCGATTTCCACGGCTTCATCAAATTCAGTGATTGGGGGATGCGGTTGCGCGCCGCCCTCAAAGAAACTGCCGGACAGCGCGCCCTCGTCGTCACCTATTGGGACGGCGTAGACAGCCTATCGCACGCTTACGGCGCGAAATCCGACGAAGTGCGTAACGAAATCCGCGCCCAACTGACCCTTTTGCGTGACGCGCTCGCCCGACCAGAAGGACGCGACGGGC
>Ga0105044_10008007_pt1 | contig 14555 bp, 12 predicted proteins | sample MAT01_FD_78092 | JGI IMG/M metagenome (GOLD analysis project Ga0105044, IMG submission 78092) | Freshwater microbial communities from Lake Fryxell liftoff mats and glacier meltwater in Antarctica - MAT-01 | ecosystem: Environmental > Aquatic > Freshwater > Ice > Liftoff microbial mat | place...
CGTATTACTAAGACATCGCTCGCGTTGGCATTCAGTACGGGTGCCAACGCTGAAATTCTAACCAGCGGCTACGTCGAACTGGGTGCCAGCGCAAGCAACGCCGAAAATGCTTGGATCACTGGCGGCTCTGGCACTTTAGGGAAAGGCGACGGCGCTTCCGGCGAAGCACGAATCGGCTTTGAATTCAAAAACGAAGGCCGTTTTAGCGCGCACCTTAGTTTGCTTGGACGCGCTGGGTCAGCAACGGATTTAGGACGAAAGCTCGGAGTAGTCGACGCTTATTTTGACTATGGCGATTTGGCACAAGACAATTTTCGCATTCGCACCGGGCTAGGTTTTTCTGGCTCTAGTTTTGAGAATGTAGAAGATTTTTGGCAAACGCCCTATACGTTGAGCTTTTCCGCGCTAAACAGTTGGATCGGTGAAGAATTTCGCCCGCTGGGTATCACCGCAACCAAGCGCTTCACACAGGACTCCGGCGCTAGCTTTGATTTTTCCACCACTATTTATGGCGGCAATGATAGCTCGGCCGCACTTTTAGCCTGGCGCGGCTTTGCCATTCATGATCGCCTGAGCGTATTTGGCGAAACCCTACCCTTGCTCGCACTGCCATCATTGCGCGATAGCGGCGCCTTCAGATTTCAGGGCGACGATGGCAGCCAACCTTTTGGTAAGGATTTGGATGGCCGCCCCGGTTACGCCCTGCGCGCGCGGCAAAGTTTCGTCAGCGGCGGTCACGTTAACGCGTATTTTACCGACAACCGCGGCGACCGAGATTTGCATGGCGATGAATACGCTTGGCATACGCGCTTTGGCATTTTGGGCTTTGATCACCCGCTAGGCGATGCCTGGACACTATTAGGTGAATGGATGCGTGGGCGCACCAATATGGGCTTCCCACCTGGGCCAAATGTGTCTTTTGGCTTTGACGCGGCCTATCTGGCCGCATCGCGCAGCGTCGGCTTATGGACTATCACGGGACGTGCTGAAGCTTTTCATATCAACGAGTTAGACCGCTCTGTAGCAGAACGCAACACACAAAATGGTACGGGTGCCACGATTGCCGCACTGCGCAACGCGGGCGAATGGCGCTTAGGTATTGAGGCGCAATATTTCGACATTCGCCGCCCTGGAAACTTTGAGTTTTCCGCGCCGGTACAACAGGGCGGCACGCAATTACGTCTGTTGGCTCGGCGCTATTTTTAGCACACCAAACTACTCAAATTTACTAATTTCCGCAGCGGTCAACAGCACGCCATTGGCGCTGGCATCGAACGCCACCGTGTCCACGCGACCTTCACGCATCCAGATCATGCCGCGAAAGCGCTCGCGCCCGTTCGGGCAATAGTCAAAAGTATAAACGCGGCGAAAAACACCTTTTTTGAACTCGAAGCGTCGGAACGCCACCGACTGATCCAATAGTTGCACGGCAGTCTGTTCACAAGCGTTCTTAGCGCCTTTCAGTGCCGCTTCTGCGGCAATCCTTGCGCTACGCCAATAAATCACGGTGCCGCCCAGCAAAATCATCCAGATTAATACCCAAGGTGACATCATACGCCCCATAGTCGAGCGTCAATCTGCGCCCTGACGCCTAAAGATAGGGCCAAACTTGAAATTTTCAAAGCCCGGGGACGTAACTACGTAACTTGCCAATTCCAACGGCGTTCAATGCGCCCGCCTTCGCTACAGCTGAACGACGGGCGAAAATATGAGCACAATTGCAGGCAAATGCGGCCATAGGCTGCATATTTGGTTGTGAGCGTCAACTTGAATGGCTTAGAGTGCGCCCAGCGAAAGCGACTTCGAATAGCACGCTTGCAAAAAATTCATCCGATGCACCCTGGCCCACGGGTTGCTGCCTTTCAAGGCTGGCGACCGGCCCACTAGAGGAAACTATGTTTAAGAGATTTCGCGGTCTGTTTTCGACCGATTTGTCGATTGATTTGGGAACAGCGAATACGCTGATTTATGTTCGCGGACAGGGAATTGTATTAAACGAGCCGTCAGTCGTGGCAATTCGACAAGATCGCGGCGCGGGCGGCCCCAAGTCGGTCGCCGCTGTCGGCACCGACGCTAAACGCATGTTGGGGCGCACACCTGGCAATATCGTGACAGTAAGGCCGTTAAAAGACGGCGTTATCGCCGATTTTACGATGACCGAAGCGATGTTAGAGCACTTTATTCGCAAGGCGCACCCAAACCGCTTTTTGCGCGCTAGCCCGCGCGTGGTCGTTTGCGTGCCCTGCGGTTCAACGCAGGTCGAACGTCGTGCAATCAAGGAATCGGCAGAGCGCGCGGGTGCGCGCGATGTCAGCTTAATTGAAGAACCAATGGCAGCCGCGATCGGCGCAGGCATTCCAATCCACGAGGCGCGTGGCTCCATGGTTATTGACATCGGCGGCGGCACCACGGAAGTGGCTGTGCTTTCCTTGAATGGCATCGTGTATTCGCAATCGGTGCGTATTGGTGGCGACAAATTCGACGAAGCGATTACCAACTACGTGCGCCGAAATCACGGCACGTTGATTGGTGAGGCCACCGCAGAACGTATTAAGTTGGAAATCGGCTGCGCCTATGCGGGTTCTGAAGTGCGCGAAATGCAGGTTTCAGGCCGCAATATGGCTGAAGGCGTACCACGTAATTTTATCGTCAACAGCAATGAAACTTTGGAAGCGCTGCACGAACCGTTGCAAGGAATCTGCCAAGCCGTTAAAGCGGCGCTTGAACGCACCCCGCCAGAGCTCTGTGCTGATTTGGCAGAGCGCGGAATTGTGTTGACGGGTGGCGGTGCGATGTTGCGCGATTTGGACAAATTGATCGCCGAAGTCACTGGTTTGCACGTGCAAGTCGCTGACGACCCACTGACGTGCGTCGCGCGGGGCGGTGGCCGGGCGTTGGAATTAATAGACCTGCACGGGCCTGATTTTTTTGCCGGGGATTGATCACAACGTCGCATTTTAGCCACGAAAATGAAACGTCGTTTTTCGACGATGGTTTTGTAAAGCCAGGTTTTGTAAAGCCAGGTTTTTTAAAGCGTGTTTTTTTAGAGCGTGTTTTTTTAAAGTGTGTTTTTTAAAGCCTGTTTTTTAAGAGTATTTTTTAAGTCTAATTAGAGCTGATGGATTCTCAAAACCGCGCACAATTATTTGCGAAAGGGGCGGACAGCACGCTAGCGCTATTGATTTACGCCGCAGCAGCGACCGCGTTAATGGTGTTAGACCGTCGCCTAGGCTATTTAAACGATATGCGCGCCACCGCTCAATCCATTGCACTGCCTGTTTGGACGCTGGCAGCGCTGCCGCAGAAGGCGTTGGACGCCTCTAAAACCTACATCGGTGGGCGCGATGTACTCGAGCAACAACTTGTACAACTGACCGAGGCGTCGCTCAAGCAAAGCGCCGAAATCAGCGAATTGCGGGTCAAACTTGACGAAGCAAGCCAAGTTCGCGCGCTACTGGGCGAAAGTGGGTTAGCGCGCGCGCAAAGTGTAGTCGCGCGCGTGCTGAGCGTCGATTTGGATCGCTACAGTCAACGCATTGCAATTGATCGAGGCGCGAATGACGGCATTGCGACCAACTCAACGTTGGTCGATCAGTTCGGACTACTTGGGCAAGTAACTGAAGTGGGTTCAAAGACGTCGGTGGCAATGTTGTTGACCGATGTGAACCATCGAATCCCTGCTGAGGTAGTCCGCAGCGGTTTGCGCATCTATGTGATTGGGCTGGGCAACGGCAGGCTTGCTGTTGATCGTATGGCACTGACGAGCGATATTAAGGCCGGTGATCAGCTGCGCAGCTCTGGTATGGGCGGCGTATTTCCCGCTGGCTTAGCGATTGGAGAGGTGCTTTTGGTCACCCACGCGCCTGGCGATAGTTTTGCTCAAGCGCAAGTGCAACCGACGGCAAAAATGGCACTCAACAGAGTGGTTTTAGTACTCTCGCCACGACCCACTATTGGGCCATTATTTGAGCCGCAGGGGGCCATGAACAAGGCGTCGGGTACGGTGCCGGGAAATGCGGCACCTTTGAATATTAAAGCGCCGAATTAAAATGCGTATTCGCAATGAAGGTACTCTATTTTTCATACTCGTCATCGCCGCGCTGACGCTACAGCTCATCCCGTGGCCCGAGAGTGCCAGCCCATTCAAACCTTGGTTTTTAGGCATGCTGGTTGCTTACTTTACCCTTGAGTCACCTGGGCGTATCACTTTAGGACTCGCGTTTCTGTTGGGGCTAGGCGCTGATTTGCTGACGGGCGTATTGTTGGGAGAAAACGCATTTCGACTCACGATTTTGGTCTATGTGCTGCTGCGTTTTCGCTATCGGCTGCGATTTTTTCCGTTGTGGCAACAAACGGCCGCAATTGGCGCACTTTTTCTGAATGATCGAGTCTTAACAGTATGGTTGCGGATGTTAGGCAACTACGGCTGGCCGCCTACGGATTTTTGGTTCGCACCAGTGAGCGCCATGCTGCTTTGGCCGCCGCTGTTTCTGGCGCTGGATCGTGTTCGTCGACGCAGCCGCGCGCGTTCGCTATGACAGCTCAGCTGCCGCCGGTAGATGAACATTGATTCCACGCCCTCTTAAGGCAGAGGCGGACGAGCGCAGACTGCTAACTGCGCGCGCGCTACAGGCCTTCGCAGTGATAACTTTATTGATGATCACTCTTGGTGCCCGCTTTGCTTGGCTGCAAATCTTCGCACACGATCAATACTCGGCTCAAAGTTTAGACAACAGCATCCGCCAAATACCGATAGCGCCACCTCGCGGGCTAATTTTCGACCGAAATGGCGTGCTACTTGCAGAAAACCGCCTGACCTACAGGCTCGAGCTGATTCCCGAACAAACCAAAAGTGTGGAAGCAACTTGGCAAGCATTAGGTCAAATCATTGCGCTGGATAGTGAGCTCAAGGAAGATTTTGAGCGCACGCGCAAACAGCATCGGAAATTTCAAAACGTGCTGATCAAACCCCGCCTAAGCGATGACGAATTGGCGCAATTAAGTGTGGCAATCTATCGCTTTCCAGGCGTAAAAATAGTGCCATATCTATCACGCTACTACCCACTAGGCAGCGCCGCTGCGCATATCGTGGGCTATGTTGGGCGCCTAGATGAGAAAGACTTGAGCCGGGTTGATCCAACAAATTACGCCGCCACCAGCCACATTGGCAAGATCGGCATTGAATCGCGCTATGAAGATGTGTTGCATGGCGAAGTTGGCTACGAACGCGTTGAAGTCAACGCCGCCGGGCGCACCGTACGTGAACTTGATCGAGTACGGAAAGCGCCGATTCCTGGGAAAAACATCTATCTCAGCCTGGATATTCGTCTTCAAATCGCCGCCGCCGAAGCCTTTGGCACACAAACTGGCGCTGCAGTCGCGATCGATCCAGCCAACGGCGAAGTGTTAGCGATGGTTAGCTTGCCGAGTTTCGACCCTAATCTTTATGTCAACGGCATCAGCAAAACGGCTTATCAGGCTTTAATTCATGACCCAGCACGGCCAACCTTCCACCGTGCACTGTCTGGCAGCTATCCGCCTGGTTCAACCTTCAAACCTTTTGTCGCAATGGCGGGTTTAGAATTAGGCTTACGCACGCCCAGTGATACCGTTTTTTCCAGCGGCATTTTTTATTTGCCGGGTGCCAAGCGTGGCTACCGTGACTGGAAAGTGGGCGGTCATGGCGTGACCAATTTGCGCGAGGCTATGGCGCAAAGTGTCAACACCTATTTTTACAAGCTTGCGCTCGATATTGGCATTGATCGCTTGCATGACTATGCCGCACGCTTTGGATTTGGCGCGCCAACGGGCATTGACCTTAACGGCGAGTCGGCGGGGCTAATGCCTTCAAAAGCCTGGAAAAAATCGGTCTCGAAGCTGCCTTGGTTTCCGGGTGAAACCGTAGTCGCTGGCATTGGTCAGGGGCAAGTAAGCGTCACCCCTTTGCAACTTGCGGTTGCTGGCGCGACGTTAGCGGACGGCGGCATCCGACGGCGGCCGCACTTGTTATTGGCGACCCAAACGAACAATTTTGGTGCCATCGTTGCCGCACCCACGCAGCCTATCGACACCAGCAGTTTTATTACTAACCCGGCGAACTTTTCAGCGGTTCGTGACGCGATGATTGCAGTCTTGCATGGGCCAACCGGTACCGCACGCGCAGTCGGCAACGGCACACCCTTTATAATGGCGGGAAAAACCGGTACGGCGCAGCAAATTAGCGCCAATGCGCCACGCGATGCAAACGGGCAAGTAGACCCGCGTTTTAAAAATCAAGCGCTTTTTGTAGGCTTCGCGCCCGCAATGTCGCCCACCATTGCCGTTGGCTTGATCGTGGAACAAGGTGGCAGTGGTGCACACGCCGCAGCACCGGTTGGCAGAGCCATTTTTGAAGCGTTTCTACCCAAATTGGCCAGTGTTCAGCAGGAATCCTTAGATCAAGTTGATGCAGCGGCGGGTGCCACGAATGCGACGCCCGCGCCACGCATCGCGGATGAAGAGCTTCCCATCGAACAATTAGAAGTGATCGTGCCGGAAAACTCGGATTTGAACACTCCCTCCGAAGGCCCGCCGCAATGAATCAGTTTGAAATTTGGCGCTACCGCTTAACTAATATTTTGCCGCTACCACGGATCGACTGGACGTTGATGCTGCTGATTAGCCTCGTATGCGCCACTGGATTGGTGACGCTGTATTCTGCGGGCGGATCGAGTTTCCAGTATGTATTCGCGCAATCGATGCGCTTTGCGCTTGGGCTTACCGCGATGCTTTTATTGGCCTCAACGTCACCCACGACCTTACGGCGTTGGACGCCTTGGGTTTATTTTGGCTGCCTTTTGCTATTGATATTGGTCGCACTTTTTGGCGAAGGCCGTGGCGCGCACCGCTGGTTAGACCTTAAATTCGTCCGCTTTCAGCCCTCTGAAATCATGAAGCTTGCACTACCGATGATGCTGGCATGGTATTTCCACCGACGCACGCTGCCGCCGACTTGGCGCGATTTAGCGAACTGTGCCGTGCTAGTTGGCGTCCCGGTTTTACTCGTCGCAGAACAGCCAGATCTGGGCACCGCACTATTGATTGCCGCCGCCGGTGCGTTTGTCATTTTCCTCGCAGGCTTGAGTTGGTGGCGCATCACCGGAATTTTGTCCGTTTGTACCGCCAGCGTCCCGTTAGTGTGGCAGTTTCTGCACGAATATCAAAAAAACCGCGTACGGGTACTACTTGACCCAGAATCAGACCCGCTCGGCAATGGCTGGCACATTATCCAAAGCAAAATCGCGGTCGGTTCAGGCGGCATGTGGGGCAAAGGCTTAGGCCACGGCACACAAACCCAGCTTGCCTTTTTACCGGAAAAGCATACTGACTTCATCTTTGCGGTGTTTTCCGAAGAATTTGGTTGGGCTCGCGTCGCGCTGTTGCTAACGCTCTATCTAATTTTAATCGGCCGATGTTTGTGGATGGCAGCACATGCAGGCGATACCTTTGGCCGCTTACTAGCCGGTTCGTTAGCGATGAGCTTCTTTGTTTACGTAATCGTCAACGGCGGCATGATTGCAGGTGTGCTTCCGGTCGTCGGCGTGCCTCTACCGCTCATTAGCTATGGCGGCACATCTGCGGTATCGCTATTGGCTAGCTTTGGCATTTTAATGTCAATCTATGGTCATCGACAAATGTTGGCGCGATAATAGCGAATGCCTAACAGCGCCAAACTGCAAGTTTTAAACGCTGATCAGCGATCAAGTCCGCTAGTTCATAGTGCACCCGTGCCACCGCGCACTACGGTTGCAATGTTAGCCATTGAAGGCGCACTTGCATCCAGCATGACCGCACCCCTAGACGCCTTTCGTATCGCCAATGCGCTTTATGCACGCACGCATCCGGCGCAATCACATTACTTGCCGTTTGACTTGAAAATAGTCAGTGCGGACAACGCTACCCAGGTTCGTACCGCCGGTGGCTTGACCCTAGCCGGCATAGTGCCCGCGCAAGACTGCGCGATCGACGTGCTGATTGCGCCAGCCTTGGAATACCACACGCATTCCGGGCTTGTTGCCTGCGTGCAAAGCCAAAACAGCGCGTTGAATTTGATCCGTAAGCTGCACAACGAAAATCGCCAACTAGCCGCAAGCTGCAGCGGTACCTTTCTATTGGCGGCAAGCGGCATTTTAGATGGACTGGAGGCAACCACGAGCTGGTGGCTGGCGGCACGCTTTCGCAGCGAATTCCCCAAGGTAAAGCTTAACTCTAGCCAATTGCTGGTTGAAACCGGTTCGGTCATTACAGCGGGTGCCGTGACCGCGATGTTTTCGGTGGTTCTTAAAGTTATCGAGAAACGCATGGGGCCCGAACTTGCGCAAAACACCGCGCGCATCCTATTAATTGACCCTACGCGTCAAAGCCAAGCCCCGTTTGTCAGCGAGGCGCTCATACAACATCCGCGTAGCGCTTTTTCCGAAGCGATTGAGCAGCATTTACATGGCCATTTGCACACTGATGTCAGCGTCGAAAACCTAGCAGGTAAGCTCAATATCAGCCCTAGAACGCTGCTGCGAAAATTTCAGGTGATCTATCAGCAAAGCCCGCAAAGCTACGTACAACAGCTGCGCGTTGACCGCGCCAAAGCTCTATTGGAAACCACAAAGCTAAGCTTTGCTGAGGTCTGCGAATCCTGTGGCTACCAGGATGCAGCAAGTTTCCGCAAACTGTTCAAACGCATTGCCGGGCTAACGCCGGCGGAGTATCAATCGCGATTTAGATTGCGCGGGCCTTAAGCGATTTTAGGTACGCAGGGAAATCGCATGGCATGATCAATGCTGCACTTTGATCGCAACTCCCTACGGGCTAGCGCCAGCTAGAATTTTTAAGCCCCAACGGGGCTTGCCATGAGAATTTGCGCATGAACTAGGGCAAATACCTGCAAAACGCAAACATTAAGCCAGCGCAAGTCAAACTAGCGCGATGCTAAAACCCTTCTTCATTGGCAATATTGAAATCAAAACCCCGCTGGCGCTAGCACCAATGGCGGGCGTTACGGATCGCCCGTTTCGCCAGCTGTGCAAAGACTTAGGCGCGGGCATGGCAGCGTCCGAGATGACAACCAGTGACCCACGCATGTGGCGCACGCAAAAGTCGGTCAAGCGTATGGACCATGCGGGCGAAACCGACCCAATTATTGTGCAGATTGCCGGCAGCGACCCGGAAATGCTGGCGCACGCGGCGCGTTTCAATGTTGAGCATGGCGCGCAGATTATTGACATCAACATGGGCTGCCCGGCAAAAAAAGTGTGCAATGTCTATGCGGGCTCGGCTTTGCTGCAAGACGAGCCATTAGTTGAGCGCATCTTGCGCGCGGTGGTGGCGGCGGTTGATGTGCCCGTTACTCTGAAAATACGCACCGGCTGGAACCGTGAAAACCGCAATGGCGTGCGTATCGCCAAGCTGGCGCAAGACTGTGGCATCAAGGCCTTGGCCGTACACGGGCGCACGCGTGCCGATTTATACAATGGTGAAGCCGAATTTGAGACGATCCGGCAAATTAAAGCGGCGATTGCCATTCCGGTGCTTGCCAATGGCGATCTAACAACGCATCAGCGCGCTAAAGAAGTGCTGCAGTTTACCGGTTGCGATGCCTTGATGATCGGCCGCGCCGCGCAAGGCCGGCCGTGGGTATTTCGCGAATTGGCACATTTTTTTGCGACCGGTGAGACGTTACCCGCGCCGGATGCTTTGGAAATTTCGACGATTTTGCGTCGCCATTTGGAAAATCTATACGCGTTTTATGGCGAACACCACGGCGTACGAATGGCGCGCAAGCACATCGGTTGGTACGCCAAAGAACACCCGGAGCGCGAGAAAATTCGTGAGGTACTGCTACCGTGCGAGTCGGCGCAAGAGCAACTTAGGCTGACAGCGGAGTTTTTTGCCCCTAATTAATTGCAGTTTTAGAGCTATTCGAAGCCGTTCGCAAATAATCCGTTGGTCGCGCATGCGGCCGCATTAAAGCGCCCAGGGGCACCGATGTCGGTTAAGTTGCCCACTGCGGTCGGCACTGAGGCCACTGAGCCGTAGCTATCCCCGAGCGCCGAAAGCTGCCATGCCGCGATGCTGTTTTGCCCGATCGCGCTGCACGGCGCTTGGCCACTGGCATTTTGCGTGCGTATGGTTCCAGGAAATGTTTGGTCGCCATAAAAAAGCCGATCAATTAGCGTGCTGGTGGAGTCATAAACGTGAATTTGATCGCCGCGCCCAAAACCGTTGCCGCCAACGCCTACGGCACCCAGTTGACCGATTATTTTGACGCCAGCCGCCAAATTCCAGGCGGCGCGGAAAACGCTTTCAGTGTTTTCGGTAACGATCACAGACTCACCCGGCTGCACTAAACCAAAGGCAGTTAAGCTAAAGGCACCGGGAACATTATTGCTGTCGTCCATACTCCAGCCGGTCATATCAATCGCTGTAGGACTGCGATTCGTGAACTCGACAAACTCACCGTAATTGCCGGAATACATCCATTCGGTGATGCGCATGCTTTCGCCGCTGCCTAAGTTGTAGTCCACATAGCGCGGGCCACGTTCTGCAAGTGCCGGCATGTAGGTGACTGAAGAAAAAGAATTCGTTGCAGTTGCCCCAACATAATAGGCAACGCGCAAGCCCGGTGCCGCGCTAACCGGTAGCAACGCACCGAACACACCATCGCCAGCAGCACCATCGCCGGACGCGCCGTTGTCTAACATCGCGACGCGTTCATAGATCAATGCCGCATTGCGTCGGAAAAAAAGCTCTACTTTCGCGATCGGATTACCCGCAGCCGTGACGCTTGCGGTAATAAAAACCGGCGTAGTCGGGCTGGGCGTGGAGTTCGATGCATTCACGCCGCCAATGTTGGGGCCAAGCGCGACAAGCTCAGGATTCGAGGCCGCGTTATTGAGAAAGTTTGCGCGCTCGGTTACGAATTGCTGTAACCCTGGAATGGTGCCGCCAACCAAACCGCCGCCGGGCATCGTCACCTGACTGGTGAAATTAGCCTCGAAAAGTGCTGTTGAGTAAATTTTCTTGGTATCCGCAGCCACGGCGTTACGAATTAGATTTCGGCGCAGATTAAATTTCGGCTCAAAATAATTCACCCAATTCAAGTCGCTGCGTGCCGTGCGATAGTGCGCCATGTAGCGCTGGCGCAATTCCGGCACGGAAAGCACGCGGCTTAAAAATGGTTTGTTGACCTGCGTGAAATTGCGGTTGATGGCCCAGGTCGTTTGCGTCCAAGTTTCGTTCGCATCGCGCTGAATTAAATGCGTGCGCTCGTCAATTGGATCCCGATAGGTCATGAAGTCACAGCCTTTATTGATATAGCTATCGTCATCGGTCAGCATATTTTCCAACACCACCGTCCAAATCGAGGGGTCAATCGCAAAATTTCGATCAATCGCCGCAATGTCTGTCAACGGCGCGTTGGAAAGGGTGTTGGTGACCGATATTAGCGCGCCCACTGGATCCGCCAAGCCGCCATCAAACTGAATTTCGTAAACTGTATAGCCCGATGCATTCGGGCCGTTGTAGGCCAAACCCGGCCCGTTCGGCAGATTCGCGCAGCGTATGCGCAGGCCATCGGCGTTAGCGAAGTAATCGCGCAGCAGGCGCTTGTCGGTCTGCTGCACATTATTGTAGACGCCCCAATTCACCCCGTTGATCGTTACCACAACATTGTTCGCACGTGCATTTGGCACAAAACGGGCAACAAAATTATTGAACTCCACTTCGCGGCTAAAAGTCGGGTCACGCCAGCCGTTATTCAAATTGATACTGTCATAACCCATAAGATCTTGATTCGGGTTAACAAAGTCCATCTCTAACTTGAGCGAAAATTTCTCAGAACCTGCAGGCAAGGCCGTAAATGAGGTATTGCCGCGAATACGAATGCCGACGTTTGGATAGCTGCGGCCATCCACTTCTACGGTGCCAGCCAGATCAGTTTCGGAGGCATAATTGCTGCGCAGCAGTGTCTGCCAATTACTTTGCGTAAACGTGATGTTGACCGTGCGCAACACGCTGGGGTCGTAAAGGTCTTGTGCAACGCTTACGGCGCTCAGGCAAGATAGCGCAGCACCGAAGAAAAATAATTTGCATTTGGAACTAGACTGGCTCATGGCTGGATTCACAAAGCTTAGAAGCAACGAAATATATCAGACGTTTACGCAGCAAGCGTTTAGCGCTAGGCCTACGCAACAACACTCAACCCATCGCCGATTCGGATTGTTGCGCCAGGGTTGCGCGGGATTAGGTTCATGCCAAACGTGATGCCTTTGGGCGTACGCCGATAGTTTTTAAGCGTATGGAGCGGCTCCCCACTCGGGTCACGCGCACCCAAATTGGGATCCACCGTCGTAAAAACACAGCGTATGCAGGGTTTGACCACATCAAACAGCGCCGCACCGATCTGCACGCGCTGCCAGCTGTCCTCGCTATGCGCAGCGATTGCACCGCCAATCACTAGGTTCGGGCGAAACCGCTGCATCGTGATCGGCTGATTAAGCCCAGGCGGCGTAGCAACAATTCTGGCATTCAACGCATCCAGTGACGCTTGGCTAATCAACAGAATCGGATAACCATCGGAAAACGCGGTCTGATCAGCGGCTTGCGCGTACTTTTGATCCAAAAGCCGCTGACTGTGCGCATCAAAATGCACCAATTCAACTCTGCGCCCTAGCCAGCTGCTTAACGCCTCGTTGGTGTCTTCATCGGCAAGCGCCGCAATGACATCATCGTCCCAAACGCGCACTTGCCGCTGATTGCTGCTTACGATTACGGTACGCGGCGCTAAAGTGCGCGGACTCGCCGCACTAATTTCTAGCGCGCCATTGGCGGTGATTGTGGCCTTCAGCAACACCAATTCCGGGCTTTCCCGGCCGGTAATAAATTTACCCGAACCGGCTTCAACCAGCATCCATCGTCGGTCATGCGCCAGGCCTAAATTTTCTACCTGAGCCTCGTACAAAGCCACTGCTGCGCAAGACTTCACCGGGTGAATGAAAATACCGCTCAGGCGCAAATCTATGGCCTTGGCGTCGGACTCGCGCATCGCTCAACTGCCTTCGCGGCTTAATCCAGCCGCCGCCAATTCGGCCAAATAAGTCGGCCAACGCGTCGCATATTCCTCGCTAAGCTTAATGAGATAGCTAAACGAGAAAATCCCGGTGCGGTGACCATCGGAAAACTCTAACAAAATCGCATAGTTTCCGACCGGATGAATGCCCGCAATGCCCACGTTGAGCTTGCCCGCGACCAAAACCCGCTCGCCCGGCCCATGGCCCTGCACTTCCGCCGACGGCGAATTAATGCGCAAATATTCCGCGCTCAAACGGATACGCGGCGGGTTTTGCGCGCCCGGATCATGCTCGAACGCCAGCTCCAGAATATTGGAGGCCTGATGCAGCACGATTTCTGTGGGGCGCGGCACGTTGCGGGTGTCGGGTTTTTTGTCTTCTATAATCATTGGGTGAGTGTAGTAGTCAACGCGGTTAGAGTCCCGCGCTTTTCGATGTTTGAATTTATTATTTGGAAAACACCATGAGCAACATTTACGAATTGCGATCAACTGCAAAGAGCAATGGCAAAACGCATTATTGGGGCGCGAAAAATAGCTTGGCCGAAGCTGAGGCCTTGCAAATCGAAAAAACCTCTGGTGAAAAAAAGGCTTGGGCGGATCAACACCATACACATTGGCGAATAGAGGCGATTGACACTACTGGCTTATTTGAAATCCCAACTTTACCCAAACCGCGCGAGCGGTTCACAGCCTCGACGACCTTGATTCAAAGCTCGGCTGGCACATGGAATACGCTAAGCGTTGCTGTCGCAGATACGAATCGACAAATCGTCGCACGCTATGACCGCAATTACCCAAATATGTACCAAACCTTTGAACCCTTTCGGCAGGGGGACAAAATGTTTGCTCTGATCTCACAAGACTACACTGCGACGTCGGTGATCGATTTAGCTTCCGGGAAAATCATCGCAACCGAGCGCGCATCTGCCGGAGGATTTTGCCCTGTTGGCTTTTATGTTCCAGATTGGTGGGATCTCAATGGTGGTGCGACTCTGCCCGGCTCAAGCAATTGGACCGCTGCGCACGCGGAGCCTAAGGGCGACTACGGCTTTGTCTGGGGCTGTATCTGGGGCGATGATTCTTCATGGAAAGTGCAATATCTAGACCTATCGGAAATCCAAAGTGGCGAAATTATTCGCGACAGTCGTTTTGGATATGTCGAATTGGCAACGAACGTGAAGCTAGCGCCGCACGATTTTATTCATTGCTACATAGAACACGGCAAGCGCAAGGTCAAGTTCTCAGTGCTGGCGCATTACGATATTAAGAGCGGCCAGCGCGAAGCTAATGAATTTGAATTAGATAATGAGTGAAGCCCCGCACTAGCCCACTCGCGCCCCTACATCCCCTTCAAAACAACCCCACGCCAACCCAACCACTCGTCCGTATCGGGCTTGCCCAATACCCGCGATTCCAGCATGCGGCGGGTGGCGACTAGCTCGGGCGCAAG
>Ga0105044_10008009_pt1 | contig 14554 bp, 12 predicted proteins | sample MAT01_FD_78092 | JGI IMG/M metagenome (GOLD analysis project Ga0105044, IMG submission 78092) | Freshwater microbial communities from Lake Fryxell liftoff mats and glacier meltwater in Antarctica - MAT-01 | ecosystem: Environmental > Aquatic > Freshwater > Ice > Liftoff microbial mat | place...
CAACGGCAGCGCGCTTCAAACGCCAACCTTCAAACGCCAAAGGCCCCCCGCAACTCGTTGGTTCGCGTTTAGCGTTTAGCGTTTAGCGTTTAGCGTTTGGCGTTTGGCGTTTGGCGTTCGGCGTTCGGCGTTTGCCGTGTGGTGTTCACTCGCCGCCGACCGTGCATTGCGGAAAACACTCGCCCAAAGAACCAACCGCAGTCGAGGGTTGGAGCTTCACCATCGTATGAAGCTCTCCCTCCACCTCCACCTCCTCTCCACCGCCGCGCTCGCGGCTTTCACCCTCCACACCCATGCTGCCGACGATGGCTTTGTGAAGCTCTTCGACGGCAAGACCATGGATGGCTGGGAGCAGCACAGTGGCACCGCGGAGTATCGCGTGGAAGATGGCGCGGTGGTCGGCAAGACCGTCGCGAATACCGGCAACTCCTTCCTTTGCACCAAGAAGAAGTACGGCGACTTCGTGCTCGAGTTTGAATTTAAGGTCGCCAATGGGATGAACTCTGGCGTGCAGTTCCGCAGCCAACTCTACGACACGGAGACGACGGTGGAGATCAACGGCAAGCCGAAGAAGTTCCCCGCCGACCGCGTGCATGGCTACCAGTTTGAGATCGACCCGAGCCCGCGGGCCTACACCGGCGGCGTGTATGATGAAGGCCGGCGCGGCTGGCTGCAGGACCTCAAGGAAAACGAGCCCGCGCGGAAAGCCTTCAAGAGCGGCGAGTGGAATGCGGCACGCATCGAGTGCAAGGGCGACAGCATCAAGACGTGGATCAATGGCGTCCCGGCCGCCGATCTCAAGGACGGCCTGACCAAGGAAGGCTTCATCGCGCTGCAAGTCCACGGCATCGGCAAGAGCGTGGAGAAAGTCGGCGAGGAAGTGCGCTGGCGGAACATCCTCCTCAAGGAACTGAAATAAGCGGGCCGGCGGTCGGGCCGCGGAATCCGAGCCGCGGGAGGATCTCCGGCGGGCGGCGCTGATCGCCCTGTGGGAACTGTCCGAAACGCGCACGCGCACCTGTTGCAGCCCCGACTTGCGCGCGGGAGCGACGGTCGCGATCCTATCCGCATGCGATTTATGGCCCTCGTCACTTCACTCCTCGCGGCGCTTTGCTGCGCCCGCCCGGTGGATGCCATGGCCCAGTCTTCCCGGATTCTTTTCATCCGTGGCGCCAGCGGCACGGGTGGGTTGGGGGGCGGGGCGAATAACCACCTGACGGACATCAGCGACTCGAGCACGGCCGCTGGAAATACGGGCTGGAGCACTCTGGCCGGTCTCCTGCGCGCGCCTGCACGTGGATACGGCGTCGAGCAGATCGTGGAGGGCGGGCCAACCACCGACGGTTGCGTCGCAGTCGGAACGCCGGTGGACTTCCCGACACTGAGCAGCCTCGCGGATTACCGGGTGCTGGTCTTCGGCTCGAACAATGCGCGCTACTCGCCGGCGCAGGTTCAGGCCGTCCTCGACTTTATCCGAAGGGGCGGCGCCGCCCTTTTCATGAGCGACGCCAACTACGGTCGCGACTGGCGCACCGCCGCCACTTCGGATCAGGATTTTCTCACCTCCTTTGGCCTGGTGATGAATCAGGATCGCAGCACTTACTCCCTCACCCGCGCCGGTGGGGATTTCCTCGTGCCGGATCATCCGATCCTGAGCGGCGTGGCCACCTTCGATGGAGAGGGCGTTTCGCCGATCAGGCTGGCGAGCACCCCCGCCGCGATGCGCCACACGCTCGTCGTGCGCGCCAGGAGCCTGACCCGGGAAAACAATGGTAACTGCGGAGTCAACCAAGGCCAGGGCACCGGTCGCTCCGTCGGGGCGACCGATGCGGCGCTCCTCGTGACGGAGTTTGGGCTTGGCCGCGCGGCGTTCCACTTCGATCGCAATACCTTCTTCAACGTGAACGGAGCGGGAACCTCACTCGCCCGCTTCGACAACACGCTTTACACCAGTAACCTCTTCGCCTGGCTGGTCGGCGCTGGCGCGGCGCGTTATTCTGCCTGGGCCCAGGCGCTGCCCGCCGGCTCGGCGGGCTTCGCGGACGATCACGACCGCGATGGACTCGCCAATGGAGCCGAGTATTCGCTCGGTAGTAATGCGATGGAGGCCGCGGACGGCGCGACGGCCTTGCCCTCGGCCCGCATCACGGGCAGTGCCGCGATGTCCCGGTTGCAACTGGACTTCGCGATCGCAGCCACGCCGCGGGGCGACGTGGAGATCATCGTGGAAGCGAGCGCCACCCTCGAAGTTTGGACCCCCATCGCTCGGAAGCACGGATTCGGAGTCTGGACGGGGAGCGCCACCGTCATCGAAGGCACGATCACCGGTGGCCGGCAGGCGGTGACGGTGGTCGATGCCGAGACCCGTTTCCCTGCGGGTTTCGCGAGGCTCCGCTTGACGCAGGCGATTCCGTAGCCGACCCGGCGGCCCGTGTCGTGCGGCAGTCGATCCTGCCAGCCCTCACCGCGGTCGAATGAGGCAGCGGGCGGGGGCGCCGTCGCGCGCGTGGTATTTGATCGGGAGGCAGAGCAGGTCGTAGTCGCCGGGCTGCACCTTCGAAAGATCGAGTCCTTCGATGATCCAGACTTCGGCACCGAGGAGGATGTGATGGGTCTCGATGCCGTCCTTGTAAAAGCCGCCGACGCTCAGGTAATCGACGCCGACGGTCTGCACCCCGCAATCGACGAGATACTGGGCACCCTCTTTAGCGATGTAGATGAAGTCCTTGTCGAACTCCGGCTTGGCCCAACTCTTGGTGGAGTTACTCGTCTTGAAGAGCAGGCGCTCCCCTTTCCTGGGCTTCAGCTTCTTGAGTTCGGCGGGCTTGATCGCGGACTTGTCGCGGATGGGCACGACGCGCGCGGGTCCGATCACGGCGTCCCACGGGAGATCGTCCATGGTTTTCGCCCCGTGCAGAAAGTGCAATGGCGCGTCCATGTGCGTGCCGACGTGGGAACTCATGGTCACGGCGGAGACGTTGCACACGTCGCCCTTGGCGGTGCCGGCGTGCATCGTGAAAAAGAATGGCGGATCGCCGGGCCACGTGTGCATGCCGTTGCGCATCGGGACGGAGACGTCGATCCAGGATTTTTTGCTCATGGCGCGGGAGCGTGTCCGGTGGTCAGGAAAATTCGATGACGTTTTTGATGCCCGTGGCGCGGCCGAGGAGGAGTTCGCGATGGGCGTCGATGGGGTGGCGCCCGGTGATGAGCGCCTGCAGCGCCTCGGGCCAGCGGCGCTTGAATTCGCCGAGGTCGCGGATGGCGTCGGTAAAGGCCTGCGGGCTGGCGTTCACGGTGCCGACGATGGCCTGATTCTTGAGCACGATGTGGCGCATGAGATTGTCGGCATAGACCGGGATCGGGGCCTTCATCGCGGGGATGCCGGTGAAGATATAGACGCCATTGATGCCAAGGACGCGCATGAGATCGAAGGCGATGTCGCCTTCGCCCACGGCCTCGTAGATGAGGTCGATATTGCCGATCTGCTGGCCGAGATCGTCCACGCCCATGCGCACGGAGGAGAGGTACTCGGCGCCGATCTGCGCGGCGATCGAGGCCTTGAAGTTCGGCTTCGGCGAACGCGAGTAGATGAAGACGCGGAAGCCTTCGATGAGCAGCTTCATCGCGCCGAGCAAGCCGATCGGGCCCGCGCCGAGGACCACGGCATTGCGGCCATACCCGCGGCCTTTGCCGTCGAGATTGGGGTGCTCCCACTGGAGACGCTTCTGGACCTGCCAGGCTTGGGCGAGGCCCTTTTCGGCGATGGTCAGCGGCTCGGCCATCACGGCCACATCGCGCAGGGCCGCCGGCACCGGGGTGAGGTAGCTCTCCTCTTCGACGAAACGCTCGGTCATGAAGCCGTGCCGTTGATTGATCCCGCGCTCGGTGAACTGCCAGGTGAAACAAAAATCCTGGCGGCCTTCGCGGCACGGGACGCACTGCGGATCGCCGCAGGGGCGGCGGACGCTGGGCACGACCAAGTCGCCCGGCTTGAAACCCTGCACGGCCGAGCCGACTTCGAGGACTTCGCCCAGGCACTCGTGACCGAGCAGCAGGTAGTCGCCGCCGTTCGGCGGCTGGCCGTAGTCATAGGTGCAGATCTCGCGATCCGTGCCGCAGATGCCGACCTCGATCGTGCGGATCTTGAGTTCGTGCGGCCCGGTGATGGCGGGTTCGGGGTGGTCGATCAGGCGCAATTCCCGGGCTGAGGGAACGACGCCGACGCCTTTCATGGTTTTCGGGTTCATCGGTCGTGAGGACTCTCGCGGCCCCGACCGCGGGCGGTCCGGGACGAAAAAATGGTGGCGGACCTTATCGCCCGCACCCTTCGTGAGAACAAATTTTTTCCCACGCCCCCGGCCCTGCGTCCCGGGCGCGGCCCTTGCACCACAACGAATCGCACCCGCGCTCCAGGGCGACGCTCCTGCGGGATCGACGCGCCGGCAGGTCCGGCGGCACTGTGCCTGCACCATGACCGCTCCCACCCATCTCCCACCCATCGCCGGGCCGGTCTTTGCCCTCGATGCCGCGACCCTGCAGGCCGGCGCCCGAGCCGCCCGGGAAGCCGCGCGCGGGCGCATCATGCTGCGCGTGCATCGCTCGGAGACCGAAGGGGTGCAGCGGTTGCTGAACTTCATGCAGCCCGGCAGCTACGCGCAGCCGCACTGCCATCCGGCACCGGAGAATTGCGAACTCGTGGCGGTGCTGCAGGGCGCGGTCGGCTTCCTGGTCTTTGAAGAGACGGGCGCGATCCGCGCGGCGCATCGCCTGGTCGCGGGTGAGCCCGGCGGCTGCCTCGTGGATCTCGAGCCGGGAGTCTGGCACACGCTCGTGCCGCTGGCCGTCGATACCGTGGTGCTGGAGATCAAGCGCGGCCCTTACCACGCGGCCACGGACAAGACCTTCGCCCCCTGGTCGCCGGCGGAAGGCTCGACCGGAGCCGCGGAATATTTGCGGCAATTGGAAGCGGTGTTCGGTGGTTAAGCCTCGCGTATGAAGTCCCCACTCCACCTCCTGCTCCTCGTCCCGCTGGCCGCATGCGCGGCGGATGCACCGCTCGCCTTTCAGGATGCCACGCCGCAGCGCTACGAGTTCACGGCGCGCGCGAGCGCCATCGACCCCCGGGTGCAGGCGCATCCGGAGATCGACTTCCTGCTGGAGAAAGAGGGCAAGCCGCAGGACGTGGAGCACGCGGCGGTGGATACCCGCGTGGCCCCGCAGGGTCGGCTGGTGATCTGGCTCATGGGCCACAGCGCGCCGCTTTTTGAGCGCGTGAATGGCTACGGGCTGCACGCGATCCGGGTCCACTATGCGAATGGATGGTTCGGCAAGTTTGGCAAGGAACCGCCGCCGGCGGACGCGCAATTCCTCGGCAAGATCCGGCTCGAGGCGGCGACGGGCGAAGATTTCAGCACGGCGGTGAACATTCCCAAGCCGGACGGAATGATGGAGCGCGCGCTCCAATTCGTGAAATGGCTGGCGCGGGAAAATCCGTCGGGGCGCTGGGAGTATTTCCTTACGCCGGATCGCTCGGCCCTGCGCTGGGAGCGGGTGATCATGGCGGGCAGTTCGCACGGTTCGACGACGGCGGCGCGCTTTGCCAAGCATCAGGCGGTGGATCGCGTGGTGATGTTTTGCGGCCCGCGCGATCAATACGAGACCTGGCAGGCGCTGCCCTCCGCGACGCCGGAGAGCCGCTACTTTGGCTTCAGCCATGTGCTCGATGGGGGCTGGAGCGGCGGCCACTACTGTCGCTCGTGGGAGATGCTCGGGCTGCATCGCTTTGGCCCGATCGTGAATGTGGATCGGACCGCGGCGCCCTTCGGAAACAGCCGGCGACTGGTCACCGACGGGGACGTGAAGCAGGACGCGAAACGCGCACACAGCAGTGTGACGCCGGGCAAGGCTTCGGTGCAAAATCCCGCCGGCGGCTCCGCGCACGAAGCGGTGTGGCGGTACCTTTTCACCCACCCGGTCGGTAAGGTCGGGGAAGCGACGGCGCCCGATCCGGGCTGCCTGAAGGATCTGCGGAAGTAGGGAGGCGCAGGGAGGCCGGGGGCGCTATCCGAGCAGGCAGCGGCCCGTCATCTCCGCGGGCTTCGGGAGGCCGAGCAGATGGAGCAGCGTCGGGGCGACATCCGCGAGGATGCCACTCTCCAGCCGGCGTTGCGGGGCATCGGCGCCGACGTAGAGCAAGTGGACGAGATTGGTCGTGTGCGCGGTGTTTGGCGAACCGTCGGCGTTGCGCATCTGTTCGCAGTTTCCGTGATCGGCGGTGAGGAGCAGGCAGCCGCCGAGGGCGAGGGTGCGCTCGACCACCTGGCGCACGCAGTCGTCGATCGTTTCCACGGCCTTGATGCCCGCCGCGACGACGCCGGTGTGGCCGACCATGTCGGGATTGGCAAAGTTCAGGATCACGAGGTCGTAGTCCGGGAGGGCGGCGACGACTTTCGCCGTGACCTCGGGCGCGCTCATCTGCGGCTTGAAGTCGTAGGTCGGCACGTCTTTCGGCGAGGGCACGATGCTCCGGTCCTCCCCCGGGAAAGGGGGCTCGATGCCGCCATTGAAGAAGAAGGTGACGTGCGGATACTTCTCCGTCTCGGCGATGCGAAGCTGGCGGCGCCCGGCGGCGGAGACCACTTCGCCGAGGATGTTTTTCAGCGACTGCGGGCCAAAGACGACGGGCACGCCGTAAGTCTCATCGTACTCGGTGAGGGTGACGTAATGCACCGCGGGGACCACGGTGCGATCGAAACCGGCGAAGTCCTTGCGCAGAAACGCGAGGGAGAGCTGGCGCGCGCGATCGGCGCGGAAGTTGAACCAGAGGAGGACATCGCCGTCGCGCACCCGCTGTTCATCGACGTGGCTGAAAATGATCGGCTGGAGGAATTCATCGCCGCGCGGCTCCTGCGCGTAGGCCGCGCGCACGGCGGCACCCGGCGTCTCCTGCGAGACGGGGCCGCGGCCGAGCACGATGGCATCCCACGCGAGCTTGTTGCGCTCCCAGCGCTGGTCGCGATCCATGGCGTAGTAGCGACCGATGACGGTGGCGATCTTCGCCCCGCTCGGCGCAAGGCCGGCCTCAACCTGCGCGAGGAAATCCGCGCCACCCGTCGGCGACGTATCGCGCCCATCGGTGATCGCATGGACGAGGATGTCCCCCACCCCGGCGGCGTGCGCCGCGCTGGCGAGGGCGACGAGATGATCCTGGTGCGAATGCACCCCGCCATCGGAGACCAGACCGAGGAGATGCAGGCGGCGGCCGCGGGCCCGGGAAAAGGCCTCCACGAGCACGGGGTTGGACGCGAGTTCCCCGTCGTGGATGGCTTGGTTGATGCGCGTGAGATCCTGATAGACGATGCGCCCGGCGCCGAGGTTCAGATGGCCGACTTCGCTGTTTCCCATCTGCCCGGCGGGCAGGCCCACATCGACGCCGCTCGCGCTCAGGGTCGCCGGTGGGTAGCTGGCGTAGAGCGAATCGTGAAAGGGCGTGTGCGCCAGGAGCGTGGCATCCCCATTTTCCGTGGCGTGCGCGCGGCCCCCGGGGTTGATGCCCCAGCCATCGCGGATGATCAGGACGACAGGTTTTTGCGACATGGCCGCGCACTGAAGCAGCGCGGCTCCCGGGAACCAAGCCCGGATTGAAAAAGCGCCGGCGGGTCAGCGCCTGGCAAAGAGGTTCCAGCCGCTGCGGTCGGACTTGCTCTGCTGGACCTTGAGCTGCCCCAGGAGGGACTGGAGCGTGAGGTACACCTTGTGCCACTGGGCTTCGACCAACGACATGGCCTCATCGACTTCGGCGAGGTGGCGGAGGCTGGGCGCGTTGGCAAAGAGGGTGTGGACCTCTTCCTTGCGCGGCCCGCCCTTGTCCACCGAGACGCAGATCGCTTCGAGGCCCTGGGCGATGATGCTCTTCACCTCGAGGAATTGCGCCTCGTCGTCGCGGGTGTGCTTTTTCTCCCGGGCCAGCCCGAGGTAATGGTTAAACTGTTTCCAGCATTCGATGTAGTTCTCGAGATGCAGGACGAATTCATCGAGGTTTTTGTAGTGCATGGCCGGTGGCTTGAGCGTGGATGGGAGCTGGAGGGTGACGGGCTGGATGAAGATGAGCGCACCGCCGCGCAGTTCGCGGGCGGTGATGAGCAGGCCGCTGTAGTGGACGTGCAGATCGGTGAGCGGGAGGTCGATGTCGGAGGCGCCCTTGAAGGCGGCGAGCACGGCCCGCCCGATCTCGATCATCCGGGCCTGGGGAAAGGCGGAGGGCAGCGTGGAGGCGGTGACGGTGCCGCCGCGATGCAAGGCAAAGCAACCGCTCGGCAGACGCTCGAGCCGGGACGGGTGCGGAGTGGTGCGGGCGATAGGTTTCAGGATGCCCATTTGGCCTCGATCTGCTTCATGGTTTCACGGATGTGCGGGAGAGTGGCGGAGCGCGTGAAGCCGATGCCGAGGGCATTTTCGTCCGCGCAGACGATGCCCACATGCCGCTGCGTGCCGAGGCCCTCCAGTCGCTCGAGCTGTCCGGCTTCGAGCCGGTCGCCGAGGCTCTGAAAAGCGCGCGCCGTCTCCTGAATCCACGCCGCCATCTGCTCCGGTGTCTCGGCCGCCCAATGGTCAAACTTCACCTCCGCGCCGCCCTGCACGGCGACGACGAATTGCACGCCCTTGTAGCGCGAGAAGCCGGCGAGCGCGCGGGGATCGGCATCGGGCGCAGGCGCCTCCTCCGAGGCGTCTTCGTCGATCGCCTGCGCCGTCTCCATGAGCAGGCTCTCGTAGCTCACAAAGATGGTCCGCGGCCGCGGCATCTCGCTCGGGAGGATTTCAAAGGAACCCGCCTTCCAGCGCAGCATCTCGAGGAACGCCTCCCGCCCGAGGATCTCGCCCGTGGCCGCGTCGATGATCTCGCCTTTCTGAAACCAGATGCAGCCTTCGCCCGGTCCGCTCGCGACCTTCAGGAGCGAGGAACTCTTGGTCAGGCACTCGAGCTGGATGATGTCCAGGAGCGTCTTGCTCTGCACCCCGCGAAAGCCGCCATGCTCTTCGCGCTCGAGCATGGACTCGATGCAATCCACAAAGGCGATGATCTCCCGTCCGGTCTTCGGTTTCTCCAGATAGAGATCGATGCCCATGGCGTAGGCCCGCGCGCGGAATTGCTCATCCCGCGAGGAAGTCATGACCACCACGCGCAGGCTCGGAAAGCGGCGCCGCACGATGGTCAGCACTTGAAAGCCGTCCATCGTCGGCATGCGGAGATCGACGAGGAGCAGATTGAAGGACTCGCTCTCGAGCAAGGCCAGCGCCCGCGGGCCGGAGTCGGCCGTATGAATCTCGGGCTGGCTCGGGATGCGCGCGAGGATCTCTTGATAGATCTCAAGAATGTCGTGCTCGTCGTCGAGGATCAGAATTCTGTGGCGGGCAGGCATGAAGTGGAAAGGAGGGCGATGGGCATTTTCCGACCGGCGGAATCCGAAAATGATGGAAGCACGAGACAGGCCACTAACCCGCCGCTCCCGAGAAAATCCCCACGCCCCCCGATGGCATCGCGACTGCTACTCACAGCGCTGAAACCGCGTCCGCATGCTCACTCTCCTCAAGAAACTTTTCGGGAAGCCCAAAAAAGAAGGCCCCGGCCCACTCGCACCAACCGCGGCGACACCCTCGCCGAAGCACATGCAGTTCGAATCGGCCATTCAGATGGCCAAGGTCGAGGTCGCGAAACTTTCCCTGGCGGCCATCGCCACCAAATTCCCCGAAGAGGTGCGCGCACTCCTCAATCGCGTGCCCGACGAAGGGACCACCGTCGTACTGCCCGTGCAGACGATCGTGAAGCAACTGCCGTCGGGCGTCGTGCGCATGTCGCTCGCGACGCTCCATCGCCAGGCGCCCGCGGGACTTTTCAAGCCCCTGCCGGCAGGAGACAAGCGCATGGTCGAGGTGCCGCTCGCCGAGATCTTCAAACACGTCAAACCGGAGAAGTTCAAGCGCCGCGCGGATCAGCGCAGCGTCCGCGTCGAGATCGACGCGGAGCTGGAACTGCCGGTCTTTAATAACAACCGGGCGACTCCGCCGCCGGAAGTCGCCGACGAAAGCGCCCCGGAGGAAAGTTGCGACGAGAGCCCGGAGGAGCCCGTCGCCGAGGCCGCGGCGCCGACCGCGCCGACCACCATGCGCGTCGTCGCCCCCCCGAGCGATCTCGCCCTCGCCACCCCGACTCCGCCACCCCAACGCCCCGCGGAAAAATCGGCCAAGCCGAAACCCGCGGCCGCAAAACCGCCGACCGAAGCGCCCGCCCAAGCATCGCCGGCCTCGTCGGAACCCGTCCTGCAGATTCCGCTCGATCAGCTCTCCGCAGGCTGGCCCGAAGAAATCACCAGCAGTCTCGCCGGCCTCGCCCCCGAGACGTGCGTGGCCATTCCCCACAGCTTTGTGGCCCCGGGACTGGCGCGCGGCAAACTCGTCTGCACCTGGCAGAAGCTGAGCGCCTGGCTCACGCCACCGATTGCACGGAAGCTCCCGATCGACCCGGAAACGCCGCTGCTTCTCCCGCTGAAAATCGTCGCGCCAGCCTTTCTCGCCGGCAACAAGACGACTGCGACTCCGCGCAAGAGCGTGACCGTGGATGAAACGATTCCCGCGCTCTTCTCCGGCGGGAAGCCACCCACCGCTCCGCCGGAACCCGCGCCGGAACCCGCGCCGGAAGCCGTGGCGACGCCCCCGGTCGAAATACCGCCGCCCGTCGAAACCCAGGCCGAGGCCCCCGCCCCGGCGCCTGGAGACCCACCCGCGGAAGCTCCTCTCGCCGCGTCCACAGCGCCGGATGCGGCCCCCGACGTCACGCCCCCGGCCTCCGAACCGCCCGCCGCTGCGCCCGCGGAAGCGACCACAGACTCGAGCCCCGATCCGGTCCCCATCTTCCCCGCCCCCCCCACGCTGGGCGATGCGCTCGGCGAACCCGGCAAGGAACAGTGGACGCCGGCGGAACTCGTCGGAAGGGTGGCGGCGCTGCCCGGCGTCGCCGGCGCCGTCGTCGCGTTGCAGGAAGGTCTCCCGGTCGCCCACGCGCTCCCGGCCGATGTGAATGCGGAGACGGTCGCCGCCTTTCTCCCGCAGATCTTCACGCGCCTAAATCAATACGCCGGCGAGATGAAACTCGGCGACGTGGACGATCTGCTTTTCACCACACGGGGCGCCCACTGCCTCATCTATCGACTCGGCACGGTTTACTTTGCCGTGCTCGGGAAGCCCGGCCAGTCGCTCCCCTGGAATGAGCTGCGCCTCGTCGCCGCGGAACTCTCCCGCCAAGTCCAAAAGTAATCCACACGCCCATGGCCATCATCAACCAAGCCACCAAAGAGCTGCAGGTAAAGATCGTGTACTACGGTCCAGCCAAGAGTGGCAAAACGACGAACCTCGAACAGGTGCATACCAACGTGCAGGTGCCGAACGCCGATGCCAAAGGCAAGCTGACCTCGCTCGCAACCTCCAGCGATCGCACCCTCTTCTTCGATTTCTTCCCGCTCGAAGCCGTCGCGATCAAGGGCTTCAAGACCAAGTTTGCGCTCTTCACCGTGCCCGGCCAGGTCATCTACAATGCCACCCGCCAGATCGTGCTTCGCGGGGTGGACGGCATCGTTTTCGTCGCCGACAGCCGGTATGAAAAAATGGAGGAGAACATCGAGACCTTCCAGCACCTCCAGGAGAATCTGAAGGCGCTGAACCTGAACTTCGAAGACATCCCCTGCGTGATGCAGTACAACAAACGCGACCTGCCCGATGTCGCGCCCGTGGAGTATCTGGAGTACGTGTTGAACAATCGCGAAGTCCAGATGCCCTCCTTTGAAGCTTCGGCGAGCAAGACCGAGGGTGTCTTCGAGACGCTGAACATGATCACCCGCATGCTCCTCAACAAGTTCCTCAACGACGGCGTCCGCAAGTAACCCCGCGCGCTCATGGGACAATTTCCCCAACTTACTCAAGAGGATGTCGAGGCCATCGACACCCTCCTCCGCGAAGTGCTGGAACGGAGCGAAGCCAGCCTCGCCCTGCTGGCCGAAAAAGCCGGTTATCTCATTCAACAGGCGGGCAGCAGCGCGCAGGTCGATACGACCACCTTTGCCACGCTCGGCTCAAATGCCTACAACGCGGTTCAGTTCATGGCCTCGCTCATCGGCGAGTCGAATTTTGCGAGCATGTACCAGCAGGGCGAGCACTTCTCGACGCTCATGCTCAATGTCGATGAAAACTCCCTCCTCATCCTCGTCTTCCCCACCCACGTCACCGTCGGCTCGATGAAATACTTTGCCGGTCCGGCGGCGCGCGCACTCCAGGAGCGCATCCATCTCGCGGCGCAGCGCGACGGCGCCCTGAGCCTCGACCTCAGCGATCTTGACGCGACTAACGTCGCCGCGCTCTTCGAACGGCGCGACCCGTAAGCCCCTGCGTTCATCGCGGTCGCGGCGAGCACTTCTCGATCAGCAGGGTCTGACCAGCATCACCGATTTCAGACGATGCAAGAAAGAGGTGGGCGTAACGCGCCTGGGAACCCGGCGATCGATGGAGTAAGGATCCAGTTGCGTCGCTTCATGGGTTTTTGGTCTCCGGTTATTGATTTAGCGACTGTAACGATTAACTAGCCTGGTGGCCGTAGGCCGGGCTCGCGGGACCAGATGCGACCGTCCTTCGCGGCCTTGATAAAGGCTTCCGCATCCCTGGCGACCTCGACCACACCTTCACCCGTCTTGACCCCCGCGACATCGAGAAGGGGTTGAGCTTCAATGCTGTAGCCGAGAACCTTGCAGTGACTGAAAGCGTCTCGGACCCAGTCGAGTGCGCTGGCATTGGCGGCAAGTTCTGCGGCACTCTCCTTCGCGGCCAGCACCACGACTGCATCGAAGAGCACAGATGGCGCACCCGAAAGTGCCATCTCCGCCTCGATCGTTTTGCCAGTGTTGTCTTTCGCGCCGCCGATTTTCGGCGCGATCACGGCGACCGTAGCCTTCTCCCGCTTGGCGCTGGCGCGCAATTCAGCGAGCCGCGCCGCATCGAAACCATCTGCCACCAGCACACCTATTTTTCGTCCCGCCAAGGTCTTCGGCATCTTGCCCAGGATGCTGAGAGCCGGTGAAAGCGGCAAATCGCGCGGAGCTACCGCGGGCTTCGTTTCCTCACTTGCATCTTTCATCCCGAGCGCCGCGGCCACTCCCGCGTGCAGGGTGGCATCGACGTTTGCCAGGTGACCGAGCATTCGCGTCCGGATTGCCTTCGTCTGAACCTTCGCCAGTTCGAAAGCGAATGCGCTGATAATGTGCCGCCTCTCCGGCTCGGTCTGTGAACGGAAAAAAAGTCGGGCCTGAGAATAGTGGTCGGCGAAGGTTTCCGACCGCTTGCGCACTTTTTCCCCGCTCATTTCCTCGGGCACTGATTTGAAGCCGCGCGTTGGGTTTTCGCGCGGGCCTTTGCCCTCATCGAGTGAGTTCGGCTCGTAGGAGACGCGACCTTTTGGAACGTTCATCTGGTGCATCCCATCGCGCTGAAAATTCTGCACCCCGAACGGACAACCCTTGGCCGCATTGATCGGGAGTTGGTGGAAATTGGGTCCACCCAATCGCGAAAGCTGCGTGTCCTGATAAGAAAAGAGCCGGCCTTGCAGGAGCGGATCGTTCGTAAACTCGATCCCCGGAATCAAGTTGGTCGGCAGAAACGCAACCTGCTCAGTCTCTGCAAAGAAATTGTCGGGGTTGCGATTGAGGACCAGCTTGCCCACGATGCGCAGCGGCACGATCTCCTCGGGAACGAGCTTGGTCGGGTCGAGCAGGTCGAAGTCCAGCTTCGCCGCGGTCGCTTGGTCGATGACTTGCAGGCCGAGTTCCCATTCCGGGAACTCTCCGCGCTCGATCGCGTCCCACAAGTCGCGCCGGTGAAAGTCAGAGTCCTTACCGTTGATCTTCGTCGCCTCGTCCCATACCACCGACTGCATCCCAAGCTTTGGACGCCAATGAAACTTCACGAATTGTGCTTCACCCTTGGTATTGACAAGTCGGAAGGTGTGTACGCCGAAACCTTCCATCATGCGAAACGAACGCGGGATCGCGCGGTCGCTCATTACCCATTGGAGCATGTGATTGATCTCCGGGGTCAGCGACGCGAAGTCCCAAAAGGTGTCATGAGCTGAGGCCGCCTGCGGGATTCCATTGTTCGGCTCGGGCTTCACCGCGTGGACGAGATCCGGAAACTTCATTGCGTCCTGAATGAAGAAGACCGGCATGTCGTTACCGACGAGATCGTAGTTGCCCTCGGTAGTGTAAAATTTCACCGCAAAGCCGCGCACATCGCGCGCCAGGTCCGCCGAGCCGCGTTCGCCGGCTACCGTCGAGAAGCGCACGAATACTTCGGTCTTCTTGTCCGGATCCTGCAAGAATGCCGCTTTCGTAATATCTGCCTGCGATTTGTAGCACTGGAAATAACCGTGCGCGCCGGAGCCGCGGGCGTGGACGATGCGCTCGGGAATGCGCTCATGGTCGAAGTGCTGAATCTTCTCGCGCAGGATGAAGTCCTC
>Ga0105044_10008012_pt1 | contig 14553 bp, 12 predicted proteins | sample MAT01_FD_78092 | JGI IMG/M metagenome (GOLD analysis project Ga0105044, IMG submission 78092) | Freshwater microbial communities from Lake Fryxell liftoff mats and glacier meltwater in Antarctica - MAT-01 | ecosystem: Environmental > Aquatic > Freshwater > Ice > Liftoff microbial mat | place...
GCCCGATTCGCGCAGGTAATCCACAATTTTCTTGATATCCTGCGTTCGCTCTTTATGACAAATGAGCAGGACATCTTCTGTTTCTACCACGACTAGATTTTCAACGCCAATCGTCACCGTCAGACGGTCACTCACGACAAGCGTATCACGGGTGTCAAGGATCACGCGATTCTCCGCGCTTTTTCCCTTTGAGCAGTTGCCAAAGCCATCCTGCGGCAGGACATCGAACAGCGACGCCCACGAGCCAACATCACTCCAACCAATATCGATGGGGATGACGATCATATTCTTCGCCCCCTCCATAATGGCATAGTCAATCGACTTTTTGGGCATTTGATCCCAGGCAGCGACCAGACGGGCCGCATACTCAGGCGTGCCTACGGCTTCCTGCACATCGCGGATGAGTGTGTGCATGGTGGGCTGCTGGCGTTCAAATTCCGCCAGGGCGGTTTCTACCCGCCAGATGAACATGCCGGAGTTCCAACTGTAATGTTTGCTGGCGATAAACTGTGTCGCACGGACAACATCGGGCTTTTCGGTAAAGCGCGTCGCTTCATGATAGACAAAATTACTGATCTGCCCAACGCGGCGGCCCTGCTGAATATACCCGTATCCGGTTGCAGGGAATGATGGGGAGATTCCCAGCGTCACGATAGACCCCTGCGACGCGATCTCATAGGCCGCGACCAGCACATCGCGGAAGGTGTCTTCTCTGGCGATATGATGATCTGCCGTCAGGATGGCGACAACCGCCTCCGGGTCATGCTTCTCGATGATCGCCAGACCAAGCGCTGTCGCGGCAGCATTGTCGCGGCCATACGGCTCCACGATAAAGTTGGCGGCAGGAATGTGCGGGGTACTGTCGCGCAAGTTGTCCACATGATTCTGACCCGTGACGATAAAGATATTCTCCGGGAAAAACAGCGGGGCAAGACGCTCGACGCTCGTCTGGAAAAGGGATGCTTCGGTGATAAGAGGAAGCATCTGCTTGGGTGTGTCTTTGCGGCTCATGGGCCACAGACGTGTTCCCCCGCCCCCTGCAAGAATGAGTGCATAGTAGTGCTGCTGTGTCATGATAAGAGTCCTGGAGGTGGAACCTATTGCGCCTAATGACGTGGGTGGCAGTATTGCATAGCCCCCATATTCTCTGCAAGCCCTTTTAACTCAAGCATTGTCAGAGACACCGACACATCACGGGCGGAAAGGTTGAGATCACGGATAATTTCGTCGATATGAGTGGGGACTGATGAAAGACGTTCATAGACCTGACGCTCTGAGTCAGGCAAATCGTTCACGGCGGTTATCACATCTTCATGTTGTGGGAGCGATACAAGATCCGGGTCTGGGACGAGAACCGCAGACGAGGCTTGACCCGATGGCGGCTTGACCGTGCGAAGCGGTTTGTCGCGGGCGGGTTTGGCAGGTGTGCTGGCGGGCGACACAGATGAGACAGGATGTTTTGCCGTCGGTCGGGGGACTTTGGGACGAGATTCAGCCTCAAGACCAAGCTCCTCAAGAATATCAGCGCTGCTCATGACGAGCTTTGCGCCATCCTGGATCAGGCGATTCGCCCCGATGCTGGCGGGATTGAAGATCAGCCCTGGCACTGCAAACACATCCCGTCCCTGATCAAGCGCGGCATGGGCCGTTGACAGTGCGCCGCTCTGTTCAGGCGCTTCCACCACCAGTACGGCCCGCGCCAGCCCGCTGATGAGACGATTGCGGCGCGGAAAGTTACTCGCCATTGGCGGCATCCCCAGCGGATATTCACTGAGCAGCGCCCCATTTTCGATGATTTGCTGCGCGAGGCGGTCATTCTCACGCGGGTACATCACATCGATACCATTACCGAGCAGCGCAATCGTTCGACCTCGTGCCTCTAACGCGCCTTTATGCGAGGCGGTATCAATGCCCTGCGCCAATCCACTGATGATCGTCACGCCCGCCCGCGCCAGTTCCAGAGCGAAGTAATGCGCGGCATCCAGGCCGTAGCGGGTGGCACTGCGCGTACCCACCATCGCCAGCGCCAGCGTATCCGATTCGCGCAATGTGCCGCGCATATAAAGGAGAGGCGGCGCATCGTCCAGCGCACGCAGCGACGGTGGATAGGCTGCATCCCCCATCGTGATGATCTGCGCTCCGCTGCGGAGAATGCGATCCATCTCCTGCGCGAGATTGATCTTTTTGCGCTCCTGGACAATCCGCTGCGCCCCCGGCTCGGTATAGCCGAACGTCTGCAACTCAGCCAGCGATGCCTGCCACACCCGCTCCGGCGTGCCAAAGACGGTCACAGCCTGCTTCGCCCGTGCCGGACTGTTTCGCATGAGCAGGGAGAGGCCAAGCCAATAGAGTTGTTGCGTCACAGCATCCTCAATCATCAACCATCTCTTGTACAAACATACTCGCAAAACCCCAACCGGAGCAAAAGCGATTCCCTCCGCCGCCCTGTGTATTCGTCATGGAGCGATATTTCGGATGATTATATCGACACACGATAAACGTCACTGGTGATGTGTACAATCAAACTCTATAATTTCTTTGTGAGAGTTTCAATGGGATTGGATTCCAGAAGCAGGGGTATTGTTATCAGAGAAACGCCGTAAGACCCCTGGCTTTAGACATGGGGATATAAGGAGTAAAGGTTGCGCTTTTCCGGTGCTTTGTTAAACTCTTGTCAGCCCCTTAACAGGACTGATAGAGGTTGTGCGACAAAGACTTGCCGCACGTAAAATCAGGCAAGCAAGACAGGGTGTGTCTTGGCGGAAGATGGCATCAAGGCCCGCCGCCGATAAGACAAAACACCGCAATCGGGCGGGACGCGCCCGTGTCGCACAAGGTAGAGCGCAGTGAGGCTCATGCGTGCGGCAGAAGCCTCCGCCTTTAGGCGTGGGGAGCGCTCACGTCTGACGCACCGCAAGCCTTTCAGCCGAATCGCTCAACATCTTCAAAAGTCATGAACGGCATTATGACACTGATTTTGCGTCTGCCCCTCTCCGGCGACATGAGCAAACAGCTTGGCCTCATCACGGTAACAGGTCGCAAGTCCAGCAAGCGCTATACGACCCCGGTGGGTTATGTGCGGGTTGGGAACAATCATGTGCATGTTTTCACCCATGCCCCATCATGGTGGAAGAATCTGCGCGGCGGCGCACCCGTGACGATTCGCATGGCGGGCAAAGATTATCATGGCACAGCCGTTGTGATTGAAGATCACGACGCCATTATGGAGGATTTCTACAACTACATCAGCCAGATTCCCAATGCCTCCAGGCCGTTTGGCGTGCGTTTTGTAGATGCAAAGCCGCTGCGCGACGATGTAATCGCCCAGGCCAAAGTCAATTACATGGTTGATATTACGCTGGACGGAACGAACAGGTAAGCTGTGAAGACATGCCCGCCTCCTAGTTAGCATCAATCGGCGTGTCTCGAACGAGTAAACATCAAAGAAGCGATAGAGAAGGTGTCACAATGTCTCAGCAACCAGCCCCACCGCCGATGATGCCGACCAACTCGCCCATGTTCAAGGTCATGAATGGCCTGATGGCGTTGATGCTGCGCTCACCGCTGCATGGCGCGATGAGCAAACAGCTTGGCCTGATCACGGTGACAGGCCGCAAATCAGGACGCAAGTATACAACCCCTATCGGCTATCTGCGGATCGGCCCTACTCAAGTCCATGTCTTCACCCATGCGACAATGTGGTGGAAAAATCTCAAAGGTGGCGGGCCTGTGACGATTCGCATGGCGGGCAAAGATTATCACGGCGTTGGCACAGCAGTTGAAGACCCAACCATCATCGTTGATGCGCTCTACAATTATGTGGGGAATGTGCCAAATTCAGCGCGGGCCTTTGGGACACGCATTGTGGACGGCAAGCCCATGCGCGAAGATGTGGTGGCTCATGCGCCACTGACGATTATGATTGATATCAAGCTGGATGGGACAGGGGCATAAGAACATCTCATCGGGGCTGTGCGAGGAGAGCACAAACTGTCCTCGCACATGGTGTCTTTTAGCCCTCTTCCGCCTCATCCCAGGGCAGCGTGCCATGCGGCGGGGCCACGATGATGACCTCGTTATCCAGGTCAATCTCAACAATCGTTTGATCGTGGGCGGGGATCAGGATGCTGCCGTGTTTATCGCTGTTGACGATATACACATCATTCGCGCCCGTCTCCATGATATCACTCAATGTGCCGATCACCGTGCCATCTTCCAGCTTCACTGTCAGGCCGATAAGTTCATACAGATAGACCTCATCGTCGTCCAGCGGCACAGCATGTTCCATATCGATCAGCACATACAGATCACGCAGGCGATCCGCCGCATTGCGATCCGGGATCGTCTTGAATTTGATCAGGATATACTCCTGATGCAACCGCACTGTCTCGATAGTATAGGGTTTGGCGTCTTTGCCTTCAATATCGCGGCTGAGATAGAGCGTTTCCAGTTCCCCAACGCGCTCCGGGTAATCGGTCATCGTGCTCACGCGCAACTCACCGCGCACGCCGTGCGGACGCAGCACACGGCCCAACACAAGATATTCAGGCTGATCAAAGCGGGGTGTATCGGGCATAGCAGACTCCTAAAATGCACATAGGGGCGCAATGCATCGCGCCCCTAGAGGAAAAACATACCGAACAACAGCCAGCAGGCTATTCAATCTCCAGGACAACGCGCTTGGGTCGATCCTCAGTCTCATCCTGTACAGCCCGCAGCAGCGTCCGCATCGCATTGGCGACCCGTCCACCCTTGCCGATCACGCGGCCCATATCTTCCTGCGCCACGTTCAGTTCCAACACCAGCGAACGACCTGCGTCGCGGCGGTTGACCTTGATCTGAGCCGCATCATTGACGAGATTTTCCGCCAGAAAGCGGACGAGTTCTTCTTCCATTGCCCGTCACTCCATCTGAGACGATGATTACTTCGCAGCCTTGGCAGCAGCTTCTTTGGCCTTGACCCATGACTGGCCGGCTTCCGGTGAAGGATAACGCGTGCGCGGGTCAACAACGGCTTTAGGCTTGGCAGCGGCTTCGGCGGCCAGGGCTTCCAGGGGTTCGCCTGCACGCAGACGTGTAAACAGATCGAGCGTGCCACCGCGCTTGAGAATGCCATTCACGGCTTCGGACGGCTGTGCGCCCACGCTCAGCCAATATAGGGCGCGGCCTTCGTCGATGATTTCTGTCGACGGACGGGTGCGCGGATTGTACTGACCGAGAATTTCGATGTACTTGCCGTTGCGGGCTTTGCGTTCTTCGATGACGACGATACGATACAGCGGCTGCTTCTTGAGGCCGATACGGGCCAGACGAATTTTAACCATGTGCTTGTTGAACTCCTGTTGATGATTACATTCCCGGTAGGCTGGGCATACCTGGGATTTTTGGGAAGCGCCCTTTTTTAAGCTCTCCCATCATTTTCTGCATCTGTTTGTATTGGTCTAAGACTTCATTCACATCCCGCACGTCCACGCCGCTGCCTTTGGCAATTCGCTTCTTGCGATTGAACGCCGTCGGGCCTTTGTCAAGGATTTTGGGGGTTTCACGTTCCTGTCGCGTCATCGAATGCAGAATCGCTTCCACCTTCTTGATGCGCGTCTCGATTTCCTCGTTGTTGATCTGGCCCTGGAGCTGCATTTTACTCATGCCAGGGATCATGCCCATCAACTGGGTGATTGACCCCATGCGCCGAATCTTCTGGAGCTGATCGAGGAAGTCTTGCAGCGAGAATTTATTCTCCATCATTTTCTTCTGGAGCTTCAGCGCTTCTGCCTCGTCATACATTTCTTCGGCTCGCCGCACAAGCTCCAGCACATCACCCATGCCGAGGATGCGGCTGGCAATGCTCTCCGGGTTGAACTCTGTGAACGAGTTACGGTCTATCTTCTCGCCCGTCCCCATAAATTTGATCGGAACACCCGTGACAGCGCGCATTGAGAGGGCTGCGCCGCCGCGTGCATCACCATCAACTTTGGTGAGGATCAGTCCCGTCAAACCGACGCGATCTTTAAAGCCGCGTGCGATATTGACGGCCTCCTGCCCGGTCATAGCATCAGCCACGAGCAGAATTTCGGCGGGATTGGAACGCTTTTTGATCTCGACCAACTCATTCATGAGCGTGTCATCAATTTGCAAGCGCCCGGCGGTATCGATAATGACCACCGCTGCATTGGCAGCTTTGGCCGCTTCGAGGCCGCGTTTAACGATGTCCGGCGGAGAGGCCGTCACCCCTTCTTCATAGTAGGGGACGCCAATCTGCTTCGCCAGCGTGACCAGTTGATGCACCGCTGCTGGACGGTATGTGTCAGCGGCAATCAGGAACGGCTGGCGATTTTGTGCGCGAAGATACAGGGCGAGTTTGGCGGTGCTTGTCGTCTTGCCCGACCCTTGCAGCCCAATCATCATAATCACCTGGGGCTTGGGGCCTTTGGTGAAATCGAGACGCCCGGCCTCGCCCAACGTTTCCATGAGTTCTTCATGGACGATCTTGATCACCTGTTGATCCGGCTTGAGGTTCTTATGCACCTCTGCGCCAAGGGCGCGATCCTTCACACGGGTGACAAAATCTTTCACGATCGGCAGCGACACGTCCGCTTCCAGCAGCGCCATACGAACTTCGCGCATGGCGTTGGTGACATCCTGCTCAGTGACCTTGCCACCTTTTTTCAGACCGTCAAACGCATTTTGGAGGCGCTGGCTCAGGCTCTCAAACATGATTGGATGCATTCCTGCGCGTGGACATCAAATGCGGCATTGTAGGGAAAATTGAGCGCAACGTCAAGGTGAGGCGTGCGATAGAAACACGATAGAGGTCAAATTGATGAAGTGAGTGAGATCAAAGCATGATATACCGTTTAAGAGGTGGGAGTAAGAAGGAGTAGAAAGCAGAATGGTTTTAGTGGCTCATGACCACACGATAACGTGGTTGTATCGGTCTCGTTTCAATCTGAGGTGGGATTAACGTAGGGGCGCGATGCATCGCGCCCTGGTGATGGGTAGGGAGTTTAGCATCAGGGCAGCATCAGGCAGGATGCATCCTGCCCCTACAACCCCACGATCCATTAGGAAAAATCAATATCAAGCCATTGTTCACACGCACGATAGGAATGTGCTTCTACATCATGCGTTATTCCGGCTTCGTATACGTGCTCGTACCATAGTAGCTGTCAGGCACGTTCAGCGGCGCAGCCTGGAACGAGGCGATGATATCGTCCCAGCCCTGGCCTTCATTTCGCAGGCCGAGGGGCAGCCCCAGCGTATAGAGTTCGCGCATCTTCGTCCGCACGCCGTAGACGCGCACAATCGGCTTGACGGCCAATTCATTCATGTCGGCAGCAGGATCGTTAAAGCCGCCCATCCAGCGGAACATGAACTGATCGACCCGCGCCTTGCCATACCCCGGAACATCCACAATCCAATTCGGCACGCGGATATTGCCATCGCTGTAGCGCATCTTGTTGAAGCTCTGCACCACCGTCTCCGTCCACCACTCCCAGGGAGCGCTGTAAAATGCCTGTCCGCTCTCGCCGTAGATGCTCACCAGTGAGACGAACGGGAAATCGTAACGGGCTTCATCAATGCTGCGCGAACGAATATAGCGCTGACCATCCCCCGTCCGACGCGCATTGAGCAGCACAGGCGTCTTGAGGATGAGCTTATCATTCTCATACAGAGCCACTATGCTTGAGGGTTTGTCGATCACGATAAATTTATCGGGCGGCGTGTCGCCTTTTGTCACCTGGATCGGGCTGAACACCTCATCACTGACGCTGTAGACATCGCTCAGGCGGATATACACATCCTGCGTGAAGGTCTCATCACCCTTGTTGAAGACCAGCTTGCCCCACTTGCCATCATCCGTCATCCGATAGCGGACGAGCGCCCCCTGCGGAATCACCGCCACTGGATAGGTCATATCGAGGCGGTAGGGATTGTCGATTGGATCAGCATCCGTATTGGGAGCGCTGTACAGCGACATTTTGGAGCCAATGACATAGCCATAATTGAAGCGATCCACCTGGGGCGTGCCTGCGGGCAGGTCGCTGAAATCGGCATCAGGAATGGTTGGCCCCGTCATCTGATGATCGAAGGCGGCCAACAGATGCCAGACGCGCTCCATCTCCAGCGGGAACGACGCCCCGCGCTCCCCCGCTGACAGCATCGACAGAACGATATGGCCGCCATCATAGGTCGGAATCACCACCGTCTCAGACAGCGACACCGTGCCCAGTTCGCTCACATCGAGATAGCCATACTTGCGCCATGAGTTGAGGATGTGGGCGGTGTTGTCAAAATGTGTCGGATACAGCGGCTCCTTGATCGACATCAGATAGCGCGAGGCCATCGCCGCCTTGAGCATTTTCGGGTCGGCATCGGGGTTAAACGGCAAGTTGGCGATGAACTCCGTCGCTTTCGCCAGATCCGCCGCCGTGAAGCGGTTGACGGTGATATAGCGCGTGCCGTGCAGCTCAACAAAGCCATCAGGCCGTTCGGGATAGGGGGCATAGCGGGCATCAGACAGCGGGGAGCCGTTCAATGCGCCCTTGCTCCAGGCATAGATGCCGCTTTTATCGGTCAGGCCAAAGGTGGCATGGGTGAAATCGTTAAATTTCTCGATGGGGTTGTGGTCGCCGGGGATGCGCTGCGCCACCTGATACAGCAAATTGCCCGTCTTAGAGTTGTTGCTGTAGATCACCATGCTGTAAATATTCGTGCCGAAATCGTATTTCCATTCGTCCTCCGGCGTATTCATGAAGTAGTAATATGAGGCCAGCGCCTTAAATGTGCTGGCAATCGGGTACACCTCTTCATCGTTGTAGCGGATGCGATATAGCATCTCGCCCTTGCTGTTCCAGCGCGACGCGACGAGGCCGATTTCCTTGTCGTGCATGGTGCTGTCCATCGCATCCAGGATCGTGCCTAAATCCTTGATTTGCGCGTCTGACAGCACATCCGAATTGACCTCGACTGTGCCGCGTTCCAGCGTGTGTGCGATATCTGACGCCCGCAGGCCGCCCACACACAGCGCCAGCAGCATGAGCACACAAAAGCGATAAAACCGAGTCATAGCATGTCCTTGTTCATGACAGGGCACGATCTATCGTCTCCCTCCAACATTCCATTAAAAGAGCGCTCTTAAAACACGGGGATAAAAATCCGTCAAATTGTCGAAGCCTGCCGCAAATGCCTCTTTTTGTGCGCCAATGATCAGCGTCGGCACGCGATTTTCCGTGTGATGGCGATTGTCGATATCTTCGAGGTTGCCATGATCGCTCGTCATGAGGATCAAGCCCTCATCATCCTCCCAGGCATCGAGCAGGCCCGCCATCACGCCATCGAACGTCTCCAGCAATTCAACGCCATCGCTCAATGGCCCACGATGCCCGACATAATCGGTCATCCAATGCGAATGAAAGGCGAAATCATGCTGACGCGATATTTTCGCCAGCATCTGGCCCGCCTCATACGGCGTATAGAGCGGCGTATCCGTCAGCTTGAGGTGCTTATGCCAGGCATGGCCCGTCCATTCCGGCGTCAGCGCCCGCTTCGCAATCAGATCGTCTTTGCTGAACAGCGTTTGTCCGGCATTCATGGCGGCCTGCTGGATGCTGGAGGGCAGCGTTTTTCCCCGCGCAATCGAGGCGAGAAGCGTGGGCGGATAGGCATCCAGCAACGCCGAGGTCTTACCCCGTTCGCGCACCTGCTTAAAGATGTTGTCATGGGCGATGATATCGCGGGTTTGGGCATTGGGCTTGGGGCCGTAATGCTCACCAATGATCTGCGGCACATTTTGCCCCGTGAGAATCACCGCCTGTGATGAGCCGCTCTGGGGTGGGCCTGCCACGCCTAACTGAGCATCAGTGGGGATGAACAGCGCCCTCTCAGTGGCGTGCGTCCCCACATCCGCTAACCAGCGCCGCCCGTGTGTGAAGCCTTGCAGCATGGGCAGAGTCGCTGTCGCAAATGGATTGATCGCCGCATTATCCGCGCCAAGTCCGACGCCATCCAGAAAGAGAAAGAGGATATGCATTCTATAGACCCACAGGCATGTGTAGGGGCTTGGCACGCCAAGCCCTCGCTGCACAGAATAATCTATTCATCGTTTTCGTCATATCCAAGCAAAAAGGGGTTGGTGGTGCGTTCGCGCCCGATAGTGGTGGGCTGCATATGACCGGGCAGCACACGCACATCATCGCCCAGGGGCATAAGCATGGTGAAAATCGACTGCATGAGGGTTTTATGGCTGCCGCCGGGCAGATCGGTACGACCCACACTGCCCGCAAACAGGCTGTCGCCGCTGAACACGAGGCGATAATCGGGCAGAAAAAAGCTCACATGGCCCGGCGCATGTCCAGGGGTGTACAGCGATTCAATCGTCACATTGCCAATCGTGAAGGTCTCACTCGGCTGTGTCAGCAGGTGATCCGGTATGGCAGGCTGCGGCATATGACTCATGCCAAAGCGCTTGCCCTGGGTCGGCAGCGCTTCCAGCATTGGCACAGCCTCCTGATGAATCCAGAAATGCGCCCCGGTCAACTCTTTCAGCGCGTGGCTCGCCAGTACATGATCGAAATGCGCGTGCGTGGCGAGAATATGCGTGATTTTCCAGCCTGCCTCCTGCGCGGCCTGCTGGATCGTCTCAGCCTCGTCAACCGGGTCGATGACAATCGCCTCGCCCCGCTCCGAGTCGCCAATGAGATAGGCATTTGTTTGCACCATACCAAGCGTCAGCATTTTGATATCAATCGCAGCAGTCACACGATCTCCCGATCATTGTATGGATACAGGGTGCTTGCCGCTCACGCGACGACCTTTGTCTTGTCAGGGCTGCGGCGCAGCAGTCGCTGTAACATGTCTTGCAGCTCAGTCATACGCAGCGCGAAGCCAACCCCCAGGAACACAAGGCCGCCCAGGACGACCTGTAAGCCCAACTCCACCACAATGAAGACGAAGCTGCGACTACCCAGGCCAAGCGCTGTCCACAGGGTTCCGACCAGCACCACCGTCACGCCCATCGCGGCACTGGCCGCCAATGTCTTAAGCGTAGTCGTGATAATTTGCCCTTCTTCAATGCCATGCCAGCGCCGCCGCAGCACCCACAGCAGCACAATCACCTCAAACGTCGTGCCCAGAGAATTCGCCAGCGCCAGACCACCCACACTCCCACGCGGATCGGTCAGATTGAGGCTGGGAATCATACGGGCAACGATGTGCATAAAGCTATCGCCCTCGACCTGAAAAATACCGCTGAGGAGATAAGCGAGCACAAAGTTAATGGCGGCTGCCCCCAACGCGGCCCAGAGCGGCGTGAGGGTGTCTTTATCGGCATAAAAGGCGCGGGCCGCAATTTCCATGATGGAATGCACAATGAGGCCCAGTGTAAAAGCACTCAAGGTACTGTACACCAGCGCAGACGCCGAGGCATCGAACGCGCCGCGTTCCAGCAGGCGAATCATATTGCGTCCCACCAGAAGCAGACCAAGGGCGGAGGGAATGCTGGCAATAAGGATAAAGCGCAGCGCCCCACTAAAGGATGTGCGTTTGCCCACATCATCGCCCAGGGCACTGAGCGCCGCCAGTGTGGGGAAGATCACAATCCCCATCACTGTGCCGATGAGAGTCTGCGGAATCTGCATCAGCCGCCAGCCCCAATCAATAGCTGAGATCGAGCCTTCACTCAGACGTGAGCCAATATTGGTCATGATGAGCATGTTGATCTGGAACACGCCCAGGCCAATAATGCGCGGCAACATCAGGATCAGCACGCGTCTGAAGGTTGGATTGCGCCAACCGAGCTGTGCTGACCAGCGTGCCCGAAAGCGAATCAGGCCGGGAATCTGGATCGAGAGATGCAGGATGGCCCCAAACACGGTTCCAATGGCAATCCCATTCAGGCCAAACGGCTTGATGAGGAACACCACCCCAAACAAAATGCCCAGGTCATACATAATTGGGGACAGAGACGGCAGCAAGAAGTGATTGTGGCTTTGCAGCATCCCACTCACAAGGCCGCTCACAGAGAAGATAATCGTACCAAGCAGCAAAATCCGCAGGAGTTCAGCCGTCTGCGCCGCCGTCGCCACATCGAAACCAGGGGCAATGACGTTTGACACGAGCCAGGGCGCAAGGATGAATACGATACTGCTCACCAGCAGCGCCGCCCCAAACACCGTATTCACGAGCTGACTTGCCAGCTCCCAACCCTTTTTGCGGTCCCCCTGGGCCAGCAGTCCACTGAACACCGGGATAAACGCATAATTGAGCGCCCCGCCTGCGATGAGGACCACCAGAAGTTCAGGGATGCGGCTGGCACTCACAAAGGCATCGTAGCTTTTGCTGATGCCAAAGGTGCGGGCAATGATAAACGTCTGGGCCAGACTGATGACTTTGGCAGTGGCAAACAGAAAGATCATCAGAATGGTTGAGCGAATGATGTGCCGCGTGCGCGTTTCGCCATCGCTGCTCACAGGTGTATCAGATCGTTCAACATTCATATCTGCGGAAGGAACAGCCACGCAGGGACTCCTTGGTGAGGTGAGGCAGAGGAATACAGCCGTGTGTCTTCCTCTGCCCCCGGATGAATCATCAACTTGATGCGAGTGCGGCTCTGGCTTCCTGGGCGGCTACAAAATTTGGATTGTAGCTGAGGGCTGTTTGATATTCAGCCATTGCCTCGTTTTTGCGGCCCTGGACGGCGTAGACTTTACCGCGCCAGTAGTAGCTCTCTTCATGCTCGGCCACTGTGTTGAGATTGGCCTGCGCCAGGATGAGGACATCATCGTAACGCCCGACGTTGAAGTACGCCTCAAACATGCCAAACTGATACCACAGCATCCGCCAGGGCGCATCGTAGCGCCGCGCCTGATCGTAGGCATTGGCGGCCTCCTCGTAGCGTCCCATGATCGTGAGGGCTGTCCCCATATTGAACCAAGCGAAGCTGTCCTGCACGTTGGCTTTGGCTTCCTGCTGCGACACATCAAAGGCATGTTCCGCCGCCGATTCTTCTGTCGCCCGTGTGCCAAGAAGCTGCATCAACTCGGCTTCACGATCCTGCTGATAGACGACGATGAAGCTACGGTTGAAGTCCTGCCAGTCATTATCGAACTGCACATATCCAATCGGCACACCGCGCCCATCCGGCCCAACCCCCATGAAGGTATCGAAGGCATAGAGCTGGCGGCTGTTGTCGTCATAGCCCATCATCAGGCGGTAGTGACCGACCCAATCATAGGCTTCAAACATCATGCTCGTCTCGATCATCACGGGGAACTGATTGGCGATCAAGGTCTTGAGAAGCTCGACATCGCCGCCGATGCGCGTGAGCGCCCGCACGCCCGTCTGGGTATTGACGAAATTGACGAGTTCGGATGGACTGACGTTCTTATCCTCTTTATTCGGCTTGAGATAAGACGCCGCATAGGTTTGATCCTGCTTCCAGCCGTAATAGCCCAGGGTCATGGTGATAGTGGCCGGGCCACAGTTGTTCCAGGTCTGCTTAACGATCTTGAAATTGGGCAGATTGGCGGCTGCGGGCAGTTGTTGCGCCACCGCATAGGTCTGACTCGATGCATCCGGCGCAAGCGTGGCCGCCGGAATGCCGACGACGGACTGAGAGACAGCCACATCCTGTGCGACAGGCGCAGCGCTCACAATGGTCGGTGACGGCTGTGGGGTCGGCATTTGTGTGGCCGGGGCCAGCGTCGCTGTGGCGGCTGGCGCAAGGGTCGTGTTTAGATTAGCGGTGGGCGTGGTTCCAACCAGCGGCATATTCAGCAAATTCATCGCCGAATTTTCCAGCGCCGGATTTGCATCGAGAGTCGGCAGGACGCCGCCCATCGGGGTAGGCCGCTTGAAGGCTTCCATGAACGGCAGTTGATCCATAATGCGCTGCTGTTGGGCGGGTGACAGCACGTCACGAAAGATGAAAGGAACAGCCGCTGCGCCCAGGATGACCAGCAGGCAAAATCCAATCACGCCAAAGAGCAGGATGCGCGGCGGCCCCCCTGGATTGGAGCGGACAGCCCGCAGATTAGGTTGAGTATCGTGAAGATTGTTCATCAGTTATACCTACTACGAGCAAACAGATTGAGTATAGACGAGCCATGTCTATTTTCGTACCGCGAAAATCTTAAAAATTTCTCTGATCTTGCCCTCCGCTTGCCCTCCGCTCTCGCCCTGTCTTTGATTTGAGGCCGAGTCTACAATGCATCCCTCACCACCCGGCCTCCTCTCCCACACGGGGCGAGGAGGTGCAAAACAGGATAAAAGCCTCTCTACCACAAAGGGAGAGAGGGGTTGGGGTGAGGATGACACGCTAAAACCAATCTAAAACTCAGGTTATCCTGGAACGGCTGATTGTTTATCTGAAATGAGGGCGCAGGGGCCATATGCAGCCGTATTGGAAACGTCTTTTCGCGGGCTTCACGCTGGCGCTTGGATTGTACATCCTCTATCTGATCTGGGTTGAGAGCCGCGCCCAGATTGAAGGCCGTGAAGGGATGATCGCGGCACTCAGCCAGTTCGATGGGCGGGTGCTGCCGCTGCTGGTGGGCA
>Ga0105044_10008013_pt1 | contig 14553 bp, 6 predicted proteins | sample MAT01_FD_78092 | JGI IMG/M metagenome (GOLD analysis project Ga0105044, IMG submission 78092) | Freshwater microbial communities from Lake Fryxell liftoff mats and glacier meltwater in Antarctica - MAT-01 | ecosystem: Environmental > Aquatic > Freshwater > Ice > Liftoff microbial mat | place...
CCGGGAATTCGATCGCCGGCCGGCCGCCGATCGCGTTCTCGACACCGCAGCTCGCGAACACCGACGTCGCGATCACCGCGCTGGCTGTCCATCCAGGCGTGCCGTGCGTGCTCACCGGCGGCAACGCGACGTCTTCAGGCCGCTGCGCCGGTGGCGAAGGCTCCGACGACACCTACCGGCTGTTCACGCTGCCAGCGAACGAGCCGATCGAGGTCGACCTCAGCCAGCCCCTCAACCGCAACACGATCGTGCTCGGCACCTCGTGCGGCACCGGCGACGTTCGCGTCGAGGAGCTCGACGGCAACGGCACCTGCGTGCGACCGGTCGCGGGCTCGCTGATCCGCCGCGAGCGCGGCTTCATGTTCATGCCCGACGTCCCGTGGATCACTGGCACGCGCTATCGCTACCAGCTGATCTCCGGCAACGATAACGATTGCGATGCCGGCGAGCTGTGCGGCGTGACCGGCGACGCGGCGAGCTTCGATCCGCTGAATGGCGTCGACGGCGGTGGTGGTGGCGCGGCGCTCTCGATCGACTTCGTCGGCGCGGCCCCGAGCGCCGCGACCTATCTGTTCGCGGCCGTCGGCCCATTCACCGACGTCAACGGCGACGGGCTCGTGAATGGGGGCGAGGTGCGACGCGACGAGAACCGCGGGGCGCTGCGGATCGTCGCGACGACCGGCGACGTCAAGAGCGCGAGCTTCCAGGGCGAAGACTGCGTCCCGAGCACACCAGATCGTGAGGGCTGCATCTACCTCCTCGGCTCGATGGCAACCCAGCTCGGTGAGCTGACGAGCACGGGATGCCCGGGGGGCGGCAGCTGCGTTCCAGTGTTCCTGACGCCCCAGGCGATGTTCACGACCGGCCTGTCGATGACGACCACGGTGGATGCCCCGATCCTCGGCAACATCGATCTCGACGCCGAGACTGGCATCACCCTGATGCGCATCCGCGAGCCGGCCGACGGTCCGATCATCGGCTACATCACCGACGACGGCGGTGCGCCGAAGATGAGCGTCACCCTCGAGCTCTACATGGACGCGCCCGACATGAGTCTGCCACTCGGCGCGGATCACGATCTGATCTCGAAGCCGCTCTCGCTCCAGCTCGAAGGCCCGGTGACGTTCCTGGCCGACGGGCGGATCGTGATCGCGCTGGCGAACGTCGCGGACGTGCCGGTCGCGGTCGGCATCGACGCCCCGCTCGGCATCGCCGGTGCGATCAACATGATCCTGCCCGCCGGCGAGATGAAGCTGCAGCTGGTGTCGCGACCCCTGCGCGGAGCGGAGCCGTAGTGCGCGCGCTTCCATCGCTCCTGATCGTCGCCTTGCTCGGTGGCACCGCCGTGGCCGCACCGCAGGCCGGTGACGACGAGGTGCCCGCCGCGAAGCAGAAGCCGCCCGCGAAGCAGCCGAAGCCGAAGCCGAAGCCGAAGCCGAAGCCGAAGCAGCCCGCACCCGCCAAGAAGCCGGTCAAGGCGCCGGCGCCCGAGATCGAGATCGAGATCGAGATGGAGCCAGATCCATTGCCACCGCGTTCACTGCCGGTGAGCGCGCCCATGGCCGTACCGGTCAAGCCGAAGCCGAAGGCCGCGAGGTACAAGAAGTTCTACGTCCGCGCCGGCATCGCGCACGTCGCACCGCTCTCGCAGTCGCGCGAGCTCGAGCTCGCCGACATCGATGGGCCGGCGAGCCTCGCGGTGCAGAACGGACCGATCTCGGGTAGTGGCTCGACGGTGTCGTCGGCGACCATCCCCGCGATCCTGATCGGCTATCGCCTGCGCGAGCGGGTCTCGCTCGAGACCGTGATCGGCGCGCCGTTCACGGTGAAGTTCAAGGCGACGGGCACGCTGCGCGACATGTCGATCGCGCCGACGGCGCTCGGCATCCCGACGGGTGTCCCGCCACTCGGCGAGGATCTCGGCGAAGCGAAGGCCGCGCCGCCGATGGTCACCATCGTCTACGACCTGACGCGGGGTGCGATCCGCCCATATGCCGGCGCCGGGGTCGCGGTGCTGTTCGCGTATGGCGGCAAGCTGACGAACCCGGTGCTCACCGAGGTCAGCTCGCCCGAGATGAAGGTCTCGCCCGCCCCCGGCCTGGTGCTGCAAGGCGGCATCGAGGCGCGCCTGCACAAGCGGATCTACGCGCGGTTCGACGCCAAGTTCATCGCGGGCATGCTCGCGCGTGCGCGCATCGAGCACGTGCAGGTCCGCGCACCGGAGCTGCCGCTGTTCGACACCGTCGAGGTCGGCACCGCGAAGATGAGCGTCTGGGTGAACCCGCTGATCCTGCAGCTCGCGATCGGCACCGACTTCTAGGGACAGTCTTCACTTGCAACACTTAGCCTAGCTAAGTGACCGATATCGTTGAGGCGTTTGGGGACAGTGTTGAATTGTCGGGTTTGTCCGGCCAAACGTTCGCGCTCCGACGAGAGGGGCGAGGCGAGGACTCAATTCAACACCGTCCCTTTCGTCGCGCGTGATCTCGAACAGTTAGCCACCACAAGTGTCACAAGTGAAGACTGTCCCCGGTGTCGGAGGGGCGTGGTACGGGACGGGCGTGAGCCGGAATCCCGCCGAGACGCCGCTGATGCGGCAGTACCTCGACATCAAGGACAAGCACCCGGATGCCGTGCTGTTCTTCCGGCTCGGCGATTTTTACGAGATGTTCTTCGAGGACGCCGTGGTCGGCGCGCGCCTCCTCGATCTGACGCTGACCACGCGCGACAAGGGCCACGAGAACGCGGTGCCGATGTGCGGCGTCCCGCATCACGCTGCGCGCGGCTACATCGCGAAGCTCACCGAGCTCGGCCACAAGGTCGTGATGTGCGAGCAGGTCGAGGATCCGAAGCTGGCGAAGGGTCTCGTTAAACGCGAGGTCGTTCGCATCATCACGCCGGGCATCACACTCGACGATGACGTGCTCGATCCGAAGGTGCCGCGATACGTCGTCGCGCTCGCGCTCGCGCCCAAGCTCAAGAAGGACAGCAAGGTCGAGAGGCCGATCGAGAGCACGGCGCCAGGTCGCCGCACCGCGCCCTCGTTCGCGCTCGGCACGCTCGACGGCATCACACCCGAGCCCGCGGTCGTCACGCAGCGCTCCGTCGACATGGTCGGCCTCGCGTATCTCGACGTCACCACCGGCGAGCTCGCGGCCACCGAGCTGCCGCTGGTCGCGGTGATCGACGAGCTGGTCAGGATCGCGCCCCGCGAGATCGTGTGTGCGCCGGAGCTCCTCGTCGAGCGCTCGCGCCTGGCGCCGGTGCGGTCGCGCATCAAGTGCCCGTGGAACGCCGGCCCGATTCCCGACGACGACACGGTGAAAGACGTGCTCGGTGCGCTGTGGAACAGCGTGCTCGACGACGCGAGTAGCCATCCGGCGGCACCTTCGGAGGGTCGCGAACGGCGCCTCCAGCAGCAGAAGGGCGACCCTCGCCGCACCGATCCGGTCGCGTCGATCGATCTCGCAGATCGACCGCTCGCTGCGCGTGCCGCCGCCGGCGTCGTCGGCTACGCACGCTCGACGCAGCCCACCGGCGCGTTGCCGATCTCGCAGCTCCGGCTCTACCGCCCGGGCGAGAGCGTGGTGCTCGACGAGGCCGCGATCGCGAACCTCGAGCTGGTCGAGACCTTGATCGGCAAGCGCAAGGACGGCTCGCTGCTGCACGTCATCGATCGCACGTCGACCGCGCCGGGCGGCCGGATGTTGCGCCGCTGGCTGCTGTACCCGCTCGTCGACGTCGCCGCGATCCGGCGCCGGCAAGATGCGGTCGCGTGGCTCGTCGAGCGGCCGGCACTCTGCGAATCGATCCAGCAGATGCTCTCGCGCGTCGCCGATCTCGAGCGGCTCGCCGGCAAGGCCACGCTCGGCGTCGCCACCCCACGCGACCTCGGTCGGCTGCGCGATGCGGTCGCGCACCTGCCCGAGCTGATCGATCTCGTGCGCTCGGGCGCCGATGCGTTCTCGGCGATCGGCTTCGGTGATCTCGCGAATAACCCGCGCAGCGACGACACGAAGACTTCGTTGTCGCGAAGCGACGGTCGAGCCGAAGGCGAGACGGCACTGCCGCTCCAGGCGCTGCCGCGCCTCCTCGATCTCAAGCCCTGCGCCGATCCCGCGTTGCCCGCGATCGCGCAGCGGCTCCGCGGGTCGCTCGTCGACGAGCCGCCCTCGCTACTGAAGGACGGCGGGGTGATCCGCACTGGCTTCGACGACACCGTCGACGGATGTCGCCGGCTCGCGGACGGCGGCAAGGAGGACATCCTCACGATCGAGGAGCGCGAGCAGAAGCGCAGCGGCATCCCGAGCCTCAAGGTCCGCTACAACCGAGTGTTCGGGTACTACATCGAGATCACCAAGTCGCATCTCGCGCGGGTGCCCGACGACTACATCCGCAAGCAGACGATCGCGAACGGCGAGCGCTACGTCACCGCCGAGCTCGCCGAGCTCGAGAAGAAGGTCCTCGCCGCCGAGGAGACGCTCGCCACCCGCGAGGCGCAGCTGTTCCGCGAGGAGGTCGCCGCGGTGGTCGCCGTCGCACGCCAGATCTCCGCGGCCGGTGCCGCGATCGCCGTGCTCGATGCCTGCGCGTCACTCGCCGAGGTCGCCGCATCGCGCGGCTACTGCCGGCCCACCGTCGACGACTCACTGGTGCTCGACATCGTCGACGGTCGCCACCCGGTGATCGAGGCGCTGCTGCCCGACGGCTCGTTCGTTCCCAACGACACGCAGCTCGACCCCGACGATCCGCAGCGCTCGCAGCTGACGCTGATCACCGGGCCCAACATGGCCGGCAAGTCGACATTCATCCGCCAGACCGCGCAGATCGCCTTGCTCGCGCAGATCGGCAGCTTCGTTCCGGCCCGATCCGCCACGCTCGGCGTCGTCGATCGCGTGTTCACGCGCGTCGGTGCCGCGGACAATCTCTCGCGCGGCGACTCGACGTTCATGGTCGAGATGCGCGAGACCGCATCGATCCTCTCAAAGGCGACGCGGCGCTCGCTGGTCGTCCTCGACGAGGTCGGTCGCGGCACCTCGACGTTCGACGGGGTGTCGATCGCGTGGGCGGTGTGCGAGCACCTTCACGATCAGATCGGCGCGCGCACGCTCTTCGCGACGCACTATCACGAGCTGGTCGCGCTCCAGGAGACGCGCCCGCGGATCCACAACGTCTCGGTCGCGGTGCGCGAGCACGCGGGAGAGATCGTGTTCCTTCGTCGTGTCATCCCGGGCGGCGCCAACAAGAGCTACGGCATCGACGTCGCGCGGCTCGCCGGTCTCCCGGGATCGGTGATCGCACGTTCGCGCGAGATCATGCGCCAGCTCGAGGGCGGTTCGCTAGACGGACGCAGCGCGCAGCTCTCGCTGATGGCCAGCCCGACGGAGACCGCACGATCTCTGCTGGCGGAACGTGTGGGTGCGATCGACCTCGACCACACGACCCCACTTGCAGCCTTGCAACTACTTCACGAGCTCAAGAAGCTCGTCTAGGGGCTGACCGCCCCCAGACTCCTTCGATCCGGGGGCACGCGCCCGTGCGACTTTCGATCAAACATGAATGATTTCAAACCAATCGGATTGGAACAGACCTTGTACTAGGTCTCCTCATCGTGGAGGTCACTGTGAAGATCAAGCACCTACTACTTGGCGCATCGCTCCTTGGCGCCCCCGCCTGCGGCGGCGAGGACAACCCGGGTCCGCTCGGGAACATCGACTCACTCGTCGTTCTCCAGCGGCCAGCGCGGAACGATATGGGCGACATCTTCCAGTACACCTCGTACGTCCCGAAGACGCCCTCGGGCGCGGGCGCGCGACTGGTCAAGCTGTCGCCGCCGACCGCTGACGGCATCCAGGAGACCATCTTCCCATCAGCCGAGCTGCTCGCCGGCCCCGATGGCGCGATGTTCCAGGACTCGGACATCTCGAGTTACGACATCTCGTTCGATGCGAACGAGATCGTGATCTCGGCACGCACCGCGATGACGTCGCACTACGGCCTCTACGTGCTGACGCTGTCGACCAATCAAGTCGACACCATCCCGACCGACCCGGGTCGCGATTACGTCAGCCCGATCTGGTTGCCCGGCAACAAGATCATGTTCACCACCAACGCACCGGTCGAAGAGCTCGACCGCACGGGCGTGGCGATCAAGCCGCGCCAGCACCTCGACGAGTACGAGCGTGGCGTCACCCTGCAGGTCGGTCGCATCAACCGCGACGGCACGCAGGAGGAGCTCGGCCCGCGCAACCTCTCGCACCGCACGTTCCCGACCCTGGTCTCCGACGGTCGCATCCTGATGACCCAGTGGGACCACCTCGGTCCCGTCAACGCTGGTCACCTGATGTACCAGAACCCGGACTTCACCGACCTCAAAGAGGCGTTCGGTAAGGAAGGCACCGGCGCTTCGAACTCGACGCTCAAGGCGCAGGAGGTCAGCCCCGGCCGCTTCATCGCGATCGCCACCTCGCGCGACCGCACGATCCAGTCCGGTGCCCTGATCGACATCCGCCTCGGCACGGTCGCCACCGACGACGACGGCAACGTCAGCGCCGGCGACAAGCAGAGCGAGGCGCGCGCGACCTATCACCTGCTCACCCCCGACGTGCCCCGCGATCGCACGCCCTCGGCCGAGACGGTCGGTCGCTACTACGACGCGTTCCCGCTCAACGCGAAGGACAAGCCCGACATCCTCGTCTCGTGGGCCGATGGCGCCGTCGAGTCGGGCGTGCTCGGTGCCGCGAACCTGTCGGCGAACTTTGGCATCTACGTGTTCAACAGCGAGCGTGGTACGCGCCTCCCGGTCCTCGACGACCCCGAGATGTGGGACATCTTCGCGCGGCCGCTGCGCACCCGCACGGCGCCGCCGGTGATCGCCTCCGTGATCGACAACACGCTCGGCAACGCCGCGTTGATCGGTTCGCTCAACGCGTACGACACCACGGTCGCGCAGTTCGCGCCCGGCCAGATCTACGGCGTCCGTGCGATGGAAGGCTTCTCGTCGGAAGAGGGCTTCCCCGAGATGTTCGGCACCACGATGTTCGAGGGCCAGGCCAACCTCGGCGTCGCGCCGCTCGCCAACGACGGTTCGTGGCTCGCCAAGGTGCCGGCCAACGTGCCCATCCACCTTCAGGCCGTCGACAAGTTCGGGATGTCGATCCAGAACGAGCCCGTGTGGTTCTCGGCTCGCAAGGGTGAGTCCCGCTTGTGTGGTGGTTGCCACGAGGATCGCGCACTCACCACGAACGTGAACCCCGGCCAGCTGCAGGCATTCTCGATCGGTGCCGTCGATATGCAGTCGACCAAGTCGCGCGACGAGCGTCAGTCGCTCAACTTCAGCCGTGACGAGGTTCGCGGTGTCGCCTGGGACAGGGCGCTGCAGCCGATGTTCAACGCGAACTGCACCGAGTGTCACAGCGCGACCAGCCCCGCGATCGCCGGCCTCGAGGGCTACACGATCACCGACCCGGCGACCGGCGACTTCGTGACCATCAAGTTCGACCTCTCGGGCACGATGCTCGACCTCCAGAGCGGCAGCATCGACCTCGGCTCGTGGCCGGCCTCGTACATCACGATGGCGGGTCCCGACATGGAGGCCATCGAGGAAGGCAACCTGGTCATCAGCGGCAGCTTCAAGGTCTACATGAACGCGCAGGACTCTCGCGGTTCGCTCGCCATCAAGAAGATGAACCCGGTGGTGCAGTTCCCGGCGCAGGGTGCGGACCGCGCGTTCGCAGGCAACGGTCACATGGCGGAGCAGGGCCGCACGGACATCTCGGCCGACGACATGTACCTGCTGATCCTCGCCGCCGACATGGGCGTCAACTTCTACGCCCGCGAGAACAACCCGGGCCTGACCGTCTACTAACCACCGCGAATTCAGGAGAAGCAAACATGAAGAACCTCAAGCTCAAGCTCGCGACGGTGGCGTTCCTCCTCGGTGCGGCGATCTCGCCGGCGATGGCAGGCAAGGGTGGTAGCGCAGGAAAGATTCGCGACGCGATCCAGTCGACCTCGACGGACGCGATCATCGCCGAGGTCGAGCGCGCCGAGTCGCTGGTCTGCGGCGAGTGCACGACAATGATCGTCGGTCTCACCGACCACAAGGACTACAAGGTCCGTGAGGTCGCGGCCTGGTGGATCGCCAAGCGCCCGGGCCTCGCCGGTCAGCTGTCGACCCAGTTCAAGGGCGAGCTCCTCACCGGTAGCTCGCAGCAGGTCCGCAACGCGGCCGACTACCTCGGGGCATCGACCACGTTCACGGCGCTGCCGAACATGCGCCAGGCGATCAAGCGCAGCGACCTCAGCGTCGACGCCAAGCTCTCGATCGTTCGCGCGGTCGACCAGCTCGGTAACCTCGGCGGTAACGAGGTGCTGACAGTTGCGATGGCCGATGCGGATGCCGCCGTGCGGTGGAACGCGGCGAAGGCATGGCGCGACATTCGCGGCCAGCGCGATGCGGCGCCGGTAGCGAGCCTGCTCGGTGACCCGGACGCGCGCGTCCGCGCCGAAGCAGCGACGGTGGTTGGCGGCCTGAGGTACACGGCGGCGGTCTCGGCGCTCGAAACGCTGGTGACCACCGACGCGAACCCGATGGTCCGCAAGAACGCGGCGTGGGCCCTCGGTCAGCTCGGCGCGAGCTCGTCGAAGACGGCGCTGACGATCGCCAGCAACGACGCCAGCAACTTTGTGCGTCTCGCGGCGCGCGCCTCGCTCGCCGCCATCCGCTGATCACTGACGGATCGTCGCAGGTCTCTGTACAATCATCACAATCACGCCGTGCTCTCGACGAGCACGGCGTTTTTTGTTTCGAGGTTTCGAGGTATCATGAGCGTCATGGAGCTGCGCAGGGAACTCCTCATGCCCTTGGTTTGCCTCGCCGCCGCTTGCGGTGACTCACCCCAGGGCCGCACCTACTACGAACGCAACATCGAGCCGATCTTGATCAAGACGTGCTCGGGAAACACCTCCGGCTGTCACGCGATCAATCGCGATCCGAACACCGGCGAGGTCGACCCGTTCGCGATCGCGGCCGGCAATCTCGACGTGACGTCGTTCGAGAACGTGCAGAAGCGACGCGACGTGCTGGCACCATTCGGTGCGTATCCATATCCGTTGCTGCTGATCAAGGCGGTCGGCCCCAACGCGTTGCAGTTCCAGTACTCGACCGGTGCAACGACGCTGACGACATTCAAGCCGATCGAGGTCCAGCACTCGGGCGGCGCGAACATCGAGGTCGGCTCCGACGCCTACTTCACGCTGCAGAGCTGGCTCGACAACGGTGCCACCGAGAACGGGATCCGCCCGGCGTCGCCGGCCATCACCGGCGTTGGTCCATGCACCTCCGAGCCCCCCGCGGGTTTTGATGCCACCGCGGCGCGCGCGTTGCCCGGCTTCGCGAGCTTCAAATCGACCGTGCAGCCGATCCTGAAGCAGAAGGGGTGCGGTGCCGGGAACTGTCACGGCGCACCGCAGAGCGACTTCTTCCAGACCTGCGGCGACGACGACGATCAGATCGCCTTCAACTTCACGCAGGCCAACTCCTTCGTTCACGACACGGGTACGGCGGGGGTTCCCGAGGTGCTCGACTCGCAGCTCCTCCGGGTGCCGCTCGCGGTTGGCTCCGGCGGTCGCGGCCACTCGGGCGGTGATCAGTTCGCGTCGACCGAGGATCCCGACTTCGCGGCGATCCGTCAGTGGGCGGACTCGGTTGGCAACGTCGACTTCGCGCAGGGCAATCCACTGAAGCAGTTCTTCGCGGAGCACGTGCAGCCGATCTTCGTGCAGCGCGGCTGCGCGTTCCAGGCATGCCACAGCCCCCAGGCGGGCAATGACTTCAAGCTGCGCTCCGGCTCGATCGGCTTCTTCTCGGGGGTCGCGCTGCGCAAGAACTACGAGCTGTTCCGCAACGAATTCATGGCGGTCGAGTTCCCGGACTCGCGTCGCGGTCGCGGGGTCGCCAAGGTGATCCTCGACGACGACGATCAGCGCGTGCCGGCGGGTGTGCTCGGTATCATCCACCGCGGTGGTTCGGTGCTCGAGACGCCCGGTCCAGCGAACGGCAGTGATCCTGCGGCGTGCCCGACTGGCTTCGATCCTGCCGTCACGGCGACCACGCCGTTCTGCGTCATCCAGGAGTGGGTGCGCCGGGAGCGCGTGGCCCTCGTCGCCACCAACCAGGCGACCGACTTCGGCGCCGCGGGCGCGAAGATCGTGTTCGTCAATCGCCCGGCCGCCAACGCGAACGCCGGCCGGCTCGAGTTCGACACCTTCCGCGGCGGCGCGACGTTGCTTGCGATCGACGCGACCTTCAACGCTCTCGGCGCCGTCACCGCGCCGATCGACATCGCGGGTGCGACCACCCTCTCGAACGGCTGCGCCGGTCTCGCGGCGGGCGGTGACATCCAGTCACCGAACGTCGCCAACGACGGCGATCGCGTCGTGTTCGCAGCGCGTGCCAGCGCGACCGAGGCGCTTGGCGTCTACATCGTCCAGATCTCGACCGGCACCTGCCAGAAGATCTCGGCGGCCGCGCCGGCCGACTCCAACGGCCTCAAGGTTCACGACTTCGATCCAGTGTTCTCGCCCGATGGCGCGAACGTCGTGTTCGCGTCGACGCGTGGCAAGGCTGGCGCGCTCAGGTCGCGCAAGCGCCTGCTCCCGCAGTCCGATCTGTGGCGCGCGCCGATCGCCGGCCTCACCGCAAACCTCGCCGCCGCCGAACAGATGACGTTCCTCTCGAACAGCGAGCTCGGGCCCTCGTTCATGCGCGATGGCCGTGTCGCGATGACCACCGAGAAGGCCAGCACGGGCTTCTATCAGCTCGCCGGTCGCCGCATCAACTGGGACCTCACCGACTACCACCCCTTGCTCGCGCAGCGTAAAGACTCGTTGTTCGTCGACACGACGATGACCGACCTGACGACGGCAAACCCGTCGCTCGGCTACTCGTCGGCGACCGACATCGTGGAGTCCGCCAACGGTGATTTCCTGCTGATCCTCACCGACGTCGACCCGACCACCGGCGTCCCGGCAGTGCCCGGCGCGGCTGGTGCGCTCGGCATCTTCAATCGCAGCATCGGTCCCTTCGAGGCGGGTCGCGAAGAAGTCGGGTACCTCAAGGCCCTCCGCATCCTCGACGCCGGCGGTGCCGATGGCCGCACCGCGACCGGCGGTGGCTATCGCCGCCCGACCACCCTTCCCGACGGCCGCATCATGGTGGCATTCGCCGCCAACGCGAGCTCCGGCAACTTCGACATCGTGATGGTCGACCCGCGCACCGAGCAGCGCACGGACCTCCTCACCGGTGGTGCCGGCGGCGATGCGCAGGTCGACGCGGTGCTCGCCTACAAGCATCCGCCCAGGGAGCTCTATGCGAACCGGCGCCAGCTCGTGTTCGGCGGCAAGGCGAGCGGCGGTGACGAGGCCGTCCTCCACATGCCCGACGCGCCGATGACGTTCACCCTGCTGGTGGCCAACCTTCGGCGTGGTCGCCCACTCGAGCAGTTCGACAACGCGCGCTTCCTCGCGGTGTTCTCCGAAGGCATGTGCCCCGCGAACAACTGCACCGCTCCGGGTGGCCTGTTCGAATCGCGCGCACTCCTCGGGCGTGTGCCGCTGTCCTCCGACGGCTCTGTCAAGGTCGTGCTACCGGCCGGGCAGGGCGTCATCATGCAGCTCGAGGATGGGGACGGCAACGTCGTCGTCACGATGGGCGAAGAGCACCAGCTCGGCCCTGGCGAGGAAGTCTCGATGGGTGTCTCGCGCACCCTGTTCGATGGCGTCTGCGGTGGCTGTCACGGCTCGATCACGGCACGCGAGATCGATGTGGTGCCGACCCCGGATGCGTTGACGGGTGCGTCGCAGTCGCTGAGCCTGCCGGAAAATCCGCGGCGGCTGCAGTAACTCTTCTCAGCGGACGCTCCTCCGGGACCTGTTGCGTCCTGATGCCGCGTCTGGTGAGCTCCACGTAGATAGATATGGGTGCAGGTCGGCCCACATCCGGAATGAAAACCGAGATCAGATCGCCCAGGGGATCGAGATCATTGAACCCGGATCTCCGACGATCTTGAGCAGCGCTCGTCTCCCGTTCGTAACCTTTCTCACTGACCGTGGATCTGAGCCGAGCTGCACCCCGTAGATATCCCCGGCGGTGTCGCCCGTGAGCGCGACATGGATCCGGTTCCGCGCGAGTTCGACCGTCCGATGCTCGCTGTACTCGTCATTCGCGAGCTCGACCTCAACACGTGCAAACACCACGGGGGTCGGCTTCGATATCGAGCCTCGACCTCGAGCATCCGGTGGTGGATGGCGGGCGGCCGCCGCGCCATCGACGGTCGCAGGTTCCCTTTGAGTCCTTCGGGACTTTGTGGTCAGCCCATCAGGGACACCCGCCGGCCGTGCGTTGCGGTTCACCCGAAAACGAAAACGCCACCCGGAGGTGGCGCGCTCATCGTCGACGAACCGCGACTACTTCTTCGGCGGCTTTCCACCATTCGCGTTGATCACCGAATCGACGGCGTTGTTGTTCGTCTTCGTGTCGGGCTTGTCCTTGTTATCGACATCGATCACCGCCTTGATCACGGACGACGTCTCCGGCTTCTTGTCCGCCTTCTCGGCGCGCAGCGCGACCAGCTGCTTCTTGGTCTTGGGCTCCTCGATCGCGAGGATCAGCGCCGTATAGGTCTTGAGCTTGTCGAGCGCGCGGACCTCGAACTCGTCCGAGTACCAGGTGATCGTGCCACCATCGACATCGCCGGGGCCGTACTTGCTCTGCATGACCCCCGAGAAGGTCTCGAAGTTGCGCTTGTCCTCGGGGAGGATCGAGACGTCGACCGAGAGCGCCATCTTCCAGAGCTTGGCCTCGTGGAAGAAGAAGAACCGGCGCTGGTTCTTGCCGTCCTTGTTCTCCCAGCGGTCGAGCATCGCCTCGCTGGTCTTGTGCGCGAACTCACCCTCGACGATCGAGACGTCCCAGCCACCGACGTTCTTGCCGTTGAACTCGACGTAGCTCTTCTGGACATCGCCCATCTCACGCTTCTTCTCGGCGCGGAGCTTGTCCTTCTTGGTGATGTCCTCGGTCGACTTGATCTTCTCCTCGAAGCGCTCGTCGATCTGCTTCGACAGGACCTTCAGCACGTCGTCCTTCGCCATCCCGAACTTGAAGCCACCGTAGAGCTCGGCGAGCACCTTCTTCTTGTCCGCCGAGACCATCACGATCTTCTTCGGCGCCGGTGCCTTCGGAGGAGCCTTCTTGCCGGCGGGTGCCTTGACAGGCGTGACAGGCGTGACAGGCGTCTTGGCCGGGGTCTTGGTGTCCGCGGTCGCGTGGGTCACGAAGCCGAGACCGAGCGATGCAACGAGTAGAAACAAAATACGCTTCATAGGTTCCCTTCTAGACGCGCCGAGGTCCGATTGGATTCAGCGCGTGATCACGACCAGCTTAGCGGTTGATCTCCTGCGTCATCTTGCGCTCGAGGTCGTTGCCGAGATCGATCAGGCCACCCGAGGGCTTGCCGTCGGCGCCGGGCTTGCCGCGTAGCAGCTCGTACAAGGTGCGGAGCCGCTTCTGGTAGTAGACCTCGGACGCGACGCCTTCGGCGCCCTTGATCAGGTTATCTCGCACGCCGCCCGAGAGCAGCTGGACGATCTTCTTCGCTGGCACCGCGTCGCTGGTCGGCGTGGCGATATCGCCCTTGGTGAGGATCGGCGCGCCGACCTCCGAGCGATACGCGACCGCCGTGGGCGACTCACCCTCGGGGCACTTCGCCACCGGCTTCTCGGACGAGCCGCAGTACACGCCGCCGAGCTCGACGAGCTTGGCGCCGAACTCCACGTTCTTGTCGGAATCCGACGGCGCCTGGATCAGGATCGCGAAGCGCAGCTGACCCGAGGCCGCGAGCGGCGCGTTCTCGGTGTCCCTCAGCACGGCGTCGCTCATCTTGATGGCCGCCCTGCTGAGGACGTTGTCATCCGCGGTCGCCGCCTTGATGTGGGTGTCGATCAGCGACTTGACCTCGGCAACCGCGGCGTAGAACTCGAGCGTCGAGCCGGCGAGATCGTCGTTGAACGACTTCGCGCGCGTCAGCACGATCTTCTCTTTGACCTCGAGCTTCGCGGCGAGCGACTTGAGCTCGGTGTCGAACTTCTTGTCGGGGCGGAACTGGTTCCGCGTCTTGGTCTCGTCGAGCAACGTGTCGATCGACGACAGCGATTGCTTGAGACCCGAGACCGACTGCGGCTTGTCTTTCGCGCCGAGCAGCTCGTTCGCCTCGTCCTTGCTGATGCTCGACGTGTCCTTCGCGAGCAGGATCTTGCCGAGGAGGATGCCGATCACGAGCGCGAAGATCGCGGGGAGTCCGATGCTCGCGAACGTCGCGAGCGCTGACTTCTTGCCGACGTTCTCGACGGGCTTGCCGTCGTTGACGATTATGATCTCCGGAGCGCGTCGCACGGTGCCGACGGCGGCCATCGCGTTCATCGCGCCGAATGGATCGTCGGCTGCGTTCGGGATCACGGGACCGACCGGCTTGGGCGGCTCGAGGCCGGGAGGCG
>Ga0105044_10008020_pt1 | contig 14547 bp, 13 predicted proteins | sample MAT01_FD_78092 | JGI IMG/M metagenome (GOLD analysis project Ga0105044, IMG submission 78092) | Freshwater microbial communities from Lake Fryxell liftoff mats and glacier meltwater in Antarctica - MAT-01 | ecosystem: Environmental > Aquatic > Freshwater > Ice > Liftoff microbial mat | place...
TCCCTTCCCGCACGGGATCGGTCTGCTGGGGCTGGAGTGAAAGGTCGTCACGTCCCTGCTCGCGGCGCTCCACCCACTCCCACGCCATGGATTCGCACTGTCGAAGTTCATCCGCTGGCCGGCTCATAAAATACTGGAAGACGCCGGGGAGATCGCCGTTCTGAGCGGCGATATCATCGAGGCAAAGTTTGATCTCCCCCGAGCCGCAGTCATAGGTGAAAAAGCCGAGTCCCAGATCGCGGCATGCCTGCGTGTAGAGTCCGCTCACGCCGAACACGCCACCTGGGATCAAGGCCCAATCGAGTTTCATCTGCGCGAGTGCGGTCCGGACACGCGTATGCTCGCGGCGCAGCTTTTCCTCGAGCGGCTTGAGCTTCGGCATCTCTTCGATGGCCAGGGCTTCGCCTTTGTTACTCCAGACAGCGTTTTCAAAAATCAGCGGGCCGAAATCGAAACTCGAGTCGTGATCCGCAGCCACATCCGCCACCCTCGCGATGTCGAAGCGCTTGGCGCATTCGGATACGAGCTTCGAGAGCAGCGCGCTTTCCTCCGCAAATCCCGGGTGCGTGAGAAAGGGTAGTTTCAATGCGTGATCGATCAACGTCACGCGACACCCTGCCTCGCGCAGCACGCAGGCGACTTCCAAGCTGACAAACGAAACCGCCGTATTTAGCCACGGGGTGATGAAAACTCCCACATGCGGCGCATTGGCTTCGGGTAAAGTCCGGCGCAGCGACATGACCCGCCCGAGCATGATCTCGCAGCCGGCCGCCATGGAGAAAGCCGTCGGCCGCGCCCGACCGAAGACTCCACGCAATCGCGCTCCCAGAAAGTGTGGGCGAGTCATACTCGGGATGGCTCAGGACGAATTTCATTGGTATCGAAGCGCGGCAGGGTGAGGAGTTGGTCGCCCGGGAACTGGACTTCGCGTGATTGTGTCGTCCACCCGATTTGAAAGCCGGCCGCGGAACATTCCTCCACAACCTGCTCGTTGAATCCGCCGTACGGATACGCGATGGATTTCACATCGCCGCCCAAGTTCTCGGCTTCCAGCCAGGCGAGGGAGTTTCGCAGTTCGCCAGCCACCTCCGCCGCCGGCATGGAGTCCAGCCAGTCGTGCCGGCAGGTGTGCGCCCCGATGTGGTGGCCGTGCGAGAGCATCATCCGAAGCTGGGTAGGAGTGGCGTAAAATTCCGCGGCGAGGGTTTCCTCAGAAATTCCCGCAAACTTTGCGAACAAAAGATCGACCGCCAAGGATCGGAGCGGCTGCGGAAGCCCGCGTTGCAGCGTGCGTTTGACGAAGTGAACCTCAGCAGCGTCGAAGCGCCCGGGCTTTCCAAACTGCGCCCACATCGCATCGACACCACACCCTGCCAATTGAAACTCCTCACCGGCTAGGATGTCCTTCAATCCGTTTACGACATCGGAGATGGAAGGAGCGGAGGCCAAGAGGACATGAATCTTATTCACCTCAGCCAGAGCAGGACCGTCGGGCATGGCGATGGGGTAAAAGGCCGCCCGCAACTTTCGCTGTTCGAGGATAGGGAAGACTGTCGTGAAGTGATCGAGATAGCCGTCGTCAAATGTGAGCACGGCGGCCGGCAGATCGGCATCGCGCCACTGGAGGATTTCCTCGATTCCGACGATCCGAAAATGCCGCTGCAAGTGGTCGAGCTGGCGTTCAAAATTTCGAAGGGAAAGAGCTGCGAACCCCGGATAGCGGGATCGCGACGCATCACGCACATAGTGGTACATGACCGCCGTTAGCCTCATGCGGTCTTGCGCGCGATGAGCACGAAGCTGGAGCAGTACGGGGTAAGGCGGATTTCGTTTGGAAAGGCCGAGAACAGCAGGTTCGCCACCTCCGCATGGATTTGCGGCGTGATCGCCTTCAGGGCCAGCGCCGCATGGAAATGCAGCGGGCGCAGGCCCATGCTCGCGAAACCGTGATCCGCGAGCCGAACCGCCAATTCGCGGGGCGTAAATTGATGGCGGACATCGACCGTCACGCCACGAGTTGGATGTTTTTCCAAGCGCGGCAACTTTCGCACCGCTGACAGATCACCCCAGAAACCGGCAATCTCCGTGGCCTCGCTCAAGGCGCGCGCCTCTTCCACGAGCGCGGGGAAGCTGCCGAGTTCCAGTTCGTTCGAGGTGAATTCGTTCATCGAGACGAGATTGAACAGCCGGTTGCGGCTGCCCAGCGCCAGGAAACCTCCGGCGCGAAGCACCGATCCTGCGCGGCGCAGCAAGGCGGACAACTGCTCCTCGGAGAGATACTCGATCAATCCTAGTCCGCTGATGAGGTCCGCCGATCCGGGTGCTGCTTCGACATCGAAGATCGATCCGCAAACGAATTTCGCTCCCGCGACGCCCGCGTGTTCGCGTGCTGCGTTCGACAGCGCGATCATATCCTCCGAGAAATCCACGCCGGTCGCTTCGACACCCATCCGCGCAAGATCGATGACCAGTTCTCCCGAGCCGCAGCCCCAGTCCGCGACGCGCCGAATTTCACCCGCATGCGACCTGACGGTCGCGAGCACGCACTCGTTGCGCTGTTGAATGATGTTCACTCTCGCCGTGTCCTCGCCGCCGGCCTTGCGTTGCCAGTCCGAGGCGTTGTCGCGGAAATACCGCAGGGTCTGCAATTGTTGTTCAGTCATGTTCATGAATTAGTGGTGTTGTATCCGCCGATGCGATTGTAAAAGTCCGCGCGCTTGATCTGCTCATCCAAACGGCAAAGGGAATTGGCATCTTTGCCATCGAAAAAAGCTGCCAGCATCGCCTCTACTCCGGCCTTAAAGGGCGAGTCGCTCCCGGCCTCGACGGACTGAAATTCCACTGCGGAATTCTCCTTCCAAATAGGACGTTCAAGCGGTGCGAAAACGAACTGACGACGGGCGGTTTGCAGTTCAATGCGCCAGCTTCCTGGCACGAGCCAATTGGCGCGATAGGTGAATAAGGCCCCCGTGTTCGTCCGGCCAGCCCCGGCGAATATTCCTGACTCATGCCACGGGAGGGTACCGGCCTGCAACGCTGTCAACTCCACCGGCTCGCCGCTCAAAAACCAGCCGAGATCGAGCACGTGGCTGCAGTGGTTGTAAATCGTGCGCGCCAGCACCTCCGGGGATCGTGAGGAGGTCGCAAGTTTTTGTGGGTTCTCTCCAAACTCGATATGGAAAATTTGCGCGCCGCCATCCTCCGCGATCATCTCGCGCACCCGGCGCACGACGCCGTAGAAGCGCCGATTGTAGGCGATCGACACGCTCGCGCCGGCACCTCGTGCCGCCGCCGAAATCCGGTGCAGGCCGGCCACCTCCATCGCCCCGGGCTTTTCCACCAGCACCCGCTTTGCGCCCGCCGCGAGCGCCGCGAGCGTGCACTCCTCGAGATGCTCCACATCCACGGCGATGATGAAGTCGCCCGATGGCGCTTCGTCTCCCGCAGCCCACCGTTGCAGGCCTCCTCGTTCGACGCGCTGGCTGGTCTTTTCCTCGAAACTCCGAGCCGTCGTCTCCCCCCGCCCGACCACCACCACCTGCGAGCCACGACTCTCGAGGACCTCGTAATATGCGAGCGCCATTTTCCCTGCGCCGACGAGAATCACGCTCATGTGATCGGGCGCGCGCCTCCGCTCGCCCACTGCGGCCACCGAGGGCTGAGCGCTGCATCCAAACCCGCGAACATCTGGCGGTGCAAAGCGACGGAGTCGCTGAAAGGCGTGAGGCGCGTGGTCGATTGCAGGACCAACTGCTCCACGAAACGATGGGACATTTCACTCTGTAACGGGATGGCCACACTCTCGAAATGAAACACGCCAACCTCCTGCACCGCCAGGGCGCCGCTCATCTCATCCAGCAGCCAGGTCGCGTCGCCGCACCGCACAGTCGCATGCCGCGAAAGCCCGGGCGCACCCAGCGACTGAACGCACGCCACATCGCCGCGCGGCGTCCGCATCTGCACGAGACCGTCGAACTCGATGCAGCCCGCCCGTTTGCCCGGCCGTGGCGGATCCACGATCCCGGCCGCATCCACCGTCATCTCGACCGAGCCCGTCAGATACGCGAACAGGTCCACGAGGTGAATGAGATTGGTGCCCAGCCGGAGATTCGAGCCGGTCACATTGAGCAGCATCGGCTCGCTCCGCCGCGCGAGTTCGCCGCGGATGTGCTGATAGATGGGATAGAGCCGCCGCCCGCAGTTCACCCACGCCGTGGTGCCGAACCCCGCGAGCAGATTCTCCGCGCGGTGGAAATCCGCATCCGTCTGAAAAAGCACCTTCTCGAGGATGACGTGGTGCACCTTTGTCGCCCCCAAAAGCTGCTCGAGCGCCGCCAACCGGCAATCGGCGGTAGTCGCCACGATGGCCACGGCGAGCGAGGGCGGCAACTCTCCGTAAGTGGCGGCGCGGGCGACCTCCGCCGTTCCCAAGGCGGCGCGGGTGCAGGCCGATTCCGCGGCGGATTTGACGGCGTCCACCACCCAGGTCCGTGCTGGAAAAGACAGGCGACCCATCGCCTGCAAATGACGGAAACCGATTTGTCCGGCACCGATCACGGCAAGTTCCGCCGGCCGGGAGAGGTTGGGAAGATCAGTAGGCAAGGTGTTTGTCAAAAGTCAGCGGAGCGGTGGCCAGGCAGTCCGCGATGCGCTGTCCGGCGCGGCCATCGCCATACACGGAATCCTGGAGATTCGCGCGCGATTCGACCTGCCGCAGAATGGCGGCTAGAATTTCCCCCTGCCGATCTTCGACGTCGATCACGTTGCGTCCCCGCTCGCGGCCCCGTTGCCTGGACCCGATATTCACCGCGGGCACCCCGAGGAACGAACACTCGCGGATGGCGACGCTCGAATTACCGATGATACAGCGGCTATTTTTGGCGAGTCGGAGAAAATCGTGGGGCAGCATGTTTTTGAAAAAGCGAATCGTCGGATTTTCCTCGAACTCGCGGAACGCCCGGATGCCCCGTGCCAAATCCTCGGAACCGGCATCCACGTTTGGCCAGAACCAGAGTGTGGGAATTCCCGCCCCTCGGACGGCGAGCAGGGTTTCCTCCACTTGGTGCCGCGCTTCCCGATACTCGGTGGTGACCGGGTGCTGGAGCACCACGAGATAGTCGCCGGAAAGATCGAGGAAAGCCCCAACCCCGCCGTATTGGTCCTGCGGATCGAAATCCATCGCGGGCCGCTGGAGAATGTCCGCCGCCAAGTCGATCGAAGGACACCCGGTGATATGAACCTTCGTGGGATCTTCTCCCATGCGGATCACCCTTTCCCGCGCCCCAGCCGTACAGACGAGATGCAGGTCCGCAAGTTTGGTGATCGCGTGGCGCACTTTCTCGTCGATGGAACCGGTCACCTCGCCCCCCTGAATATGGGCCAGAGGAATGTTCATATAAGCTGCGGCAACCGCCGTCGCCATCGTTTCGTACCGGTCGGCAATCGTCACCACGACGTCGGGCTGCAGGTTATCGAAAACCGTCGCCAGTTCCGTCAAACCCAACCCCGTGGTCTTGGCCGAACTCAGCAGAGTCTCGCCTTCAATGACCATGAACACGCGGGCGTGGATCGGAAATCCGTCGGCGGCAATCGTCTTGCTGACATTGCCATAACGGTCCAGCAACGCGGAAGCCGTGACGACCAGTTGAAGTTCAAGGTCCGGGTGTTCCTGAATCGCCGAGAGCGCCGTCTTAATCCGGCTGTAACTGGGTCGTGCCGTCACCACCACACACACTTTGCGTTTGGATTTCATAGAAAGTTGCCGCCTTCGACCAAGTGCTCGGGACGTAAAAGCACGTCGCAAGGAACATCCACGGCGAGCGTTGCGCCGACCAATGCCGGCATGTGGCGGGAAGCGAACCCACCCCCCGGCTTCTTCAGGGTCAGATCTTCAAGCCGCAGGACGTAACCCGCCGGCCGCGCATGCACTAGCGCGAGGCTTCTTGAAAACCGCTCGCGGTTGGCGGCCAATCCAATCGCAAGCGCGTTTTTGTCCACTGGGTGCCGGCGGGCTCTTTCCGCAGCGCGCACGCCACTCACCAGTTGCCGCAACTCTTCACAGGTCAACGAAGCCGCTACGTCCGGGCCAAAGGATTGTTTGGAGAGTGTCAAATGCACTTCAACGACCGCTGCACCCTGCCAGGCCGCGAGCACCCCGGGAAAGATTGTTCCCGAGTGATCCGAGAGCCCGACAGAGCATTGATAACGCTGACGATACTCGCCCAACAAATTGAGACCCCAATTCTCCGGCGGGCAAGGGTACTCCGTGGTGCATTGCAGGAGCACGAATTCTGCCGCATTCGCGCGTGCGATCTCGACCACGCGGTCAATTTCCTCCCATCCGCTCATGCCCGTTGAAATCAAGAGAGGCGCTTTGGTCCGGGCTAAGCGTTCGACCACTGCATCTTCAAAAACCTCCCCAGAGGCGATTTTCCAAGCCGCTACACCCACCCGTTCCAACAAGGTGATTGCCTCAAAAGAAAATGGCGAACTAAGGAACAGTATCCCCCTTTCATCCGCATGGCGCTTTAGCCCGTGCCACTGCTCAGCGGTGAACTCCATGCGTTTCCAATAGTCGTATCGGGAAGCATCCTGATAGCTGAACTTCACGCGCCACGTCTCGTCGCGAGTACTTTCGGCTGCAGCGATATGTGTCTGGAATTTGATCGCATTAGCTCCCGCACTAGCGGCCGCATCGACAAACGCGTGAGCCGTCCCGAGGCTGCCGTCATGGGCTTGCGCGACTTCCGCGATCACGAGACACTCGCTCGATGGGTCAGAGAGCTTCATCCCGTTGAGGTTTCGTCAGACTTTCGGATCGCGACGATGTTTTGGAATGCGAAAAAATTTGCGCCCAATTGCCAGTGAGGATTGAGCGGCAACAGACCGCTCGGGAGCAGGCGGTACAAAGCGTATCCGGGCAGTAATCCAAAAAAATCAGCCATGAAGACGCGTGAAAAGACATTCATCTCATTGAACTCGAATTGAATGACATCGATTGCACCTCGGGCAAGCAATCCAGTGGCACCCTTGAGAACTTTGAATTCGCAGCCCTCGGTGTCGATCTTAAGAAAATCTACTCTTTCGATCTGAGACTGCGCGCATAGTAAATCCAGCGTCGTCGCGACGACGCTTACAGGGGTCCACTTTGCGTCTTTCTTTCCAAGCCGAAAGACATCCTCAAAGATCGAAGCGTGTTGCGAGCCCGCCGACTTGGCTTCGTAGTCAAACAGTTCCACGCTGCCGGCCTCGTCACTGAGAGCGGTCTGATGCATTTCGACATCGGCACTGGTTAAACGCTCTCTTGCCAATGCAAATGCCGTCGGACTGGGTTCGGCAGCCACAATTCGCGCATCGCTGAAGACTCGGCGAAACTCTCCCGCCGATTCGCCGAAATGAGCGCCGACATCGACAATCACCGGCCTGTTTCGGCCGGCGAATCGTTGCCTGAGGAAAGTGGAGACAAGCCATTCCTCGCCGGATTCCTGGGGCGTCCTCCAATTCATAACTCCCAACCCTCGCAACCCAAGCTGAACCAGAAACTTGTTCAGGTTTGCGAAGCGGACCGAGGCGAAATGGCGCGGCCATACCTCATCTAGAAGAAACTTGGAAATGGTCATGAAATTACGGCGCGCACGCGATCAAGGAAGTTGCCGTAAACGGATCGTGGAACGCCGCCTGGAACTGCTGCTGGAAGAGTTGCGCGCACTTCAGGGTAAACCGCATCCATTTGATAATTTGTCCCAGACTCACGATTGATGATTTCAATATAGCGATGCGTCAACATGTGCTGGTTGACAATGGAACGCATCGAAGTCACGGCTTCCAGCGGGATCGACAGCGCCTGGTCAAGACGCTCAGAAAAGGAGTGAAGGTTCCGGTGGTAAAAAACAGTGGAAGACCAATCGGCCTGAATTTGAGAATAGTCCTGGCCCCAATCGGCCAGTAAAATCCGGTTGCAGGCGAGCGCTTCGAAAGAGCGAAGATTTACCTCGGAGAGAAGACTGACGTTGAGGCAAACCTTCGTGGTAAGTATCGCCTCCAAGTAGTCAGTTTCGGAACCGATTGCGCCGAAGAAAGACGACAGTTTCTTCGCCTGACATACTTCCTGGATCCGCGAGGCCACTTCATTGCGGTCGCCGAGTTTGTAGAAATGATGTGGAAAAATCACCGTCCGGCCAATGGCGCGCCGTTTCCCTGTCGTGACGATCAAATCATCGATGGAAAGGAAGCGGTAGTAACAAGGCATCCAGGCCACCTTGTTCCGATCATAATGCTTCATCACGGACGTATCCGCGACATAGAGGCGATCAAAATACTGCTGATACTTGATTTCTTTTTGCCACAGATGATGGGCGTCAACCGACCACATCACCTTTCGGGTTTGAGAGTTGGCAAAGAACTGTTTGACCGACTTGCGGTTGCCATGCTCGCTAAAGAATTTCTCCATTTTACCCCCATGCGTCAGAAATATCGCCAAGTCAGCGCGATTTGCCGCAGCAAAGTACTGATCGACATCCTGAATCACGGTCAACCCCGGGTACTGCCCATCGATTTTCAGATCACTGGCACCCGGGAGATAACCAAGGTCCGACTCGTGGAAGTATCCACCTGCGATGAAAACTTGGTAGGCCACGGTCAAGTGTTTTTACATTGACCCGGTCCCGTCACCGGTTTGCCGCAGAGTGCAACACCTTTCATTCCCGCGTTACCACGACGGATTCGGCCCTCCTGTTACCCAGAATATAGGTTCCTGACTCTGATCCTGAGCACACGTGAACCGCGGGGAAACGCCCTTTCGAGTGCGCCGTCAGAATGCCGGTTATCCGACGGACAATAGCAGGGTCGAAGTACTTGACTGATGCCTTGTAACGCTTAACCAACCCCAGTCTGTTTCTGAAGTTCTCCGAGTTCCACGGTGGCATGAAGCCGGCGGCGTGCAGGGCTGAATCAACGATTCGTCTGGGGAATCGTGTCGCGGTTTTGGCTCGGACTGAGGCCACTCTCTTCGCGATTGAATGTTTTGGAATCGTGGATTCGATTCGATCCGCGAGTCGGACATAGGAGCGGCCATCCCCGCCGTGAAACCATGGCTTTGTTCGCTCATCAGCACCGCGCGTAAATTCCTCGTCGTAGTGATAGCTGCCTGAGGTGGCTGCCTTCAAATTTTCGTAAAGCGACTCTTCATTTTTACAGTCGAAGTTTACGGCATTTTGCTCGCCGACGCCGATATAGGCAGGAATCCAAGCTGGTCTAAAACTCGGAACCCCGGCAAACCACGCATCGAAGCCAGTGGTACAAAACTGCTGAATGGCGGCGCTGGCCCGCAGCATCCAGCCCACGATTTCCCCCTCCGCGCGAACCACGATATTGTTTATTCCCGCGAATTCCTTCTGGTAGGTCTCGATTTTCTCGAAGGGATGCGGCCGCCAGACGAAGGTGACACTGGGAAGGCGCTCGGCCTGGGACTTGACGAGCTTGATCATCGCGGTGATCGCCAATTCCTCACTCGCAAGCCACGAGCGCACGAGTGCGGGATCATAGTTATGCTGTTCCGTAAGAGCCTTTACGGCGCCCTCCCCGTCGCAGAAAGCCGAGTTACTGAGGCCGTAGTTGCTGCAGATAAGAACAAACGGTTGAGGCGGAGCCGGCGTCCCCCGGTTGATCTCAATCGACGCCGCACGCCAATCAGGGTGATAAAGGTCAAAACGGGGACTCCCAGTTACTGCGATCCGGTCCTCAGGGAACCAACTTTCCTCGCGAGCTGCCGCGGCAAGCTTCTCCCCCCAAAAGGAATAAAACTCGATGCGGTCGGTGAGATCAGCCTCGAGAAGCAGATCATGTTTATAACGCTGGACCTCGTTGATGGGGCCGCCCTCTGTGCTGTGAACGGCGACTGGAATCCCGCAGGCGTGAAGAGTTCTTAAAAAGTTGCGGCTTGGACGCCTCAGATAATTCAAAACGACCAAATCCGGTATGATGCTCAATACCTCGTCGTTGAGGTACATTGGGACCAAATAAACGCTGTGCCCTCTGCGAACCAACTCCATGCTGAGCAGACACAAGCCGCCGAGATCGCGGCGTGGGTGGTCTAGTATCAGGGCAACTTTCATTGGCAAGCCTCCGATCGAAAGAGAGCAAACCGCACAACATCCATTCTTTGGTCATTCCAGAGCATGTGTGCCCTTTGGATCCCATCCGGGACCATGCCAATGCCAGTCATCGTTCCGATCATGGCCAGGTTTCCCGCCAGCGTGCCGCCCCAAATCTTATACACATTAGTTTCTTTGAAAACACGGAGAGTTGCGATGCGCCATGCACTCGCGCCCACGCCCTTCCCCCAATGCTCCTTTTCGCCGATTAGAATGCTCATTTCCGCCGTCTGGTTTGGGCGATCGAAGTAAACTGCAAGGTTACCCACATGCACGCTTTCGCCACAGCCTCGGTCGAAGTGGATCGCGAAAAGCCAGTGCCCTCCGCCAGCGAGTCGTTCAACGAAATGGCGGCCATCTTCCAAAGTATGGCGCCGATGGCGCAGTTCACTGAATCTCGTTACCTCTGGGTCGTTCAGCCAGCGAACATACCGCTCGTTCAGATGGCGCTGGTCGAAGGGGATAAGGTGGACCTCGCCTCTGGACGGTGCGTCAGTGGCTGCGGGGTCACGCATTGCTCAAAAGTCGGACGATGTTTCCAACTGTATCCTGCCCGAATCGTCCGGAGACAGGGTGCGTCTTCGGATGCTGCAGGAGCAGCGTTTCGAGTTCATCACATGAGCCGAAAAGTGGAATGAGATCGCGATTGCGATCCAGAAGCGGGAATGCCTCGGCTTTCTCGCGCAGGCAACTCACAGCCAACCGTTGCAAAAGGGCTGCTTCGAGCAGGATCATGGAGCTTCCTCCGATGACAATGTCACTAGCGAGAATGAGGCGGAGTTTCGGCATGGCGTCACAAACCTGCCAGGGGAAATGCGCGCCCGCCCGAAGCCCCAGGGCGAGTGCCGGGTCCGGAGAGGCCGGGTGATGGCGCAGAAGCAGATGGAAGCGGCGACTTTGCCCCATCGCGTTCAAACAATCAGTCAACTTACTCAACATCTCCTCATCGCTGTAGCCAAGCGACTCCGGGGTGGGAAATCCAGCGGGTGGGTTTCGGTAAATGCCATCCGCGACCCAAAGGATCAACATTTCCTCCGGTGCGATCCCCAGTTCCCGCCGAAATGACTCGTCCCGATTGGATGAAGAATGCGTCAGTTGCTCCAAAGCCGGATGGCCCACGACCGAGATTGCCGTGGCAGGACCCAGCGCTTCCAAAAGTTCTAAACGCATCGCGTCATCCACGGCAGCGATGGCATCTGGCATCGAACGAGTTTCGAGGGCGCTGCGGAAGCGATCCCGATATCCGCCCCAGTTGTCCACGAACGCGACGGAGCAGACCTCCAGGCTTCTTGCCTTGGACCAGACCGCGGCTTCCAACTCCGGAACCCACGAAGTTCCAGTAAGAATCCAATCGAGGCCTGGCGTCTCGTGCTCCATCCATGCAGTGATTTCGAGGGCATCTTCGACGATCGTATGTTCCACGTGCTCGCGAGCAAAGATCGGTGCCGCAGTCGGACCGGAGAATACCTTGATCTCTGTGCAGTCCTGCAAGGCTTCAATGACGGGGACGAACGCTTCGGCGGTTCCAGCCTGGAATGCGAAGACACACCCGATCATTGGCCGTTTTTTAGCTCCCCGCGAAGTGTATAGACCTTGTCAAAGGCGCGGAGGAAATCCTCCACGTCGGCGGAGGCCATATTTGGCTTCATGTACTCGTGGCAGAAAAACTCACGTTCATGCATTCGCTCCGTGACTGGGCAGAGTCCTTTATCATAGGAAACGGCCCCTTGATACTTCGGACAAGCAAAGGAACAAGCTACAGCGCGTCGCTGATAAATTGGCTGGAGATAGAGCGGCTTTACATACCCGGAGCTGACGAGCGGTCCGTCGGTTTCGCGGAGCGCTGTAACGGGAAGCTCAGCGCGCAAGGCCGCAATGAAGCGGTTTCGAGGCACATCCACCACGGAGTCGTCGAACTTGCAGGCATGCACGTAATACGCGTGTTCGCAATCCTCCTGGACAAACGGCGGTGTAATTCCTGGGTACTCGGCAAGTCGCTCGCTGATCTCGGCCGCGCGGGACCGCCAAGGCTTCATCAAGGCTGGAAGTTTTCGCAACTGCTCGATACCCACCGCAGCCTCCATCTCAGTCATCCGGTAATTGAAGCCGAACATATTATGCACCTGCTCGCTACCCATCGCCTCGACCACCGTCTCACCATGATTGCGAAGCAGTTGTAACCTTTCGGCGAGCAAGGGGTCATCTGTCGTTATCATCCCGCCTTCTCCGGTATGGATGTGTTTATGATAATTTAGGCTGAAGATCCCGATGTGACCTAAAGTGCCGGCGAAGCGGCCACGATACTTCGCGGAGGGCGCTTGGGCGGCATCCTCGATCACGATAAGAGAATGTCGGCGGGCGAGTTCCATCAGCGTGTCGGCTTCGAAGGGATGGCCAAATAGATCCACCACCACGATGGCTTTGGTGCGCGGCGTGATGCACGCCTCGACGCTGGCCGGATCGAGGCAAAATGTCCGTTCGTCGATATCGGCGAATACCGGTACTCCGCCGTAGCCCAAGACACACGCGGCTGACGCGCTCATCGAGTAGGGTGAGACAATGACCTCGTCGCCGGGTTCGACCGCCGCCGCGCCGATCGCCGCGAATAAGCCCGACGTATTGGAGTTCACCGAGATCGCAAAACGCGCTCCGAAAAACTCCGCCCATGCCTTTTCGAAAGCTTGAACCGTTGTGCCCCCATAGAAATCAGCGTCCCAGCAGCCGAGAAACTTGGAGAGCACTCCAGAGTCGAGAACCTTCATCACGGCGCGCTTTTCTTCTTCGCCGATCGTTTGGTATGCGGGAAAAGGTGCGGTGCGGATTGGTGTCCCGCCCAGAATGGCCAGTTTACTCATAAGGATACAGGATTCGCCATCGCTGAGCAGACTCGGAGCACGGCAAGCGCCTCCGCCCCCTCGACGAGGCGCCCCGAAGCGCCCTCCAGTCGGGTGATCAAACTTTCCACAACGTCGCGCATGACTGCCTCGAGGCCGGTGCGATGCACTTCGCCGGCGTGGCGCACTTCATAGGCATGATTGAAAAATGATACCGGACGTTGACCGTGAAACGTCACGTCGAAGCGATCAGCAGTCGATGGGCGAAAGGTGACCGGCGTCCTGCCCGCCAGGAAACGGGCGCTCACCGCGTGGTCGAATGACGCGGACGCCGGGACGGTGCTGAGGACGCGCAATTCTTCGATCTCGCCCAGCCAATCGGCAACCCATTGCACGGCATGCGAGCCGAAGTTAAAAACTCCTTTGCCGTATTCGACAGTGACCGAACTGCAACTCGCGGAAAGCCCGCGCCATCGCTGAATTCCGGGTGCATAGGCGCGGCTGTAATTCACTGCGAGCACGATGCCGGCATGAGCGAACCGAGGCAGCAAACGCGACAGCCGCTCTGGATCGAAACCCGCCGGCTTCTCACAAAGCACAGCGCGCAACCCCGGGGATGAGAGGCAAAGTTCGAGCATGTCAGCATGTGTTTCCGTCGGAGAACAGACGCTCACGATCGCCGGGGACGTCTGGTCGAGCATCACGCGCGGATCGGTGAAATGTTTTGCAGCACTCCAGCGCCTGGCAAACTGCTGCGCACGGGCGGGATCGAGGTCGCACACGCCGACCAACTGGACTCCAGAGATGGCTTGGAAGGCCCTGGCATGGGTCTGGCAACTTTCCAGCACACTAGTTCCCTCGTCATACCCACCGGCAATTTTTCCGCAGCCGATAATCGCAGCACGCCACATAACTGCTAGCGAACCGCTTTGTTACGCACATGCGAGTTGCGAGCAGCGACCATTGGTGCGCGATCGAGAAATTCAACCACTTCCCTGCAACCAAAGGCGACACGGGGAAAGAACCCGGTAAAGATTTCCCGGATCACCTCAAGATCATCCTCCGTGTCGAGGCTTAGGCGCAGATCGGGCCGGCAGAGGTCGGGCGGCGCCACAACATCGAAAATCCGAAATTCCGACGGATTCTCATGCACCGGAAGGCAAACATGTTCCCGACTCGCCGCATCCCGGCACATTGCGTCGCTTTTGAGTAGCGTGCTGAAGGGCATGACCTGCACTTCAAAACCCTCGGGGTAGCTCAGAACGCGGGCGTTCGTGACGAAGTCGAAACTCTCGGCGTTGAACGCGCTCAAACGCACCATTTGATCGATGATTGCGGCGTCCACCAGGGGATTGTCGCCCGTCAACTGCACGACGATTTCTGCGCTGGCTTCTTTCATCGCCTGCGTCACACGTGCGGAGACATTCGCCTCGCTCCCCCGGAAAACTTTCGCTCCCGATGCCAGTGCGACGGCGGCGAGTTCGTCGCAGGAATTGTCCAGCGTCGTTGCCACGACAATCTCATCGACCGTCGCGCTGCCCTGGACCCGCTCGATCAGCAGA
>Ga0105044_10008021_pt1 | contig 14546 bp, 10 predicted proteins | sample MAT01_FD_78092 | JGI IMG/M metagenome (GOLD analysis project Ga0105044, IMG submission 78092) | Freshwater microbial communities from Lake Fryxell liftoff mats and glacier meltwater in Antarctica - MAT-01 | ecosystem: Environmental > Aquatic > Freshwater > Ice > Liftoff microbial mat | place...
GGATGTGCTCCTCGCGTGACCAGTTGCCCGGCCGATTCATATTGTAAGAACCTCCCATGCATGCCGTTCACCGTAGAGGAGTGTGGCAAGTTTCAGGTCTTGCTCCGACTCAAGGTCGAGCACGAAACGACCGGCGAAGCCGCCGACTTCCAGATCAAAACAAATAGAAGATTTTTCGTTGCAGGGTTCTTCAACAGGCTCCTACTCGGGTTGCCACCCCTCGAAGTTCGTTCTTGAAAATGAAATTTACCGGATTTGAACGAATCTGATAAAGTGGGGTATGATTTCTCCCTCCGATCTTATCGATTTGCCGGTCCAGGAGCGCCTCAAATGCATGGAAGTTCTATGGGATTCGCTCCGGTCCACGAAGCCTGAATCGCCCGAGTGGCACGGTCGCGTGCTTTCCAAACGCCTTGCGAAGATCGAACGGGGAGACGCAAAATTTATCTCCGGGGCTGAATTGAAGAGCCGTCTCCAGCGCTAAGCGATGGAGATCATCTATCTTGAGGAAGTCGAGTTCGACCTCCTGAACGGTAGGGGCTTTTACGATGAGCAACAGCTTGGAGTCGGCGATTACTTCGTCGATTCCATTCTCGCTGACGCTGAGTCTCTCTCCCTCTACTCCGGAACTCACTCAAAGCATTTCGGATTCCTCCGCTTGCTTGGAAAGACGTTTCCGTTTGCGATCGACTATCTAATGAGTGGGAAGCAGGTTTCCGTGTGTGCGATTCTCGACATGCGAAGAGATCCGGCGTGGATCCGAGCCGAACTTCAAATACGGAGCGAACCCTCAGGATAGCAGGTGAACTCACCCCAACCACCGCCCCAACCACCGCCGCAACCTCCCCTCCAACCACTTCCGCGATTCCTTCGTCTTCAGCGCACAAGCCCAGATCGTGACGATATGCCAGCCGAGCGCACGGAGTTCCGCCTCGACCTTAGCCCGCATTTCTCATTCCCTTTCTGCTCCGACTTGCTGCGGCGCATCCCCACTTCGTTCCAGACCTGATTCCCCCCGATTTTCCGCCGCCACCACTCCCGCCGCGTCTCGGGCCGCCGGAAGTCGCCGCAATGTTCAGGCCCGTGCCAGAAACAGCCGTCGCCGAAGACGACGATTCGTGAAAACGGACGCCCGGGGATTGCGGGATTCAAACGGTTTTCGGAGAACGCATGCGTCGGGGTTCCCGCCCCTCACAACGCCAACAACATCCGCATCCGGTCCCCGGCCCTTTTCCTTCTCGTCACCGTTCGTGCCTCCAGCACGTTCCGGATCATCGCGAAATGCTGGGCGCGTTCCCGCTGGTCCACACCCTGGTGGGTCGCACACGCATAGACGAGCACATCGCCGCAGGGCACGTTCACTCCGGCACGCAGGCAAGCGCGGGCGATATCCTCTGCCTCGGTCCAACAAGCCTCGTTGCATTTGAGCCACCGACTCAATCCTCGCCAAGCTTGGAGATTTTTTTCCGCGTGCGACCCTTCGCTCCTTGGAAAAGTTCCACCCAAACCGACCACGTCATCGCCCCCGTTCCTCGCGCTCTCCGTGCGACTTCCTCAAGGTCCCCGGTCTCAATCTCATCATTGCTCGTGCAATCCAGCGTGCCGAAGCTCGCCAAAAGATCCTTCAACCGTTGCGAGCGGTTGAACCCGTCCAGGGCCTTGACCACCGCCTTGTGTTCGGTTTTCGCTCCGGTAAAAGCGCATGGCATCAGCCAAAGTCTTTTCAGAAATATCATTGGTGGTCTTTATGGAATCCAAAATTCTGCCTATTCGGAATCCGGCGAGGCCCGCCGTTTCTCAGCCCCAAAAGGATTCACCACGCTCAACCAGCCGCAATCCTGTCAGCCGTTGAGTTCTGCGGAGAACACGACACCGCATCCGAGCGTGATTGCCGCCGCCAGAATCGTCGGGTCCCAAAAGATCATCATCCCGGCCGGTAAAGGATCGTACTCCTGCTGAAGTCGCCCGAATTCATCTCTGGAAGATCGGCCCCGGGCTGGCCAAGCTCACCGACGAGCAGGCCAAGTAAATTGGCGGCCGTTGAAGAATAAGGGGAAGATCCATGGAAAAACTGTCCCTTGGCGGATCCCGCCGAATCGGGTATCAATGGGGTATGCAGGCCCCGGATTCCCACACCCCGCTGGAGTTCTATCATCAAACGAAACGTGTCGGCATGATTTTTTCGTTGTCGGTGATCGCCCTATTTGGTGCAATGTTTCTCCTCGGATTTTTTAACCGGCTCTCCTATCTCGGTCCGGATGAATGGATTTTAGGAATTATCGGAGTTGCCCTACTGGTATTCGACGGGCTGCTCTACCGCTATCTTACTCGGCCTCAACTGACTCTGTTGGAGTCGGGTTTTTGGGAGAATCGTTTGTTTGGGAAACGCGAGTTTCGCTATGCCGATCTCGTGTCGCTCTCCGCCTACCTGGACAAAATTTATCCGAAGTGCCCGAACGGAAGCTCGTCGATTCCAGTCGTGGTTCAGCGACTGGTCGTGAAGACCCGCGATGGTCGGGAGCGAAGGATGACCCTGCCGTCGTTCGGCCACAACGAGTCCGTGATCCAATCCCTCGAATCGCGAAGCGGCATCCAAGTGGAGCGGCTTCCCGATCGCGAGGAGAAGTGGCGTTGACCTCACTTCTCTGCGAGGGCCTCGCGGTCGCCTGGCACTATGACCCTTGCCGGACCTGGAACACCCGGCTGCAAAACGAGGGAGCTGGGACCAAAACGGCCACGTAGGAACAAGAAGAGAGAGGCAAGCAGAGGGTCGAGGCGGGGAGGGCAAAGGGAGGAAATTTCCCTCACCGCTTCGCTAGGTGCTCCCGAAAAAACGCATCGGCGATCTCCACGGTTTCGGCGCACCAGGGATCGCTCATCCAGAACGGATGGGGCGCGTCCTTGAGCGTGAACACTTCGGTTTTGATTCCGAGAGCTTTGAGCTTCTCTTGCATCTCGGCCCGGCCGATCTTCAGGGTATCCTTTTCACCCTCGATGAAAATCGTCGGAGGCACTCCGGCCCGCACATGGATGACGGGAGAAGCCTGGGCATACACCTCCGGCAAGTTCGCGCAGGTCCCGCCAAAAAACAGAACTGCGTTCTCACTTGTTTTCCCGCGATTGGCGGCCACGAGGTCCTGGGTGGCGGCCATCACGATGCAGGCTCTCACCGCGCTGGGGAAGTCGGCAAAGGGACCCGATCCTTCAAACTCCGGCAGGCCGCTCGTCATTCCCAATAAACCGGAAAGGTGGCCACCGGCGGAACCTCCCATACACCCGATCCGATCGGGGTCGATCTTCCATTCCTCCGCATGAGCGCGGAGGCAACGGACAGCCGATTTGCAATCGTAGATGGCGGCCGGATAGGGGGCTTCCGTAGCGAGGCGATAACTCACCAGCGCAGTGACGTAGCCCCGGGCGGCGAGACGTTCCATCATGGGGCGATCCGCCTCGACCTGGCGCTTCGACCAGCCTCCTCCATGGACATCGAGAATGGTCGGATAGGAACCCGGAGCATCCGGGATGTAGAGCGTCAGATCCACGGTGTGCTCGGGATATTCAGCCACCACGAAGGTCTTCATCGAGACCCCGGTGGGAGTCTCCGGATTCAGCTTCTTCCACTTCGGAGCAGGAGCCGGATCGGCGGCGGAAACGAGCAGGGAGAAAAGCCAAACGAAAATCCAAGGGGGGACACGCATGAGGAATCGTCTCTCCCGACCCCTCTTTTTGCAACGTTCATTGCCGCCGGGATCCCACCCCTTCGCGGAGCGAGCACTTGCGGCCACCGACCACTACCGATGATCCCGATCGATCGTCAAAAGGGCACGGCAGATCAACTTCAGGGAGGAGCCGAATCCTTCGCCCACTATGAGGACATCGGTGCGGATGACTTGCGCTCCGGCATCATCGAGGTCCGGCTTCGACGTCACCTGCGCGTCCACTCGTGAGACCAAGCCGGACGATGCGATCGCGGCGGTTCCGGCCAGGGTGTTCCCGCGGAAATGCCGGCGATTGAAGGGGGGGGCGTTGATGAGGTGCGGATGAGATAACGCCCAACCTGGAAATTGGACGCCACTCCATGAGTTCGCCTGGTCACTTCCTCGTTTCCGAGGCACCCGATTTGGCGGAGCGTGGGGGAATCTTCGCGACAGCCCCCAGTTCTCCGATCAGACGCAACAGCGCCGGACGAGTGTCGGCATTACGACCGATCCAGGCGAGACAAAGCTGATAGGAATAGGGAACTTCAAAACAATGATACAGACTGAGATCTAAAGTCGGCAGCGCCAGATCGGGCAACACCGCCGCCAGTGATCCCTGCACGAGAATCTGCGAGGCCTGCAAATAGGAGGAACAACTCACCAAAATGTCGAGCGGGAAACCACCCTGACCAGCCAGCTGGTCAAGGAGGGACCGCATCTTGCCTCCGAGCGGGATCGCGAGTGGAATCTGGGACAGGGCGGTTTCCAAATCGGGAGGTGCCTTGGTGACGAGCGTTTTCGGAACCAGCAAGGTGTGGCCCACCGTTCCCAGGACGATCCGACTGAACCCCGCATCGATCGCCTCCTCGTGAACGAAGGCCAGGTCGTAGGTTCCTTCCCTGGTCATGTTTACCATGTCGTGGGTTTGCTCGTGAAACACCGAGAAGCGGACCTTTTCGGCGGCTTCCCCTAGAAGATGGAGCTTGGGCAGCAGATGCCAATAGGCCACGCTGTTCGAGGCCACCAACCGCGCTCTCCAAGGTGCCTCCTGACAGCGGGCCGCGAAATCCGAGAGGCCTTTGAAATTCTCCCGGCCGACTGCGGCAAGCTCACGCCCCGATGCAGTAAGCTCCAATCCTCGGCCCTTCCGGCGGACCAGCTCCGCCCCGAAGAAAATCTCCAACTCCCGAATCTGCCGACTGATCAACGATTGCCGCACCGGATCCCCCCCCGCGACTTTGACGATGGATCCGGCATCGGCGACGGCGCAAAAGCTGGCGAGTCGCTCCATCGAGAATCCAGATCGGGAAAGGAGCGCTTGATACATAGGCAGAGCGCTCAAGATAACCCCGCTTCGATGCATATTCAAACCCCGACCGATTCCTGCTCCGGATGTTGCCCGCACCGACCGCAGCCGGGGTGGGGATGAATACCCATTGCCGAACGAAGCTAAGGTAAGTAGAGTATCGACCCCTTGCTCCTCTCTGATGTCGGATCCTGCTGCTCCATTGTCTCCCCGACCCCGCCTTTCCAAATTTGCGTCCGACGGTCGCCGGGTAGGACTGCGGCCTGAAAAGGGATGGGCCTTGCGCAATTACCGCTATCTTAGCAGCAGCCTCTTTCCGGCCATGATGCAAAAGCGGGAACCAACCGGCCCGGTCGGTCCTCCGATCTTCCGCCCTCTCGCCGCGCATGAAGTCGAAGTCGTCTGGATCGGGCACGCCAGTTTCCTCGTTCGCACTTCTGGATTCAATGTCCTAATCGATCCGATCTGGGCGCAGTGGGTCGGTCCGGTCAAACGGCATCGTGATCCCGGAATCGATATCGCCCACCTGCCGCACATCGATCTGGTTTTGATCACCCACGCCCACTTCGACCATCTTTGCCGCACGACTCTCAAGCGCATCGTCGATGGATCTCAAACTGTGTTGGTTCCCCGCGGGGTTGGTCGGGTGTTGCGGCGGCTTAATCTCGCCAATGTGCAGGAAATGGCAGACTGGGAGGACTTCACCTTTCGCGACAGCACGATCCATTTCACCCCGGCGCACCATTGGGGAGCACGCTACCTCCACGACACCACGAAGGGCTTCGGAGGTTATGTCATCGAAGGTCGTGAGCACACCCTTTATCACTCCGGTGACTCCGCCTACTTCGACGGCTTTCACGAAATCGGGGATCGGTTTCACATCCATACCGCCCTCCTGCCCATCGGGGCCTATGATTGCCCGAGCGGACGGGAGGTCCACATGAATCCCGAGGAAGCGATCCAGGCCTTCCTCGATCTGCGGGCGGATCGCATGATTCCGATGCATCACGGCACCTATCCGATCAGCAATGAACCCCGCACCGAGCCGCTCGATCGATTGCGTCACGCCATCGTCGCCCACCATCTCGAAGAAAAGGTGATCGCCCCTCACGAAGGAGAGCAGGTCGTGCTTTCCTCCCAATAAAACGAGCCACCTTCATCGCGGTCAGGGGCGGCGGGCCTCCTGCTTGACGGGATGGAGCATTCCTGATACTCACCTCGAAAGATATGACTCGCGTTTTCCCGCTGCTCTTTGTTTTGATCTTTGCTCCGGGAAACTTCCGCGCCGCAGATGAATCACCCTCCAATCCAGAGGAAGGCCACTCCTACCACGGCGAAGTCTTCAACGAAGGTCCGCGACAGGCCGCAGTGCTGTTGCCCGGGACTGGCGCGGTCCACCTCGCGGTGACGACCTCAGTATCCGAAGCCCAGCAGTTTTTCGACCAAGGACTCGGGCAATTGCACGGCTTCTGGGACTTCGAGGCCGAGCGCAGCTTCCGCCAGGCCGCCGCGCTCGATCCTGATTGCGCGATGGCCTACTGGGGCATGAGTCTCGCGGCTTTCGCCAATCAGACCCGGGCCGGCCTCTTCGCCGAGGAAGCCAAAAAGCACCGCGACACGGCTGACGAGCGGGAAAAAATGTTCATCGACGCGCTGACGACCTATTTCGCCGATCCTAAAAAGGATCTCAAGCTTCGCCTTCGCGAACTGGTCCGCTCGTGGGAAAAAATCATCGAAGCCTACCCCGACGAGGTTGAGGCCAAGGCCATCCTGATGAAGCAGCTCTACTACAACAACACCAAAGATTTGCCCTACAGCAGCCGCATCGCCATCGATTTGCTGATCGACCAGATCCTCGCGGTCAATCCTCAACATCCCTCCCACCACTACCGCATCCACCTTTGGGACAACACCAACGCGTCCCGCTCCCTCGCCTCCGCCGCCGCGAACGGACCAGCCGCCCCCGGCGTCGCCCACATGTGGCACATGCCCGGCCACACCTACGACGACCTGAAGCGTTACCGCGATTCCGCCTGGCAACAGGAAGCCTCCGCCCGGATCGATCACGCGCACATGATGCGGTTCCAGATCATCCCCGATCAGATCCACAACTACGCTCACAACAACGAGTGGCTCGTCCGTAATTTGAATCATCTCGGCCGGGTCGAGGAAGCCACCGCCCTGGCCCAAAACATGATTTCCCTGCCCCGCATCGCGAAGTTCGAAGGCAAGGGCAAAGACGAGGTTTATGTCCCGAACGGAAGTTGGCAGCTCGGCCGCCAGCGCCTCCGCGACACCCTGCTCCGCTACGAGCAATGGGAGCTGCTGATTCGCTGCGCCGAGCACAGCTCCCAACTGGCGGCCGATGAGAAGGTCATCACCGCAGACGAGTGGAACCGGCTCCTCGCCCTCGCGAAATGTGAGACCGGCGACCGCGCTGGAGCCGCGATCCACCTCGCCGCGCTTGAGGCCAGCCTCTCTGCCGAGCAGTCCAAAAAAGACGCTGCTGTCAGCGCCGCGCAGACCAAAGCCACCGAAGCGAAAAAAGACAGCAAAGCGACCGAGGAGGCCACCAAAGCTGCCGGGGCCACCTTCGCCAAAAACATCGAAGCGCTCGAACAAACCCTTCGTGAGGTCAGGATCTACGCCGCACTCGCCGCCTCCCCGCCCGACCTGACCAAGGCCAAGGAACTTCTGCCCGATCTCAAAAACGTCTCCAAAGAGCGCCATGCCCGCCTCTGGGAGCGCGCCGGAGATCGCACCCAGGCCCTCACTCTGGCGGCAACCGCCGTAAAAGACGGCACGAATCAAGTCGTCCCCCTCGCCGTTCAGGTCGAGCTCCTCGCCGCAGACGGCCAGACCGATGCCGCCCGCACCGCCTTCGACCAGCTTCGCATCGTCGCAGGAGCTGCCGACCCCGACCTTCCCTGCCTGAAGCGCCTCGCTCCGCTCGCCGCCTCGTTCTCCTATCCGACCGACTGGCGGAGTCCCGCGCCGCCGACAGCCGACCTCGGTTCCCATCCCGCCCTCGACGAACTTGGGCCTGCGCTCTGGACGCCAAGTGCCGCACCTGACTGGACCTGCGCCGATGCCGCCGGCAAGCAAATTTCCCTCGCCGACTACCGGGGCCGCCCCCTTCTGCTCGTGTTGTTCCTCGGACAGAGCTGCGTTCACTGCATGGAGCAACTCACCGCACTTGATCCCCTGACCGAGAGTTATGAGAAGGCCGGGATTTCCGTCGTGGCGATCAGCAGCGAAGGCCTCACCCTGACACCCGAAGCGGTCGATCTATTTCCCTTCCCCTTGCTCGCCGATCCCGGACAATCCACCTTTCACGCCTACCGGGCCTACGATGATTTTGAAAAACAAGCTCTCCACGGCATCTACTTTCTCGATGGCGAAGGCCGGATCCGCTGGCAGGACATCAGCTACCAACCCTTCCTGAAACTCGAATGGCTGCGCGAAGAGTGCCTGCGAATCCTGAAGCTTGAGGAGTCGTGAAAGGTGGCCCGCGGTGCAAGAAGTGATCATGCGCGGTGGGATCGATCACGAGTGAGTAACGCTCGGACCAAGCCTCTGACCGCTCGGGCGTGTTCTCGCAAAGGCAAACTCCTTTGACGACCTGATCATACCCCATTAAGTCATCGATCATACCCTGGGTGGTCTCTTACCTAACCCTATTAAGTCTCCGACCTGATCCTCTCACCTCCGCCTCATGTCGCTGCACCCCGAGTTCCCCGTTTCCCCCTACGATCCACTCATTCCCGTGCACCGCTGGTTCCCCGCCGACGAGGCCTTGAGGGAGAGCCGCTACGAAAAGCTTCTCCCGCCACTCGTCGCCAAAATCCGGGAAGAAGTCCATGACTGGCGATCCGGCGGATACCTGGGCGCCTCCCCCACCACGAAAGCCCTCCTCCTCCATTGGTTCGAGACCGGGCACCTCATCGAAAACGCCGACGGTTCCCTCTCCCCCTTCCGCTATTACTACGCCCAGCGCGAGGCGGTTGAAACCGCCATCTGGCTCCATGAAGTCCGCAGGGCCCGGGACAAATTCGATCTCCTCCGCTTCGATTCGTCCGGCTCTGTCTCCCACGGCATGTTTCCGGAAAACTGGCCGCGTTATGTCCTCAAGCTCGCCACCGGTGCCGGGAAAACCAAAGTCATCTCCCTGCTCATTGCCTGGTCGTGGTTTCACAAACTCTACGAAGCCGACTCCGCGCTCGCCCGGAACTTCCTGCTCATCGCTCCGAACATCATCGTCCTCGACCGCCTCCGCGCCGACTTCGATGGTCTGAAAATCTTCTTCAACGACCCCATCCTCCCGGACAACGGCCACGCCGGGCGCGACTGGCGCGATGACTTCCAACTCACGCTCCACATCCAGGACGACGTCCGGATTCTTCGCCCCACGGGGAATCTTTTCCTAACGAACATCCACCGCGTTTTCCTCGGCGAATACATCGAGCCATCACTCGACGACGACGACCTGCGCGACTATTTCCTCAACGACGCCTTCGGTCCGAAACCCACGGGCAAGACCACCGATTCCAAAACCGACCTCGGCGAGATCATCCGCGAGATCGACGAGCTCGCCGTCTTCAACGACGAGGCCCACCACATCCACGACGAGCGTATGGCGTGGTTCAAATCCATCGAGGACATCCACCACAAGATGATCCAGCGCGACGGGAACCTCGCCCTCCAGATCGACGTCACCGCCACGCCGAAGCACAACAACGGCTCCATCTTCGTCCAGACCGTTTCCGACTACCCGCTCGTCGAGGCCATCCATCAGAACGTCGTCAAGCACCCCATCCTGCCGGACGCCGCCAGCCGCGCGAAGCTCCGCGAGCACAAGTCCGTCATGTTTCCCGAGAAATACGCGGACTACCTGAAGCTCGGCGTCGAGGAGTGGCGCAAGAGCTACGACGAACACGAGAAACTCGGCAAAAAAGCCGTGCTCTTCGTCATGGTGGACGACACGAAAAACTGCGACGATGTCGGCGAGCACCTCCAGAAAATCTGCCCCGAGCTCGATGGCAAAGTCCTCGTCATCCACACCAAGAACAACGGCGACATTTCCGAAGCCTCGTCCGGCAAAAACAAGGATGAGCTCGAACTCCTCCGCAAGCAGTCCAACGAGATCGACTCCTGGAACTCGCCCTACAAGGCCATCGTCTCCGTCCTCATGCTCAAGGAAGGCTGGGACGTACGCAACGTCACCGTCATCTGCGGGCTGCGCGCCTACGCCGCGAAGTCGAACATCCTCCCCGAGCAAACCCTCGGCCGCGGCCTGCGCCGCATGTATTTTGGCACTGACGTGAAGGAAACGGTCTCCGTCCTCGGCACCCCCGCGTTCATGGAATTCGTCGAGTCCATCCAGAGCGAGGGCGTCACTTTCGAGCAAGTCCCGATGGGCGACGGCACCGAGCGTAAGGACTCGCTCATCGTCGAGGTGGAGACCGACAACCCTGATAAAAATCCCGACTCGCTCGACATCCCACTTCCCAAGCTTTCCCGCCGCTACCACCGCGAGTTCAAAGATCTCGCCGCGCTCGATGCCGCCACCTTCGGAAACAAGCGTCTGCCGCTCAAGCCCTTCACCGAGGAGGAAACCCGCGAGATCATCTTCAAGCGCATGCTCGATTCGGAGATCGATCATACCATCCAGCTCGACGATACCGGGAAGGCCGACTGGCGTTCTGTCGTCGCCTTCTTCGCCCGCCAGCTCCTCAAAGAAATGCGCCTCGTCGGCGGCTACGAGTTTCTCTATCCGCAGGTCCGGGATTTCGTGCGCTTCCACCTCTTCAGCCCCGAGGGTGCGAATCATAACAGCCCGGGGCAAGGCCCTGGGTTAGGCGATTCAATGGACGTGAGCGCTGAAAGTGCGCCCCATCCCGGCGTGGACCTCGACGACCCCGTCATCCTCCGAAACCTCTCCGAACCCGCCGTCGGGAAACTCCTCTTCGATTCCTTCAAGGCCGCCATCAACGCCCTCACCGTCACGGAGACCGGCAGTTCGCGCATCGAGGACCGCATTTCGCTGAAAAACACCCGCCCCTTCCGCACCGAGGCGCGTCCCTTTGTCGCCGCCAGCAAATCCATTTTCAACCGCATCGTCGGCGAAGTCCACGGCGGCGGGCTGGAACTCGCCTTCGCCCGCTTCCTCGAAGACGCGGCGGACGTGCAGGCCTTCACCAAGAACTACCTCGCCGTCGGCTTCAAGTTCGACTACGTCAAGGCCGATGGCGACCTCTCCACCTACACCCCGGACTTCATCGCCCGCGACACCGCCGGCACCGTCTGGGTGATCGAAACCAAAGGCCGCGAGGAACTTGACATCCCGCAGAAAATGGCCCGCCTGAAACAATGGTGCGAAGACGCCACCGCCGCCGAAAAAGAAGAGGGCGGAAACGGCACCCGCTACGATTTCCTCTACGTCGATCAGGACAGCTTCGAGAAACATTCCCCGAAAACCCTCGCCGACCTCGCCGCCAGCTTCACGGAATACAAGTGACCATGCGCGCTACCACTCCAGAGCAGTTTGAGAAATACCTCTCCGCACCGGAGGGGACACGGCTTGAATTCAAGGCCGCACGTTCCAGTTATGAGTTCGACAAGCTGGTGAACTACTGCGTCGCCCTCGCCAACGAACTTGGAGGCACCATCATCCTTGGTGTCACCGATAAGCGCCCACGGAACGTCGTGGGCACCACCGCCTTTCCAGAGCCGGGCGAAACGGAAGCCGGCTTGCACCGGCTACTAAATCACCGGATCCCCATCGAAGAATACCATCACGAAGGAAAGCGGGTTCTGCTCGTGCATGTCCCACCCCGCCTATCGGGAACCGCTTGGGAAATTGGCGGAAGGTATCTCAAGCGCGCCGGTGACGCACTAGTTCCCATGGGAGATCAGGAACTGCGGGGCATTTTTGCGGAAACCGGTCCCGACTTTACCGCCGAAATCGCGCCTCGCGCCAGTCTCGCCGATCTCCAGCCCGAGGCTGTCACCGAATTCCGTAATCGCTGGCAGAAGAAATCCGGTAATCCACGGCTCGCCAACATGACCGATGAGCAGATCCTCCAGGATTGCTCGCTCATCGAGGGAGACGCCATCACCTACGCCGCCCTCATCCTGCTCGCCAAACCAAAATCCATCAGTCACCATCTCGCTCAGTCCGAGGTCATCTTCGAATACCGCTCCGCAGAATCCGCTGGCCCCGCCGCAGATCGCGAGGAATATCGCGAGCCTTTCCTACTGTTCCACGATCGGCTTTGGAGCAAAATCAACCTCCGCAACGACCGCCAGAGCTTCCAGCAGGATTTCTTCCGCTACGACATCCCCACCTTCGATGAGACCTCCATCCGCGAGGCCGTTCTCAACGCTGTATGCCACCGTGACTACCGCGCTGGAGGATCTGTTTTCATCCGACAGTACTCCCGCCGCCTCGAAGTCGTTAGTCCCGGGGGGTTTCCTCCAGGCATTACTTTGGAAAATCTGGCCGATCAACAGAATCCCCGCAACCGCCGCCTCGCCGAAGCCCTAAACAAATGCGGCTTCATCGAGCGCTCCGGTCAGGGCATTAATCTCATGATCGAGCAGGCCGTCCGCCAGACCAAACCCCTGCCAGACTTCTCCCGCTCCGCTGCCCACGAGGTTTTTCTCACCCTTTCCGGCACCGTTCAGAACCCCACGTTTCTCCGCTTCATTGAGCGTCTCGGGGAGGACGCCCTTTCCCGCTTCCAGACGCTCGATTTCCTCGCCCTTGATGCTCTCGCCCATAGCCGGGAGCTTTCCCATGAAATGAAGTCCCGGCTCCCCGATCTCATCGAAGCCGGTGCGGTGGAATCCCAAGGCCGTGGAAAAGGCCGACGATCCTTCCTCTCCCGCGAACTTTATGTGGAAATGGGCACGCCCGGCGTCCACACCCGCCAGCAGGGGCTCGACTATGAGACCAACAAAGCGCTCCTACTAAAGCACCTCGACTCCTGCGGAAGCACCGGCGCACAAATGGCCGAGTTGCAGCAGGTTCTTCCCGCTCAGTCGCGAGCCTCCATCTTGCGGATGTTGAAGGATTTGCAAGGTGCCAGCCCCCCAATGGTCGAACTTCGTGGGAAAAGCAGCGCCCAACGCTGGTTCATGCATCAGAACCCGGAACTTGACGCATGATCTGGTGCATGATTTCTGACGCATGATTTCACAACCCATTCATAATAAACGTTTTAAATTAAACTAATCATGCGTCAACCATTCGTTCCTGACGCATAAGCTGACGCAAATAGCCCCTCTTCCACTCCATGGCCCGCCCCTCCACCGAACACTACGACCTCACCGAGGCCGAGAAACGCGACCTCATCAAGTGCATCGAGACCGGCAAGCCGCTGCCCGAGCGCTACCGCTTCCTGCTCTTCGAGGACAAGCGCGAGGTGGAACTCGTCTGGAACGGGAAATCCCGCGATGTCTGCACCGCGATCCTGCCCTTCCAGACCCTTGAGCACATCGACGAACCGAGGAAAGTAGCAGCGGCGTCCCGCCGCTTGCCTGATGAAGAACAGCGGCGGGACGCCGCTGCTACTTTTTTAAATCCCTACGAGCAGGTCACCATCGCGACCGCCAGCTTGCCCCACTGGAGGCAGGATGGGGTGCTCTATTTCGTCACCTTCCGTCTCGCCGACTCGCTGCCCCAAGAGAAATGGAAGGCGCTCCGGGAGGAGCGCGAGGGGTGGTTGGCCGCCCATCCCGAACCGCGTACGGAGCAGGACGAGCAGGAGTATTGGGAGCGCTTCGGCGGACGGATCGAAGAGTATCTCGACGCCGGTCATGGGAGTTGCTTGTTGCGTGAACCGGCCCACGCCGCCGTCGTGGAGGGGGCCTTGCGGCACTTCGACGGAGCACGTTACGAGTTGGGAGAGTTCGTGGTGGCGGCAAACCATGTCCATGTCGTGGTGCGGCCTATGGACGGGCAAGTGCTGTCCGACATCCTGCATTCGTGGAAATCGTTTACCGCCCACGCCCTCAATGAGGCGACGGGAGGGAGCGGGAGTGTTTGGCAAAAAGAGAGTTGCGATCACATCGTGAGGCACGCGAGAGCGCTGTGGAACATCGAGCGTTATATCGAGGCTCATCACGCCGGGAAAGAAGTGGGAGCGGCGTCCCGCCGCTCAGTGGATCGGGGACAGCGGCGGGACGCCGCTGAACCTTTGCAGCCGGAGTTGTTCGACATGACCGGTCGCCAGATCAAGGGCTGGGCGAACAAACTCATCTGGGGCGACAACAAGCTCATCCTCTCCTCGCTCAAATCCGGTGCCCTGCGCCGCCAGATCGAGGATGCCGGCGGCCTCAAGCTCATCTACATCGATCCCCCCTTCGACGTCGGCGCGGACTTCTCCATGGACATCGAGATCGGCGGCGAAACCTTCCACAAGGAACCGAATTTGCTTGAGCAGATCGCCTATCGGGATACCTGGGGCAGAGGGGCGGATTCCTTCATTTCGATGATTTATGAACGGCTGATTTTGATGCGGGATTTGATGACGGAGGAC
>Ga0105044_10008024_pt1 | contig 14544 bp, 10 predicted proteins | sample MAT01_FD_78092 | JGI IMG/M metagenome (GOLD analysis project Ga0105044, IMG submission 78092) | Freshwater microbial communities from Lake Fryxell liftoff mats and glacier meltwater in Antarctica - MAT-01 | ecosystem: Environmental > Aquatic > Freshwater > Ice > Liftoff microbial mat | place...
GCGCGATCTATGATCAATATTTTGGTGTCGTACGCGTCGAGCCGCTGACCTTGTCACAATTCACTACACAGGTTGCGCGCACTTGTCTGGCATTATTGATTGATCTGCCCTATACCTTGCAGGAACGCGGTCAACTCAGTCAACTGATTTCCAGCATGGTGCAGATGTTTTCGGTCTTAGCAGACAGGCTGCAAACGAACAATGGGCCGGTGACCGGTTTAGTCGATACTAACCAGCCATCACTCGCCACGTCTGCCCTTTATCAACAGGCGTGGCAAAGCACTGATCCCGCTGACCGCGCTTGGTGCGAACGCGTGGCCTTTTATCGCTGGAAGGTGGGCCATCACTTCTTCAATTGGTGTGCGATCTTCTGCCGCGATGCGCTGGTGCAGGCTCATGCGGCGATTGCTGCGGATGATATTGACCGGGGCGCGGCGCAACTGGGGCAGGCCGAATGCTTTCTGCGTGGCAGCACCGCCGCCATGTGGTATGCCGGTGATTTTCCGGCGCGCCTCTACCAAACGGTCATTCGGCCCTCCATGATTATGCCAGGGGCACCGGCGGGCTTCTCTGGCGATCAAAATGCCGATTATAACCGGATGAAAACGGCTAAACAGGAATTGAAAGGCTTTTTGCGGGCGCACTATGGTCAGGATCTGGTGGCCCTGCCATCGATGCTGCGACACGCGTGGTTGCAGTTTCATGAAGCTGATATTCAAGATAACGAACATCATCTGCTCATCGCGGCGCAGAAAGTGGGCACCGATCAATCGCTGGCACAAAAAGAGTGGCAGGCCGAATTGCCCGCACATGTCTATCGCCAGCACGCGCTGGATATCCTACGCCAGATGGCAGAGATGAAACGACGGGAATTTGGGGGGTAGGATAATTCGTGAATTATTTGGCTGTTCATGAACCGCTGGAGTTGGCAATGAGTGAGTGGATTTGTATAGCGGCAATAGAGGATATTCCGGCTAATCAGGTGATCACGGTGCAGGTGCAAGATCAGGAGCTTTTGATTTACTGCTCGGGTGATGCCTATTATGTCTATCCCAATCAATGCACCCATGAAGAAGTGCCCTTGTCCAATGGATATTTAGTGAAGGGGGCGATTGTCTGTCGGCTGCATGGGGCTAAGTTTGATCTGGCGACAGGTCATTGCTTGCGCGCGCCGGCGGCGAAAAACCTGCAAGCCTATGCGGCAGCGGTGCGCGAGGGGCAACTTTGGGTCAATCTGGTGCCGGCGGCCCATGCCGAGAAGCCTCCCACATTAACTATCACTAGCTATCGCGCTGGTCACACGTTGGCCTCAGCCTTTGGAAATAAACCGTGAGCAGTTTCGATCCTGAAGGACGGATTCATCTCACCATCCTCCATTTCAACGATGTGTATGAGATCACGCCGGTCAGCGGCGGCGCCTTGGGCGGGCTGGCGCGCGTGGCGGCGCTACGTCAACAGTTGCTGGCCGCAAACCCGAATACGCTGGTCACCTTTGGCGGCGATCTCTACGGCCCTGCGGGGCTTGCCGCCGCTGTGGTAGAAGGCGAACGACTAGACGGCAAGCAGACCGTCGCCGTGATGAATGCCCTGGGCGTAGATTATATGACCTTGGGCGATCATGAACTCAACACGATCACTTCTGCGCAATTCTTGGCACGCCTGGCCGAGACGCGCTTTACGATTGTCTCTAGCAATATTTGCGCCCCCGATGGCCGACCTTTTGCCGCGGCTGCAAGCACCGTGCTGAAGCATGACTGTTTTGTGGTGACCAATGCACAGGGCAAGCAAATGCGCGTCGGGATTTTCGGGTTGACTAAGCCGATTCGCCTCCCCCAGGTGGCGCATACCTATGTCGATCCATTGGTTGCCGCCGCCGACCAAGTTGCCGCGCTGCGCGATGAGGTCGATCTGCTGATTGCGTTGACCCATCAGCCATTAGCAGATGATCAGGCACTCGTGCAGCGTTTCCCCCAGATCGATCTGGTGTTGGGTGGGGATGACCATGCGCAGATGCGGGTGGTGACCGGCCCCGGCCTAGCCCCGATCTACAAAGCGGATTCCAATGCGCGCAGCGTCTGCATCATTGACCTCTGGGTTGACCCAACGACCGGCGCGCTCCGAATTGCGGATCGGGTACAGCCGATTACCGCCACCCTGCCCAATGAGCCGATCACGCTGGCCGAGATCGCGCGTTGGGTGGATGCCGGTTTTGCCACTTTCCGTGCCGAAGGCTGGGAGCCAAGCGCCGTGGTAGCCCACGCGTCAACGGCGCTGAATGGCTTTGAAACCGCAGTCCGCAGCCACCGCACCGCCTTCACCGACCTGATCACCGCGGGGATGCAAAAGGCCGCGCCAGCCACCGAATTGGCGATCATCTGTAGCTGGGCCGTGCGCCTGGATGATTGTATTCCCGCCGGTGGTACGATCACCCAGTATGATATTTTGCGCACCTTTTCCTATGGTTGCTCACCGGTCTATGCCGTCCAGACCCCCGGTAGTCTACTCGCCGAGATCCTGGACTTTGGCCAGCGCAAGATTGGCTCCGGCTCCTATCTGCTCACCACAGCCAATGTCGCCTGGCTCGATGGCGGCTGGCAGATTGATGGCATAGCGTTGAATGATCAGCGGCCTTATCTCGTGGCTATGGCCGACGACCTGCTGCATGATTATCTCTTTTATATCAACGAAGCGCGGGCGCCCGAAGTCAGGGTAGTAGGCACCTACTGTGATATTGGCCAAGCATTCATTGCGCAATTGCAGGATAGTTCTTAGTCACTTCTCCTTTATTCCTTGTAAATTCGCTAGTAGCTGCCTGCTAATGACGACTGACCGATGACAAAGGACAAAGGACCACTAACTAAGAACCAATGATAAATAACGGATGATCAAACTATGACCTTAGAACTAACCAGCCTTGCTCTATTAACCGAAGCCGCGGCTCGCTTGGACCAGGGCTTTGCTGCATTGCCGGCCTTTCAGCCTGTCATTGATCCGGCGCGCATGCGTGATGTGCTCCAGGAAGTGGCAGCGCGCATGCAGGACAATTATCCCTATCCCCATCCACTCTATGCGGGACAGATGCTCAAGCCGCCGCATCCGATGGCGCGGCTGGCCTATATGCTTGCGTTGTGGATCAATCCGAATAATCATGCCTTGGATGGTGGGCGCGCTAGCTCTGCCATGGAAAAGGAAGCGGTTGCTGACTTGGCCCAGATGTTTGGGTGGACAACCCACCTGGGGCATTTATGTGGCGGCGGCACCATGGCCAACTTGGAAGCGCTCTGGGTGGCCGGTCGGCTGCATCCGGGCAAAAAGATTGTGGCCTCACAGCAGGCCCACTATACGCACAGCCGCATTTCCGAGGTGTTGCAGCTACCATTTCAGGCGATTCCCTGTGATGATCAGGCGCGCATGGACTTGGCTGCTCTCGAAACGGTGCTACAGACCGGCGCAGTAGGCACCGTCGTGGCGACGATGGGCACGACGGCAACCGGCTCAGTCGATCCCTTGCCAGCGCTGTTGGATCTGCAACGTCGCTATGGCTTCCGTCTGCACGCCGACGCCGCGTATGGCGGCTATTACACGCTGGTAGATAATCTGCGCGCTGAAACCCAAGCTGCCTATGGCGCGCTGAATCAGGTGGATTCGCTCGTGATTGATCCGCACAAACATGGCCTGCAACCCTATGGTTGTGGCTGTGTGCTTTTTCGGGATCCCGAGGTAGGCCGGCTCTACAAACACGATTCGCCCTATACATACTTTAGTTCAGATGAGTTGCATCTGGGTGAAATTAGCTTGGAATGTTCGCGGGCCGGTGCCTCTGCGGTGGCGCTGTGGGCGACGCAACGTCTATTGCCGCTTGTGCACGGGGGTGAATTTGCCACCAACTTGGCCAACTGTCGCCAAGCTGCTCTACAACTAGCCGCCAAGCTTGATGCGGATCCACGCTGGCAGCTCGCCTTTGATCCCGATCTGGATATTGTGATCTGGGCGGCGCACGCGACCAGCGCCAGCCGCATTTCGGCGCTCTCGCGCGCAATTTTCAGCGCCGCGGCAGAAGTTAATCTTCATCTTGCCGTCGCCAGCTTTCCCGCCGATCTGCTGCGTCAACGCTGGCCCGATGTCCTGTGGGATGAGGATCGGGTTTTCTGCCTACGTTCCTGCTTGATGAAACCGGAACATCTGGACTGGGTAGAGATGATCTGGCAGATCTTGACGCGCGTCGCAGATGAGCTAGAAATAGGCGAGCACGCACGATGATCCTTTGGCTAGAGGATCCGGCTTGCCAGGAGATTGCGTGGACCGGTGGCAAGGCCGCCAATCTGAGTCGGCTGGCGGCCACCCATCTGATCCCGCCAGGCTTTTGCTTGACCACTGCAGCCTATTCACAGTGGGCACACGCATCACAAGCTGGGTCGATCCCACCTGAACTAGGCACACAATTGGCGGAAGCCTATCTGGAACTAGCGCGTAGGACAAACCAGGATTCACCGGCGGTTGCTGTACGTTCTTCGGCGGTTGCGGAAGATGGCGCGAACGCATCTTTTGCGGGGCAATATGAAACGTATTTGAACATCGTTGGTATCGCTGCGCTGGTGACTGCGGTGACTCGCTGCTGGGGTTCGGCGCAAGTGGAACGGGTACAGACCTATCAGCCAGGTGTTGCGTTACCGGCAACGCAACTGGCCGTACTGGTGCAGACGATTGTTCCGGCAGATTGTTCATTTGTCGCCTTTAGCGCCAACCCAGTGACTGGTGCACTGGACGAAGTCGTGATCAACGCCAGTTGGGGGCTGGGCGAGAGCGTCGTCAGTGGCATAGTGACACCGGATACCTATGTGGTGCGCAAAACCGATCGGCAGATCAACACCCAGTCGATCGCCGACAAACAGTGGATGACTGTTGCCTTCCCCGTCAATACGGGGGCGCAGGTAGGCGAAGGTGTACAACAGCTGCCTGTGCCACGATTTTTGCGCAATCAACCGGCGCTCACCGCAGCGCAGGTGACAGACGTCGCCGCGTTGACAATCGCCTTGGCGACGCAAATGGGCTGGCCCGTGGACATTGAAGGTGCCTATCACGGCGATAAACTCTATCTATTGCAGTGTCGGCCAATTTCTACGTTATAAAGGGAAGAGGTGTATTAGATGAATTTGAATGGAAAAACTCAGGAGAATCAAGCCCACGGCCTGCCCAATACCTACTACACCGATCCAACGATTCAGGCACGCGAATTCAGAAATATCTTCCAGCAGGCCTGGCAGATCGTGGGGCGCGTCGAAGCACTGGCGAATAGTGGCGACTATTTGACTTGTATGGTTGTTGACTTGTATGATTGCCGGGGAGCCACTGGTGGTGGTGCGCAACCAGGAAGGACAGTTGCACGCCATGCACAACGTTTGCGCTCACCGTGGCATGCGTCTGGCCGAGGGCTGTGGCAATTATAAACGGCTCTACTGTCCCTATCACGGGTGGACCTATGATCTGAATGGACGGTTGCGCGGTGTGCCCTATGAGAAGTCTCTGCCAGCATTGGAAAAAGAAACGGTGCGCCTGTCGCAAGCGCAGGTCGATACATGGGGCGGCTTTATTTTTGTCAACCTGGATGCCCACGCACCCGCCTTGCGCGCCAGCCTGGGCGCGATGACCGACCGCTGGGAGGGATATAGCGCCGCTTGGGAGGATCTACGCGAGGTGAAGCGGTACACCTATGATGAACCTTTTAACTGGAAGATTTTCATGGAAAACTCTACGGACTATTACCATATTCCGTTTATCCATTCCGAGACATTGGAGTTGCCGCCGCTCATCGAGAACCAAGCGGTGGGGCAGCATTTTAGGCTGACCCCGATCACGCCCGAAGAGCAATACCGGCGCTTTTTTGATCTAATTTTTCCTAATATGTATTTTCATGTGGGGCCAAGCAAGGTGCAGCTATTTCAGGTAACACCCGTGACGCCGGATGCCTGCCACATCGACGTGATTTTGTATCAAACGGCACAGCAGGCCGAAGACTATCCAATCAACGATCCGCGCCAACATCGCGATATCAATCAGATTTTGCATGAAGACTTTGCCATCTGTCGCGTTTTGCAAGCGCAGGCGAGATCACAAACATTTCGCATTCTTTATACTGCGCAGGATCTGGAAGAGGGAGTCGATCACTTTGATAAAACCGTACTAGCTGCGCTTCAGGAGAAACAAGCTTATACACCTGGACAGGGGAATAGTATACACCCGATTAAGGTTTTGCCTGTCGCCCACTTCGCGTAGATAAACCCCTGAAGAGTCGCACAAATAATGGCTAGAAGAGCCAGGGTATATAGGCAACTTTTACAGGATTTGTCCATACGTTGTGTCATAAATCAAAGCTGTTTCATCCAATCTATTTTATTGACAAGAGAACTTTATGTTAACACGACGTAGTTTTCTAAAGTGGGCCGGCGCAGTCAGCGTAGCCATTGCCAATAGCCCCACGCTTTCTGCCTTTGCCCAAAGCGATCACCCCCATCCACCCAAACCGGATTATAGTTATCCGGTCGGCAATAAGATGTATCCGTGGGAGGACCCAGACACGGGCGAATGGCTCTTCCACGAGAAGATTCGCTTTGCCCCGCGGCCAGGGCTGGCGCGCAAACCGCTGACCAAAGCGGTCAATCTGCTAGAACAGCAGCCAACTCGGGTCGAAAGCAAGGATGGAGTCTTGGAAGTAGACCTCGACGTCAAATTTGCCGATGTGGTCGTCAATGGGCAAACCTTGAATTTGCGCACCTATAATGGGGCATTCCCGGCCCCGACCTTGGTCGCAAAACCAGGCGACATTCTGCGCATCCGCCAGCGCAACCAGTTACCGCCAGAGCCGGTTGAACCACACCACAATATCAATCATCCGCATGGCTTCAATGATGTCAATGTGCATACGCACGGCTTGAATGTCAACCCGGAAGATTGTGAAGATAATGTGTTGCTCGTCGTTAAACCAGGCGAAACTTTTGAACACGAAATTCATATTCCGGCGGATCACCCCACCGGCACCTTCTGGTATCACCCGCACAAACATGGCGCGTCGGCCTGCCAGGTTGGCAGCGGCATGGCGGGGCTGCTCTTGCTGACCGACCCCCAGAACGATATTCGCTCGTTGCCGGAAGTGGGCGCCGCCAAAGAAGTGGCTCTGATCTTCCAAGAGCTTTACATCAGGGATCGGCCCGACGATGGGGTAGGTGAAGTGCCAGGCATGCCAACCGATGTGGCCGAATATTTCTACAGCGATATCATTCGCGTCGAACAAACCGTCAATGGCGTGGCCTGCAATGAACTGGGGCTAGATGACACGGTGGTCATTCCCGAAATTCGCATGCGCCCCGGTGAGGTGCAGCACTGGCGCATGGTGCATGGTGGCATCTTCCAAAACTGGATTTTTGCGATTGATGGGCATCAGAGCCACATTGTCGCCTACGATGGTTTGACGCTGGAAGCAGTGGAAACGGTGGATGAGTTTCTCTTTGTCTCTGGTCAACGCCGCGATCTGCTGGTGCAAGCCAGCGCCACCCCTGGCACCTATGCCGTCAAGCGCAAAGCCTACAAACAGGGGGCCGAGGTCAATTCCTGGCCCGAAATCACCCTGTTCAATTTGATCGTGGAAGGGGAACCCATGACGATGGCGTTGCCCACCAAGCTGAACCCGCCGACGAAACGGTTGCCCTACATCAAGGATGAGGAAATTATCTACAAGCGCGAGGTAGCCTTCTCCTTTCTCGCCAATACCACCAAGGGCATCTTCCTTTTCACCATCGACAATAAAGTCTTCAAGCCTGGGCGGGTCGATTTCAGCATGGTGCTGGGCACAGCCGAAGAATGGACGATCACCAACAACCCGGACTCGGATCATCCCTTCCACATCCATGTCAACTGGTTTGAAGTCGTGAAAGTGATCGACGCGGCGGGGGTCGAAACAGTGTACGACCCGCCGATCTGGATGGATACCGCCAATATTCCCGCCAATGGCAAGATCGTCGTGCGCATGCGCTTTGAGAATTTCCAGGGCAAGGCTGTCTTCCACTGTCACTTCTTGACCCACGAAGATGAAGGCATGATGTCGGTGATCGAGATTGTGGACGGTTCGCCCAAGACGGCGACCATTACGTCTGCCGGTGGCACCTTTGTTTCCAACGATTATGAGAACCGCGTGCAGGCGCGCTTTCTGAAGGGCAGCGTGCAGACCGATACCGAAGTCACCTATCAATACTTGGCGTCGCCCAATGTGCCGACGGTTAACCCGGCGACCGCGCTGCCCAAAGTGATGGCAGATTACAATACTTTCTTCTCACTCACCGCGAAGCAAGGTGGCCAGACGGTCGGCGAACTCAGCCGCCCTGTCACCATCGAAGTCAAGTATTCGGCGGCGCAGGTGGATGTGCCAATGGCGATGGAGAACATTTACCTATACCGCTACGACGAGGACACGCAAGGCTGGGTTACAGAAGGCGTCAGCCTGATTGCCCGCGCCGGCAACCTGTTGACCTGCTCGACCAAGAAGTTGGGCCAATTTGCGGTGACTGGTGTGATCGGTTCCTGCTTGGACTTTGTCGCACCTGCCGGGGTCGGGCCAGAGGACATTGTGCCGATTCTGGAAAATAAAGACAGCCCCTATGCCTATTTCAAGATACCGTATGACGTTGCACCCGCTGGCGCGCCCGATGGTGTGCTAGACGACATGGATATCAAGATGGTGTTGGATGCGCAAGGTCAATTCTGCGCCGAATAGAGAAACATCGGTTTTGTGCTGTTCTAGTGTTCAGATCATGCTGAAGGCCAGAAATTAGACTGTAAATTATGGGGAAAATAATAAAATTGCTAATTCGTGTACTCGGTTTGGTGGTGTTGATCAGTGTTATGGCGGTGTCTGTTGCCTGTCAACCAATTCAACCGGTCGATCCGGCGGCGTCTGACGAATCGGGAGAAACTATGACCTTGACAGGCAAAGCCTTTGAATACCAGGTGGCTGACTACCATCTGCGGGTTACCTTTGAGGCAGAGGATCGCTTGCATTGGGAATATCTGGCCGGCGCCGGATGGGCTGACCGGCAAGCAGGCCACGGAGACGATTGAGCGCACGGATGTTCGCCCTGACGTGTTCCTCCTGCGCTGGCTGGAAGACGATGGCACGCAAGTAATCGATGTCTTGGATTGGGGACTGATGACCATGCATGCCAATTTTGTCACGGCCGATGGTCAACGCTTCAGCGCACAAGCGCCGGTCACCTTGGTGGATGAGAAGTAACGATTTCGGCTTTAGTAGAAATTCTAGCCGGAGATTACACAGCGCTTGTTGGTTTCATCCACAAGATTCGTGTAATCCGTGGCAAAGTTTGGATAGGTAGCAAGGAAAAGCAAATGGGACAGAATAGCAATAAAGTCATTCACGACGCGATTATCGTCGGCGGTGGTCATAACGGCCTGGTGTGCGCGGCCTATCTTGCCAAAGCGGGGTTGGATGTTTTGGTGCTGGAGCGGCGACATATGGTCGGCGGCGCGTGTGCCACCGAGGAAATTTTCCCCGGGTATCAGATTTCCACCTGTTCCTATGTGGCCTACATTTTGCAAGATAAAGTCGTCCGCGATCTGGAATTGCGCAAACACGGCTATCAGGTGCATCCGCTGCCCATGAAACGCTTCTTTCCCTATCCCGACGGTCGCTCATTGATCTTTTGGAACGATACCCAACGTACCTGTCGTGAGATTGAAGCGGTCTTCTCGCAAAAAGATGCGACAGGCTATGCCGCGATCCAAGAGTTTTGGTGGCGCGCCGGCAGCCTCTTCAATCGCTACTTTTTGACCGAACCGCCCACGCTGGACGAGTTGAAGGATCATGTGCGCGGCACCGAAGAGGAAGCCTTGTTAGAGCGGCTGCTGCATGGCACATTGACTGAACTGGTCGATGAGCTTTTTGAAAGCGACGCGGTGAAGGCGGCTGTGATCTCGCATGTCATGGCCGGCAAAGGCATGGATGAGCCAGGCGTGCTCTTTGCTTATGCCGCCACCAAACCCAACGCCTTGGTCGATAACAATAATCAGGGCATTGTCGTGGGCGGCATGGGGGGCATTTCGACAGCAATTGCCCGTTCGGCACAATGCGCCGGCGCAAAAATTCGCTGTGGCGCCGACGTGAAACGCATCTTGATCGAAGATGGCCGTGCCTGTGGTGTGGAGCTGATCGACGGCCAAACGATCCACAGCCGCTTGGTGATCTCCAATGCCGATCCCAAGCGCACCTTCCTTGGATTGATCGATGAAGCACAGCTTGCGCCAGCGGTGACCACCGCGGTTCGCAAGCTGGAGAGCAGTCACGCCACGCTCAAGTTTCATGCTGCTGTGCGTGAACTGCCCGACTTCAGCCGCTACCTGGGTGCCAATTTTGATCCAACTCTGATCGCAACGATTGGCCTTGGCCCCACCACAGCTTGGTATCGCCAATCCGTCCAAGATGCGCTAGATGGGCGGATGACCCAATGCCCTGTGATCGATGTGCAGATTCCCACGGTCTATGATCGTACAGTGGCGCCAGCGGACAAGCACATTGTCTCCATGTGGGTGCGCTTTCTGCCGGTCAAACCCAAAGACGCCACCTGGGATGATCTGCGCGAGTCGATTGGCAATCAATTGATCGACCTCTTGACCGACTATGCGCCCAACTTCCGCAGCTCGGTGATCGACTGGCTGATCTATACCCCTGCCGACATCGAACGACGCGTCGGCATCACTGATGGCAACTTCCGTCACACCGACCATATTGCCGGGCAATTGCTGGCCGATCGCTTGTTCTCACGCGGCGGCCATCGCACCCCGATCCGCGATCTGTACATGTGTGGCGCCGGCACCCATCCCGGCGGCGATGTCAGTGGCGCACCGGGTCATAACGCGGCGCATGTCATTCTCGCAGATTGTGTAATTAAAGTGTAGAGGCAAAAGGAATCAATCATGGTCATTACCGAAGTGCTGCTGGGCGGTGCGGCGTTATTTGCCGGGGGACGGTTTGCCGTCCGCAAGCTCCAGCGTCGCCAAGTCAACCAACAAATGCAAGAGGTGTACGCGGAACTGAGTGTGCGCTATCAAACGTTGACCGAGCAAGTTGCCACCCTGTCCGACACGCGACTCGATCAGGTGCGCGCCGCTGCCGAGTTGCTGGACGACCGCTATCAGCAATTTATGATGGAAAAGGTTGATCCGCTCTTTGGCAGCACGCGGCGCGCGCAGTTAGACGAAATTGTCGCCGCCTCGGTCATGCCGAGTACGAACAGCGGCGTAGAGGAAACTTTGGTGATCAGCGACTATGAACGCCACCTGAATCGCTATCTAGCCGCGGCAACTGTCACGCTGGGGACGGCAATTGTTGGCCTACTCTACAAGCCGATTTTGATCATCACGCTGGGGACGGCCCTCTATAGCACGACGCTGATCTTTCGCAATGGCTACAACGCCATCGTGCATGAACGGCGGCTACGTATGGATGTGATGGGGTCGCTCTATTTCATTGGTGCCTATGCCGGTGGGTATTTCATGGCCGGCAGCTTTGGTCTGGTCGCCTTTTATTTGAGCGAAAAACTGGTCCTGATCACCCAAGATCGCTCGCAAAAAAGCTTGATCCAGGTCTTTGCACAACAGCCGCGCACCGTCTGGCAACTAGTGGACGGTGTAGAAGTCGAGGTGCCCTTTGCCTCGGTGAAGGTCGGCGATATCGTAATGTTGCATGCCGGCCAGGTGGTGCCAATTGATGGCACGATTATCGAGGGCATGGCGACGATCGATCAGCATATGTTAACCGGCGAAGCCCAGCCCATAGAGCGCGCCGTCGGTGATCCGGTGCTGACCTCGACGATGATGTTGGGTGGGCGGATTCAAGTGCAGGTCGAGAAGACTGGCGAAGCAACCGTCGCTGCCCAAATTGGCACCATGCTCAACAATACCGCTTCTTATCAGGCCGGGATTGTCTCCAAAGGTGAAGCGATTGCCGACCAATCTGTGCTCCCCAGCATGTTGCTGGCGCTCATTGCATTGCCTTTTGCTGGCTACCAATCGATGGTGACAATTCTGGGCTCGGCAATCGGGCTCAATATCAAAATCACGGCACCAATTGCCATGCTCAACTTCTTGAACCTGGCCGCGCAACACGGCATTCTGATCAAAGATGGTCGCTCGTTGGAGTTGCTTAAGGCAATTGATACCGTGGTCTTTGATAAGACTGGTACCCTGACGCTCGATCAGCCACACGTTACCCAGGTTCACATCTGCGGAGATGTTGACGTCGATCAAGTGCTGCTCTACGCCGCCGCCGCCGAACACCGTCAGACGCATCCGATTGCCCGGGCGATTCTGGCCGCGGCTATGGAGCGCAACCTTTCCATCCCCGAGATTGAACATGCCCATTATGAAATTGGCTATGGGTTGCGCGTGCAACTGGCCGACCGCGTGCTGCGGGTTGGCAGTGATCGCTATATGGGCTTAGAAGAGATTGACATCCCCGACACCGTGCGTGAGGCACAGCAGATCGCACAGGCACAGGGCCATTCGGTGATCATGGTGGCTGTCGATCAGCAACTGGTGGGGGCCATCGAACTCGAACCGACCATTCGCCCAGAAGCGCGCGCGATTGTCCAAGAATTGCGCAATCGCAAAATCGATATCTACATTATCTCTGGCGATCAGGAACAGCCCACACGGAAACTGGCGCAAGAGTTGGGAATTCCGAACTACTTTGCCAACACCTTGCCCGAAAACAAAGCCGACCTGGTGGCGCAACTACAACAACAGGGCCGCGCCGTCTGCTTTGTGGGCGACGGCATCAACGACTCGATTGCGCTGAAAACAGCGAATGTCTCGGTCTCGCTACGCGGCGCATCCACCGCTGCCACCGATACCGCGCAGATCGTGCTCATGGCCCAAAGTTTGCAACAACTACCCTATCTCTATGATCTGGCACAAGAGTTTGATCGCAACATGAAAGCCGGTTTTACCGCGGCGGTGGGCCAGGGCGTGGTTGTGATTACTGGCGCGCTCTTGGGGGTGGTCGGCATTTTTGCCGGCACATTAATCTGGGAGGTTGGGCTGCTAGCCGGCATAGGCGTGGCTATGCTGCCGCTGCGCAAGATGCAGAAAGAGCGGCAGGAAGCCCTGCGTCTTAAGTCGGATAGTCTTGGATCCTAAGTCGCGCCGACTACACGACTACGCGACTACGGACTTGCAGCACTCAAAACGAATTTGGTAATGGAGGACTATTGGCGTGTTTGCTACAAAAAATTTACTCACGTCCCAGGAGGCCCGGCTAACCGGTGCCGTACAGCGGAGCATCCAGGCCGTGAAACTTTGGGTTGATCAGGCGCAGAACACGCTGGAAACCGTTGAACGCGATGTGTTGGATCCATTGCTCGACCGTGCGCTGGAAAGTTGGGGCGATCAGCGCCAACGCCAGCGCCAGCTGCTCAATGGCGAAGTTGCCGTGAGCGTTCTCACCGCAGATGAACGGCAGATCAACCGCGGTCTCTATATTGCCTTGGGTTCCTTGGGGCTGGCGTTGTTTGGCACGCTGATCTTCCCGCCCTTGCGTCTGCTCAGCTTGCCGGGGTTAGTCTATGGCTCCTGGCATTCGTATGAACGCGCCTATCAAGCGCTGACCCAAAAGCGCAAGGTAGATGTTAATCTGCTGACCGCGCTCGTCAACACAGCCTACATCGCCAGCGGCTATCTGATTCTGGGCAACCTCACGACGACCTCCTATTTTGCCAGCTTGAAGTTGTTGGGTGTCGTCAAGGATCGCTTTGAACAGAATTTGCGGACCGCTTTGGCCAACCAGCCACAGTCAGTTTGGTTGCTGGTTGAAGGGATAGAAGTCAAGTTGCACCTGATGCAGCTTCAGATCGGCGATCTGATCGTGGTGCATGCCGGCGAATTGATTGCGGTGGACGGCCTGATTGCCGAAGGCACGGCCACGGTTGATCAACAGGTCCTCACCGGCGAGGCACTGCCGATCGAGAAGCGTGTGGGGGATCGAGTACTCGCCGCCACATTTGTCCTCACCGGCAAACTTGTCATCACCGTGGAGCAGACTAGTAACGAGACAACGGTGGCTAAGATCAGCGAGATTTTGGCACAAACGGTCGATTTCCGCTCGACCCGTGCGTTAAATGTCCAACAGGTGACGGATCGGTTGGTCTTGCCCTTCCTCGCCTTGAGCGCTGTTACCTGGCCCTGGCTAGGGTTTTCTAGCGCTGCCGCCGTGATCGATGCCCATCCGCATCGCCAACTCAATAGCTTTGGCGCGCTGGGCTTGTTGAACTATCTGGTGCTGGCGACCGAGCGCGGGATTCTGATCAAGGATGGTCGCTCGTTGGAACTGTTGAGTAAAGTCGATACGCTGGTCTTCGATAAAACCGGCACATTGACCCAAGAGCAGCCTCTGTTGGCTGCGATTCATCTCTGTGGCGATGCTGCCGCCCCCGAGCAGGCGGCGAAACAATATCCTGCCGCCCCCGAGCAGGCGGCGAAACAATA
>Ga0105044_10008025_pt1 | contig 14544 bp, 11 predicted proteins | sample MAT01_FD_78092 | JGI IMG/M metagenome (GOLD analysis project Ga0105044, IMG submission 78092) | Freshwater microbial communities from Lake Fryxell liftoff mats and glacier meltwater in Antarctica - MAT-01 | ecosystem: Environmental > Aquatic > Freshwater > Ice > Liftoff microbial mat | place...
CCCGCTGCGCTCCACTTTCCAGGGAGCCGCCAAACCAAGCGCCGTCGCAAAAAGCATGTTCTGATTCATACTCCATCCCTATACTCTTCACCTTTCTCCACCCACTCCAAACAGCGAAGCGCCCCTTTCCGCTGCCCCAGTCGGCGACAAAATACACCCCTTCCAGTGACGGAAACTCCTTCCCGCGATAAACGCCAATCCCCACCACGCAAGTGCCTTGATCGACATGGTTGTATTCCGCGACCGGCAGCACGCCGACGCGCGGCGCGCCTTTCTCCGATTCAATCGGGAACGGATGGCTGCCGTGCAGCAGCTTCCAGCCGTAATTCTCGCCCCCCTTGCTGGCCGCGGGCTGGAAATCGACCTCCTCCCAAAAATTCTGTCCGACATCCGCGATGTATAAGTCACCCGTCTTTCTGTCGAAGGAAAAAGTCCACGGGTTGCGAATGCCGTACGCCCAGATCTCAGGCTTCGCGCGTGGATGGATCTTCGAGAACGCCAGTTCACTAACGCCGAAAAGGGTCATCTGCTGGAGCGGCGTTAGGAAGGGGTTGTCCTTCGGGATGCTATAGGCGCGATCCGGCGTGCTGGAGTTGACGTCGATGCGCAGCATCTTGCCAAGCCAGGTGTGCAAATCCTGGCCGGAATTGAGCACGTCGCCCTCCCAGCCTCCGTCCCCCACACCAATATACAGGTAGCGGTTGTCTTTGGAAACGTGATACTCGGTAATTAGGGTCGAGCCATTGAACCAAAGGTCGGCGTAGCTGATATAAACAATACCGTTCTCCTTGAAATTGGGATGGAACTCGATGCAGTAGAGCCCTTCCTCTACAAACGAACTAAGGGTCTTGTCCTTGATTTCGAGGAACGGCTTGTCGAGCAGTTTGCCGTTCTTGACGATCCGCACGACGCCGGGGCGTTCGCAAACAAACAGCCGGCCTGAGCCATCTTTCGGAGCCGTGACGTGGACCGGATCGACGAGCCCATCGACAACCTTGACCAGCTTGATTGCGATGTTACCGGGCAGCTTTCCACCTGGCTGAGCGGGGAGGACTTCATTATCCGCAGCCAGCGCCGCGGTGACGGACGCCGCTACCGCGGCGATAAAGACCGGAACTAATGGAGAATTCATAGTGGGATGTGTGGGGTTGTTGGGAACTGGAGCCCATGCGAAGGAAAAGGAGCGGAATGCCAAGCTGCTTTGAATTGTTTGTTACCTCAGTGGCGATAGCGTGGCATGCCCCTTAAGAACTCAAAACCCGGCTTGCGAGCTGGAGGAGGCGCGAACTTATTTGCAATCCCGCGCGTTTAGCCGCGCCGGTGTTGATCTCGAAGCGCACTTTGTCTCCTTCCATGATGAAACCGAGGGCCCCTCCTTGTTTCACAAAGCCGTCGGTGTCACCTACCGTCAGAATGTTCGTCCCTGCGAGGGCGGCAATGATTCCGGGGAGGTTGCCCCGTTCGGACTTCGAGATAAAAACAATCTGGCAGTTTTTCAGGTCGTCGATCCGTTTCGAGCGCTTCACCTTCATATTTCCCTCCAGCGCCCCGGCAAAGGGGTCGTCCCCGAGAATGCCGAGCGTGATCGCCCCGGTGGGTGCAGGCCATTTGACGAAATCCGGGAACTTGGCGAGATAGCCTGCCTTTAAGTCATATTCCGAAACCCCGGAAATCTCGGCCGCACGTCCCTCGAAAGCCCAGCAGATGCAAAACGCCATGAGCAACTTGAGCCAACGCGGCTGGGAAACCTTTCCAGCGCCGAAGACGCTGCGAGCCATTATAGGGGTTCTCATCCCGGTTGCTCTTTGGCGGATTTGCAAAAGTAAGTTCATTCAGTTTGCCAGGGCGGGTGCCTTGTCCGTTTCCATGGCCGTTAAAACGATAGCCGCATTCCGAACACCGCGCTAAAGGTCTCCTGCGGAGACGCAAAAGGGGTAAACTGGCTCAGGGCGTAATGGTTGTCAGTGATGTTCCTGAGATCCGCATAGAATTCGAGGTAATCCTTCGGGGTGTAGAGGATATGCAGATGCGCTTCCCAGGGATTGTGCAACTCATCGGACAGAGTTCCAGGATTGACGTTCCGGGGAGTCGAACGGGCGACAAGACTGGGTGTAACAAAGAGATTGGGAACGATCGCCCAAGTGGCGCCGAGACGGAAATTGTGCTGCGAGATGCCTTTTAATCCGGTCATCACTCCGGCGGTTGTTTCTTCGTAGCTCGTGAAAGAATACGAACACCAGGTGCTGAGATTGTGCGTCAGTTTTGCCTTTCCATAAAAATCGAGGCCGACATTGCGGCTTTTGCCGCTATTCACCGAAGTGACGAGCTTGCGCGGGCTGGTGCCCTCGGCATCGGGGAAAACGGAATCCAAAAGGATGTTCGGTTCGAGTGTCCCGTCGGAGACAAGAATCAAACTGCTTTGATCGCCATAATAGAGGCTAAGTCCCAGATTGTAAGTTTCTTTGCTATAGGTCAGGCCGACTTCATGGGTCTTTGAGGTTTCGGGTTGCAGGGCCGGATTAGGAACGGCGAGCACATCGCCCCGGTCGTAAGCGGCATTGAAATACGGCGCCGGGGAAATGTACGCCCAAGAGTAGCTGTATTTCGCGGTAAGCGCGTCTGTCACATCGCAGATGATCGCCGCGCGAGGCGTGTAGGACGGTTCGTCAATCCGTGTGTCCTTGTCCACCCGGCCGCCGCCAATGATTTTGAGCTTCTCCGTGATTTGCCAGGAAAGCTCAAGGTAAGCGCCGTATCGCGAGAACTCCGAATCGACGACTCGCGGCGTCTCGCGCCGAGAGCCTGGATTCCCCGCTTCGGTGAAATAGACGAAGCTTCCGCCCTGTTTGATGATGTCATTGTGATCTCCGGGTCTCGCTCCGCCGGGAATCGTGGATTTTGGCAGGACGTCGTAATTCGTGTAAATCCCACCGAGGAGAGCGGAAAGAGATGAGGAAAAATCGACCTTCAGCGTTTCTTCGACGGAGAAACTGCGGCCGTTGGCGTATTTATAGTCATCGAAGAACCATTCGCGCTGATTCAACGGGAAAACATAACGGCTCGCGGGATCGACCTCGTACCAGTTATAGGTAACCGATGAGTTCAGTTTAACCTTATCGGTGATTTGCCATTCATACTTTGCCTCGGTAACCCATGACCGATCCTCCCAACGGGCTTCGGGCACGAACGCCAGCACCGCGGGACCGTAGCCTTCCCCGCTGCTCCGCGCGGAAGTGCGGTACCATGACTGAATCGAGAATTTGCCGATCTCCAGCTTGGCGAACGCATTGAGGCCATAATCCCAGCGATCGGGGATCGTCCCGCTCCCCTTGGGTTTGGCGACCTTGTTAAAGCCATCCCAATACTGCGGATACTCGCGGTCCAGTCGCGTGAGGTCGGAGTCGTGATACTGGATATACCCGTTGAAAAGAATGTTCCTCGCCGCCTCGAAGACTTTACCGAACGATCCCCACACCTCCCGCTCGCTATTAAATCCGCCGTGACCGCCGAGTTCAGCCTCGATCTTCCCGGAACCGGGTGGCTGCCTGGTCTTCACATTGATAACGGCGTTGATGGCGTCCTGTCCATATAGTGTGGAACCCGCCCCATAGATCACCTCGATTTGTTCGGCCTGCCGCACGCTAAAATCATGGCGGAAGGGAAAATACTCGCCGCCCGGCGGGTTGACGCGCATCCCGTTGACGAGCACGACGATCTTGTTATTCCCGGTGATCCCGCGAACCGACACCTGGGTTCCGATTTCTGTGAAAAAATTTCCTGCCAAGTCCATTCCCGGCAAGTCCCGCAAGACGTCCTTCAGCGTGGAATAGCCCCGGAGCCGAATGTCGTTCCTATCAATGACGATGACCGTTCCAGGAGCGGCGGTAGCCTTTTCGGATTTTTTGGAGGCAGTTGTGACGGTGGCCACGTCTAATTGCATCAAATCTTCCAAGCTGAGCCGTTTTAACTGTAGCGCGGAAACGTCGGGCGGAGGCGCCGCAATCGCCTCCACGGCGGGCGCGGGCGCCGCATGGCATTGCGGGAGGGAAAAGACGCCTTGAAGGGCAATGCTGCCGAAAAGCGTTGCTGAAGTCGGTAAGAATCTGCGCATGCGGTTGGTTTGTGGGTCTGGGTTAGAGAGTCTTCACCAGATGAGCGTGACTTGTCCGTAAACTTTGTTTCTCGATCAGCTCCGCGCCGGCGCGGAACGCTGCGCTGGTGAAAAGCGCCGCCAACAGTCCGTCCGGAATAAAGCCGTGAACCCGTCTGCGAAACCTGCGGTATGGCTGCATAAGTTGCCGAGTCGAAGCGACAAAAGGCAGCGGGGGCGGAGCTGCGGGTGAGGGGGAGCTGTTGTTCATAAGATTCACCGCGATGATTCCAACGACCTGACTCAGCAACTCCGCTAATGCCTGTTTTCTCCGGCTTTGGGAAGCCGGAAGATGCGCAGGTAGCCGGTTATTTCCTGAACCGCTCGACGAGCTGTTTGAGCTGCTGCCCGATTTCGTGGAGCTTCTTCGCCGCGCTTTCGGCCTGCCGCGTACTCGTCACCGCCTGCATGCTTGCGCGTTTGATGCTCTCCATCGCGGTGGCGACCTGGTCCATCCCCACGAGTTGCTGCTGGCTGGTCGCAGCGATCTGCGCGGCGGCCTGGACGGATTCGGCCACGCTCTCACCCAGGCCGGCGATGGCATCGTTCGCGGCGGCGGATTGGCGCACGCCGGCCTCCACGGTTTTGCCCGCCTGTTCCGTGGCGAGCACGGCGCTGCCGGTGGCTTTCTGGATGTCGTTCAAAATCCCGCGGACCTGCGTGGTCGCCTGCCGCGATTGCTCGGAGAGCGAGCGGACTTCCTGCGCCACGACGGTGAATCCCCTGCCCTCGTCGCCGGCTTTGGCCGCCTCGATCGAGGCGTTGACCGCGAGGAGTTTGGACTGCGCGGCGAGATCTTCCACCGTGGTGATAATTCCTCCGATCGCCTGGCTCTGGGCGCTCAGGTTGAGGATGCTCTCGGCGACCGCGGACATCTGCTGCCGGATGCCGTTCATGCCCGCGATCGTCTGGCCGACGGCGCGTTTTCCGGACTCCGAGGAAAGGGCGGCTTTCTGCGCCTGGTCCGAGACCATCTGCGCCTTTTGGCTGGAAATCTGGGAGGCGTGCTTCACCTCCTCGACGGTCGTGGTGGCTTCGCTGACCTCGGTGGCGGTTTCGAGAGCGGTCGTGGCGAGCTCCGCGGTGGCGCCTACGATCTGGTCTGCAAATAGCGCCAAGCTGTTCGCCGCCACCAAGATTTCGCGGTTTTGATTTTCGAGTTCGGCCGTCCGATCCTGCACCCGGATTTCCAACTCGTCGCGCGTCTTGCGTAAAAACTTCTCCGCTTTGAGGCGGCCCGCGGCGGTGAGGTCGATGGACATCGCGCTTCGCCAGATCAGGGCGGTGAAAATGATCACGCACAGGCCGGTCATCAAAGCGGTGCCAAATTCGCTGTCGTAATATCCCGCACGCTGGCCTTCGATCTTCAGCCAGCCCAGCCCCACGAGCACACCGATGGCTGCGGGTAGAAACCGGCGCGCCATGCCGCCGCCGACCGAATCGCTGATGACCACCGCCATTATCCCCCGGTCTGGGCGCGCAAAGAGGATCCCGGCGGAGAGGAGCGCGATGCTGAGCGCCGTGGAGAACGCCATTTTTGCGTGGGTCGAGAGGCCGCTGACGATCGGCGCGCCGTAGGCGTAACCCAGGAGCGCGACTAACGCGAGGAGAGCCGTTCCCAACGCGAGCAGTTGCGCGGGCCGACGTCCTCGCAGCGTTTCGGAATCCAGCAGTGCGAGCGCCGCGCCGAGCAGCACGAAACAGATCGCGACATTGATCGCCATCCTGCCGGGATGCGCGATTGGCACCCTCGACAGGGCGCTGGCAAAAAGCGCCTGATCGATCCCCAGGTCCCACCCGAAGGCGTCTTCGCCGAGCGTCAGCAGGCCCACTGCGGCCACCCCCCACGCGCATCCTTTCGCCACTCGGGAAGCACGCCCTTCGCTCTGTTGCAACCACAATGAAATGGCCGACGCGATGAGACACAGGGCCGCATTCGGCATCATGGGCGACCACGCCGGCAGCAGTCTCGTGACCGGAGCGAGGTCCAGCGCCCATCCGAAGATCACTCCGATGGCCAGCAGGAAGGCTGCGGCGGCACTCACTTTCGAAGCCGTCTTCATGGCACGGACGAGATCGGGATTGGCGGGGGTAGGCATGGAAATAGAGCGGCTGATTTCAATCGCCCGCCTCCTCCTGCACCAGCAGGCGCTGGTCGGAGAGGAGTTTCGTCGCGTCGAGAACGACGAGCCGCTCGCTGGTGACACCGCGCAGGTAGTCGGCACGGATGTCGGTGAGCGTCGGGAGCGTGGGTTGCAAATCGGCGAGCGCGATGCGGCGCACGCCGCGAATGGCATCCGCGAGAATGCCGAGCTGCAGGTCGTCGTGCTTGATGAGGATGACTTGATTGAGCTCCGTGATGCCGGCTTCGGGCAGGTCGAAGAATTTCTTGAGGTCGATGACGGTGCGGATTTCTCCCCGCAGATTGATGATGCCGAGCACGAACGGCGGCGTGCAGGGGACCGGCGTCAGCTCGCGCAGCAGGCTGACTTCGCGGACGTCGGTGAGTGGAAAAGCATAGTGTTCGCCGGCCAGCTCGAACTCCACGACTTCGAGCGTGTCGGCATCCGCCGCGTCCGTTTCCAGCTCCTGCGCGAGCACCTGCGCGCGGATTTTCAAAACGCGCCGTTCATCCTCCGGCGCGCCGACGGAGGCTCGCTCGACGGTCGCGCGGACCGCGTCGATGCGGCGGCGGATTTCCGGCCAGTCAGCGGCTTTTGGTTTTTTCATGCGAGGGCTTCCTTCATCGAGCTAAGAATGGCGAGCAGGCGCGCGCCGGTGATGCCGTCGGATTCAGGGACCACGGCATCCGGCGGGGAGGCGAGCAGGAGGGTGCGCGCATTGGTAAAACAGCGCGCGGCGTCGGCAAGCCGGTCTTGCCGCAGCAGGAGGTGGCCGAGCGTGACGTGGGCGAGCACGAAATCGTGGTCGAGATAGAGCGCGCGCCGGAGCGCCTCGACCGCGCCGCCGGTGGCATTTTGCTCCTGGAGGATGACGCCGCGCAGATAGTGATGCGCGGCCACGAGCTTGTCCGCCGCGAGAGCGCGGTCGCAGGCGGCGAGCGCCTCGGCGAGGTTGCCCTCATTCGCGAGACGGCGCGCGGCGGCGGCGTGATCCGATGGCGTTCGCACGGGTTTCGCAGGAGGTGCCGACGGCTGGGGCAGAGGCACGGGGTCACGCACCGGCGGTGGTGCGAGCGCCGCCACCGCGGGTGCCGGCGCCAGCTTGCGGTAGAGGGCCACGCCGGGGACCCCGCCGGGCTCGAAGAGCGTGAACAGGTCGCGCGCACCCTCGGTGGCGCTCACGATCAGCCGCCCGTCGGCGACGAGCGATCGGTGAAAGTTTGCCACCACTTTGATCAATTGATCGCGGGAAAAATACATCAGCACGTTGCGGCAGAAGATCAGGTCCATCGCGTTCGTGATGTTGGCGAGCGAGGGATAGACAGCCTCGACGAGGTTCAGGTAGGCGAAGGTGACCATCTTCCGCACCGCCGGCAGCACCTCGAACCGTCCGTCCGCCGTTCGCTGAAACCAGGCGTCCCGCGTTTCCTCCGGCACGCCCCGAAACGACCATGGGCCATAGATGCCTGCCGCCGCCGTCTGCAGGAAACGCGGATTGATGTCCGTGGCGAGGATCGTGATTTTCCACTCGTCCAGATCGGGGATCGCCAGGCGCAGCGCGATGGCGATGGAGTAAGGCTCCTCGCCGGTGCAGCAGCCCGCGCTCCAAATGCGCAGTCGCTTCGCGTGGCCCCGCTGCTCTTGCGCGATCTCCGGGAGGATGTGGCTGGCGAGCGCTTCAAAGGCGGCCGGGTCGCGGAAAAAATACGTCTCACCGATCGTCAGATGCGCCGCGAGCGAATAGACCTGCGTGCGGTTGAGCCTGGCGAGCACGAGCGCGCGGGCACATTTTTCCACAGTCTCGAAACCGAGATCCTGGGCCGCGCCCCGCAGACCGCGCTCGAGCTCCAGCCAGCGCTCCGGCGGATAGTGCAGCCCGAGCTGCGCCTCGACGGACTGGCCGACCGCGCGCAGAAGTTCGGCATCGAGCGTCTGCGTCATGGCTCGAGGTTCAGCGCCAGTTGCAGTGCCTGGTGGTCTTCGATGGACAGGAACCGCTCGATGTCCTGCACAAGCACCAGACCGCCATCGAGCTTCATCACGCCCGAGATGGAGGCGAGGTCTGGCAGAATGTCCGCCGCCGCGGTGATGTGCGTCCTGACGTGCGGCACCACGCTGACGACGGCATCCACCAGCAGCGCGACGGTGCGCCAGTGCGTGTGCGCGATGATCAGGTAATCGCTCGTGCGCACGTCGCGGCCCGGCTGTCCGAAACGCGACCACAAGTCAAAGACCGGCACGATCCGGCCTTGCAGATTGATGATCCCGAGAACGCCGCGCGGCGCCTCCGGCAGCGGCGCGATCTCGGTCGCCCGCACGACCCGTTCAACCGCAGCGACGCTGACGGCGAAGCGCTGTTCACCGATGAGGAAAATAACCAACGAGTCGGAGGAAAAACCCGTCTTCACGAGGCGAGCATCCCACCCGGCCCGGCGGAAAACAATGCTGCAATGCACCGCGGCGCGATCGGGGAGGGGATTCTTTTCGCGCGCCTCAGTGTTTATCCATTCCTGGATCGGGAACTCTCCTGCCGGGCCGTGGCATGCGCGCAGCTATGACGCTTGGCACCATGAAAATTAAAAATAGAAATGCCGCGTCCACCCTGTCTCCAGTGCCGGCGCGGTTTGAGCTTTTCCTGAATGTGTTCGTCCGCAAGCCGCCGTCCGCGCCGCGTCGCAATGCCGGTTCTGTGGCGTAGCACCGCCGGGCGCGCAGGAGCGCCTGGCTCCAGAGGGAAGCGCGCCTGCGCGCGATCCTCCAGCGGGTGAAGGCGGAGAGCGCGAACTCAAAGCGCGGACCGGCTGGTTCGCGGAGGCTGGAAAGCGCAATTCCAGGCAAACGCCGGACGGTTTGTGCAAAGATAAGTCGCCACCCGGCGCGCGGCTGTCTAGGTTCCGCCGTTTCTTTCCAAAACCAATCCAGCGATGAACGCCCAAAAAGAACTCGATCCCCAGGAGCGCCTGATCGTCCGCCAGCTCGTCCGCGACCCGCGTGAAAGCGACAACGGCATCGGCGAAGCCACGGGCGTGAATGTCCGCACCGTCGGTCGCAAACGGCACCGCCTCGAGCAGGCCGGCGTCCTTTCCTATTTCACGCACGTCGATCTGACGGCGCGCGGCACCGGTCAGTTTGGGGCGCGCCACCTTTATGTCATCAAGTTCCGCATCGGCGTGACCTACACGCAGATTCTGGAGGACATCCAGCGCGAGCCATTCGTCCGCTCCAGCTTCACCGAGATCATTTTCGAGAGCCATATCGCGGAGATCGACGGCAGGCTCGCGATGCTGCTTTTCATCGACGGTGCGGACGAGATCAACATCGTCCAGACCGTGCAGGAAAAGCTCATCCCCAGCCTCCTGCGCAACCACGGCGAAAACTCCATCGAGGCCATCGAGACCGTCCGCGTCCTCGCGCCTGTCCGCCAGATGCGGAACTACGTCCTGCCGGTGAACATGCAGGCCGGCTACATCAAAAAAGACTGGCCGGACGAGGCGATCTACGTCGGGCAGTAGGCGGAAAAACTGCGGGTTTTTTTCGGATCGCTGCCGCGGCGACGAAAGCGAAGGCGGACGTTCGCTGCTTTCACTCCCGCGCGAGCCGCCGCTGGAGACTGAGGAGCTGGCTTTGGAGCTGGGGAAAGCGGTTGCCGGTGAGCCACTCGCGGGTGGCGGCGAGGATGATGCGTTCGCGGCTCGCGTCGTCAGGTTCGGGTGGCGGAGCGGTGAGGAGGTTTTCCGAGACGAAACTGGCGGGCGTGGCGAGGGCTTTGAGGAGCTTGGTCTTTTCGGCCACGGCGACGTCGGGGCGGCCGAGATAGTATTCGAGCGCGGTCTTCTGGCCCGGCACGGCGAGGTCGCCCTTGGCAAAGTAGTCGGCGCGCAGCATGGGGCGCTCGGCGAGCGTGGCGGGATGGGTGTTGAGGTAAGTCATCACGTCGAGCGGGCTGGCGGCGGCGAGCCGGTCGAGGGCGACTTCGGCGGCGTGGCGCAGTTGCTCGTTTGGGTCGGTCTGCGCGCCGGCGAGATCGGCGGTGAAGCTGGCGTCCTTGGTGAAAACGATCACGTCGAAGGCCTCGAGCATGCCGCCCGTGGGCGCGGCGCGCCACGGCGCATACGCGAGCATTTCGCGAGCTTTGGTGGCCAGATAGGAGGTCGATGCCGGCGCGTGCCAGGCCACGTTGCGGAGGGCGATCGCCCATTCGTCGGCGGAGTCCTTTTTGTCCAAAGTCTCGCGCGCGAGCTTCGCGGCGGCGTCCGTGCCGTCGCGTTTGGCGATGCGTCCGAGCACGTCCATCAAAAGGACGCGCAGCGTGGGAGCGGCGAGGTCGCCGCCGGGACGCAGAGCGAAATCGAGGCCGGTGCGGGCGTCGCGCCCGGTGGCGAGGAACTCGCGGATGGCGGTGGTCGCCAGCGCCGGGTCGGCGGCGAGGAGCGTGCGCTTGAGAGCTTCGAGGTCGCTGTCGGTCGCCGTGCCGGTTTGGAGAAGGATGAGGAGTTTTTCCAAGGTGGCGGCGAGGGGAGAGGATGGCGTTTTTTTCAGTGCACCGCTCCGAGTGCCGGGCGACGGAATCCCGACGGGGCTCGGTGTGGAAGTGCCGCCCGAGCCTGCGGTGGGAGTGCGCGGAACCGTCACGCTCGTGGAACCGCCGAGAAGGAAGACGAGCGCGACGGCAAGCGCCAGGCTGCCGAGGACAATCAGGAGGCGCGTGCGATTCTCCACGCCGGCTCCCTATTTCAAATACTGCCGGATGAAGTCGGCCGCGGCGCGGTCGAGGATGCGGATGCCGGTCGAAGGCGGTTCGTTCGAGCCGGCGACGACGATCCCGGAGAGATAGAGTTTCCCGTCCGCATCGCGCGCGAAGACCGGGCCGCCGCTCATGCCGCTCTCGCAGTAGATCGAGAAGTTGTCCCAAAACGCGCCGACGACTGGGGCGAACGGCGTGGTCGGCGCCACGGAGAGGAGATCATCCCCGCTGTGAAACTCCCCGCCGAAGCCCAGCGCGAGCAGCGGAGCGGCCCCGGTGAGGAGTGCGGGATTCGCCCACCAGCCGGCAGTGGAGCCGCCGGCCACGGGATCGCGGAAGACGAGGCCGCCGGTGTCGTACGAGAAAGCGCGCGGGTCGCTGAGCTGGAAGCGCCGGGCATTTTCGCGGTAGCCGGACAGGACATAGATGCGGCTGGCGTACTGGGTCGAAAGCGCGGAGCGGCCCGCGAGGCCGCGGCGGAAAAGGATCTCCGTGGAAAAGCCGCCATCCGCGTCCCACAGATTGTGCGCGGCCGTGAGGACGGAGCGCGGGCGCACGACCGTGCCGGAACCGGTGAACCACGCCTCGCCATTCCCGAAATGAAGCTGGCCGACCATGGAAAACGGAAACGTGCGCGCGAGGGCGGTGCCAGTTTCCTGCGGGTACGCGGCGCTGGCGACCGGGGCCTCGGCGGCACTGGCGAAAGGCGCGGCGCAGAGCGCGAGGAGGGCGAGGAGTGGAACGGGCTTCATGCGCGGCGGGAAGAGTAGAGGAGATTTTTCCGAAGGCAACGGCAGCCGCTCATGGGAAAGGCACTGGGAAAAAAATCTGCTGCCAATTTTTCCCGCCCGCGGGCTTGCGGCGGGCGCGGCAGGCTCCTACACCAGCGGGCATGAATTCCCCCCGCAACAAACTCTTCGTCATGATGGTCCTGGAATTTTTCATCTGGGGCGCGTGGCTGCCGCTGATCTGGACGTACATGGGGCCGGATGGGCTGAACTTTTCCGGCAGCCAGCAGGCGCTCGTCGGCAGCGCCTTCGCCATCGCCTCGGTCCTCGGCATCTTTTTTTCCAACCAGTTTGCCGACCGCAACTTCTCCGCGGAACGCTTTCTCGCCTTCAGCCATCTCGTCGGCGGACTGGCGATTCTCGGGATGTTTTTCGTGAAAGACTTTCCCGTCTTCTTCGTGCTGATGCTCGTCCATTCGCTGTTTTACGTGCCCACCATCTCCGTCGCGAACTCGCTCGCCTTCGCCCACCTTCAGGACGCGAAAAAGGAATTCGGATTCGTGCGCATGGGCGGCACCGTCGGGTGGATTCTCGCGTCCTGGCCGCTCTACTTCATTCTCAAAGGAAAAATCGGCCCCGAGGCGGCGCAGGCGGCAAAGTTCATCTTCCTCGTCTCCGGCGTGGCCTCCCTCGCGCTCGCGCTCTACAGCCTGACGCTGCCGCATACGCCGCCGAAAAAAGGCGCGCCCGGCGACAGTCTGGCGTGGCTGAAAGCCGGCCGCCTGCTCGCCATTCCCTACCTGCTCGTGCTCTTCATTGTGACGTTCATCGACGCCACCATTCACAACGGCTACTTCGTCATGGTCGGCACCTTTCTCGGCAAGGCGGGGATCAAGCCGGAGAACATCATGCCGGTGATGAGCATCGGACAGATCGCCGAAATCGTCACCATGCTCATCCTCGGCGGAGTGCTCGCCCGGCTTGGCTGGCGGACGACGATGATCCTCGGCATCCTGGGCCACGCCGCACGGTTCGCGGTGTTCGCCTTCTTTCCCGAATCGACCTCCCTCCTCATCGTCGTGCAGGTGCTCCACGGCATCTGCTACGCGTTCTTTTTCGCGACCGTCTATATCTTCATCGACGCCGCTTTTCCAAAGGACGTGCGGTCGAGCGCGCAGGGTCTTTTCAATCTGCTCATCCTCGGCATCGGCGATCTCGCGGCGAAGTGGATCTTCATCCCGCTCCAGGGCAAGTACCTCACCGGCGAAGGGCTCACCGGCTACCGCGAGCTGTTCATGGTTCCCTCCGGCATGGCGCTCGCCGCGGCCGTGCTGCTGGCCGTCGCCTTTCATCCGCCAAAGGAAATCGACGCCACCGGGACGGCCGCGGCACCGCACTAGTTAAACCCGAATGGGACATTGTGAACAAAGGCCTATGAGAGCTTTCTTAGCCTGTCTATTTTGCTTTCGGCAGACTGTCTTATTTTGTAATGCCCAAGTGGCCTGACCCCGAAAGCTCAACCAGCTCGCCTATTACCGCGCCGCGCATCGCAAGGGGACGGCCGAGCATCAGGTCTGGCAGGAAGGCGTCCATCCGCAGGCGATCACTGACGATGAGATGATGCGGCAGAAGCTGGAGTATCTGCACAACAACCCGGTCAAGCGCGGCATGGTGGCGTCGCCGGAGCATTGGCGGATTCATCGGCGCATGAGTGGCTGGGGGGAGCGAGTCCGGTGCTGCGGTGTGATCCGTGGCAGTAGCCGCGGGGAGGGCGATGGAATCGCGGGGACAAGTGCGTTCCGCGATGGAGTCGCGGAACGAGGGAAAAACTATAGAACTTCTTTCTTGTTGTCCGCGTCGCGAACCATAGTCTCGCCGCATTCTTCCGCGGTTTGCCGTGCGGCCCAGTTCGGGCGCACGCGCTAAACGAGACAAATTCTCTTCAGGGCCCCAATTGCTAACATTCATGAAACTGGTTAAGCCCTTTCTCGCTCTGGCAATCGGAACCTGCACACTTTGCGCTCAGGAGAACACAGTCCGGTTCGAGAAATACGGCTTCGCGGTCCAGACGCCCAAGGGTTGGCACCTGGCTGATGCTTTCATCACGAAGATGTTCTCAACGGCGACCCGCGCAGGAGTGGTTGCCCATGCCAAACAGAAGAACCCCGAGATAGACGCCTCTATTATCGAAACGGGAATCCTCCTCCTTGTCTCAAAACATCCGCTCGGAGCGAAGGAGGATAATCCGAATATCACGCTGTCTGTCGAGAAGTCCTGGAATCCAAGGCAACAGGATACCGGGGCCACTTATCTCAAACTCCTTGCGGAGCGTTTCCTACTGCTTAAAGCCCCGTCGAGACTGAAAGATGAACCGCAGAAGATCGAGTCCGCAGGGGTAGTGTTTTATACGCAGGATGCGATCAATGACAAGGTGTCGGATGCCCGGACGAAACAGCAATACATCAGCACTTATTTCGAGGGTTTCTATGTGACTTTTGTCATTTCATACAACGATAAGAAAGACCCCGACTACCAAGCCATGAGAATCATGTCAGAATCATTTGGAGTGATCAAAAAAAGCGTTCAACAGCAAGATGGCAGTTATGCTCCACCCGCCCCGCGTGAATTGAAACCCACACCCTGAGGGATTAATTCACCTCTCGTTCCCAAAGTTCACCTCTCGTTCCCAAAGTTAGCGAAGCGCTTTGGGAACGGATGGGTGCGGCGAAACTCCGTTTCGGTGGCGGGTGGGTGAGCACTGGGGGGCGCGATCGAGTTTGTGGTTCGGCGGAAGGGAGA
>Ga0105044_10008029_pt1 | contig 14541 bp, 13 predicted proteins | sample MAT01_FD_78092 | JGI IMG/M metagenome (GOLD analysis project Ga0105044, IMG submission 78092) | Freshwater microbial communities from Lake Fryxell liftoff mats and glacier meltwater in Antarctica - MAT-01 | ecosystem: Environmental > Aquatic > Freshwater > Ice > Liftoff microbial mat | place...
GATGGTTTCCTCGCCAGCGGTGCTCACTGCGTCGAACCCGATGTAGGCGAAGAACACGATGGCGGCACCCTGATGAATGCCGCGCCAGCCATTCGGGGCGAACGGGTGATAATTCGCAGTGTCGATGTGCATGGCGCCGACAACCACGAACAGCGTCAGCACCAGCAGCTTGATGCCGACCATGATCGCGTTGGCGCGGGCGCTTTCCTTTACGCCGCGGCAGAGGAGCCAGGTGATCGCCGCGACGATCGAGAACGCCGGCAGGTTGATCAGCACCGGAATACCGAAGAGCCGGGGCGCATCGATGATCGCCTGCTGCACTGCCGGCACGGTGCTCTTCATCGCCTGGAAGTAGCCGTGTGTGAGCCAGACCGGCAGGTTGATGCCGAACCCGCTCAACAGTGAGTCGAAATAGCCGCTCCAGGCAATCGCCACCGCCACGTTGCCGACGGCGTATTCGAGGATCAGATCCCAGCCGATGATCCACGCGACGAGCTCACCGAGCGTTGCGTACGAATAGGCGTAGGCACTGCCGGCCGCCGGGATCATCGACGCCAGCTCGGCATAACAGAGCGCGGCCATTCCGCACACGAGACCGAGCAAGACGAAGCTGACGATGAGCGCCGGACCGGCGCCGTACCGCACGATCGTGCCGTCCTTCAGCGTCTCGCCGGCCGCCGCCGTCCCGAGCGACGCGAAGATACCGGCACCGATCACGGCGCCGATCGACATCAGGACGAGATCACTCACACCGAGGTGTCTCGCCATTCCCGAGCTCTCGTTCGAGCTCGCGATCGGCTTGCGCTGCATCAGGGACATTGGCACCCGTGGTGATGGACGACGACGGTGCGCCCCGCAGGCGCACCGGAAACTGCAGCGATCAGATGAACAGCGGTGCCATCACCAGCGTAATCGTGCTGAGGAGCTTGATCAGCACGTGCAACGAGGGACCCGCCGTATCCTTGAACGGGTCGCCGACGGTGTCACCCACGACCGCGGCCTTGTGCGTCTCGCTCTTCTTGCCACCGTACGCACCGGTCTCGATGTACTTCTTGGCGTTGTCCCACGCGCCGCCGGCGTTGTTGAGGAAGCCGGCCATCAGGACGCCAACCACCGTGGAGATCATCAGGAAGCCGGCCACCGCTTCGGCGCCAAGCCGCTCACCCGGTGCGCCAAGATACTTGAACAACACGCCCACGATGATCGGGAAGCTCACGACCAGCGCACCGGGAAGCACCATCGCGCGCAGCGCCCCCTTGGTGACGATATCGACGCAGGCGGCGTAGTCGGGCTTTTCGGTATAGAGCATGATGCCGGGACGCTCGCGGAACTGGCGGCGCACTTCCTCGATCACCGACTGCGCCGCGGTGGACACCGCCTTCATGGCGAGCGACGAGAACCAGAACACGAGCATGCCGCCCAGCAGCGCCGCGACGAACACCTGCGGCTTGGACAGGTCCACCGTGAGCGGCGAGCCGGTCATGTTCTTGACTTCATCGAGATACGCCGAGAACAACAGGAATGCGGCGAGCGCTGCCGAACCGATGGCGTATCCCTTGGTCAGCGCCTTGGTGGTATTGCCGACGGCGTCCAGTCGATCGGTCTTGTCACGGATCGAGGCGGGCTGCTGGGACATCTCGACGATGCCACCGGCGTTATCGGTGATCGGGCCAAAGACATCCATCGCGAGGATGTAGCCGGCGGTGCCGAGCATGCCCATCGTCGCCGCCGCCGTTCCGAACAAACCACCCACCGGCACACCATTCTCCATCAAACCGCTGCCCTGCCCGACCATGAAGCTGGACAACAGTGCGATGCCGATGGTGATGACGGGCAGCACCGTGGATTCCATACCGACGGCGATCCCCATGATGATGTTCGTCGCCGGGCCGGTCTGGCTGGCGTCGGCGATGGACAGTACGGGGCGGTAGCGATACTCGGTGTAGTACTGCGTGATGAACACGAACGCGATGGAGGTCGCAATTCCAATCAGGCCGCAGTAGAAGAAGCTCCGCCAGGCGTCCGGCGCTTCTGGCGTCGCCAGCAGCCAGCGCGAGACGAAAAAGAACATCACGGCGACCAGCGCCGCAGTGATGTAGTAGCCACGATTCAGCGCCGCCATCGGATCGGCATCCTCCTTCGTGCTCACGGCCATCACGCCGACGATCGAGCAGAGCAGGCCAAGTGCACCGATCACGAGCGGGAAGAGGATGCCGTTGATCCCGAAAAACTTGAACAGCGCCACGCCGAGGATCATCGCACCGAGGTTCTCGGCAGCCGTACTTTCGAAGAGGTCTGCGCCGCGACCGGCGCAGTCTCCGACATTGTCACCAACGAGGTCGGCGATCACCGCCGGATTGCGCGGATCATCTTCCGGAATACCGGCTTCGACCTTGCCCACCAGGTCGGCGCCGACGTCGGCGGCCTTGGTGTAGATGCCACCGCCGAGTTGCGCGAAGAGCGCGACGAAGCTGGCACCGAATCCGTAGCCGACGATCAGGAACGGAATCTTCGGCGCCCACTGCTCGGCCGTGACTCCCTCCGGTGCCAGCAGCGTGATGATCGCGAACAGGCCGCCGACGCCGAGAAGTGACATCGACACGGTGAAGAGCCCGGACACCGCACCACCGCGCAATGCCGTCTGCAGCGCGGCGTTGAGGGACTGCATCGCCGCACTCGCAACCCGGATGTTCGTGCGGATGGACACCCACATGCCCATGTAGCCGGCGATGCCGGAGCTCAATGCACCGAGGAAGAACGAAAGCGTGACGAACAGGGCAAGCACCTTGGGATCTGAGACTGGATCCGACGGTGTGGTGCTCCGGAGCAGCCCGTAGCCAACGAACAGCAGTGCGGCGACCGCCACGGCCAGCACCGAAATCGTTTTGTTCTGGCGCGACAGATATGCCTCGGCGCCTTCCTGAATCGCGTCGGAAATCGCCCGCATGGCGTCGGTTCCAGTGCTTCGCGCCAGCACCCAACGCGCAAGGAACCCGGCAAACACCAGGGCGATCACACTGCCACCGATGATGATGCCGAGCAGAGAGGACTGCGAAGCGTTCATGACAGATTCTGAGTTTGAGGAGAGATCAAACGGCCGCAGTGCCAGCACTGCGACGGGTAAGCTGGTACACCGGCACGCCGAGCAACACCAACACCAGTCCCGAGACGGCTTGCGCGCGCGTCTTGTCCGCAACGAGGAGAATCACCGCCACGCCGACGCAGGCCGCGATGTACAGCGCCGGCAACACAGGATAGGCAAACGCCTTGTACGGCCGTTCGGCATCGGGCCTCGTCCTCCGCAGAACGAAGAGACCGATGGTGGTCAATGCATAAAACGTCAACGCCGCGAAGATCACGTAATCCAGCAACTGTCCATAGGTGCCGCTGAGGCAGAGCAGCGATGTCCACGCACCCTGCATGAGCATGGCGCGCGCAGGAACGCCATTCGCATTCAGGGTGCCCGCGCTGCGAAAGAAGAGCCCATCCTTCGCCATCGCATAGAACACACGCGACCCCGCAAGAATGAGCCCGTTGTTGCACCCGAACGTGGAGATCAGAATCAGGCACGCCATCAGCGTACCGGCGCTGGCCCCAAAGATCATCTCGGCCGCCGCGACACCCACGCGGTCCTGCGTGGCATGTGAGATCCCGCGCGCGATCACCGTCATCCCGTCAGCGGACCCACCAATCGGGAGGACCAACAGATAGGCGAGGTTGCACAACACGTAGAGGAGTGTCACCATGCCGGTGCCGATCAACAGCGCACGCGGCAGATTCTTGCGAGGATTCTGCACTTCACTGGCCGCGAACGTCACACCGAGCCACGCGTCGCTCGAGAACAGCGAACCGACCATTGCGGCGCCGAAGGCGAGCACAAAGGCCGATGTGATTTCGACGTCACCGAAGAAGTTTCCGTTGGAGAAGTTGGCGCTGATTGCATCACTGTTGCGACCGATCACCACCCCGAGCACCACCAGCAGCGCGAGGCCAAGTGCCTTGGCGGCGGTAAGCAGCGTTTGCACCGTCTTGCCCTGCCGCACGCCGCGCAGGTTGATCCAGGTGAGCAACCAGACGCTCAGCAATGCGATCAATCGCTGCGGCGAGAGGCCAAGCTGAATGGCTTGCGATGGATCCTTGCAGCCGAGAAGCTGCACGCACATGTCGGCCTGCGGAAACCAGGCGAATCGCCCGGGCGTGATCGCCGGCCAGAGTACGCCGAGAAACTTGCCGAATGCAACCGCGACGGCGGCGATCGTGCCCGTCTGAATCACCACGAAGAGCGTCCAGCCGAACAGGAAACCCATCAGCGGACCCATCGCCTCCTTCAGGAACACATACTGACCACCGGCACGCGGAAACATCGCCGCCAGCTCGGCGATCGAGAGCGCGCCCGCCAATGTGATCGCGCCGGTGAGCACCCACGCCATCAGCAGCCAGAACGGCGAGGAGACTGCGCGCGCAATATCTGCCGAAACGATGAAGATGCCGGAGCCGATCATTGAACCCGCGACGAGCATCGCGGCATCGGTCAGCGTCAGCGCTGCAACAAACCCTCGCTCGCTGGAGGCGACCTCGCCAGCCTCACGCGAACTCTGGGAGACCGTTGAGGTCTCGCGGGCTGGCGGCATGCGGTCTGGGCGGAGGGGTAACCAGAAAAATCGCCGATGTTACACTGGCGTAAGAATGCGGCAAGCTATGCACGGGATCGGCTGGGAACCAGCGGTGCGCAGCCGGATCGTGACGATCGGGATTGCCGGTGTTGCGCAGCGACAAAAAAGGGCCGACCGACTGGCCCGCCCTAGAGGAGAATCTCGTACCGGTATGTAAAGCGCACCGGCTGACCGTTGGCGCGTACCGCCGGTCGAAATCGTTGCTCGCGCAGACTGCTCAGAAACTGCTCGTCAAATCCGCCATCCCCCGATCGCGGAGAAAATTCAGCGGTCAGCACCTTGCCCGTTTCATCGACTTCCAGTTCGATCACGATCGTTTTTCCGCGCAGGCGACGAGGGATTCCGTTGGGCGGCACGAACAGCGCCCGCGGCGTGGGCGGGTAGATGGTTGCGTTGCCGCCGCCCGTTCCCGAACCGATCGCAGTGCCGGTCCCAGTGCCGATGCCGGAGCCATTCCCGCCTCCCGTGCCTGGCCCGTTGCCGGGGCCGGCTTCCGTCCCTGCGCCGGCCCCTGCACCCACTCCAGGTGCGGGAGCGGCGGCAGGGCTCGCGGTTGTCGTAGGCGCCGTCTCTGTAGCGGCCTGGGAGGCTGGTGTCGGCTCGACCTTGGGTGTCTCAACGGGCTTCTTGACCTCCGGCGGCACCGGTATGATTGGCGGAAGCACGCTCGGGGTGGACGGCGCCGCGGGAGGGGTCGCCATCTGAAAGCGTTGGATCCGCTCCGGAATGATCACGCCCCCGCGCCCACCTCCACCGCCACCTGCGGCGCCCGGCCCGCCGGCGCCATCGGTGAGAGCGGCGGTGATTTCACGGTGGAAGAAGGCGGGAAGAATGAGCAGAACGACAATCAGGAGGTGCGACAGCACTGCGACCACTGCGCCGCGCCTCCGATTCTCCTTGAGCGCACCCTCCGGAACGCCGATGAGCGGACGGAGTTTGGGCCGGGCACCCGGATGGCGCGGTGTGACGTCTGCGGATTCGGGGAGGCTGCTATCGTGCATCGCCAGGGCTCATAGGTGTGGAACGCTCCGATTGTACGCGCAACGTGCGCAGAAAGGTTCGTCGATTGACACGAACACCAGAAAGGGCGACCGGGCAGGAAGCCGGTCGCCCTCTGAAGATGCGTCAGGGTGGACGCCGATTACGGCGCCGATCCCGGCATATGGCCGATGACCTTCACACCGGCTCCGCGTGCCACGTCCATTGCAAAGATGACGTCCTGATACATCGCAAGCGAATCGCCCTTGACGAATATCAGCTTGTCCGGACGCGGATCGTAGATCTCCTTGAGACGCTTGGCGAGATTCGCCCGCGGCTGCTCTTCCGAGTTGATCTTGAACTTTCCGCCCTCCATCACCTGCAATACGATGTTCTGCGGCGGCGGGCCAGGCGGCTGCGGCTGCGGTGTTGGATCGGGAAGCTGCACATCGATCGTCTTTCGGGCTATCGGCACGATGACCATGAAGATGATCAGCAACACGAGCAATACGTCGATCATGGGCGTGACGTTGATGTCATTCGTCAGCCCGCCTTCGGAATCTCCAGCACTCATCGCCATTAGGGCTTCTTGCCTCCGCTCAGGTCGAGAGGATTGGTGCCGGTATTGGGCGAGTCACCGGGCACGGTGGATTGCGTGTTCGGCGTCTGATCTGCAATCAGCCCCGACACGCGCACACCACCCTTGGCGATGACATCGAGCGCCGTCTGCACCTTGTGGTACGCCAGCCCGGCATCCGCCTTCAGGTACATGATCTTGTCGATCGTTCGCGCATCGTAGATACCCTTCACCAACTTCTCGAGATCGGCGTTGTTGATCGGCCTCTTGTTCAGGTAATAGTTACCATCCGCGTCGATACCCAGCACCTGATCAGCGTTCTCATCTTCCGGATGCGCCGTGATGTTCTGGCCCTTTGGCGGAGTCGCCTTGAAGCCAGCAGCAATCTGCGGCACCACGATCATGAAAATGATCAGGAGCACGAGCATGACGTCGATCATGGGCGTGACGTTCGGCTCGGCCTTGACCGACCCCCCGCCGCCTGCAGACATCCCCATGGAAGTCGCTCCCCGTTTATCGGTGGGTCAAGCTCAGGTGATCGGCTTCTGGCCGCCAGCCGTGGTGTTGAACTCGCGCGTGAAGCGGGAGCGACCAAACTCTCCCGAGACGCCCTTGATGAGATAGTCGATCATCTCCTTCGAGGTGTACGTCATTTCTGCGGTGAGGTTGTCGATCTTGGTCTGGAAGTAGTTGTACGCCCACACCGCAGGAATGGCCACGATCAGACCGAAAGCCGTCGTGATGAGCGCTTCTGCGACACCGGCCGAGATCGAGGCGATACCGCCTGAACCGGAGGCGGCCATGCCCGTGAACGCGTTCACGATGCCCATCGTGGTGCCGAGCAGACCGACGAACGGTGCCGTGGCGCCTACCGTCGCGAGGACCGCATTGCCTCGCTTCAGCCCGACGATCGTCATCAGCATCTCACGCTCAACAGCGCGCTCTGCGGTGTTGATGTCCGACACCGTCACCGAGCCGTCCTGGATCAGCGGGCGGATTTCACCGAGTGCGCCACCCAGCACACGAGCGACGTGCGACTTCTTGTACGTCTCAGCCAGCTTGATCGCTTCGCCGAGATTGTCCTCCTCGAGGAACTGCGAGAACTCCGGGGCGAACTTGAGCGTCTCGGCCTTGGCGGCGCGGAGCGTCCACCACTTCGAGAACATCACGGTGAGCGACCAGATGGACATCGCGAACAGGGTGGCGACGATCCCCTTCGCGAAGACGCCCATCGAGTTGAACAGCTCGGTCATTGACAGATCCATCGGAATCTCCTTGCGCTGAGAAAATTGAGAACGAGCCTGCTGTGGCCTGGAACTACTTGTTGAGCGCGAACGCGAACGGCTGCTGCACGAGCATGCGAACCTTGCGGCCGCCAATTTCGGCAGGCAGGAACCGCATGCGCGGCAACGACGCCTTCACTGCCTGACCGAACGCGTCATGCGAGGCACGCAGCACCTTGAACGACCCGAGTTCGGCTCGACCGGTGGTGTCCACGATGAACTGCACCAACGCTTCACCTTCCACACCCGAGCTCTTCAGCATTTCGGGGTACGCCGGGTTGCCGGTGCCTGCGATCGATGCAGCGGCCTTTTCAACCTGGAAGTCGAAATACGGCTGGTCGCTGATGACCGGGCCGGTGCCGCCTTCCACACCCTTGGCAATACCGCCCTGCACGCCCTTGCCGCTGAAGTCCGCGGCATCTGTCGCTTTCCGACTCAGATCGACATCCGGAATCACGTCCGGCACATCGATCGGTGGTGTCAGGACCTGGAAGCCCTTGGGCGGAGCGACCTGTGCCACGACTTCCTGCGGCTTGGGCTGCTCCTTTGGCTTTTCAGGCTCTGGCTCCTTCTTGGTCTCGGTGAGGACGACCTTCTCCTCCTTCGGCTTCTCGAGCGCATCGGCTGTCTGTTTCGTCAGCACGACCGCTGCCGCGAGCAACACCGTGTGCAGTATGATCGAAATGACCGTACCACCGGTGCTGCGCTGCTTCTTTGCCTTCGTTTCAAGCAATTGATCGAACATCCACCCTCTCCACGGTTCCGGATGATGGTCGAACGGGACTCCGCAATAGTCGTCAGAGTGTCACACCGGCGCGACTGGTTGCGGATTACGATTTGCTTAAGCGTCTGTGAATGTCACGCAATGTGCGTGTCGGACAAGGAACCCCGGAGCACTTGCGGTCGCGAGATGCCGCCATTACCGACCCGATCGTTTTCATTCAGGCCACGCGGGTTGGGCTTTCGTCTGCGCGTGCTGCCTCACTCCGCCGCACGGCACCGGGGAGCGTGAGAGTGAACGTGCTGCCACGACCGAGCCTGCTCTGGGCTGTCAACGTGCCGCCGTGCGATTGTGCGATGTACTGACTGATGGCGAGACCGAGCCCGGTTCCCCCTCGCCCAATGCCGCGCGAGCGGGCACGATCGGCGCGCCAGAAGCGCTCGAAAATGAACGGCAGATCGGCGGCGGCGATGCCCATCCCGGTGTCCTTCACCGTCAGTACCGCCGCCCCCTGCTCCGACGCCAGCGAGAGTTCCACGCTGCCACCGACCGTGGTGTACTTGATCGCGTTTTCGACCAGATTCAGCAACAGCTGTCTCAGACGCGACGCATCCCCCTCCACCGCCAGCGGCTCGCACTCCGAGACGACCACCGCAATTCCGTTCGGCTCGCCGAGGATCGTCGCCGTCTCGGCAATGTCCCGCAGCACCGAATCGAGCAGCACCACGTCGCGCACCAGATCGAATCGCCCTTCATCGGCGCGAGCCAGGCTGAGCAGACTGTTCACCAGATCTGCCATCCGCGTGACCTCGTTCAGCGCCTGTTCGAGAAACTCCATCTGCTCCATCGAACCGCGCCGCGCCATCATCGCCCGTTCGATGCTCGCACGCAGCACCGTCAACGGCGTCTTCAACTCGTGACTCGCATCGGCCGTGAAGCGCCGCAAACCACCGAAGCTGTTTTCGAGACGTCCGATCATTGCGTTGAGTGTGCTGGTGAGGCGTGCCAGCTCATCCCCCTGAGCATCAGCTCCGCCGAGGCGCTTGTGCAGCGACCGACCGTCGGTGATTGCTTCCAGCTCAGTGATGATCATCGTGATCGGCCGCACCGCGACACCGCCGATCACATACGCCGCCGTGCCGCCGATGATCAATACCAGCGGCGCCAGGATCAGCATCGACCGCAGCAGGTCGCGCCAGAGCTCTTCGGTAACGCGGGTCGAACTCCCCGCCACGATCCGCTCGATCGGTGTCCGCGAATCGCTTTCGACACGCGCGGAGAGAAAGATCTGATCGGTGCGGAGCGTGAGCAGCGTCGCGGCGGTGGTGCCGGTTTCGATGTTCAGTGCCCGCGAGACCAGCGCGGTGAGATCATCCTCCGGCAGCGCGCGCGCCTTCTCCGAGACGTACAGGGAGCGACCCGTCGCATCGAGCACGATCAGATAGTCCGGAATCACCTCCATCGCGCTCGCCAACTCGGGGGTCAGCTTCTCACCCACCAGCGCGTCGTGTGTGACGGTCACGGGCCCGCGCGTCTCGGCCTGCATGATGATGCGGATCGCCAGTTCGGCCTGCGACTGCACGTAGCGCTGCAGTTCGCGGTAATACGAGGCGTCCTTGCGGCCAAGCCAGATGCCACCGCCGAACACCACCACGGCCAGCAGCAGCGCCAACAGAAAGAGAAGGGTTACCCGGGTGCGGATCGAACGAATCACCGCGTCACTCCTTGATCACGTATCCCACGCCGCGCACGGTGCCGATCAGCTTCTGATCGTGGCTGGCGTCGACCTTCTTGCGCAGGTGCGTGATCACGACGTCGACGATATTGGTCCCCGGATCGAAGTGATACCCCCACGCATACTCCGTGATCAGGGTGCGGCTCATGACACGGCCCGGATGCCGCATCAGATACTCCAGCACCTTGAACTCCTTCGGGGTGAGCTCGATGCGTATGCCGCCTCGGAGCACCTCGCGGGTGTCGAGGTCCACCACCAGGTCGCCGATCTCCAGTCGCTGCGACGCGAGCTGCCGCGGACGACGTGAGAGCGCCTCGATCCGCGCCAGCAGCTCCTCGAACGCGAACGGTTTCGTGACGTAATCGTCGGCGCCGGCGCGCAGCGTCTGCACCTTGGCATCCACCGCATCCTGCGCGGTGAGCACCAGTACCGGGCGCTGATAGCCCCTCGAGCGCAGTGTTCGCAGCACCGAGAGCCCATCCTTTCCCGGCAGGCGCATATCGAGGATCACGAGGTCGTACGGATCGCCGGCCCCCGCCGCCCGTTCGCCCGATTCACCGTCCGACTCGAGATCCACCGTCCACTGCTGCTCCTCGAGCCCGCGCTTGACGAACTGGCCGACGATGGGATCGTCTTCGATGACAAGGATGCGCATCAGCGCCGCCTGGCGACGGTTGGAGAATGAGACATGCTGAAAGGTGCGCGGTGGAGGCGACGGCGGCGAGGGCCCGTCACGAATTCCATCGGTTAAGGGCGCCGCTGCCCGGTGCACGGACGTTGTACGCCGACGTCGGCGGCCAGACCATTTTTGCGGGCAGGCGGACCTCGATCTCAGCGGGGCCGGTATGCGATACCACGACGTTCCGTGGCGATCCGTGCGCCCGGCCCAGCCACAGTGCGAGCGCCTCCCCCTGGGCTGCGCGCCCGCTGCGCAACACCACGGGGGTGCGCCGATCGGCGGTGGCGCGAAGAAGCGTGCGCAGGACCGCCGAAACGACCACTTCTCTCGGACTCATGCCGCAACGCTACAGGCCAGCCTCCGAAGCCGCGACGAGCATTCGTGCCGCCGTCATCGCTCCAACGCATCCGATGCGCATGCTCGGGCCGGCGCGTCAGCCGAGACACACCTCGGCGATCCTGCAGCCCCTACGCTGCGGCGATGGCGGCGAGGATTTCGGCGTTGGTCCGGCTCTTCCCCGGATTCTCTTCCACGTGCGCCCACCGCACCACGCCATCAGTATCGATCAGAAAGTATGCCCGATTGGACAGGAACGGCTCCTCCAGCAACGTGCCGTAGGCGCGGCTTGCCTCGCGCTTGAAGTCGCTCAACAGATCGACGCGCATGGTGTGCTTGGCCTTGAATTCCTTGAGTGTGGGAACGCTGTCCACGCTGATTGGCAGCACCGTCACGCCCGCCGTCAAAAACGCGTCGTAGTCGTCAGTGAAGGCGCACATCTCGTCGGTGCACGTGCTGGTAAAGGCGAGCGGGAAGAAGGCGAGGAGTACGCGATCGGTGCCCTTGAACTGCGAGAGCGAAACCGGCTGGCCGCTGGTGGAATTCAGGGTGAAATCCGGGGCGGCGGAGCCGACGGCTGGGACGGGCATATGAGACTCTGGGGACAGGATGGAAGGTGAAGCCATTTCGATGGCAACGAGCGGTTGCGGAAGATCAAAGATGCCATGCCAGCGCTGAAACGAAACCCTGTGGCACTCCCCACTCCGGAGCGGTGCGGGTACACTGCCCTGCACCATGACGACGCCTGCTCATACTCCGCCGGTCACACCGCCACATGCACCCGCCGTGGGGAGCACAGCGGCGGTGGGCTTCATCCTCCGCCTGGGCCGAGCGCTGCACAACGCGGGGTTCTCCGCGCACCGGCTGGAGGCGACGCTGTCGGATGTGTCGCGGAAGCTGGGGCTGGAGGCACAGTTCTTCTCGACGCCGACGTCGATCATGGCCGCATTTGGTCCGCCGGATTCGCAGCGCACTCATCTCATCCGCGCCGAGCCAGGCTCCACGAACCTGAGCCACCTGTCGGGTCTCGATCGGATCGCCCGCGATGTGATGTATGGAACCGTGGGCCCGGTGGAAGGGTCGCTGAAGATCGATGCGCTGCTGAGCGAGCCGCCGCGCTGGGGGACGCCGTATGTGCTGGCGGCGTTCGTGATGGTGTCAGTGTCGGTGGCGAGCTTCCTGCACGTCGGGCTGGGCGATCTGGTGGGGGCGGCGTTGCTCGGCTTGCTCTGTGGGTTGATCGTCACGCGCAGTCGAAAGCAGAATGACTGGGCCGACATCGTAGAGCCGCTGAGCGCATTCGTGATCGCGACGGTGGCGCAGATCTTTGCCGCGATGATCGACAGCGGCGCCGGCTACGCCATGACCGTTGCCGGATTGGTGGTGCTGCTACCCGGGATGACGTTCACGACCGGCCTGATCGAACTCTCCACCCGGCATCTGGCCAGCGGTACCGCGCGGTTGAGCGGTGCGCTGGTCACCTTCCTCGGTCTGGGCTTCGGTGTGGCGCTGGGCACCAAGCTCGGCGCGGCTGTGGGCGACTGGTTGGTGGTGCATCACGTTGCGCTGCAGATCGCCAACACCGCGCTGCCCTGGTGGGTGGAGGGCTTGGGTGTGTTGCTCGCGCCGCTCTGCTTCACGGTGCTGCTGCAGGCGGATGCCAAAGAGGCGCCGTGGATCGTGCTCGCCGCTTCGGCGGCGTACTTCACCTCACGCTTCGCCGGGCGGGCGCTGGGTGAAGAGCTTGGTGCGTTTCTGGGCGCACTGATGGTGAGCGCCGGGAGCACGTTCATCGCGCGCCGTCGGGACACGACGCCGATCGTGACCATCGTTCCCGGATTGCTGATTCTGGTACCCGGAAGCATCGGGCTGCGGAGCGTGACGAGCTTTTCGCAGCAGAGGGTGGTCACCGGGGTGGAGACCGCGTTCAAGGTGGTGCTGATCGGTGTGTCGCTGGCGGCGGGAGTGCTGGCGGGTCGCGCAGTGACAGCGGCTCTTCGGCGGAGGCGGAAAGGGGGCACGCCCGAAGAGGAATTGACGCGGTCGGCGGAGTGGACGGTGTCGCGGGATTGGCGGTAAGGGCGGCGATTATCAGAGCCACTGCGCATGCGCGGCTGCGCCACGACGGATGGTCTCGACGGTGACACGGTTCCTTTAGCAACCACGACCTGACGGTTGCAACGGGATTTTGCACCTGCACTCGACTTCCGGCATGGAAACGAACAATGCGGCGCAAAGAGAGATCTCTCTGCGCCGCATTCGCACACCGATGTTTCAGCTGTTGATGCGGCGGCGGCGGACCGCGATACCAAGTCCAACAAGGCCGGTCATCATGAGTGCGTACGTACCCGGCTCCGGCACAACGCTGGCCGAGGAGATGGAAACGCCGTCGATGCCCATGTAGCTGAAGGTCGCACTGCCAAGCTGAAAAGCGATTGCCTGTGACGGGGCAGTCGCGACGAAACTCAGCGACTGCAACGTCCAGCCTTCTGCCGCAGGGCGCATTGCGCCAGTTCCGATCGAAACACCTTCGACAAGCACCTCGATCATATTTTGACCAGAAAAGTTTCCTCCTCCTGCAGTGAGCCCGAAGTTTGACACGTACCAGGAAATGGTATAGTTCTGCCCGGCCGAAAATCCCGCCACTGTCTGACCGAACTTCTCCAGAGCGAGGGGGCTGCGGGCGAAACCAACCCACGTTCCGCCGTCTGGGCTGGGCGATGGCGTCGCGGCAAAAGCACCCAATCCAGGGACGCCGACGTTGTTGTTCTGGTCCATGATGTCAACGTTCCCCTCGAGCGCAGTCCAACCAGCCGGCACAGTTGAGTTTGCGATGGCCCCCGTAAATGAACCGTTCGTAAAGCTCTGTGCCGAAAGCGTGTTTGCCCCGAACAGCGAAGCGACGATGACAGCGGTATGAAAGCGCATGTTGAGTTCCTCATGGAAAATGTTCACGAGAAGACGCGTCTTCGACTCGTCTGACGAACTCATGCGCAAGGGGTGTGCCGTAGCCTACGACATTTCGATCTTGGTTTCCCCCTCGAATCGGCCGGCAAGACAGGGATTCGCGAGGGCACGCTGTGGTACAACTTCGACGAATGTGTGGCACCCGCACCACATATGTACAGGGGAGAATCTGAGAGCGTTCAATACCCCCTGTGCTGCGGCATAGTGTTCCCACAACAGAGATGACGCGACGTTTTGCGACATGTTCAGCGGGCCCAGTGCCGCCCCAGGATACTCCAAGGAGCGGCCGCCAGCTGTTCGTGGCATACCGATCCTCGGATCTGAAAGGTTCAGGATGTGTCAAATCACGGGGAGTTTCGCGGAGCCGGGCATGCCGCAGTATTGGCGGGAAGAGCCGCTGCGAGGTTGCGGTACTTGAGCACGAATTGGCGAGGCGAGCACCGGACGGCGACTTCTCGGCCCGGGAACGAACAACGGGACCCCACTGAGTGGAGTCCCGTTGCTGATCTGATCAACGCTCGGAGTGAAACAGAACCGCTTCGAGATCAACGATCCCGCGTTCAGAGGGTTAGACGTTCTTGCGGCGACGCGC
>Ga0105044_10008031_pt1 | contig 14539 bp, 12 predicted proteins | sample MAT01_FD_78092 | JGI IMG/M metagenome (GOLD analysis project Ga0105044, IMG submission 78092) | Freshwater microbial communities from Lake Fryxell liftoff mats and glacier meltwater in Antarctica - MAT-01 | ecosystem: Environmental > Aquatic > Freshwater > Ice > Liftoff microbial mat | place...
CGGCTCGTCGACTTCGGGGCGTTCGGCTCGTGACGCAAATGAGATGTTGGCCGAGGGGCTCGGGCGCGGCTGAGCGTGCTCGTCAGCGACACCGGTGTGCTGCCCGCAGTCGCGGACGGCGCCGATCCTGACCGCGTTGCGTTTGTCACGGTGGTCGCAAATCGCAGCGGACCGCTCGGCACGACGGATGCGACGGTGGAAAAGACGTCGCCCGGTCACACCACGTTTACGAGGGTGGGAGTCCCCTGCCGGATCGATCGAAGGCAGCGCGGCCTTCAGGGCGACGGGGGGAGAAGGTGGGCCTCAGTTCAGCGGTCAGGCGGAAAATTGAGTCGCAGGCCTCGCCTGAGCCGACCGCAACGGTGACGGGCGGAAAGTCGGCCGGCTTCTTGAGCGACCGAATCTGAAAACTCAGTGCTGCGACTCATTGCTCATGCCGGTGCGTCGATCGGCAGCACCCGAACGAGCTTCTTGTTCACGAATTCGTGGATGCCGGCCGGCGAAAGTTCGCGGCCGTAGCCCGACGTCTTGATACCGCCGAATGGGATTTCCGCTGCTGTCCAAGTGGGGTGGTTGATGAAGACCATGCCGCTCTCGATGCGACTTGCCAGCTGCTCGCCGTGCTGTTCGTCTTCGGTGAAGATCGAACAGCCGAGCCCGAAGTCCGAATCGTTGGCCAACCGAACAGCGTCGTCGTCGTCGTCGGCAATGAAGAACAAGGCGACGGGACCGAAGAACTCTTCGTGGTAGGCGGGATTGTCTGGTGTGATGTCGGTGAGGATGGTCGGGGCGGAGAACGACCCTGCCCGGGCCAACCGCTTCCCGCCGGTGACCACTCTCGCTCCGGCCTCGACCGCCTTGTCAACCTGTGCTTCGAGAGTGTCCAGCGCCGCCGCGCTGGACAGAGGCCCCAGTGTCGTGCTGTCCTCCATCGGGTCACCAGCCTGGAGCGATGACATCGCAGTTGCGAACTGTTCGAGAAAGGTGGCGCCAAGTGCGGCGGCGACGATGAAGCGCTTCCCCGCAACGCAGCTCTGGCCGTTGTTGTTCATTTTGGCGACCATTGCCCACTTCAGGGTCTTGTCGATATCTGCATCGGTCAGGACGATGAACGGGTCACTCCCGCCGAGTTCCATCGTGGATTTCTTGAGGTTCTGACCGGCGCGAGCAGCGACGGACCTACCGGCGCCGGAACTTCCGGTGAGAGCCACGCCTTTGATTCGCGGGTCATCGATGATCGAGTTGACCTGGTCGTAGGAAGCGAACAGATTGGTGTAGAGCCCGGATGGTGCTCCGGCCTCTTGCCACAACGCTTCGAAGGCCAGCGCGCATTGCGGGACGCTGCCGGCGTGCTTCACCATCACCACGTTGCCCGCCATCACGTTGGGGGCGACAAAGCGAGCAAGTTGGTAGTAGGGGAAGTTCCACGGCTGCACCCCGAACAGGATGCCCAGCGGACTGCTCTCGACGCGAGCGGTGCCGTCGCGAACATCGAGTTGCTCGGTCACCAGGAACCTCTCGGCGTTCGTCGCGTAGTAGCGCAAGATGCTCGCGCTCAGCGCGACTTCGCCCTGCGCTTGGACGTAAAGCTTGCCCATCTCGAGCGTCGCCAGCCGGGCGAACTCATCCGCCCGGGCCTCCATGAGAGACGCGGCCTTGGTAACGATCGTCGCTCGTTGCGCAAAGCTGCTGTCCCGCCACGTTTGAAAGCAGGCACCGGCTTGACTGACAGCGGTCTCCAAGTCGGAATCGGTGATTTCGTCGAACTTCTGCTGTCTCTCACCTGTTGCCGGATTCACGGTCTGGTAGGTCGTGCGCGGGCTTGCCCGCAGACTCCGAAGTTCAAACGTCCGAATGCGTGGCCTGTGGAGCAACTTGTCGCCGGCCCTGAGTCGGTTGTCGATCAGGCCGCTCGCCGTCCCGCGAGCCGGCGCCGCCGGCTGCCCACCGGAAGCGCTGGCTCGGCCGTCTAGTCGGCGAACACTGCTCGGCTCTGCGTGATGAAGAACGTGTGGTCGTGGCCGATGTTCGAATCGGTCTTGTTGTACGTCACGAGCGTCGCCCCATTCGGGACATGCTCCTCGGCGTAGATCGCACCGACCGGACAAACGTCGGGCTCGTAGCACGCGGAGCACGAGGTGCACTCATCGACGTTGACGTACAGGATGCTGTCACTGAACACCGCCACGGCGTCTGGGTTCGCAGAGTGCGAGTTCTCCACCACGCCACTGCCCGCAGCCTGCTCCGAGAACAGGGTGTTGGTCGCAGGACTGAACTCGTAAATGCACTGCACCGGGCACACGTCGACGCATGCCCGATCCTTGACGTCGATACATGCCTCGGTGATGATCGCTATGCCAGCCATGACGCCCGCCTACCCGTATCGCCGCCGGACTAAACACCAGAAGGGAATGAGGCCGGTTTGGTGGCTCTACGCGACCAAGGGACTGCCGCGCTTGGGGTGACATCTGAGATGGCTTGCCGAGGCGAGCCTGGAAGGATGTCCAATTGCCTCAGCCCTATCCCCAGGAGTTCCGCGACGACGTCGTGAAGGTGGCCCGCAGCCGCCCCGACGGCGTGACCTTGGAGCAGATCGCAGCCGATTTCGGGGTCCACCCGATGACGTTGTCGAAATGGCTCCGCCGAGCAGCTGCGTATCTCGGCCAGGCGTCGCTCCCAAAAGGCTGATGTGCCCGCTCGTGTCCGAGCTCGCCGCTGACGGGATCCCCGTGGCGGTGTCGTGTCGGGTACTCGGTCTTGCTCGCCAGCCCTACTACCGGTGGCTCGACAGGCCGATCGTGGACAGCCAGCTCGACGAGGCGTACCTCGCGAACGCCATCCATGACGCGCATCGTGACGACCCCGAGTTCGGGTACCGGTTCCTCGCCGATGAGGTCCGCCACCACGACGACCGTGCCGAGGTGTCGGACCGGGTCGTGTGGCGCATCTGCCGTGACAACCAGTGGTGGTCACGGTTCGCCAAACCGAAGTCCCGGAAGGGCTCGACGCCCGGCACCCCGGCCCATGACGACCTGGTCCGCCGCGACTTCACCGCCGCCGCGCCGAACGAGTTGTGGCTCACCGACATCACCGGGCACTGGACGCGGGAAGGGAAGCTCTACCTCTGTGCGATCAAGGACGTGTTCTCGAACCGGATCGTCGGTTGGTCCACCGACTCGAGGATGAAAGCCCGCCTGGTCGTCGCGACGATCGAGATGGCCGTCGCCCGACGAGACGGCGACGTCGCCGGCTGCATCCTTCACAGCGACAGGGGCAGCCAGTTCCGCGCCCGGAAAGTCCACCGAGCACTCACCCGCAATCAGATGGTCGGCTCGATGGGCCAGGTCGGCTCCGCCGGTGACAACGCGGCGATGGAATTGTTCTTCGCGCTCCTCCAGAAGAACGTCTTGGACCGACAGCCCTGGGCGACCCGCGACGAACTCCGCATCGCGATCGTGACCTGGATCGAACGCACCTACCATCGCTGTCGACGCCAAGCCCGCCTCGGCCGCTTGACCCCCATCGACTTCGAGATCATCATGACCCCTCAGACGGCAACCGCCGCCTGAACACCCGCTGTCACCTCAACGCGCGGCAGTCCCGAACCTCACGCTTCACGATCTCCGACACGCGGCCGGGACGCCCGCAGCGTGGACTGGAGCGACGCCCAAGGAGCTCATGTCGCGTATGGGGCACTCGACCATGTCGGCGTCGATCCGCTCGCAGCACGCCGCCCAGCCGCGCCATGCCGAGATCGCAGAGAAACTCGAACCGTTCCGGCCGAAGCCAGCCGCGGCCCTTGCGGGCGACCATTCCGAGCCGACGAGAACCCCTGAACGAGACCCTGCCCAACATGTGTGCAACATGGCCGAATCGGTCCCAACCGGCCGAGCCTCGGAAACGACGAAACCCCTGCAGTCGCAGGGGTTCCGAGTGGAGCGGGCGACGAGAATCGAACTCGCGCAACCAGCTTGGAAGGCTGGGACTCTACCAATTGAGCTACACCCGCAGGTTCTTCACCGTAGCGCCATCACTCGATCACATCACTTGTCGGGACGGCGAGATTCGAACTCGCGGCCCCCGGCTCCCAAAGCCGGTGCGCTACCAGGCTGCGCCACGTCCCGTTGTCGACCAGGTCGACCAGGGCACGCTACCCGACCGTGGATTCCGGCCCGAGTTCGGGCTTCCGGCGGTCACCGGTAAGCTCCCCCTCCTGTGAAGTCCACCATCGAGCCCCTCGAGGGCAACAAGGTCAAGCTGTCGGTCGTCGTCGAAGAGACCGAGCTGGAACCCTCCATTGACATCGCCTGGAAAAAGATCGGCCGCGAGGTACGAGTTCCAGGCTTCCGCACCGGCAAGGTGCCGAGGAAGGTGCTCGAGCAGCGCGTCGAGAAGTCCTACGCCCGCGGCGAGGCTCTCCAGGATGCGGTGCCGAACTTCTACCTCCAGGCGATCCGCGAGCACTCGGTGGACGTCATCGCCCAGCCGGCTTTCGACATCACCTCGGGCGAGGAGGCCGGCGATGTGGTGTTCGACGCCACGGTCGAGATCCGGCCCATTGTCCAGGTGACGGGCTACCAGGGCCTCGAGATCACGATTCCCTCTCCGCACCCGTCGGACGATGACGTGGCCGATCAGATCGACCGCCTGCGCAACAGCCACGCAACCATCGAGGACGTCGAGCGACCCGCCGCCTCCGGCGACGTGCTGACCATCGACATCGCCGGCAGCCGCGACGACGAGGACATCGACGGTCTGGTGGCCGAGGACTACAGCTACGAACTCGGCTCGGGCACGATCGTGGCAGCCCTCGACGACGAGTTGCGGGGCCTGAAAGCCGGCGAGACCGTCGAGTTCGACGCAGACCATCCCGACCCGGACGAGACCGAACCCGTGCACTTCACGGCCACGGTCAAAGAGGTCAAGGAACGGATCCTGCCCGAGTTGACCGATGAGTGGGTGGCCGAGGTCACGGAGTTCGAGACCGTCGACGAATTTCGCGACGACGTGGTGTCGCGGCTCTCGAAGACCCGCCGAGCCCAGTCGTCCATGGCGGTGCAGTCCGGTCTGGGAACCAAACTCGCAGCGCTGGTCGCCGACGAGATCCCCGACGCGCTCGTGAACAACGAGATGCGCGCCCGGCTGGACAACATGGTCCGGCGGCTTTCCGCCCAGGGCATCTCGCTCGAGACCTACCTCCAGGTCACCGGCACCGACCCCCAGGCCTTCACAGTCGACCTGCGGAACACGGCCGACGAAGCGTGCCGGGTCGACCTGGCGCTTCGGGCGGTTGCCGCGGCGGAGGAACTGCTCCCCGATGCCGACGCGATCGAGGCCGAGATCCACAAGATGGCGGCCGAGCTCTCCATGGAGCCCGAGGTGGTGAGAGCGAACCTGGAGGAAGGCGATCAGATGGGTTCGCTCGCCGCTGACCTGGGAAACCGTGCCGCGCTCGAATGGCTCACCGAGATCATCTCCATCGTGGACGACGCCGGGCTGCCGGTCAGTCGCGATCAGCTGGACCTCAGTGATCCCGACGAAGCCGACCACGACGACCACGACCACGATCACGATCACGATCACTGACGACCAAGCGAAACGAGCGCACATGAATCTCCAGAACGCAGTGCCGGCCCAGAACGCAGTGCCGGCCCAGAACTACATGGTCCCGAACGTCATCGAGCAGACCAGCCGGGGTGAGCGCTACAGCGACCTCTACTCCCGGCTGCTGCGGGAGAACATCCTGTTCCTGGCCACCCCGATCGACGACACCGTGGCGAATCTGATCTGCGCCCAGCTGCTCTTCCTGGAGTCCGAGAACCCGGACAAGGACATCAGCATCTACATCAACAGTCCCGGCGGAGACATCAACGCCCTCATGGCCATCTACGACACCATGCAGTACATCCGGCCAGAGATCACCACGCTCTGCTTCGGCCAGGCGGCCTCCGCCGCAGCGGTGCTGTTGGCCGCCGGTACCCCGGGCAAGCGGCTCGCCCTGCCGAACGCCAGGATCCTGATCCACCAGCCCTACGCCCAATCGGGCTACAGCCAGGCCTCGGACATCGAGCTGGCCGCGGCCGAGATCATGCGACTCAAGGCCACCCTCGAACAGATCCTGGCCTTCCACACCGGTCAGACCGCTGAGCGGATTGCGGTCGACACCGACCGGGATCACATCATGACGGCCGCTGAGGCCAAGGAGTACGGGATCATCGACGAGATCCTCGAGACCCGCGGCGTGGTGGACAACTCCGGTCCGATCTCCGCGGTCTCCTGATCGCCGACACGAGGGCTCCGATGGTGCACAATGGACGATCCACCAGGGCGGCGTCGCCGCCCGAGACCGTGATCGGGGCCTGACGTGGCGAAGTTCGGCGATGGGGGAGAGCTCCTCAAGTGCTCCTTCTGCGGGAAGTCCCAGAAGCAGGTCAAGAAGCTGATCGCCGGTCCGGGCGTCTACATCTGCGACGAGTGCATCGAACTCTGCAACGAGATCATCGAGGAGGAGCTGGCCGAGACCAGTGAGGTCCACTTCGACGAGTTGCCGAAGCCCCGTGAGATCTGTGGCTTCCTGGACGAGTACATCGTCGGTCAGGAGCGGGCCAAGAAGATTCTCTCCGTTGCGGTCTACAACCACTACAAGCGCGTCCAGCACAGCACCAGTGACTCCGAGGTCGAGCTGGCCAAGAGCAACATCATGCTCATCGGTCCCACCGGATCGGGCAAGACGCTGTTGGCCCAGACGCTGGCGCGCATGCTGAATGTCCCGTTCGCCATTGCCGACGCCACCGCGCTCACCGAGGCCGGTTATGTGGGCGAAGACGTGGAGAACATCCTGCTCAAGCTGATCCAGGCCGCGGACGTCGACGTCAAGAAGGCCGAGACCGGGATCATCTACATCGACGAGATCGACAAGATCGCCCGCAAGAGCGAGAACCCGTCGATCACCCGGGACGTCTCCGGCGAGGGCGTGCAACAGGCGTTGCTGAAGATCCTCGAAGGGACCCAGGCGTCGGTGCCCCCGCAGGGCGGTCGCAAGCACCCGCACCAGGAGTTCATCCAGATCGACACCACCAACATCCTGTTCATCTGTGGCGGCGCGTTCGCCGGACTCGAGCGGATCATCGAGCAGCGGGTGGGCAAGCGCGGCATCGGTTTCGGCGCCGACATCCGTCCGCAGGTGGAACGCGACACCGGCGAACTGTTCGACCAGGTCCTCCCCGAGGATCTCATGAAGTTCGGGCTGATCCCGGAGTTCATCGGTCGTCTTCCCGTGCTCGGCGTGGTCGATCACCTCGACCGTGCTGCGCTCATCGAGATCCTGGTGGAGCCGAAGAACGCACTGGTCAAGCAGTACCAGCGGTTCTTCCAGCTCGAGGACGTCGAGTTGGAGTTCACCGACGACGCGCTCGAGGCCATTGCCGACCAGGCGCTGAACCGCAAGACCGGCGCCCGTGGTCTGCGCGCCATCCTCGAGGAGGTGCTCCTCGGGGTCATGTACGACCTCCCGTCGCGCACCGACGTCGCACGTTGTGTGATCGACGGCGACGTGGTTCGGGACAAGGTCAATCCGACACTCGTGCCACGTGCCGAGGTCACCCGGGCCAGCCGGCCCCGACGCGCTGCGTCATGACCCGTCACCGGTGAGCCCCACGCCGTCGCTCCCAGAGGTCCTCGCGCGGCTCGACCGTTTCACCAATCACGAGGTCGCATCGTCGTCGGGGATCACGGCCGGGGCGATCGACGGATTGTCGCTCGATGTCATGCGACATCTGTGTGCACTGTCGGGGGATCCGCACCTCGCCGTGCCGGTCATCCACGTGACCGGGACCAACGGCAAGGGCTCCGTGGCCGCCATGATCTCTCGACTCCTCGTGGCGACCGGCCTGACGGTCGGGACCTACGCCAGTCCACACCTCGTGTCGGTCCACGAGCGGATACGGCGTGACGGCGAGTCCATCGGAGACGACGACCTGGCCGAGGTCTTGGACGCCACCATCGAGATCGCGTCGCTCATGGACACGCCGCCATCGTGGTTCGAACTGGTGACCTGTGCGGCCTTCCGCTGGTTCGCCGAGTCCGGTGTCCATGTCGCAGTGATCGAGGTCGGCCTGCTCGGTCGCTTCGACGCCACGAACGTGGTGGAGTCAACGGTGTCGGTCATCACCAACGTGGGCGGTGATCACACCGATTTCGCGCTGGGGTGGCGATCCAAGGTGGCCTCGGAGAAGGCCGGCATCATCATGGCGGGCGGCGATGTCGTGCTGGGCCAACTCGACGCGGAGCTGGACGCGGCCGTGGCCGCCGAACACCCGGGCCGGGTGATCGCAGTCGGTCGGGACATCGACGTCACGCGCAACGAACTGGCCCTGGGTGGCCGGGACATCGACTTCGTGACCCCGTGGGCGCGGCACGACGAAGTGACGCTCCTGGTCCACGGAGCCCATCAGGCCACCAACTTCGCGGTGGCGACCGCCACGGTCGAAGCATTCTTCGATCGGGCACTCGACGACGATGTGGTCGCCGATGCTGCGGCCCAGGTGATCCTCGAGGGCCGCAGCGAAGTGCTGGGTCATCAGCCGCTGATCGTGGTCGACGGAGCCCACAATGCCGAAGCGGCGCTCAGCTTGGCCACGACCATCGACGAGGAGTTCTCGGTCATCGGTTCACGGTTGGCCGTGATCGGCATGCTGCAAGGCCGCGACCCGCGACCGTTCGTCGAGGCGTTGGCCACAGCACGTCTCGATGCGGTGATCGCCACCCGGCCCGAGACGCCCCGCGGCGCCGATCCGGCGGGCCTGGTCGCTGCGTGTCACGAGGCCGGCATCGCCGTGCAGCGGATCGACGATCCCCGGGTCGCCGTGGCCACCGTGCTGTCCCGGGCGTCGGAAGAGGACCTCGTCCTGGTGTGCGGGAGCTACTACCTGGTCGGACCGGCTCGACAACAGATCCTGCTCGGGACCTGATTCGCCCCCCGCTTCGGGCCGATCCTAGGGTCGCGGTCATGGACCGCACCTTCATCATCGCCAAGCCGGACGCCGTCGAACGGGGCCTCGTCGGCGAGATTCTCTCCCGGTTCGAACGACGGGGATTGACCCTCGTGGCCGCCGAACTCCGCCGGATCGACGCCGACACCGCGGCGAGGCACTACGCCGAGCACGAGGGCAAGGGCTTCTACGGTGATCTCATCGAGTTCATCACCCGCTCCCCGGCCCTGGTGGCTGTGATCGAGGGTCCGGAGGACACCTGGCAGGTCGTCCGGGACATGATGGGGGCCACAAATCCGCTGAAGGCGTCGCCGGGCACGATCCGCGGCGACCTCGGCGTGTTGTTCACCGAGAACCTCATCCACGGTTCGGACTCGGCCGAGAGCGCAGCTCGAGAGATCGGTATCTTCTTCCCGGAACTCTGAGCGTGGCGTCAGGGGTGCCCTGGTTCCGGCCTGCCCGGCGGGACTACAATGGGAGACCACCATGGCCCGGTTCTCCAACTTCTCCGGCGTACTCGGTCGTGACATGGCGATTGACCTCGGCACCGCCAACACGCTGGTGTTCGTCAGGGGCGAGGGAATCGTGCTCCGTGAGCCATCGGTCGTCGCGGTGAACACCCACACCGGTCAGCCGCTCGCTGTGGGTGTCGAGGCGAAGCGGATGATCGGCCGGACCCCGGCGCACATCCGGGCGGTTCGCCCGCTCCGTGACGGCGTGATCAACGATTTCGACATCTGCGAGAAGATGCTCCGGTACTTCATCCAGAAGGTCCACAGCCGGCGGTTCGCCCGCCCGCGCATGGTCATCTGCGTGCCTGGTGGGATCACCGGGGTCGAGCAGCGAGCCGTCCAGGAGGCCGCGGAGTTCGCCGGTGCGGCCAAGCCGGTGTACATCATCGAGGAACCCATGGCCGCTGCCATCGGATCGGGGCTCCCGGTTCAGGAACCCCGCGGCAACATGATCGTGGACATCGGCGGCGGGACCACCGAGGTGGCGGTCATCTCCCTGGGCGGGGTCGTGGCCAGCCAGTCCGTTCGAACCGCCGGCGACGAGCTGGACGAGGCGATCATCCAGTTCGTGAAGAAGGAGTACTCGCTCGCCCTGGGGGAGCGCACTGCGGAGAAGGTCAAGATCCACCTGGGGTCGGCGTGGCCCCTCCAGCAGGAGCTGCAGGCCGAGGTCAGCGGCCGGGACCTGGTGACGGGACTTCCCAAGACCATCGTGACGACGACTTCCGAGATCCGCCAGGCGATCGAGGAGCCGGTCTCGGCCATCGTCGACGCGGTGAAGGTGACGCTCGACCGGACGCCACCGGAGTTGGCCGCCGACATCATGGACCAGGGCATCGTTCTGGCCGGCGGCGGTGCACTGCTCATCGGCCTCGACACACGGCTGAACCACGAGACGGGCATGCCCATCCGCATCGCCCCCAATCCACTCGACGCCGTGGCGTTGGGATCAGGCCAGTCGCTCGGTGCCTTCGAGGCGCTCGGTGGGGTGCTCCGGTCCGCTCGGGACTGACTCGTGGCGGTCCCGGCCGGTGGACGGCGTCGTCCCCGTTTCACCATCCTCGTCCTGGTGCTGCTGTCGGCGACGATCCTGGTCTTCGACGCCAAGGACGTACCGGTGGTCTCGAGCATCCGTTCGGGCATGCTGTCGATCCTCGAACCGGTCGGCGGGGCGTTCCGCTGGGTCACGACGCCGGTCCGCAACGCTTGGGGTGGCATCTCGGACTACGGCGACCTCAAGCAGGAGAACGCACGTCTGCGTGACGAGCTGGACGGCCTCCGTGGCGAGAGCGTGTCCGCCGCCGATGCCATCGCGCAGCTCGAGCGGCTGAAAGAACAGCTCGACGTCCCGTTCGTCAGCGGCATCGAGACCGAAGTGGCTCAGGTCACCTCGGGAAACTTCTCGTCGTTCGACGATGACACCGCACAGATCGACAAGGGATCCAGCTCCGGTATCGAGGTCGGCATGCCGGTCGTGACCGCCGCCGGCCTGATCGGCAACATCGACCGGGTGAGCCCGAACCGATCGGTGGTCCGCCTGATCACGGACCCGGATCTGGCCATCGGCATCAAGCTCAAGTCCGATGATCTCGGCGTGGGGCGGGGCCGGGGGAGCGGGGCCAACTGGGTGGTCGATCGCGGCATCGGGTTGACCGATCCGGCGCTCAAAGGAGATCCCGTGGTGACCTCGGGGTTGGAACGCGCCAAGTTCCCGCCGGGTCTTCCCGTCGGAACCATCGTGAAGGTGACTCGCGATCAGGGCCAGCAGATCCAGATCCTCGAGGTCCAGTTGGCTGCGGATCTCACCCGGCTGGACTTCGTCCAGGTGCTGAAGTGGAAGCCAGAAGCATGATCGACTCGGGCGTGGTCCTGCGGTGGACGCTGGTGGTCGTGACAGCAGCGGTGTTCCAGATCGGTCTGGCCCCAGATTTCCCGGTTGTAGGCATCGTCCCCGACCTGCTCCTGGCCGTGGCCATGGCCGCCGGGGTGGCGGCCGGCCCGCGCCGGGGAGCGATCATCGGGTTCTGGTGCGGGCTGCTGTTCGATCTCATGCGCCCGGGTCCGTTGGGCTTGAGTGCCTTGGCCTATGCCGTCTGCGCCTACGGCGTCGGATCCCTCTTGGTCTCGGTCATCACCGTTCGCCGGGTGCTGGCCGCTCTGGTGGTCTTCGGCGGATCGTTCGTGGCGCTGCTGATCTTCAGTGCCGGGAACGAAGTGCTGGGCGGGCACGCGCTGACAGTGGGGCATCCGTGGACCATCATGTTTGTCGTGTCGGCGACCGCGGGAGTGCTCTCGGTGGTCGCGGTGCCCCTGGCCAGGTGGGCCGAGGGGCCGGGGGCGATTGATTCCCGCGAAGGCGTGCTCGGGAGCGTTGATGTCTGAGCGATCGCCGTCGACGACTCGCCTGGCCATCGTCGGGATCGTGGTGATCTCGCTGTTCGCCTCGTTGCTGGCCCGCCTCTGGTACCTCCAGATCGTGAACGACAGCGAGTACGCGGTCCGCGCCGACGACATCAACTTGCGGGTCATCCACACCGAGGGGACGCGCGGCCGGATCCTCGACCGGAACGGCAAGGTCCTGGTGGACAACAGGGTGTCAAACGTTGTCAGCCTGGACCGGTCGAAGATGGGCGGAGTCGACGATGTTGAACGAGTCGCCATGTTCGATGACCTGGCGGCTGAGCTGACTCGATTCGGGTTCCCGACCAAGGCCCCCTCCATCGAGGAGCTCTATCAGGACAAGCGCTACGGCCCGCTGGAGCTGGTGCCCATCGCCACCGATGTTCCGCCCGACCTTGATCTGTTCCTGGCTGAGCACTCCGAGGAGTTCCCGGGCGTGGTGGTCCGACGCACGGCGGTTCGCACCTATCCGTACGGCCGGCTGGCCGCGCACATTGTGGGGTACATCGGCGAGATCAACGATCGCGAGCTGGAGAAGAAGCGGGGCCAGGGTGTGGTCCCGGACGACACCGGTCGGTCCGGGGCAAGCCGCGAACGCAAGACCTACGTGGGTGGCAATGAGATCGGAAAGAGCGGGATCGAGGCGACCCAGGAAGCCGCGCTGCGCGGCGTCCCCGCCGAACAGGTGATCCAGGTCGACGCCCGGGGCGAGTACGTCACCACCGTCAAGGAAGCGGAGCCGAAGCCAGGCGACGACGTCTGGTTGACCATCGACATCGACCTCCAGGCCATGGCCGAACAGTTGCTGGCCGAGCGTCTGGCGGGTGTTCGTGCCGGGACCGACAAGGACGGTCGGTCGCTGCGGGCCCCTCAGGGGTCGGCGGTGATCATCGACCCGAACAACGGCGAGATCCTGGCCATGGCGTCGTACCCGACGTTCGATCCCTCCCAGCTGGTCAACGGGATCGACTCAGTGCTCTGGGCCCGCCTCAACGACAAGGCGGCCGGCCAACCGCTGTTCAACTGGGCCTTGCAGGGCACCTATGCGGCGGCCTCGACCTTCAAGCTCTTCACCGCTACGGCCGGCCTGGAGACCGGTTTCCTGGCCCCTGGCAACGACTCCTTCGTGGACCGTGGTGCCTACAAGGTGCCGGGATGCAAGGGCGGCAAGTGCGAGTTCCAGAACGCCGGGCGGGTGCGGCACGGCACGGTGAACGTCGCTCGATCGCTGACGGTCAGCTCTGATGTCTTCTACTACTGGATCGCCGATCAGCTCTGGCAGGGTCGCGACCGATTCGGCGAGCAGCCGATCCAGGACGTGGCCGGCCGGTATGGGCTCGGGGATCGCACGGGAGTCGACCTGCCCGGCGAGGCCACAGGGCGGTTGCCGACCCCCGGTCTCCTGGCCCAACTCAACGCAGAGAATCCGGACGCCTACCCCCGAGGCAAGTGGTTCACGGGTGACAACCTGAACACCGCCATCGGTCAGGGGGACGTGCTGGTGACGCCGCTGCAACTGGCCGACGCCTATGCCACGTTCGCCAACGGAGGGACCCGCTATCGACCGCAGATCGTCTTGAAGGTCACTCGCCCGATCGATACCGGTGAAGCGCCGGCCGACCCGTCGAACTTCGAACTGGTGGCCACGGTGGCACCTGAGGCGCTCGCCACGGTGACGTTCACCGGTGACCACTACCAGCAGATCCTGGACGGACTGGTCGGAGTCGTGGGGTCGGGCGACGGGACGGCTCGCCGACCCTGGTTGGCGAATCGGACCGCGTGGCCGATGGCGGGCAAGACCGGTACCGCCCAGGTCAACGGCAAGGCCGACACCTCGATCTTTGCCGGCTTCGGGCCGGCAGGAGCCGGACTGCGGCCTGAGTACGCCATCTCGGTCATCATCCCGGAGGCCGGGTTCGGTTCCGAAGTCTCCGCTCCGCTCGCCTTCCAGATCATGAAGCCGGTGTCCGAAGGTACGGTCCCCGAGACCATCTCCGACCGCGACCGGGCACTACGAGACGCCACGGCCGCCAAGCTGGCAGAGGCGGTCGCAGCCGCCGGGCCGCCCCCCGCCCCCACTCCGACCCCTGCGCCCACACCGGTCCCGACGATCGGAGCTCCGGGATGATGACCATGCCGGGGGGGACCCGGGTCAAGGGCCACGACATGTCAGCTGCGTGGCGCCACGTGGACGTGACTCTGTGCGTGCTGGTCGGGCTGACCACGGCGTTCGGCTCGGTGATGATCTACAGCGCCACACACCACGGCGAAGATCCGAACTCCTTCATCTCGAAGCACGCCATCTACGTGGCGCTCGGCGTCCTGGCCATGGCGCTCACGGCCGCGGTCGACTATCAGAAGCTCCGTGACTGGAGTCGGGTGGTGTACGCAGCGTCCGTGGCCGCACTGGGGCTGGTGCTCGTCCCTGGCGTCGGGGCGGTGCACAAGAACATCCGGGCGTGGTTCGACATCGGACCCTTCCAGATCCAGCCGGCCGAATTCGCCAAGGTGGCGCTGATCGTGTCACTGGCCTCGACGCTCGGGGTGGTCACCGAGCGAGGTGAGCGGATCCGGTTCAGAGATCTGTTGTTGGGGCTCGTGATGGTGGCGCTGCCGGTGGCCCTGATCCTGCAGCAA
>Ga0105044_10008036_pt1 | contig 14533 bp, 12 predicted proteins | sample MAT01_FD_78092 | JGI IMG/M metagenome (GOLD analysis project Ga0105044, IMG submission 78092) | Freshwater microbial communities from Lake Fryxell liftoff mats and glacier meltwater in Antarctica - MAT-01 | ecosystem: Environmental > Aquatic > Freshwater > Ice > Liftoff microbial mat | place...
ATACAATGATTTTGAGCCAGGGCATTGGCTCATACTGTCTCAGTCGGAGAAAGACCTTGCGTCAAGCATGGCATCCGGCGTTCACGGCAGAAGCCCCTGCCTTTAGGCATGGGAGTATGTCACCTCTTGAGCATACGCTGCTGCTCTTGCAGCGACAAAGGCGCATCCTCGCTCACAACATCGTCTTCTTCCAACTCGCCTTCATCCGTGAAGCGCATGACGCGCTTGGCCTTCTCCTGGTCGAGACCTTCGTCTTCTGCTCCCAGGCGCATCACTTCCTCTGCCACCAATCGCGCCATGATCTGATCGCGCATTTTGGCTTCGCCCAGGCGGGTATCAAGAAAGACAGAGATGGAATGAAACATCACACTCAATGCGCCGCCTGTCGTCAGCATCACCATCGCCCAGACAATAGGATTAGTCATTTCGTTCCCGGGCCTTGCCGCGCTGCCACCAGCGATAAACATTCCCCAACCGATGACAACAAACAGGAGATACAGCAAGAGATTGACAACAAACAACACCCAGTGAGCAATCGATTTCTGGCGTGTCAGCTCCGTTTGGGCGCGGCGGTTCAGGGCGCGATAATCCAATTCTGGCATAACGTATCTCCTCCGCTGCTCTTAACCTATTTCAGATTCGGGTGAGCAAACTGATTACCGAAAATGCGGAATCACATGCTCAGCATATTCTGCGACGATCCGCTCTTCTTCGCCACACATCAGGTAGATATTGAACTGCGTGACGCCTGCCGCCTCCAACTGCTTGAGCTTCGTTACATGCTGCTCCGGCGTGCCGAGGATGGCAAAGCTGTCTACGACCTCATCGCTGATGAAGCCCAGGTGATCGGCGTCTTTGCTGGCATGATCCTTGTAATCATAGCCCTGCCGTCCCTTGATATATTCGGTGAAGCTCTGCGGGATGGTCGGATCATCCATGCCGTATTTTTCGACAATATCGGCCACATGATTGCCGACCATGCCGGGGAACCAGCGCGTTTGTTCGCGGCCTTTTTCCATATCACCCACCCAGACGGGCGCAGCCGACATGATCTGATACTTCGACATATCGCGTCCGGCGGCCTTGCCTGCCGCAATCGCCTGATCCGCAAACCACTTGACGAGGGCAGGTTCGCCCATTTGCAGCACCAATCCATCGCCCGCTTCGCCCGCTGCTTTGAGGGCTTTGGGGCCGTAGGCGGCAATCCAGATCGGCAGTTCGTAGCCATCGGCCCAGGGAATTTGCGTTTCCACGTCGTCATAGGTGACTTTATCGCCGCGCACAAGGCTGCGCAGCGCATGGGCAAACTCGACCATCATCTCTACCGTCAGCGGCTTCTTGCCCAATACGCGCCGTGAGCTGTCGCCGCGCCCGATACCAATCTCAATGCGATTGCCGCTCTGCTGCGCGAGGGTGGCGTACATGCTGGCCGCCACCGACCATTCGCGCACGCCAGGGTTGGTCACGAGCGGGCCATACTTCAGGCTGTCGGTGTGTTCCATGCACATCGCCATGCGGACGTAGCATTCCTGCCACAGCACATGCGAATCAAAGAACCAAGCAGTGTTAAAGCCCGCGACCTCGGCCTGTTTTGCCAGGGCCACCGTGCGTTTCGGACTGATATCGCCCTTAAACGTAATTGCAAACTCCATCGAAGAAAACTCCTTTAAAGTGGATGTTATTCACCTACAACCCCTGCACCCCCGACCCCTCTCCCACAAGGGGCGCAGCGGGCTGCGCCCTTGACCGAGATCATCATTTTTGGGCGCAGCCCGCTGCGCCCCTACACAAACGCCTGTGTCCTGCACCCCTCCAGCCGCGCAGCGGGAGGGGGTCGGGGGTGAGGGTCTTACGTCCCCGCCAATGCCTCATGCTGCTTGCCCACACGCTCCAGGTCGCGCTGCGCTTGCAGCACATTGATCTTGGGGGCGGCAGCGGCATAAAAACGGGCAGCGGCCTCCTCAATCATGCGCTGTCCCTCGTCGGAAATATCCTCAAGATTGAGTGGGAAATCGTTGGCATTGAGGCCCTCAATCGGCTCCAGCGTGATCTCCAGCACATTTTCGCGGCGCGTGCGCTCCAGCTTGATCTTGCGCCGCTCTGCCTCTTTTGCCCGCGCCAGATTGCCCGCGTTGGTGTAGTAGGTTTGCAGCGTGTGTTCCAGCGAGATGGCGTAGGACAGCACCTCGCCAAAGGAATTGAGTTCCGACATGCTTATGTCCACCGTTCGATAACGATTTTGCGCTCAGTGTAGAACTCAATCGAGTCCGATCCCTGGCCGTGCAGATCGCCATAAAAGGACTCTTTTTGCCCGCCAAACGGGAACGAGGCTGAGGGTGCGGCCACGCCAATATTGATACCGATGTTGCCCGCCTTGACGCGATATTTGAATTCACGCGCATGTTTGCCGTTGCTGGTGAAGATGCTGGCAGCATTCCCGTAGCGGCTCTGGTTGATGAGCGTGACCGCTTCATCGAGCGAGTCGGCCCGCATGAGCGACAGCACCGGGCCAAAGATTTCGTCGGTGACGACGGTCATATCGGGCGTGACATCGGCCAGAATCGTCGGGCCAACGAATGCGCCTTCGCCATAGCCTTCGACCTGTGCGCCACGTCCATCGAGCATCAGTTCCGCGCCCTGCTCCACGCCGCGTGTGATCATGCGCTCAATGCGGGCTTTGGCGTCCTGGCTGATGACCGTGCCCATCTGCGATTTGCCATCCAGCCCGTAGCCGACGCGCAAATTTTTGGCATAGGTCACGAGTTCGGCTTTCATCGCGTCGTAGGCATCGCCCACGCCCACCGCGACAGCCGCCGCGAGACAGCGCTGCCCGGCACAGCCAAAGGCCGCACCCATGATATTCTTCACGCTGGCTTCCATATTGGCATCGGGCATGACCGCGATGTAATTCTTTGCGCCGCCCTGGGCCTGCACGCGCTTGCCGTGTTTGGTGCAGGTTTCATAGACGATTTTGGCGACGGGCGAGGAGCCGACGAACGAGACGCCCGTAATGCCGGGATGCTCCATGATGGCTTTGGAGGCGGTGATGCCGCCATGCACCAGATTGACGACGCCTTCGGGCAGATCGAGTTCGGCCAGCAGTTCAAACACCAGTTCGGTGGTGATCGGCGTCTGCGGCGAGGGCTTCATGATGAAGGTGTTGCCGCACACAATCGCGGTGGGCAAAAACCACATCGGAACCATCATCGGGAAGTGGAACGGCGTAATCGCGGCAAACACGCCCGCAGGTTGGCGCAGCGTCGTCTCATCAATGCCGGAGCTGACATCTTCCAGGCCATCGCTCCGCATCATGAACGGGACGCCTGTCGCAAAATCGATGCTCTCGATGCCGCGCCGCACTTCGCCGCGTGCCTCATCGATGGTCTTGCCATTTTCCATCACGACCATCTTGGCGAGGTCTTCAAAGCGCTCTTCCAGCAGCGTCTTGAAGCGGTACATATATTGGGCGCGGCTCATGACGGGCGTGCTGCGCCACTCTTCAAAGGCGTCCTGCGCGGCTTTCACGGCACAGTCCACATCCGAGGCGGTTGATTCGGGGCATTGGGCCAGGACTTCATTGGTCGCCGGATTGCAAACGGCGATGGACTCTGAGGTGTCGGCGTCAACCCACTGACCGCCGATGTAATTCTTTAACGTTCGTACCATAAAAATCTCCTTGGGGAATAAACATATCGATTGCGGGACGTGTGCTGTCAGGTCAAAATTTCACAAAGGCGATTCGTGCGATATGTGATACTTCTACCAGTGTGATGACGGGGTGCAGCGAGTATTTTTAGAGAAATTGATGGTAACACGTCGCTGGATTGTAGACAAATTTTGAGATTTCGAGCGAGTGCGGTAAATTTGCACAATGACAGCGAAAACCCTGATCTTAACCCTGTGTCCTGGCACGCTGCGATCACGATTGAAACACCGAGACACCACTTAAGACCAAGTTTCCTATCCCAAACCCTAATGATACTCAATACAGCCTCTTTTTCAGGAGATTCTTCTCAATGACTGACGCCCCTACACAAACCGCATCTATCCTTGAACGCTATAAGAATGTCATGTTTCCCGCCGCAGCGCCCTATCACGGCGATCACCCGATTATTGTGGATCATGCCAAAGATCAGTATTTGTGGGATATCGAAGGCAAGCAGTATCTCGATTTCTTTGGTGGCGTGCTGACGGTCTCCGTCGGACATTGCAACGAGGAAATCACGCAGCGCACGATTGAACAGCTCAAGAAGGTGCAGCATACAAGCACGATCTATATCAATGAGATCATGATCCAGTTGGCCGAAAAAGTGGCCGAACTCGCACCGGGACGCCTGCAAAAAGTTTATTTCACCAACAGCGGCACGGAAGCCAATGAGACCGCCATCCTCGCGGCCCGCATGTATACAGGTCGCCCGACCATCATTGCGCTGCGTCATGCCTACTCAGGCCGCTCCATGACCGCGATGTCCGTCACGGCGCATGGCTCGTGGCGTCTGGGCGGCGTGGTCGATCCATATATCAAACATGTCCGCAATCCCTACACCTATCGTGCGCCTGCTGGAATGACGCCGGAACAGGTGGTTGATCTCTGCATTCAAGACCTAGAAGAGACGCTTGCGACAACGACAAACGGCGGCATCGCGGCCTTCATTGCCGAGCCGATTCAGGGTGTGGGTGGTTTTATCGTGCCTCCCCGCGATTATTTTGAGCGCGTGGCCCCGATCATCCGTGCGGCGGGCGGCGTCTTCATCGCCGATGAGGTGCAGACCGGATGGGGCCGCACCGGGGGTAAATGGTTCGGCATTGAGCAGTTTGGCGTAGAGCCGGATATTATGACTTTCGCCAAGGGCATGGGGAACGGCAGTCCGATTGGGTGCACAATCACAACTCCTGAGATTGCGGATGCGGTGAAGGGGGCGACATTTTCAACTTTCGGCGGGAATCCAGTCACGATGGCGACGGCGTTGGCGACGATTCAGTACATTGAGGAACACAATTTGAAAGACAATGCCACCGTCCAGGGCGCGAAGATACGCGGCAAGCTTGAGGAGTTCCAGGCAGAATTTCCGTTTATCGGTGAGGTAAGAGGCCTTGGCTTGATGCAGGCCCTTGAAATCGTGGTGCCGAATACGAAGGAACCCGATGCGGCGCGTACACTCGCCGTCATGAACGCCGCTAAAGAACGCGGTTTGCTTCTTGGTAAGGGTGGTCTTTATAATAATGTTATACGCATCACGCCGCATCTGAATGTCACGAGCGGGGACGTAGACATAGCGATGAATTTGCTCGCAAATGCTCTCGCGGACGTGGTTTAGACAATCCGCCTGATCTGTTGGGGCATGGCGTGGTACATACGCATTAAGTTAAGGTACTTTGGGCGGACGCCGACGGCTAAAGCCATCGGCTATGCTTTGAACAACATTGATACTACAGTATCCTCATCATATTTTGAGCCGTTCTGACCCCCTTAAGGGGGTCGTCGGATTCTGTCCACCACGAGAATAAAGAGGTTATTGGTAGCTGAGGGCTTTAGCCTTCAGCGTCAATGGGTCGGACATCGCCCTAAACGAGGATTTCCGTCTTAGCTTATGGCTATGTGGCCCGCCATGCCCTCAGCCCCCATCGCTTACTCGTCTGATCCCGATTCTGCTTTTCCGCCGCTCCCACGAATCCGATACCCGCCCCGATCCACCGACAAATCAATCTTGACACCATTTGCACGCATGTCGGCTTCGATCAGGCTGCGGACGTAATCCGATATGATCTTATAGCCCTTCGACACCGCATACTCCCCCATCAAATCACGGTTGTCGGCACTCATAGCAATCGATACGGTTGTCATATCCTGGTTGCGTGACATTGTGCCCCCTATATCAATAAAAGTCCTTGACAGGGACTTTATTTGTGATTTAATCTTGCTTATGAAGCGCGCCCAACAACGCTCTTCTCACCATAAATCAAAGGGCGTGCTATCTACACGCCCTCCTTACAGATCTATAGGGCATGGCACGCCATACCCATAACCAAGGACAATTATACCATGTCAGATACTGATTCATCCGATCCTCGTCCTGCACCCCTCGCCTCACGAAGTGGGAGAGGGGCCGGGGGTGAGGGGCCAGAAACCAAGCGCTGCCCCAAATGCGGCGAAACCCAATCCTTTGCATCGTTCAGCAGAAGTAAACGCAACAAAGATGGACACCAAAGTCTTTGCAAAGCCTGTGAAGCCGCTTATTACGCCGCCAACGCCGATAAACTCCGTGAACAGAAGCGTCCCTATCGCGCCGCCAACGTCGATAAAACCCGTGCCCAGAACCGTGCCTATAATGCCGCCAATGCTGATAAACTCCGTGAACAGAGGCGTGCCTGGGCCGCTACTAATGCTGATAAACTCCGTGAGCAGGGACATGCGTACCGAGCCGCCAACGCCGATAAAATTCGTGAGTCTGATCGCAACCGTCGTGCCGCCAACCCCGATAAAGTCCGTGCGCGGAACCGTGCCTGGGACGTTGCCAACCCCGATTACAAGCGTGCCCATCGCGCCGCCAATCCCGATATCTATCGCGCCGCTGAAGAAAACCGCCGCGCTCTCAAAAAGGCCAATGGTGGCGCGGGTTTCACCGCCGCTGAACTAGGCGCTATGCGTGACGCTCAGAATGGCGTCTGCGCTTACTGCCAGCAGCACCATCATCCTGATGCCCTCACCATCGATCACATCATTCCTCTGGCACAGGGTGGTCGCCACGAGGCCGCCAACATCTGTCTGGCCTGCCCGAAGTGTAATTCCAGCAAAGGCGCTCGCACTCCTGATCAGTGGGTCAACCGATGGTACTACCACAAAAACTGGTCATTTTGACCAATAATGAGCTATTATCCTTGAAATATCATAAAATAATCTCGTCAGTCATTATCGCATTCCGGAGTAGGCGTTTCCCATTGGGTTTTGGCCCGATGTCCCTGCCATTAAAATCTATGGACCAATTGCTGATTCGCCCTGAAACTCAGATTGATGTGAAGCCCACCCCGATGCGCCTGCTGCTCACGATGCTGCTGGCACTGGCCGTCGGGGTGATTCTGCTCGTGGTTGGGGTGACCTATCGAGGACAGGCGGATGATGCGCCGCTGTTTGCGGAATCGACATTAGCAAAACTGGGCGTGTGGATGGCCTCGCAATCCAAGCTTGAGACGCCGCCTTCGCTCCTGGGCCAACTGGCGAAGCAGAGCACGCTCAACAGTGATCAGGAGCCAGCGCTCATGCTGCTGACCGCGATGAAAACGCTGGTGTTCGCGGGCTGCCTCGCGGCGGCGCTTGCTGTCTATGTCGGAAGCATTGGTCTTTTGCTGTCGGCACGCTGGGCACGTCGGCTGCTGCTGGGCGGCCTGATCGGGCTGGACATCCTGGTCTTTTTAATCCCGGTGATAGCAGGCGATAGCAGCGTCGGGCTGATTCTGCTCGGCATTGTGGTGATGAGTGCCGCGCTGCTGCTGGCTCCGGGGCGGCCTGGGCGCGTGGGCGGCTTCCTGGTGATCGTGTCGCTGCTGCTGGTGGCCTGGGAGGGCGCAAAATCAGTCGCGGCCTCGATCAATTATGCGGTTGTCACGCCGCAGCCTGCCTTCACTTATACCGCCTATCCCTCGCTCGATGACGCTCTCAAGGCGCTTGATGGCGGGACGATTCAGGCGGTGGTGGCGGATGAAAAAGATTTCCGCGCTCTCATGCTCGGCTCTCCGCCTGAAAAATCGACAGGTGAGACGCCCGCCTATGCCGATCTGCGCTATCTCAGCCGCATGGAGACGCAGGAGCAAAGAGTTATTTTCCCAATCACGCCCGATATGCCCGGACGCCTGACGCTGGCCGTTCGCGCAGCCGACGCCGAGCGCATCGCACGGCCTTCGCAGCTCATCGGCCTGCCGATTGGCGCGGTGGCGGGCGAGTTTGCGATTGAAAAATATCTCGCCCGCCCGCGTGGGCTAGTGCTGCTGAATCTGCAAATTTTCAACAATCTCAATCTGCCGCACCTGCAATCCATCGCCGAGGCATTTTTGCAGCCCGCCCGGCGCAATGGCGATTTGATCCTGCTGCGGATTCTGGGCGAGGCCGGGCTGTATACGCTGCGTGAAGCCGTGTTCGGCTTTGGCTTTGGCACGCTGCTCGGCCTGATGTTGGGCATCGGCTTCGCCCACTCGCGGCTGATGGAGCGGGCGCTGCTGCCGTATGTCGTCGCCTCGCAGACCATCCCAATTCTGGCGATTGCGCCGATGGTCGTGATCTGGTTGGGCGCGAGTTTTGCCAGCGTCGCGGTGATTGCGACCTATATCACATTTTTCCCGGTGGCGATCAATACGCTGCGCGGTCTGCAATCGCCCAATCCCACCGCCGTTGAACTCATGAACTCGTATGCGGCCAGTTGGTGGACGACACTGTGGAAGCTGCGCTTTCCATCGGCTGTGCCGTATATCTTTGCCGCGCTCAAGGTCTCGGCAACGGCCAGCGTGGTTGGGGCGATCATTGGCGAACTGCCATCGGGCATGGGCGATGGGTTGGGGCGGGCGATCCTGGATTTTAGCTCGGATTACAGCCTGACCTCCACGCCCAAGCTGTGGGCGGCCATCGTCACGGCGTCGCTGGTGGGCGCGGTGTTCTTTCTAGCGGTGAGTGCGGTGGAACGTGTGGCATTAAAACGATATGTCAGAGGCGTATAGCATGGCGGCACAAACGGCGGTTATCTCGGCCAAAAATCTCTATAAAGTGTTCAATGCGACAGCCAGCGAAGCGGTCACGGCGCTGCAAAATGTGACGCTTGATATTCATGCGGGCGAATTCATCTCGCTCATCGGCCCGTCGGGGTGCGGCAAAAGCACGCTGCTGCGCCTGATCGCGGATTTGACGACAGCCTCCCAGGGCGATCTCACCGTGAACGGTAAGACGCCGCATCAGGCGCGGCTGGATCGTGATTATGGCATGGTGTTTCAGGCGGCGACGCTCTATGACTGGCGCAGCGTGCTGCACAATGTCCAACTGCCGCTGGAAATCATGGGCTATTCGCGCAAAGACCGCGACAGCCGTGCCCGCGAGATGCTCGATCTGGTCGAACTGGGCAAATTTGCCAATCATTATCCCTGGCAGTTGTCGGGCGGGATGCAGCAGCGCGTCTCGATTGCGCGGGCGCTGGCATTTGAACCGTCGATCCTGCTGATGGATGAGCCGTTTGGGGCGCTGGACGAGTTCACGCGTGAGCGCATGAATATGGAGCTGCTCCGCATCTGGGAGCGCACCAAAATCACGCTCGTGTTTGTGACGCACAGCATCTCCGAGGCGGTATTTTTGTCATCACGCATCGTCGTCATGTCGCCGCGCCCTGGCCGCATTACGCAGATCATCGAGAACGATCTGCCGTATCCGCGTGTGTTTGAAACGCGCGAGACGCCGCAGTTCTTCGAGAAAATCACCACCGTCCGCGAACTGCTGCGCGAAGCACACGAGGCTCTCTGATCGCTATGGCACAAACGACGCTTGATTTTTCCCCCGCCAAGACAACCTGGATGGATCGCGTGCAGTACTACGCGCCCACGCTCTTGATCGCCGTGTGTGTGATTGGGGCATGGGAGATTCTCGTCCGTGTGCTCAATATCCAGCAGTTTTTGCTGCCTCGGCCAAGCGCGATTCTCAGAGAATTGATGGGCGAGATCGCTTTGGCCGTAAATGGACAGTCGATCCTGTTTGAGGCGGTGGGCGCAACCGCATGGTCAGCGGTGGGCGGCTTCACCGTCGGCAGCCTGTTGGGGATTGTCATCGCGCTCGTCACGGCCCGCTGGACGGTTGTCAGCGAGGCGCTGATGCCGTTTGCGATTGCCGCCAATTCCGTGCCGATCATCGCCTTCGCGCCGATCATGAACAACTGGTTTGGCCTGACCAATCCCGCCTCCAAGATTGCGATTGTGTCGATCATCGTCTTCTTCCCGGTCATGATCAACACCGTGCGCGGCCTGACGCTGGTTGACCCGATGCAGTTGGAACTGATGCATTCCTACGCCGCCCGTCCCTTCAAAATCCTGTTCGCGCTGCGGATCCCGAATACGCTGCCGTATGTCTTCAGCGCCCTGCGTGTGACCAGCTCCCTGAGCGTCATCGGGGCGGTGGTGGGCGAATTCTTCGGCGGGCCGCGTGCCACCCTGGGCGTGTTCATCACGCAGGAGGCGTCCGGCTTCAACTTTGCGCGGGCCTGGGCCGCCATCATCATGGCGGCCCTGATCGGCATTAGCTTCTATCTTCTGGTGTTATTCGCGGAACGCCGCATCATGCCCTGGCATTCCTCCCTGCGCGAGCCGGCGTAAGGGTGTTGGTGACTCTGACCGTGTACAGCCGCACAAAATTCGGTCAGTTTTGCACATGGGAGAGCGCGTCCGCTGTGTCACAGTGTCCGATCTGATGAGGAGGGTGAACGAGCCAAAAGCAGCCGCTCGAAATCAATGTTATGTTGGGCCAATATCGTCTTAACCTTTCTGAGGAGTCAATGATGTTGAAAACACGCTTTCGTTTTGCGCTGACGCTGGCCGCGATGGTCGGTCTGCTCTCACTGGGTGCGCTCGTCACAGCGCAGGATGCCACCGCCGAAGCCACGATGGAAGGCACGATGGCCCCCGGCGATCTCATTCCGGTGAAGCTGCAATTGCAGTGGGTCGCTCAATCGCAGTTCGCGGGCTACTTCGCCGCCAAAGACCTGGGCTACTATACCGATGAAGGTCTCGATCTGACCATCCTTGAGGGCGCGGTGGAAATTGTGCCGCAGCAGGTCGTCGCATCCGGCGGCGCAGAGTTTGGCATCGCCTGGGTTCCCAAAGTGCTGGCCTCCAATGAGCAGGGCGTGAACCTCGTCAATATCGCCCAGGTCTTCCAGCGCTCCGGTACACTACAAGTAAGTTTTAAAGACACAGGAATTGAGTCTGTAAAAGACTTTACTGGTAAACGTATCGGTAATTGGGGGTTTGGCAATGAACTAGAGCTTTTTGCTGCGATGCGTGCGGAAGGGATTGATCCCAACAATCCTGATGATGTGACCATCGTCCAGCAGCCGTTCGATATGTCGCTGCTGCTCAACGGCGGTGTGGATGCGGCCCAAGCCATGACATACAACGAGTTTGCTCAGATTCTTGAGAAAATCAATCCGGCCACAGGCAAGCTGTATGAGGCGTCAGATCTGAATATCATCAACTTTAATGACGTCGGAACTGCCATGCTGCAAGATCACGTCTTTGTGAACGCAGACTGGTTAGCAAAACCCGGCAGCAGCGATATTGCCGTCAAGTTCCTTAAGGCCACATTCCGTGGCTGGGCGTACTGCCGTGATAACTTCGATGAATGCGCTCAGATCGTCCTCAAGAACGGCACAACCCTGGGCGAGAGCCATCAGAAGTGGCAGTTGAACGAGATCAATAAGCTGATCTGGCCGTCACCTGCTGGCCTGGGCATCATGGATGCAGCACTGTGGGATCAGACTGTTAAGGTGTCTACGGAAAGTAAAATCATCACTGCCGAGCCAAAAGATGCCTACACCAGCGAATATGCACAGGCCGCATTGGATGCGCTGGCGAAGGAATATCCTGACCTTGATCTCAAGGGTGAGAAGTACGAGCCGATTGAGGTCACGCTGAACGAAGGCGGCGAGTAAATCGACGCTGCTTCACACAAAAATTGATTGAAACACACAAGACCGATCCAGCGCTGGATCGGTCTTGTGTTTGGTGGGCTTTGTGAAGGTTATGTCTGGCGTTGCGATTGATGCTGAATTTGAAATTGGATTCGTCGGGGCGACCCATGGGGTTTGGCACGCCAAACCCACGCTTGAAATCCCCGTTTTGGGCATAGCTTCGCTGACTAACGTTCGGCACGCCATGCCCCTACCATAATTCCACCTCAAATTTACGACTTGCACTATTGGTTATCAATGTCCTCTACCATGTCAGCAGCGGCGGCGGAGTCTCGTCGGGTGGTGGCGTGGCAGACCACAACTCCTCCAGCCAATCCAGAAGCTGCTGCATCACCGACGGCGTGAGGCGTACAGCAGCCTCAAAGCTGTGCGGCGAGAAGGCATAAAAGTTGGTGAAATATTTACGCGAAATGCAGATCATGTAATCATTCGCCCAGCGCGACTGTCCCCACAAAAACGCCAACCCGCCTTCGTCGCGGCGCATCAGTTCCAGCCAGCGCGTGCGATCCAGCTCACTCAACTCGTCCAACGTAAAGCGCAACGTGAGCATAGAGCCGAGCGTGAAGGACATCTGAATCACCTTCGTCGTCCGATCACCATCAAAGGTCAGGCTGGCCGAGCCATCCTGCGAAGCGAGCGTTGCCACGCGCCGCCCAGAATGTGAGCCGAGCGTGCGAAACTTGACCATCGACATCATGGGCATGGTGGGAAAACGCTTGTTGAGTTCGGTATCAAGGTCGATCTCGCCGTTGAAAAACTGTTGCAGCGTCCAGGGGGCATCATCGCCCTGCGCGGCAGCGACAGTCTCCAGGCGGTTCGAGATGGACTGCGAATCGAGCACTTTTGGCTCCGGGCGCGAGGCGGGGACAATCACCACCTGACGCAGTTCATCCGGCGGGGCCTCTTGAAACGATGCCAGATGAGTCTGATCGAGAAGCGGCTCATCCAAACTCTGCGAACGATCCACATCCAGCGTAGCCGAGAGCGTTTCATGCTGAAAGCGTTCGACGATTCGCCGCAGCGTGGCAGAGCGCGACATAATCGTTTCGTCTTTAGGATCACCGCTTTGCGACGCAGGCAGCGAGTCGTCGTTCGGGGTGTAGGAAGACAGGTTTGCGGGTGTGTCGGCCATCGGGTGATCCTCACGTATTTTAACGTTATTATAATCCTTTTTCGGGCGGCGTCCGTCAGAGGACTTATGTCGGTATTGTTCTTTTATCCCCTGTCGTGCGTTATGCTTGTCTTTATTGTGAGTCGTGTGATTGGAGTCCGTTTATGAACCATCTCAAAGATGAAACGAGCCCGTATCTCTTGCAGCATAAAGAGAATCCGGTGGATTGGTATCCCTGGGGCGATGAAGCCTTCCAGCGGGCCAAAGCAGAGAATAAGCCTGTGATCCTCAGCATCGGCTACAGCGCCTGTCACTGGTGTCATGTCATGGCCCATGAGAGCTTTGAAGACCCCGACACCGCCGCCCTGATGAACCGCCATTTCATCAGCATCAAGGTGGATCGGGAAGAGCGCCCCGAAGTCGATGATATTTACATGCAGGCGGTCATGGCAATGACGCAGGGGCGTGGCGGTTGGCCGCTGAACGTCTTCCTCACGCCGGAAGGTCGGCCCTTCTACGGCGGAACATACTTCCCGCCGCAGAGCCGCTATGGAATGCCTGCCTGGAAAGACCTGCTCATGGGCATTCATGAGGCGTTTGAGAATCGGCGTGATGAGATCAACGCCAATGCCACCGAACTTGTGGCCTCGCTGGATCGCACCGTATTGGGTGAGATGACGGAGGATATGGGCCTGAACACCAATCTGCTGACGGCGGCGGCGGTCAATCTGCGCGGGCAGTTTGACAAGCAGTACGGCGGCTTTGGCGGTGCGCCCAAATTCCCCAACCCGATGAATCTGGAATTCCTGCTCCGCACCTATCAGCGCACACAGCACGCGGACACGCTGCACGTCGTCACGTATTCGCTGGATAAGATGGCGCGGGGCGGCATTTACGATCAGGTGGGCGGCGGCTTTCATCGCTACAGCGTGGATGCCTACTGGCTCGTGCCGCATTTTGAGAAGATGCTGTACGACAATGCCCAACTCAGCCGCCTTTATCTGCACGCTTGGCAGGTCACGGGCAATGCCTTCTACCGCGAGATCGCGGAAGAAATTTACGACTATATCCTGCGCGAGATGACGGCCCCGGAAGGCGGCTTCTACAGCGCCACCGATGCCGACAGCGAGGGCGAAGAGGGCAAATTCTTCATCTGGACGATGGATGAAGTCCGCATGTCGCTCACACCGCTGCTGGAGGAGCTGCCCAACGCGGCAGACATTGCGATTGAATACTGGGGCATGACCTCCGGCGGCAACTTTGAAGGCCATAACATCCTGTATGTGCCGAATGACGACGCCACTGTCGCCAAGCGCCTGGGCCTGACGATTGAAGAACTGAAGGACGCGCTGACAAAGATCAAAGACCGTCTGTATGCCACGCGCACCAACCGCGTCGCCCCAGGCCTTGATGACAAAATTTTGACGGGCTGGAATGGCATGATGCTCGCCAGCCTCACCGAAGCCGCCCGCGTGCTGGATCGGCCTGATTATCTTACGGCGGCAGAGCGGGCCGGGACGTTCCTGTTGGGGACGATGATGACAGCGGAAGGCCGTTTGCAGCGCACCTACAAAGAGGGGCGGGCGCGGATCAATGCCGTGTTGGAGGATTACGGCCACATGATTGATGCACTGCTGGAATTGTATCAATCGACCTTCATTGAGCGCTGGTTCACTGCTGCACAAACATTGGCGGACAGCGTGCTCACGCA
>Ga0105044_10008040_pt1 | contig 14526 bp, 14 predicted proteins | sample MAT01_FD_78092 | JGI IMG/M metagenome (GOLD analysis project Ga0105044, IMG submission 78092) | Freshwater microbial communities from Lake Fryxell liftoff mats and glacier meltwater in Antarctica - MAT-01 | ecosystem: Environmental > Aquatic > Freshwater > Ice > Liftoff microbial mat | place...
AAATTCAACTACAGGACGAAGGGCTAAGAGCATCGGTAAGAGATTTCCTGGTACGAATATTGATGCAAGCTGCCTGACTTTGCACATTTTTTTGCAAAGTCGAGTTTATGGAATGGGCAACTGACGATGAAGTTACAAAGTATATGATGTGGAATAGCTATATTTCCCGTAGTGAAGCTGAAAGTTTCTTGGCAAATGTAGTGGAAAAACATCCTTGGTTTAAAGCGATTTGTTTAGGAAAAAAGGTTATAGGTTCAATTACTCTTGATAAAGGAAAAGGCCCACATTGCTGTAAAGCAGAGTTAGGATACGTAATTGCGAGACAATATTGGGGAAATGGGCTGGCAACCCAAGCAATTAAACTTGCTGTTAAGGCTGGTTTTGAAGATCAAGATCTTGAAAGAATAGAAGCTATTGTAGATCCAGCTAATATTGGATCTCAAAGAGTATTAGAAAAAAATGGATTTCTGAAGGAAGGTTTACTAAAAAAATGTGTTATTCAAAAGGGAGTGGTTAAGGATCGTTTCCTCTATTCTTGTATAAAATCAGATTACTAAGAATGAAATGAAATCAAAAAAAAAATTCCCAAAAAAATTATTTGAAGGTGATGCAGTGCGCATCATTGCACCTGCAAGGAGTATGGGCATCATTTCGCCTAGCCTGCGCTCTATAGCTACAAAAAGATTGGAAGAAATGGGGCTTAGGGTGAGTTTTTCAAAAAATTGTGAGGAACGGAATATTTTCGATTCCTCTTCAATTGAATCTCGATTAGATGACCTTCATGAAGCTTTTGCTATTAAAAATATAAAAGCTATTCTTACTACCATTGGGGGTTATAATTCAATTCATTTGCTCAAAGAGATTGATTATGCTTTAATTAGCCAGAATCCAAAAATTTTATGTGGTTACTCTGACATCACAACTTTACAAAATGCAATATTTGCTAAGACCGGACTCGTCACTTACTCAGGACCCCACTTCTCTACGTTTGGATGTTTGCAAGGAATTGATTATGTTATCGAGTGTTTCAGAAACTGTTTGTTTGAAAGTAAAGAATCAATCCTTCTAATTCCTTCTGTATCATGGAGTGATGACGAATGGTATCTTGACCAAGAAAATCGCAAGTTCATGACAAATGAAGGTTATGGAGCAATTCAATTTGGAGAAGCCTGTGGTACGATCGTGGGTGGCAATATCGATTCCTTTAATGTTTTGCAAGGAACTGAGTATATGCCTTCTCTTAAAGACACAATTCTATTTTTAGAAGATAATTACCCTATGACTGCTGATATTCTTGATAGACATATACATTCTTTGATCTTGCAACCTGCCTTTCAGCATGTTAAGGGTATCGTATTAGGGCGTTTTCAAATCAAATCTAAAATCACAATGGATATTTTACAAAAGATAATCGATTCTAAAAAAGAACTTAAAAATATACCAGTGATTGCTGAAGCAGATTTCGGTCATACATTACCACTATTCACATTCCCAATAGGTGGAGAAGCCATTCTAGAAGCAAAAACTTCAGAGATAAAAATTACATTAACAAAAAAATAGTAATTTTTTAATTTAAACGTGAAATATATTGAGAATTGTATGCTTAGATTAACCCCCATGTTGCTTTTGATTAAAAATGCTTGAGAAATATTTTTAATGAGATTGGATCTCCGATTTTTCATTTTAAAGGAATTCGTTCAAACAAATCCTCTAACCAATCAAATTATCGCCTCGTTTGCAGAAGGAAAAGTAACGGCTCATATATTGAGCTGTTGCTTATGTCCTCATCTTTGTTGTTATCAATTATTACTACTTTTGAAGCTAAGGGAGTCAAAGCTTTTATTGTTTTCGGGATTTGATGATAGGCCTCTTCGACTTTTTCTATAGGAACAAAACGACCTGTGGCTTCACCTCTTTTCTGAATTCTTTCTTGAATTTTTTCCATGTTAGCAATGATGTAAATAATTTCTATTTTATAGTGAGGATAATCTCTTCTAATAGATTCAAAAAGCATTTTATGCCGAATTAAGGAGGTGAGGCTACCATCGACAATGATGTTTTTATTTTGTTTAAGGGCTTCAGACAAAATAATCTCCTGAATAAATCCCGACTCTTTATGAACCTTAGTGCCTGCAGTCTTAGAATCAAAATTAATGTACAGTTTCATTTCAGGAAGCTCATCTTTTAATTGATCAACATCAATCCATAGATATTCTTGGAGATTAATTAAATTTGTGCGGTCCATTTTTTTCAGTATATGACCTTTTCCAACCCCCATCACACCAGCTGTAAAAATAATTTTTGGTGAATCGACCGATTTTCCAAACTTCAAGAATTTATGAATCACACGATCTTGGAGAAGCTGTCGTTCTTTTTGGTAATTACTGTGGTAGTTAAAATCTACTTTCGACCTCGATTCAATGAAATCACCCGCAAAAACACGATCATGGCAGGCGTAAAGCTCCGCTGTGCTCTTTTCGATCTGTTCCAAGCTCCAAATGTAGTCGGAGCTTGGAATAGACATATGGAATAGCAAAAGCAGAGCTAGAATGAATAAAAATTTCTTATTTTTCATAAATATAACTCAAGTTTAAGATTAGAAAGAGCAGCCACGAATGGTCACTATTTTTCTTTCTGCCTTCACATACCAATCAATCACCTCAGGTAAGCCCTGATCCAGTGAAATACGAGGAAAAAATCCGAGTTGCCTCATTTTATCAATGTTAGGGCATCGTCTTTCTGGACACCCCTGAGGTAATGTATCGGGATTTAATTCCATTGTTCTGCCAAAATAACTGACTACTTTTTGTGCAAGGTCTCCGATAGTAATTTCTTCAGGATTTCCTATATGATAGACATTCAAGTGCGCTCCTTTTTCTAACAAGATCATCATTCCGTCAATCATATCATCGATGTGGATAAAGGCTCGGGTTTGCATTCCAGTGCCCTGAACACGAAACGGCACAGGACCTGTTGGATGTTGTCTGATGGCATCTGCAGCTCTTAAAATAAATTGAGGGATCACATGTTCCCATCCCATTTCAAGGCCGTAGACATTATGTGGTCTAAAAACGATTGCTTTTTCAAAATGAGTTCGCCCATAATTGAGTGTAAGCAACTCGGACATGATTTTAGAGCCTCCATACGAATAGCGAGGATTTAATACGTCTGGAACCTTGAGAAATTCGGTTTCGTCAGCGGGAAATTTCGCAGGAGTTTGATAGACTTCAGAGCTGGATGCAACCAAAAGATTTTTTACGTTGTGTTTGATACAGCCATCAATGACGTTTAAAGCTCCTCTGATTCCTACGTCTAATACTAGGGCGGGTTTTGTATAAAAGAATTCTGTAGCATTGATTGCAGCTAAATGGATTACAGCATCCATTCCTTCGATTGCTTGAAAGACAATTGCCGAGTCCCTAATGTCTCCTTTAACCATTTCTACATTTAAATCTTTAAGAGTTTCAATATCAGAACGAAAGCCATTGTCTAAAATTCTGACTGTATACCCATTCATTACTAATCTCCGAGCACATGCCGCTCCAATAAATCCTGTTCCACCTGTAACTAAAATTTTTTTCATATAAGTTTTCCTTTATTTTGCATTATTTATAAATTTATGATTTCCCAATCCGATGTATTGAACACCTTCTGGAAGGTCAACTGTCTTAGAATGAAAATGGTTCCAAAAATCGTAGATCAATGCGGGGCGTGCCATACTTTTGGCAAGGAAGTCGATTGGAAGAGTCGCAAATTGAGAATGGTTATTTAAAATCAGGACGAGATGAGAGTTCTTAAAGGCATCCTGGAGACTGTTTTCTGGTTTTAGACCTAATGATTTTATCCCCTTGTTTGAAACTACAGGATCGTATCCTCTATATTCAGCATCAGGGAACTCTTGTTTTAAGGCGTGCAATATAGCCTTTGCAGGTGTGCCTCGAATATCATCTGTGACTGGCTTACCTTTAAATGCAAGCCCAAGTAAAGTAATGATCTTTTTTTCTGGAAATTTTTGTTTCATGGATTTCTGTAAAAATTGCGCCACTTGCTCAGGCTGTTCTTCATGAATTTGTCTGGCTGCGGCAGTCATTTTTGGAAACATTCCGAAGGCTTCCATGCTCTGCACGAGAATATGGGAATCTTTGGAGAGGCAGGGGCCGCCGACAGGGCCTGCTTGCGGCATGCCGCCTCGTACATATCCAAATTGACCTAAGCGCATGACTTCGTCGGCACTCAATCCTGCGAAATCGCACGCTGCAGCGACTTCATTGGCAAACGCAAAATGGACATCCCGTTTAGCGTTATCTACCAGCTTAATCATTTCTGCCGTTTCCCAATTAGATACCGTTAAAATCGTCGGAGTTATTGATTGAAAGATTTGACTTGCCCGAGTTCTTGTGTGCTGAGTGTTTGCTCCGATGATCTGAGGGTTTGTTCTGAGTTCCTCGAGAGCTTGCCCCTCTACTGTTCTTTCAGGACAAACTGCAACTTCGTAACGCTTTCCGGTTTTATCTAAAATGGAGTCAACAATAGAGCGTGTTGTTCCTAGTTTGACTGTGGAGCGCACAATGACGAGATCATCGTCTATTAAATGTTCGGCAATCTGATGACAAATATTCTTAATGCAGTTCAAATTGATTTGTTTTTTTTCATTTAATGAGGTGCCAACAGTAATGATATAAACAGTTGATTGATTGCTATTAGGAATCTGTTTATGGATTTGAAAAGAATCATTCTTCAAATGTTTCTGCAGCCGTTTTGAAAGCCCAGGCTCAAAAAAATAAGAATGGCCTAAGGATAGTTTTTTGATAACTTCATCGCGTACTTCAATTCCGATAACTTTAAATCCCACATCAGCCATGACAGCTGCAAGGGTCACTCCTACAAATCCAAGGCCCAAGATGCATACATTTAAATCATCATGAATTAATTTTTGTGCTTCGTTCATATTAATTAACTTATTTTATGTAATTTACTTTACTAAACTAAAATTGACTTCTTAATTCTTCTCTTTTTGTCGTGTGCAAAAGGAAAAAACTGCTGATCATGATAATAGCGGCACTGATTAAGGTGTAAATGTCAGGTGTTTTACTCCACCAGAGAAGATCAATGAGGACCACCCAAAAAAAGGAGGTGTAATCAGCTGGAGCTAGAACTGAAACTTGCGCAAATCGAAGGGCTTGCGCAATCGCATATTGTCCGATTGCTGTGATCGTGCCAATCAAGGCAAAGATTCCCCAATGGGACCAAGGTAATGGCTGCCAATGGTCTGTAAAGAAGAGGAATGGGAAAACAATCAATAGGATCAAAATATTAGGGTAGATTGCAATGGCTAAGCTGTGCTCGGTTGATGCCAGTCGCCGCATAAGAACCTTATTGAGAGCTGCCAAAAAGCTTGCACAAAGAACAAGCAGAGCAGCTATTTCAAAAATACCCGAACCAGGATGCATTCCTAGGATAACTGTCATGAGACCGACGCCGATTGTGATCCATTTTTGAAACTTTATAGACTCCTTTAAGAGAATTGTGCTTAAAATAAGCATGAAAATGGGTGTGGTATATCCGAAAGTATAGACGGTCGTGAGAGAGGCTGATGAAAAGGCATACATAAAACAAAATGTAGAGGCAACATTTATCAAAAGCCGAACAATATGAAGCTGAGATTGCTGCGGACTAAACACATGCTTAAACCCCCCTTGAAAAAATACCAGTATCAAAAGCGGAAGCATCCGAGCAAGAGCTCTTAAAAACGTCGCCTGAGGCACGGAATAAATTTCCATGAAATACTTTACAAAGGCATCGGAAAGTGGATACAGAGCGATCCCGAAAATTTTCAAAAAAATTCCTAAGAAAGGTTTGTCTTGTAGGCTGCGGCTGTAAATAGTCATTTTTATCTTATTTTTATTAACTACACTTGTAGTAATTTAAGTTAAATTTTTTTCCTTTTAGCACATCCAAAAACAGGAAGTGGCTAGGAGACATGCGCCAATGCCAAAGACATAACGCCAACAAAAATCACGCTTATTTTTTATGTTTAAAATATTGCTTATTCTCCTAGCGTGACTGTTTTTGGGAGAATCGAATGAGGAAATGGCTGCAAATCGAAGGTCAGGGTATTTAGCTTGTTTAACAACTTTAACTATTGCCGTTGCTAGGGCAGTGACATCGATTCCATATTTATAGACTTCAGCATCACAAGCATCTTCTTGCTCTAATTCCAATCGTTTTAACCACCAGCTTGAAGGAAGCCACCAAAATAAAGCACAGAGGAGATCGCAAGCCATTTTAAAAAGGGGATCTTTCCAACGCAAATGTTCCAATTCATGCACAATAATGGATTCAAACTCTTCTTGAGAAAGCTCTGCAAGAAGATCATGAGGCATAAAAATAGATTGTAAATTAGCTGCAAATGGAATTTGAACTGCATTCGAAGTTAGAATTAAAACATTTCCTTGTTTCAACTTATTTAGAAGATTAGAATTATAAATAGGTCTTGTACAAGGGGAAGCAGAAATGAAAATCTTTTTTAGATAGGCTCTGGCCTGCCAAAACAAATAAACTTTTCTTGCTATAATCATAGATGAAATAGCTAACATTCCAATGACAGTAATATTTAATAAATGGGATGGAATGTAACTTGCCAAGTATCGGGGAATAATAAAATGTTCGGGGGCTAATTCATTTTGGATATGTACATGAGCAAAACTTGTCATGAAATCTTGCATGTAGACTTGACAGCTAAATGGATTAAAATTGAGAAATAAGTTCTCACCAAAAAAGATAAACACTAATAAATCAACTGGAAATTTTAGAATTGGAAGCAATCGTAATAGATAACGTAATCTAGGATTTGTAATTTTAGAAATGGATAGAAATAAGTTTGTTAACAACGTTAATACTACAAAAACAATAAAGCTATTTAACAACAGATGAAATAACATATTAATTACTTTTTATTTTTTTGGCTTTTTCAATTATCTTTTCCATTTCTGCTATATCTTCTTCGGAAATATCATCTGCGGATTCGATTAAATAACTGACCATGTGACTTGTTTTTAAACCAAAAAATTTCTTTTTAAGCTGTTCGAGGAATGAGGGGACTTTTGTATTTGGATCGGATAACCAGTATTCATACTGTAAGCCTATGCGTTCCCTAAGTAATATTTTTTTTTGAGTAAGCCTTACCATTACAGTCATAATTGTGTTGTATTTGTTATTATCTTCTCCAAGAATTTGATAGATCTCTTTAACAGTCATTCTCTGACCAGATTTAAAAATATCTAAGACTTCTGATTCTAGTTCACCAAAATTCCGTTTTGACATTTGTTTCTCCTCTAAGAAAAATTAGTTTACTACAAGCGTAGCAATTAGTCAATATTAATTTATAAATAAAAAAGTTTGAATATAATTCAACGAAGGCAGGATTAGTAAATAATCGAAGTTATAAATAACTAGAAAGCAAAAATTGTTGCTTGCATTGCGAAATTAAGACTAAAATGTCAGACCTGGCAACGCCAGGCCGACTTAACTTCTAAAGTTTGGTCAAGTCAAAATAAATTCTCTCATCATCAGATGAAACAATCATATTGAATTTTTTCCCGTAAAAAGGATTAAAGCCAATTTTTGTGGAGGCGATAACGAGGCACTCGGTAACCATTGAATGGATGATGCTATCTAATTCTAAATTGATCAGTTTGGTAGGGGTGAACCAGGTGACTATGAGTCCATTGTCGACCGATAAATAATTTGAGATGTCTGTATAGATTCCATCAGCATTTTGCATGCATAAAAAGGATGCGGAGCACGTTCCCACTTTTTGATTGAGTCCGTTGTATATCGCTGCTCTTCCGGCTAAATATCTGGAGGATATCGTTGAGCTGTCCACTGCAACGTTTGAGGTAGGTATTTCGATAAAACTATTTATAAAATCGTCTATAAATAAATAATACGATAACTTTTTATGTTTCTTGCACGATTTGTCAACTAAATTGTCTTCTCTTATTAGGTTTTCATTTACTTCAGAGATGGTATTTACCTTAGATTGTGGATAATTGTCGCTAAATATACACGAGGGTGCATAGATGAGAAAAATTAGAAAAAAAATACTTCGATAGACATTTTGTAAAACCAACATCACTCACTCCTTAATTTAAAATCACTCTCTTAATATGCTGAAATACAGGTGTCTTAAGATTAAAATCTTTATAGTTAAACTTTTCATTTGTTTTCAATATTTATAAAATAAGGCGCAGGCGTATAGAGACAGAAATAAATTAGATTCAGAATATACTCAGATGCTATCAGTACTTCCAAAGAATCCAGTATTCCTCTCCTTGCGGCCCTGTGCGGACTGAATGGAGCCGGCGGCTTACGACATTATCGGGTTGCAGCAAGTGTTGATAGAGGTCATCAAAGAACTCTGGAGAATCAGTAAAAAAATGGTGTAAATTTCGAGTTCGGTTTACTGGGGTGGCATCTATAATCGTAAAATTTCTAGCTCCCTTCGCTTTTAAATCCAGCAACTCCATCGCTTCTTCAAATTCATTCTCTCCGGCACGTTCTTCAGGGGGCACAGTTATCTGAGCTGTTCGGCCTAATCTTCGATCGCCATTTATCCAATGGCTCATCAGCAAGGCTCGATCATTTGAAGAAACGTATGTGGTGAAATGTTGCGATAATTTCTGGATTCTTTCCGCGAATTTTTCATCGAATGTGTCTGCGGAAACGTCTGGAGCAGAAAATATCACATTAGACAGCTTAGGTTTGCCATGAAACAGATCGGGTTGATTTGAAAGCCAAGCCAGAGAATCGCTAATGGTTTGACAGCCTAGGCTGCTGCCCATGACCCACACATTTTCAGCTCCAGTTTCACGGACAACATCTGCAATAAGACGCCCAAGTTGCGGAGCGGATTGCGCAGACACGTGTTGTGCAGCGGTGTATCCTTGTCTGCCTTCACCTTGGTTTCCCGGCCAATCGAATAATAATACAGGTGTGTTAATGTCTAGTACATAACTTGTGTAGGCTGTCTTGAGCGCAGCGGATTGAAACCAATCTCTAAATCCCCAAATAATGATCAGGAGTGATTGATGGGGAGACGCTTTGACTGCCTGCTTTAGTTTTAATTTAAAGTCTGTTTGGGGCAACTCTTGACGGCCAGCCCATTCCATGCTTGGGGTATCAAACCAAATAAAAGGAGCGATTTGCAGATAGGGAGAAATGAGCACATCAAAGGTGCCGGTCAAGAGATCTTTGCCTAAATGATTTCCTCGAGCATTGAAAGTGTCTTCGCTATTTTCTCGATTTGTTGCATAAAAAAAATTGAAACGAGTGCGGTCACCTTCAGGGATACCTGGTAAGCGTCTTGCGAAAGCCGATCGAGTAGGAACTGGTCCAATACCAACAAAATTACTTCCAATATAGCCAGCGGCAATTGCTAATAAGACAAGTGAAATGAAGAAAATCAGACTCCAAAATACCCATCGACGTTGAATTTTCATGCGCGTTTCTCTTTTTTTCTTTTCCAGATCATTCGTATTAGCCATGCTCCAGCTAGCCCTACCGCCAAATGTTTCAACGTATGCCCGCTGACAACACCTCCGGTGAATTGATGAACTTGATGATCGAACATGTCAAATAGCAATGCCAATCCATAGCAAGTGGTGACAACAGCTAAATCCCAGCTTCGACTATAATGTGAAGGAGAAAGTAGCATTATTAGTGCCACAAGGATGGTAAAAGTTTGAACCCAAATGTAAAAACGTAAATCGCTACTTCCTTGAAGTTCGCTTGCGTACCACGAAAAGACACTGTAGAATCCAACGCCAACTAGTGCTGGCCATAACCAAAGCCCCAGATAAATATTAATTCTTTCACTGATTAAAGCCGCCACTAAGGTCATGAAAACAAAAGTCATCGGCAGTCTATCCCAGAACAATCTTGAATTGTCTGGCACAAGGTGATAATAGCTCGAGCCGACTGCTATTAGAATCAGACCCATCGAAATTCCAATCCAAAACCAGCGCTCTCTATAGTCGTTAAACTGTATTTTTTTAGGTGAAAATAAGAGAAATAAACCCCACAAGCCAGGAAGAGCAATCGCGATATTTGATAGCACATTCCAAGTATTCGGTATTCCTAGCCAACTTCTTTGATCAGCAAAATTATGGTAGCTCTGGAATTGCGGAATTGGTTTAAGTAAGTAAAAAACCATAGCTGTCAGTAGAATTGTGCTTACAAGTAGTATTAAGCTTGTTTTAAACGAAACTAAAGATTTTTCCTGGAGATTGTTCATATCAACCTGGATCAGTTCATCAACGGTCAATATCTCGTTGCACTCAATTTTTCAAATCATGCTGATTTTTTGATTTTACTCAAGAATTGTTTTTAATTGATTCGGAAAGGAGCTAAATGATTTCTTCAAATAATTTTTTGGTGTCATAGGAGTTAGCCAGGACTTCTTTTCCTAGGATAGATTTTTGATGCAATATTGTGACTTGATTAGTATCAAGCTGTTTTAGCTTGGGGCAATTGATGAGTATCGTGTCATCCCTAAGCAATAGCTTAATTGATTTAGCGAATGAGTTTTTTTTGGTATCGGTATCCATAAAATTACAAATATTGCTCAAATAAACAGTGTCGATGGCAATATTGTTTTTATCAAGGAAGTTCCTAATACTAGAAAATTTTTCGAAATTTGTTATATCTTCAGTGATAGCAATAAGAGATCCATTGGCAGCTAGTTTTTTAATAAAAAGATAATTCTCTTCTGTCTGGAGCCAACTTCCTTCTCGCAACAGTTCGTCTTCTATTCGACTTGTTGGAAGTCCCTTTTGGTCCTGATGAAAAAATAAATTCCTTGACTTTCCCTTGAGAGAATTAAGGTAGACTATCATATTTTGTTTAAAAAGATCTCTAGATTCAGAAGCATTTATGATGTCTATAGTTTTTTTAATGAACTTAGCGTTTTCTGGATTAAAGTCGGTGATCAATCCATAATTAGATTTTCTTTCACACATTACATCAAAATTATGCCAGGTTGCGCACCCAATGTGAATGGTTTGCTTTTCTAAGTTGGAGCGTGGGTGATTTTTTAAAAATTGACGCGTTGCAGATAAATTAGTTTCATTTGTCGTAATGTAAACTCCATTGATTTGTCCACTAATACGAGAATTGCCGAAGTCGGCAAGTGTCTTGGAAATTGGATTTAAAGGGGTTTTTTTCTGGGTTTTAGCATAAAAGAAGACAGCACAAGGACCTGCCAAAAAAACAAGTTCCACTAAGCCTAAGAGGATTTGTTTGAAGTTTCTTTTTAATTGCTCATTATGCTTCTTTTCTTCTTTACAATTCATCCAAAGATCGTAAAAAACGGTACGAGCAATATGTGCAGTCAATCTAACCGTTCCAGCTGCTGGACTTGTTAAGGTATAAATTGCAAACAAATATTTATTATTTAGTATAGAATAAGTAACAGAATCCATTAATTTCCTCGGTAAAATATTAATTCAATTGTACACTAAATAAAGTTAAAAATAAACAAGAATTTAGTGTTGTTGGAAAGGATTAAGGAACTCAATGAAAAGCTTAAAAGACTTAAGAAACGTAGGAAAAGCAACCTTTGCAGATTTGCTCCTCTTAGAAATCCATTCAGTGGAAGAACTAGCGAATCAGGATCCAACGTTTTTATTTCAAGAGTTAGAAAGGCGAACACAAAAAAGACAAGATCCCTGTGTGTGGGATGTTTTTGCAGCCATTATTCATGAAGCTTCTACAGGAAAACCGAGTAATTGGTGGAATTGGACAGCTCAACGCAAGACTCTTCAAAAAAATGGTACCTTAAAACACGTAATCAAAAATTAGGAGAGTCATCTTCTCATTTTTTCCTGAAAAAATCTCCTGTGTTGAGTGATTTTGAAAAATGGCCCTTCCCTTATTTATCAAAAATTTATTATAGTTTCTGGCATTGCATGCCCTTACGGTGGGATATTTCTTAACGTGATTGTCTGCATACGGCCAAAAAACTCTTAATGAGGTTTGATATGATTTCTTCAACACTGCGAATAGCAGTACTTATTCTTTCTACAGTATGTGCGCTGCATGCGGCACCTGATGTAAGCAATTTGAACAATTGTATTAAGGATGTGCGCAAAGCAGATATTTCTCCTCCAATTGTGCCTACATTTGATTCTTACACAACAAACTACGCTGGGCTTATTACTGATTTGGAAGCTGCTGCAGTTAATTTGCCTTATGTTTATCAAGAGGCTGCAGCTAAACCGTTGATTCATTTTTTACAAAATTTGGGTGAGTGGAAATTTCTTCAAATATTTAATGAAAATTCAACTGATGAACTATCAGCAGTTTTGCAACAAATAATCCCTGACGCCGTTCTCTGTGTTTTATTTCATGAAGGAACATTTGAGGTAGGTGTCAATGCATTCCAAGAAATAGTCAGTGATCTTTATGATGGCTTTTTGAGCAATGAAGTTCGTGTAAGTAAGCAAGGTGGCAGGCCTATTGAGCCTCCAACTTATGGAGTCATTCCACCTCTAGTAAAATTTGGTAATGCAGAGTCAGGTCCTTATACATGGCCTTGCGATGCGACTAACCAAATTCTAGGCATGCATTGCGCAATCGTTAGCTTGCCCCCGGCACAACTAAAAGGTGGATTGATTGCATGGTCTTGTCTAGGACATGAGACAGGAGGTCATGATGTGACCCACGCAGATGCAGGTCTTTTGGATGAACTGGCTAATAAAGTCTATGGGGCAGTATTGAAAAAATTTAAATCCAAAAGCCTTGCCAATTACTGGGCTAAATGTATTGATGAAAGTGCGGCAGATGTTTGTGGGTATCTCAACATGGGGCCAAGTCTTGGAATTGGATTGATCGGATATTTTCGGGCTTTAGGAAATGGCAAATTAAGAAGCATTGGATCTAAAGAAGACCCTCATCCTATTGATTTGTTAAGAGGTTATTTGGCGGCAGCTGTCGTGAAACGCCTTAATTTCAGCGGTGCGGAAGCATGGAGCCAAGTGATAACCAAAGAGACAAGCAAAGATAATGACACTCTTTATCTTGTTGATCAAGTCGGAAATTATTATCGATTTCCTGTTTCTTTTGAACAAGCAATAGCTTCAACAGATGTTGTGGCACAGGTTATCATGCAATCCAAGCTTTCCACTTTGCAGCAACATTCTTTACAGGAACTTCAAGATTGGAGAGATTCTGATCAAAAAATCGTAGATAATCTTGCGTGGACTTTAAAAACTAATGGACAGCTATCTACCAATTTACAAGGTTCAGGTTTCTATGCCGCCTATGTAGTTGCTTCGGCAACTCAAGCTGCCTTAGAGCGTGGTGCAAACATTACTAAGATATTTAGTGAAATGCAAAATTTCCTGGCTACAATGCATCAAGATAATCCAACTTGGTCCCAAGCACCAACAGAAGAAGCGGTTGCATTACTTGATCAAGGATTAAAAGGAGATAAAAATAGGGTAGGCGTACCTGCTCCGCATTATGTCTTCCAGAAAATGCCTGAAGTCGACATTTTGCTTGTAGGGCAAATCTAGTTTTTAAAATGAAAGAGCTAACCATGTTAGCTCTTTCATTTGGCTTATAACGGCTGTATAAAGTCGTCATACCTAACAACTGTAAGCATGCCAGCTTCTAGATGGTAAAGCAAATGGCAATGCAGCGGCCATACTCCGGGGTTATCGGCATCAAACTGTATTTTCACGGTCGAGTGAGGAGCAACGAGAACAGTATCCCGCATGGCACCCTGAAAGCTTTTACCATCGATTTCAGTGACTTCAAAAACATGTCCATGAAGATGCATTGGATGGGTCATCCAAGTTGCATTTTTGAAAGTGATTTCAACTCTTTCTCCTTTCTTCACAACTACAGGCGTTATTTCAGGCCATGCTTGCCCGTTGATTGTCCAAACGTAGTTGGTCATATCACCGCCTAACTCCAACACGGATGTATTATCTACTGGCCGTTTAGAAAGGGGATTTAAAGCGCGCAATTTTAGTTCTTGTTTGTTTTCGATTACCCCTGCTTTTTTATCTGCTTGCGATGAAAGAATAGTGGTTTCGGCTTCATCATTGGTTTTCAAAAGAATTCCCGCTTGTAGGGTTGTGGCTTCCCCTTGAGCTAGAATAGGGAAATTGCCACCTGTTTTGGGAATAGTTACCAAAATATCAATTCTTTGGGCGATGCCAAGCTCGAATTGACGGTCTTGCAGAGGATGAATGCGGCTGCCATCTACCGCGATAGCGCTTCCTTCAAGCTCTCCTAAATTAATAAAAAAATTCGTTGCGCTGGCACCATTGATTATTCGCAGTCTGACACGGTCATTTGGTTTGACTTTAAAAATATCTGGGTTGTCTAGCGTTCTGGAATTAGCTAAAAAGGCGTCATAGGCTACTTCGATGACATCTGAACCCATTTTCATCATGTCTTTTGAAGAGCCTTGCATTTGTTTTTTTTCTTTATTGCAACGCAATCCAAGAAAAATTTCAA